>OGXZ01000002.1_pt1 | contig 183981 bp, 179 predicted proteins | sample 1576431 | NCBI WGS metagenome assembly OGXZ01 (sample SAMEA3541590, study PRJEB24748) | human gut metagenome | biome: human gut; feature: human-associated habitat; material: faeces | place: China | collected 2012
AGAGCATCGCCTTGCCAAGGCGAGGGTCGCGAGTTCGAATCTCGTCTCGCGCTTTCTATTTCGTATCCTGCAATTATCGTATGATGGGCTATCGCCAAGCGGTAAGGCACAGGACTTTGACTCCTGCATTCGCTGGTTCGAATCCAGCTAGCCCAGGTCTCAAAAAAAGAAAGCGAAATAGCTTTATATAATGGGGTATCGCCAAGCGGTAAGGCAACGGATTCTGATTCCGTCATTCGCAGGTTCGAATCCTGCTACCCTAGCTAAAAAGAGTCTGTATATCAGACTCTTTTTTTTGAGCCGAAAAGGCTCTTTTTTTATTTCTTTTAAGAATATTGAAAGATTTGTTACAGCCTTGTAATGGAATAAGCATAGATTCTTTGTTAGAATATCATTAGAAATCGAGGGTGTGTTTATGAAAAAAGTCTTGTTAATGTCGCTTGTAGCTTCTTTTATATTTCCATCCGTTGCTTTAGGGAGAAGTGGCGCAGGCGTGAAAGATGAAATCAGTATTGGGGATCAAGAAGAAAAAACGCGAATTATGTATATGAGTGAGTACCATAAAATAGGGTTTCGCTGTCTTCCCCAAGGGGAATTGATTATTCGCTGACCTTTAGGTACAGAAGAAGAAACGCTTTATTTTGCTCTGGAATCGCCGAGCGATCCGTCAATGACTGCAGATGGAGAATCCTTTTTGGAAATTTACAGCGTAAAAGGCGGAGAAATAGAAAGTTTATCAGATAATTCCTTTGCTGTAACAGGAACAAATATGCAGACCAATATCACAATGGACTGGTCACTTCCCAGGGCAGGTATCGTTGAAAAAACAGATTTGATTATGCGTGTATCAGAAAATCAAGATATGAACGATGCGGAAACTTTTCCATTTTTGAAAATTATACCGGAGAACACACCAAATGCCATATGGCATGTATCTTCATGGAATATTAAAGAAAAGGAATATGTGGAAAAAAGTGATATTTCGATGCAAAAAATGTTTACATATCGTCAGGAAAATGGAACATATATGATACCTGGTCGTTTTTGGGTGGAGGAATATCCCCAATATTTGGGGATAGAATGGCAATGGAATCGTGCGGATAAAACGTTTCATATTTTCAGAAATGAAAAAGAATATATCTTTACAGTTGGACAAAACTATGTTTCTGTCAACGGAGAAAGATTTTATTTTATGACAACACCTGAAATTGTAGGTGGGCGCATTTATTTGCCACTAGATATGATGAAATTAATGTGGAGCGATGAATCTGAGATCATAGAACAAGATGATGTATTGCAGCTCATTGTTTGCACTTAATCCGTTCAAAAATCAATAGCAAGGGAAAGTTTCAAAGAAAGGTGGAGTAGATGATGAAAAAAAGATGTATGGCTTTGACGCTTGCGGCGGTTATGGTGTTTTCTGTGACGGCTTTTGGGGCAAGTAATCCGGCGCAGAATGGCAAATGGGAATCGGCTTACGGGAGTGGCACAGTATCGGCAGAGAAAGAAATGTATCAGACGCTTGACCGCAGTATTTTATGTGCAGATGTTACATTTGCACTGCCTGAAAATGCCCAGGGGAAAAATCTGTATTTGGCAATGGTAGATACAGAGGACTGGCTTTCTGATGGGAAAGCAGGTTTTTTACCTGGCTCTCTGGAAGAATGGGAAAACAATGATCTAAAGCAGATTCTAAACCCTAATGAACAGCAGATTTTTACAGTGCCTTTGACAAAGGATTTGTTAGACTTGAACGTGGTATATGATGGAGAAAGAAAAGATGGTAAAAGTATTTCTCTGGTGGCTTTAGGGGGAAGCCAGTATGTCGATAATCTTTTTGCTGAAAGCGAAGATCAATTATTGGTACAGGATTTGATTTCATTGTATCACAGTGTCAATTACAAAAATCAGATGGAAACGATTCCTTGTACCATAGATGTGACCATTGGTGCGGATACTATGCAAGTCAATGGAAAATCCTATCCACTGGATGTACCTGCATACATCAATGATGCAGGATATACCATGCTTCCTATGCGTGCCTTGGTGGAAAATCTGCCGGAAGAAGTACAGAAAAAAGTGGTTTGGGATGGGCAGTCAAAAACAGCTTTGATTTTGTGTGGCATGACAACCTATCGCTTGACTGCTGGAGAAAAAGAAGCCCTGAGAAATGGTGATCAAGTGATACTGAATACACCATTGGAAATTAAAGATGGACGTGTATTCCTGCCTCTGCGAGATATGATCATGTTGTGGGAAAATGGTAAAATTGATTGGGACGCATCCACAAAAACCGTTCATATTTCCGCAGGTATGGTTCATTTTTTAGAGTAATAGACGAGAAAGTTGGGGGAAGAGATGAGCAGAAAACGCACGATGACAAAGTCTGATTGGAACAGACGAAAAAATGAGTTTGGGGTATGGAAAGTACTGAAAAACACAGAGAAAAAAGAATTTGGAGATGGATTTATCGTAAATTTTTACGACACCAATGGGCGATTGTTTTGGCGCTATGAAAGATATTGGAATAGCATAGGCAGGTTTGCCAAAGGCGATTATCGATATAGCAAACGGTTTACCTATGATGAAAAAGGCAACTTGATACGTATGACGGAAAAACAGACGCCTCCATGTAAAACGCCATCCATGATGATTACAGATTTTCAGTATGATGAAACCAATGGGCTTATTTGTGTTAAAAGAAAACATTCCGAAAGAAGCATGACATCCTTTTATGATGGGGAACAACTGGAGATGGAACCTCTTTTGGAAACAGAAGCCATGGATTTGCCATCCGAACTGCATCGGTTTTGGGAACGGGATAAGGCATCTGTTGGAAAGATTACATGGGATAAAGGGGAAAGCCTTTTTGGTTATTCGGTCTTTGACAAAGAAAATGGCGAAAAAATCCGTTATTATTTGCAGGATGGTTCATATTTCTGTATGATTTGCCGGGAAAATCCACAGAAACCATGGGTTTTGCGAGGACCCGCAGAAGGAAAGTATGTTTGGATGGTTTATGGTATAGAACGAAGAAAAGAAAATGAGGAAGATTTGTCTGCGCGGGTTACTGTTTATACGGATATCCTCTCTACAGAAATGTTTCTGGAAATTTTGGATTATTTCCGTTCCATGTGTTCGGGGGATATTGTCCTTTATTTGAATGGATGGTTAGCGATACCTGCGGAAATTTCCAGAAGGAATGAACAAGAGGCGAAAAAACGGAACATTAACTTTTTTTTCGTATATTGAATCATTGGAAAAGTCGGAAGCAACTGCTTCCGGCTTTTCTTTTGCCTGTAAAATGAAAAAAATAAAATTTGCTGTCAGAATTTATGCTTTCTCTGCGAATAGTAGGGTGTAGCAGGATTTTGCAAGAAATGGAGGGAAACTATATCATACAGGAAAAAGGGGGAAAGATGATGGAGGATAAAGAACTGCTCAGGGTGATGCAGCAAAACCCTGAACATGGCATAAGTTTGGTGATGAAACAATATGCAGCTTTATGTTATTACATCGTAAAACAAAAATTATCAGATTTTTCGCAGGAGGAAGTAGAAGAATGTGTCAGTGACGTATTTCTGGCATTTTATCATCAGTATACAGCTATAGATTTGGAGCGTGGCAGCATCAAAGGATTTCTTTCGGTGCTTTCCCGCAGAAAAGCTATTGATCGTTGGCGAAGATTGGCAGGAAAAGAAACATTACCTTTACAGGAAGCAATCACAACAAGCGATTCATTGGAACAGCAGGAGGAGAGAAAAATATTGTTGGATGCGGTGTTGGCGTTGGGGGACCCCGATGCAAAAATTGTTATATTGAAATATTATTTCGGTTATCCCACAAAAAAGATTGCGGAGATATTTGGATTGAAAGAAAATACTGTAGATCAGAAAGTGCGGCGCAGTCTGGCAAAGGTAAAGGCAATTCTGGAAGGAGGTGCTTTCCATGAGGGCTGATTGGGAAGAAATTCTGGATTTATGGGAAGAAAAGGAACTGGCGTATTTCCTGCCGGAAAGTCTGCTGGAACTGGATGATGCCATCTATCAGAGAATCGAAAAACAGACATTGCAGAAAATTCGAAAAGAACGAAGCCGCTTCAGCCGGAAACAGATTGCGGCGGCAGTGATTTGTCTTTTGGCAATTTTAGGGATTGTAGGCAGAGCGCCTATTCAGGCGGCTTTTGAAAAATTATTCCATTATCTGCCGGGGGCTGGTATCTATACCAATGATGCAGAAAATACCATGTATCGGGCGGAAATGATAACAGATCATTTTGAGGAAAATGGTGTGAAGGTGCGTCTGAAAAATGTTTATGGTGAAAATCAGACAGTAAAGCTGGAAGTGGAACTCCGAGGGGATGATTTGGGCAAAGGTATTCTGGAAGGAAGGTCCGAAAGCAAGCATCTGGAGCTTTTGGAAGAAAAATACAAGATGGCACTGTTCTATGATGGAAAAGAACAGGAGCTTATGGATGTAGAAGGCTCTTTCAGCGGTTCCGGAAATGGAGGAAAATATGTGATGTACTCTAGGGGCTATGAAGTTCAGGTGGAAAATCCTGCCCAGACTTATGAAGTGCATATTGCTGGCTTTGATTCTGTATTATCTTTTGCATTGGTGCCGGATACAGGCATGATGCAGCCGGAAAATATCGGTGCCAGTCAGACAAAGAACGGTATTACAGTGACAGCAGGTGCGGAAGTAACGGATGATGGCATTTGGTTTGAGTATTATGTTTTGAGTGATGAAAGATTGGTAGAAACAGATAAGACCTATCGATTTACTGTAATTACATTGCCCTATGGTTATTTCCGGTGGAATGATGTTCCCGAAGCGGAATTGTATCAGCAGCGTTATATCATCAATGGAAAAGGTGAAATGCTGTATCCTAGGGGTCACCGTTGGAAAGACGATGTGGAAAACGGGCAACGAATCCTCTATGAAGGCACAGTGGAGGATTTTCCTTTGACATTCTATCAGGCAGCATTTACAGGTGTTGGAGAAGAAAGAGAAACAGTGAAAATTCCTGTGCCAAAAACCAGTGAGAAATTGGAAAAAACCATTGACTTCCCTTATGGTACAGTAACACTGGAACAGATTCAGACCAAACCTGCTGATGGCGTCAATGAACTGGAAATCATTTACCGCATCCAGCCAAAAGAAGGAAAGCGGAAGATGTATGGTGTTTTCATGCAGGTGCAGGAAGCGGTTCAGAAAGAAGCAAATGAATTGACCATTTTCCCGGAAGAAGATGGCACTTATCATTTTCCTGCGAAAATTTCCGCGGAAACAAAAGAAATCACACTGGAACTGTACGACCCGTATTATTGGATTGTAGATGATTATACGTTGGTAATAGAAGCACCAAACGAAACCAAATAGAGGATATGAAGGCGCTGTATTCTTCAAAAAATGGAAGAATGCGGCGCTTTTTTTTAAATAGAAAAAATGAAATTTTTGTCACTTTTCCTTGTCTGCAAACGAATAGTATAATAAGAAGGGATTCAATTACATATAGAATCATTTACAATTTGAAAAAAGGGGGGACGGTCATGGATGACAGGGAACTGCTGCAAGTTTTGCAGAAAAATCCAGAAAATGGCATGCGTCTGGTCATGAAAGAATATACGGGTCTATGTTACTACATTGTGAAACAGAAACTGGCGGATTTTTCCGCTGAAGAAATCGAAGAATGTGTCAGTGATGTGTTCCTGGCATTTTACCATCAATATACAGCCATTGATTTGGAACGGGGCAGCATCAAGGGATTTTTGGCAGTCCTTTCTCGCAGAAAGGCCGTTGACCGTTGGCGAAAGCTGGCAGGGAAAGAAACCTTGCCTTTGCAGGAAGAAATCACGGCGGCAGATACGCTGGAACAACAGGAAGACCGTCAGATTTTGCTGGATGCAGTGCGGGCGTTGGGGGACCCGGACGGCAAAATATTGCTTTTGAAATATTACTTCGGGTATCCGTCAAAAATGATTGCCGAAGTCTATGGCTTACAGGAAAATACCGTAAACCAGAAAATACGGCGCAGTTTGGCAAAGGTAAAAGCCATCTTGGAAGGAGGTGTCTGTCATGAAGGGTGATTGGGAAGAAATGCTGGATCAGCTGGAAGAAAAAGAATTGGCGGAATACTTGCCGGAAACTTTACCGGAAGTGGATGAAGTTACCAAAAAAAGAATTGAAAAACAGACACTTGGAAAAATGAAAAAAGAACAAAAATGCTTTAGCCGGAAACAGATTGCAGTGGCAGTGATCTGTCTGGTGGCAGTGTTGGGCATTGTGGGCAGAGAACCTATCCAGGCGGCTTTTGAGCGACTGTTCCATTATCTGCCGGGGGCCGGCATGTATGTGGATGAAGAAGAAAATGTTTATTATGAAGCGGAAATCATCAACGGGGAATTTACGGAAAATGATATTTATGTACAGCTGAAAAATGTTTATGCAGAAAACCATACGGTGCATATGGAAGTGGAAATGTCAGGGAATTTATATGAACTGACACAGGCGGAATATGAGGATGATTCTCTGGATAAATCTGAATTGATGGAAGAAAAGTATACACTTACACTGGAATATGATGGGGAAGAACAAGATATAAATGCCCATGGAGCAGGAACTACAACAGAGGATTATGGAGAAAAACATATCATTACCCAATACCGAAGAAGATACGAGAGATATATAAAAAATATAGAACAAGTTTATACGGTGCATATTGCTGGAATGGAAAATACGCTTTCTTTCCGACTGACAGCTAACACAGGCAAAGAACAGCCGGAAAACATTGGTGCGAGCCAAACGCAAAATGACATTACCATTACAGCAAAAGCTGATGTGGCAGATCAGGGGATTTGGTTGGAATATTATGTACTTACTGATGAAACATTGCCTGATTTTGACGATTATTTTACGTTCCGTCTAACACCTCTGCCGTATGGATGCAGAACACTTGACAGCATCACGCAGGAAAAATATCAAGACATGCTTTATGTGACAAATAAAGACGGAGAAAGACTGCAATACAAAGGGCAGGAGGAAGTGGAAAACGGCAGACGGATGCTGCTGGAAGGCACGGCAGAAGATTTTCCTATCACATTCCATAGATCGCCTTTGACAGGTGTGGGCAAAGAACGGGAAACCGTAGAAATCCCTATGCCGGAATCCATCCGTTCCCTGAATCAGACTGTGGAATTTCCTTATGGTACAGTCACATTTGAAAAGGTGAAAGGAGAAAGAATCGAACTGTCTGGACAAAATGCAGCCAGAGAAGAAATTGTTGCGGAAGCAAAAGACTTGGAAATCACCTATACCATTACGCCGGATGAAGGCAAACGTCAGCTTTACGGTGTGTTCATGGAAGTAAAAGGCAGTTTGGATGGACATCCCAAACAGATTTATCCAGATGAGGAAGGTAAATTCCACTTTCATACATTGGTAAGCAGTGCCAATGAAACAGTGACACTGGAACTGTATGACCCTTATTATTGGATTGTCGATGATTATACTTTGGTATTGGAAGAACCGGAAAGTGTGGAATAAAGTGATGGGAGGAAATCCTGTTACAAATGAAAAAAGGGCGTTTCCCTATTTATGGGAATGCCCTTTTTGTATGCTGTAAATATTTTTTGTTTACAGATGTTTGTCATAATGAATCCCAAGCCATTTGTGCAGAGCAGCAGCATCGTGCTCCTGAATGCTTTTGAGGATCATTTTGTGTTCTTTAAAGTTGTTGTGGCGGTCATCTTCGCCTCTCTGGTTGTTATGCAGTGCCATAAGATAGAAAATATCTTCGATGTGTTCATACATGGAAATCAAATAGGAGTTTTTGGTTCCCGTTACGATACACTTATCAAATTGCAGTGCATATTTTACAGTTTCGGGAACATTGCCTTCGTCATAGTATTTCTGCTGCAATGCCAGATAATGCTCCATTTCCTGGGCAACCTGCTCGATGGTTCCCTGTCTGACACAAAGGTCGTAGGCACCATAAAGAACTACATAAAGAGAAGAAGCGATTTCGTGAAAGCCTTCTTCAGAAAAAGAAATCACACGGGCGCCGTTGTTTGGTATCATTTCAATGAGTCCATCCTGAGAAAGCATCATCAGAGCTTCTCGAATGGGAGAATTGCTGATCTTTAGTTCATCTGCTACGGTATCAATATTGATTTTTTCGCCCAATGCATATTCCTGCTGCAATATTTTTTGTCTGATGATTTCATAAACCTGTGCTTTCAGGCTGAGTCGTTGTAACTGCGGCATTTTCGTGCCCTCCATTTTCTCAAATTTCTTCGCATGTATTTTATTATCTTAAATTTTCCATAAAAATGCAAGGGGAAAAACGAAAAAATAGGCTCTGTATAAAAGAATATGCATTTTTTTGCAAAAAATACTATTTTTTATGAATGAAAGCGCATATGCAAGGGTAATTTTTATTGTAAAAAACATAAGAAAAACAGACGCTTTTCTTAATATGTAAAAAAAGGTTTCTCAAAAATAGGGAATGATGGTATAATATAAACAACTATGCAAACAAGATTGCAGCAACATGAATATGTTCCAACAAATACAGATTGGAGGTTGTAATATATGACAGCGAAACTGGAAAACGAATATGGCGTAATCAGCATTGACCATGAAGTCATTGCAAGAATTGCAGGCTATGCGGCCATTGAATGTTACGGCATTGTAGGTATGGCTGCCAAAAATGTGAAAGACGGACTGGTTCAGCTTTTGAAACTGGAAAGTTTGACAAAAGGCATCAAAATGCAGGTCAATGCCAATAGAGTCAGCCTGGATCTGCATATCATTGTGGAATATGGCACCAACATTTCCGCCATTGCGGATAATATCGTCAGCACGGTGAAATATTCTGTAGAAGAATATACGGGACTGGCCGTAGACGACGTTAACATTTTTGTGGACGGCGTACGTGTCGACGGATAAGAAACAAGGAGGAACCATCAAGTGAGTGTTACAAAATTAAACGGTCTGCGTTTGCAGAGAATGATCGTGGCAGGCGCAAATGAACTGCATGCAAATAAGCAGGCTGTGGATGCAATGAATGTATTCCCTGTGCCTGATGGCGACACAGGAACCAATATGTCTTTGACTATGCTGGCAGCTGCCAGAGAAACAGAAAAAGGCGATGCCCTGCGGGTGGATGAAGTGACAAAACGGGCTTCCGGCGGCGCCCTGCGCGGTGCCAGAGGCAACTCCGGTGTTATCACTTCTCAGATTCTCCGCGGCTTTGCCAAAGGTCTGGAAGGTCTGGAAGAAGCTGGGGTAAAAGAATTGACCGCAGCCATGGAACAGGGTGTCAGAACTGCATATAAAGCAGTTATGAAGCCTAAGGAAGGCACTATCCTGACTGTAGCGAGAGCATGTGCCGAAGCGGCTGTGGCAGAATCTGAAAAAACAGACGATATTGAAGTCTTTTTGAAAGCTGTTCTGGAACATGCCCATGATGTGCTGAACCAGACACCGGATATGCTTCCTGTACTGAAGGAAGCAGGCGTTGTAGATGCCGGCGGTCGTGGTCTGCTGTATATTCTGGAAGGCGCTTTGAAACACATCAATTCCGAAGAAGCATTGAAAGTGGCAGAACCTACCCAGCAGACAGCAAAAGAATATGCTGCACTGGCTTCCGTAGACAATGAAAGCATTACATTTGGATACTGTACAGAATTTTTCATCAATGTGAAAAATGCCGATGACGCCACTGTACAGCAGCTGAAATCCTATCTGGGAACCATTGGGGATTCCATTGTTTGCGTCAGCGATGATGAGATCATTAAGATCCATGTCCATACAGATCATCCCGGTCTGGCATTGGAAAAAGCCCTGACCATTGGCAGCCTCAGTGGACTGAAAATCGACAACATGCGGGAACAGCATAATAATATTATTGACTTTACCACATCTGAAAAGAAAACACCTGTGGAAGAAGCGCGTGCAGCACAGCCTGTGCAGGAAGAACGCCCTAAAAAGGATATTGGTTTTGTTTCCATTTCCGCAGGTAGCGGTTTGACAGCCATCTTTCATAATCTGGGCGTGGATGAAGTCATCGAAGGGGGACAGACCATGAACCCCTCTACGGAAGACATCCTTAATGCGGTGGATAAGATTAACGCAGATCATATCTTTATCCTGCCAAACAACAAAAATATCATTTTGGCAGCGGAACAGGCAGCGGAACTGTCTGAAGACAAGAAACTGTATGTAATCCCTACCAAATCTGTTCCTCAGGGTATCAGTGCTATGTTCTGTTATGAAGAAGGCGCAGATCCGGAAGAAATGGCAGAAGAAATGAAAGAAGCCATCACAGCAGTGGCAACGGCAACAGTGACTTTCGCTGTGAGAGAAACCACCATTGGAGATAAGGAAATCCACGAAGGCGATATTCTGGGGATGCTCAATGACTCCATCGCTGTTGTGGGCAAGGACATTGCAGAAAGCACAAAAGAACTGTTGGCAGAAGCTGTGACAGACGAAAGCGAAATGATCAGTATTTATTACGGTGCAGATGTGACAGAAGAAGACGCAGAAGCTTTGGCGGCATATGTCGAAGAAACCTATCCTGACTGCGAAGTGGAACTGCAGATGGGTGGACAGCCGCTGTATTACTATATCATTTCTGTGGAATAAAAACAGACAGATTGAAGGCGTTAGGAGCATCTTCATAAGAAAATAAAGAAAGCCAAAATCCTTATCAGTACAAAGGGTTTTGACTTTCTTATTTTATTCAGATTTTATTTGTTATGTTTTCTTATGAAGACAGCTGTCGCAATTCCCCTTAAGAAATCAGAAAAAAGGAAAATCCATGTTTTCTGAAGGGGAAGTTGCTTTGGTATCCAACGCCTTTTTCTTGCGAAAGGGAGTGAGGGCATGGAGCGGACAAGCCCCATTACGGAACTGAAAAATGTAGGCGAACAGCGTGCAAAAAAACTCCAGCGTATGGGTATTGAAACCATTGGAGATTTGCTGGAGCATTACCCCAGAGATTATAAAGACAGGAGCCGTCTGACAAAAATCGCGGATTTATCCGAAACAGACGAAAATACCTTTCTGGCAAGAGTGAAAGGCGAAGGGCAGACGGGACGGAGAGGAAGACTGACCTTTACCCGTTTGCAGGTCTTTGATGATACGGATGAAATCACACTTTTGTGGTATAACCAGCCTTATATGAAAACGGCGCTGAAGTCAGGCGAAGTTTATCTGTTTACAGGCAGGATGCAGAAAAAATATAACCGCCGGGAAATCGTGTCACCGGAATATGAATCCATTAAGGATAATTTTGCTGGTGGACGCATTGTGCCAGTTTATCCTTCTGTAGACGGCATTTCCCAGAAAATGCTCCGCAGTTATCTGGAGGAAGCTTTGAAACAGGTCAGCGGCACACTGACGGAAGAGCTGCCCTTATGGATACGAAAAAAATACCATCTGGCAGAAAAGAATTTTGCCCAGACCAATATCCATTTTCCTCGTACAGAAGAAGCCTTTTATGATGCTCGCCGCCGTCTGGTATTTGAAGAATTTTTCTTGCTTCAGACAGCGCTCTTTTCTCTTAGAGAAGAACTTTTGGGCAGGGGAAGCGGCATCGTTATGGAACATCCAGAAGCCATAGATGAATTCCAGAAAAGCCTGCCTTTTTCCATGACAAATGCCCAGAAAAAAGTGTTGTCGGAAATTGCCGCCGATATGACCAGCGGGAAAATCATGAGCCGACTGGTACAGGGGGACGTAGGTAGCGGGAAAACGGCTGTTGCCATGGCAGCTGCTTACTGGGCTATCCAAAACGGATATCAGGCAGTGCTTATGGCGCCTACGGAAGTGCTGGCGGAACAGCATGGAAAATCTTTTACGGAATTGTTTGCGCCTTTGGATATTGAAGTAGCTTTGCTTACAGGCAGTATGAAAGCCAAAGAAAAACGGGAAGCATTGGCAAAAATCGCAGATGGTACAGCCCAAATGATTGTGGGTACCCATGCGGTCATTCAAAAAGGTGTGGAATACCACAAAATCGGTCTGGTTATCACTGACGAACAGCATCGCTTTGGTGTGCGCCAGAGAAGTATGTTGGCAGAAAAAGGGGAGAATCCTCATGTCCTTGTTATGACGGCAACGCCTATTCCCCGTACACTGGCATTGATTCTCTATGGAGATTTGGATATTTCCATCATTGACGAGCTGCCACCCGGCAGACAGCAGATCGACACCATTGGCGTCAATACATCTTATCGCCAGCGAATTTATGCCTTTTTGGGCAAAGAAGCGGCGGCAGGCAGACAGGCTTATGTCATCTGCCCCATGATCGAAGAAAATGAAAAAATGGAAGTGGAAAATGTTCTGGACTATACGGAAAAGCTGAAAGGGGCTTTGCCAGAATGTAAAATCGCCTGTGTTCATGGGAAAATGAAAGCGGCTGAAAAACAGGAAATCATGGACAATTTTGCCGCAGGGAATACGGATATCCTTGTTTCCACAACGGTTATTGAAGTAGGTATCAACGTACCCAACGCTACCGTTATGCTCATTGAAAACAGCGAGCGTTTTGGTCTGGCACAGCTTCACCAGCTCCGAGGACGTGTGGGACGTGGTTCTGAAAAATCCTACTGTATTCTGGTCAGCGATGCCAAAACGAAAATCGCTGTGGAGCGTATGCAGACTATGACAAAGACGACGGATGGTTTCGTCATTTCCGAAATGGACTTGAAGCTGAGAGGTCCCGGGGAGTTCTTCGGCACCCGACAGCATGGTTTGCCAGAACTGAAGATTGCCAATCTGTATCGAGATATGGCAATTCTCAAGGAAGCACAGCAGGCGGCAGGGGATTTGCTGCGGAAAGACCCCCAGCTGGAACAGGAGGAAAACGCCCATCTCAAAAGCAGACTTTCCGCTTGGTTTGAAGGGAAAAGTTTGGATTTGTAAAGAGTTTATTATTGTATTTTGGGGATTTATTTGTTATACTATGGCTGTATGTAAAAAAATCGGTCTGAAAGGTGAGAAAATATGCGTGTCATCGCCGGTGCCGCAAAAGGGCATAAACTGCAAACCATTGAGGGACTCAATACCCGTCCCACAACGGACAGAATCAAAGAAACATTGTTTAATATCATTGCCTTTGATCTGCCGGAATCCAGATTTTTGGATTTGTTTTCGGGCAGTGGCGCCATTGGCATTGAGGCTTTGAGCCGAGGCGCGGATACGGCGGTTTTTGTGGAACAGGCGGCAGAGTGTCAGAAAGTCATTGCGGAAAATCTGACCCATACCAAACTCATGGAACGGGCACGCCTGATCAAAAGCGATGTGCTGACAGGACTTGCACAGCTGTCGGCAGAGAAGGCAACCTTTGATATTATTTTTATGGACCCGCCTTATGCGGCAGGTCTGGCAGAACCGACACTGGAAAAAATCGTTTCCGGCGGGCTTCTGGCACCGGAGGGTATGGTCATTGTGGAACGCAGTGCCCAAATTCCATTGGCGCCTATCAAAGGTCTGTATGTAGACCGTGAAAAAAACTACAAGACGACAGTCATTACTTTTCTGCGTCCGGAGGAATCAGCAACATGAGAAAAGCAATTTATGCCGGCAGTTTTGACCCTGTAACACTGGGACATCTGGACATCATCGAACGCGCGTCCAAACTGTTTGACTGCCTGGTAGTGGCGGTTTTGGAAAACCCCAATAAACATTCTTTGTTCACTGTGGAAGAACGTAAAGTACATTTGGAAATGGTGACAAAGCATCTGGAAAATGTGGAAGTAGCCTCTTTTCGTGGGCTTCTGGCAGACTTTGCGTCCGAGATCGGCGCTACAGTCGCTGTCCGCGGTCTGCGCAATGCCATTGACTTTGCGGCAGAATATCAGATGTATTTGATCAATAGAAAACTTGGAAAAGATATCGAAACGATTTTCCTTGCGGCTGATGAGGAACATTTGTCCCTCAGTTCTACCAATGCCAAAGAGGTTGCCGTTTTCGGCGGAAACATTGACTTTATGGTGCCCAAGGAAATACAACCGTTTGTTATAGAAAAATATAAGAAGTGAGGGAACATCAATGGATTCTGTATTACAATTATTGGATGAACTGGAAGAAATTATGGACAGCAGCCGTGCCGTACCATTCAGCAATAAAGTGTCTGTAGATAAAGAAGAAATTTACGACATCATCAGCGAAATCCGTATGAAACTGCCCAACGAACTGAAACAGTCCAAATGGGTTATCGAAGAACGCAATAAAATCCTCATCGACGCACAGAAAGAAGCGGACGAAATCGTGAAAAACGCGGAAGAACGTCTGGTGCGTATGATCGATGATAACGAAGTGACCAAAAAGGCTTATGACCAGGCTGCAAACATCATCGAATCCGCAAAGAAAACAGCAAAAGAAATGCGTCTGGGCGCCATGGAATATTCCGAAAGCGTACTGAGCGATGCAGAAAACAAGCTGAAAGAACTGAAAGCTGTTGTTTACAGCGAAAGCATGAAGACAGACGATTACTTTGCACAGACTCTGAATGTACTGGGTGAAAACATTCAGGAACTGCGCATGAGCAAATAATTTACTTTTGTCGTTCCAATAATAGACTGCACAGCAGGAGAATGGACAAAAGCCCATAAAGTGTCGGAAAAGCAGTTGCCGTATGCGTGGAAAATACGGGAACTGCTTTTTGTGCTTGTGTTTCTGCTATGGAATAGAAACATTGAAACACCAGCACAGAAAAGAACGCCTGTCGTATTTTGGCGGATAACAGAGCAAAAGGGCTGATGGGCACATTCCGCAGAACCCCTAAAATCTGCCCGAAAATGGAAAACCCGCCGAAAGACAGCAGAAAAACAGCAGCTGATGCCCGCAGCCGCAGACTGTCAGGGGAAAGGGAAACACCATGGATGCCCTTTGTCATTTCCAGTAGACCTCCGGAAAACGCCTGCAAAAATTCAGGAGAAATAGGCAGAAAAGGCAGCGCTTTGGAAAGCAAGGCAAAGAAACCAGCTTGGGCAAGTCCTTCCTGCAAAACACAAAAACATACCAGAAAGCCGCCGATTTGTGCCGAAGTCAAAAGGGCGTCTTTCACAGCAGAGGAAAAGAGCAAAGAGAAAGGCTCTTTTTTTTGTGCCGGAAGAAAGGGTATTTGATAATTGGAATCTATTGGAATGGAACGATAGGAAATGCCCGTCAGGATGGTTCCCACAAATACTGCCAATAGCATGGCATAACCCAGTGCAGGACTGCCGAAAAAAGTCGTCCCAGCTGTACCAAGCACAAATAATGGCCCGGGTGCATTGCAGAATAGCAGGACTTTTCTGGCTTCTGATAAGGAAATTCTCCGCTGTTCATATAGCTGCGCTACGGTGTTTGCGCCGGCAGGATAGCCGGAAAGAAGGCCTGCTGCAAGAGGAAAGGCGCAGATACCGGAAAGGGAGAAAAGGGGCTTGGTCAGTGGCGCACAAAGTTTCCCCAGTTTTTCTGCCGCACCCATCCGCAGTAAAATCCCGATGGCAGCCAGAAAAGGAAACAAGGATGGCAGAACGCTAGAAAACCACAGAGAAAAAGCTCCGGCAGCGGCTTCAGTCAAGGCTGCGGGGTACCGCAAAAGGGCAAATATGAAAAAACAGACACAGACGGTCAGCAGGCGTGCAATCATGAAAGATCATCCTTTGCAATGCTTGTTGATACCAGTCTATGTCTGTTTTTTTGATTTCATGTTTTTGATTTATACGATGGCCATGGGCGTGGTAAAATCTCTGTTTGGCGCACGGTAAAGAGGGTTTGGTGCTGCCAATGCCTGCAAATCTGTTGCCAGTTTTTCCAGTGCCAGCAGATGCAGTCCGTCTTCGTCCAGAATTTCCGGTGCTTTTTTCAGATTGGTCAGTACAGGGCATTTTGCCTGTTCTGTCAGTTCTCCTAGAATGTCCGCGTTGTCTTTCTGGAATCCAAGAACACGGATATAAGGCAGATGGTTCTGACTCAGGAAATAATCCACTTCCTTTGCCTTAATATCCAGCAGGATATGTACCAGAATCCGCTGTATCTTGGTGCGGGTATACCGTTTGGTTTTGATGTATTCAATGATGTCGTTCATGAAGAACTCGTTGTCGATGGCACGCAAAATGCGGTTTTCCAGCCCTTCTGTCACTTCCAGAATGTCGTGGATTTCTTCGGCGGAAGTGGTGCGCAGTTTATAATGGAGGGCACCTGCCAGCTCATCCATGGAAGCAGGAGCAGTTCCAAGAGAAATTTCTTTTGTCAACAGGTCAACGATGTTTTCAGGTACCTGCAAAAAGGCTTCTGTGGCGTTTTCCTCCAGAATGCCTTTGCGGATGGCAGCGGCAGAAGCAAATTCTCCTGTCAGAGAAGGATCGTCGTACTGGCTGCCTTTCCGGCGGATAGTGCATGGTTCGATGTTGCTGCCCAGTCTGTCCAAAGCCTTCAGATATTCCAGACCCAAAATGTGATTGGGGCGGGAAATGATCTCACTGCTGATATGAGAAACGGTTTCCAGCGCCTTTGCTCTTGCCGCAGGATAGGACATGCCTTCATCCAGCCCGGCTTTTAGGAGCCGCTGAAATTCCTCCGTTTCATTGGTCATGATTTTTGCCGCTTCTTGAAGGGCTTTCAGATCGCCGCTTTCAGAGCCAAAACAAAGGGCATTTGTCATGCCCGTATCTTCCAGCACTTTCACACCGCCCATGGCAAAGATTTCCGCATTGGCTGCCGCAAAAAGCACAGGCAGTTCCAGCACCATGTCAGCGCCGTTAAGGAGGGCGCATTTTGCCCTTGTCCATTTGTCGAAAAACGCCGGTTCACCACGCTGGACAAAACTGCCGCTCATGACTACCATGGCACGCTGACAGTCTGTGTGTGCCTTTGCTTTTTCCAAAATATATTGATGTCCCTTGTGAAAGGGATTGAATTCTGCAATGATTCCAACCGTTCGCAATGGTATCGCTCCTTTCGCAAAATAGTTCTAAAAGCAGTATAACATATTTTTCAACAATTATATAATTTTTCTCTGGAAAATTTGAGGGAATCGGTCTATACTAAAATCAGAATATAGTAATGAGGATGATACCATGGAGAGATTTGAAAAAAATCCGGATTTTCTTCAGGATCTATTCGTAGAAGAAACATGGAAAAATATAGAACGACTGGACAATTTTATAGAAAGCAAATCGGGAACGGAACAGGTGGAAATCACCAAGGATGAAGTCAACAGACTTTTCCGTACCATGCACTCAATCAAAGGCTCTGCCTCTATGATGGGTTATCCGGCATTTTCGGAAACAGCTCACAGCGCGGAAGACCTTTTTTCTTATTTGCGGGAGGAAGAACACCCGGCAGATAAGGATTTGTTGACTATCCTGCAGTTGCTGCGTATGGTTTCTGGCTATATGAAGCGGGAACTGCGCCGTATGGAAACGGATGATGAAGTGACAGACTTTGGCTGGGCTGTGGTACGGCGAATCAAGAATTTCCTTGCCCATGTGGATAGCGACAATGAGCCGGAAGGTCCCAGCTATCAGATCGCTTATACCAGAAAAGGGCGTCAGCTCATTCCTTATACGGACTTTTCCGCGTTGGTTGCCCAGATGGAACGCCTGGCAACGGTTATGGGACGAGCATTGGAAAAGGATTTCCTGCTGAAAGTTTCCGGTGCGGAAACAGAAGTGCCCAGAGATATTTACGATAAGATCACCATGGCTGTGATGCAGATGCTGAAAAACAGCATGGATCATGGCTTGGAGAAAACAGAAGACCGGGAAAAAATGGGGAAAACCCCTGTAGGGGAAATATCTTTGGAAATACAGAAAACAGCACAGCAGGTTTTCGTTATTTTCCGAGATGATGGACGAGGTTTAGACCGCAAAGGCATTTTGCAGGCAGCGAAGGCAAAAGGCTGGTTGAAAAAGGCTGAAGAAGAATATGAAGACAACGAAGTATATGCATTTTTGCTGCGTCCCGGTTTTACCACAAAAAGCAGTGCTACCATGTTTTCCGGCAGAGGTGTAGGACTGGATGTGGTTAACGCGGCAGTATCTGTCTTGGGGGGCAGTATCCGTATCGAAAGTAAGGAATACATGGGGACGACGTTCTTTATGGAATTTCCGCTGATTCCCTAAGGGGGAGTGCTTATGAGCAGAAAAGAGAGGACATTGTCTGTTCTGAAAGGACTGGTAATGCTGGCAGGAGGCATCTTTCTGCTGATATTGGAAAATATGTGGTTTCAGGAACAGGAAAGAGGGGCAGCAGGAAGTATTCGCATAGAAGGCTTTCTGGTTGTTGTAGGTTTGGCTTTGCTGATTCTGGGAACAGCATTTCTGTGGGATGGATGCAGAAGAAACAAAAAATCTGCACCAAAAGAAATGATATTAACAGCATGCCCCTACTGCGGCGCCAATGTGCAGGGCAGAGAGCAAAACTGCCAAATCTGCGGAAAGAATATGTATGAAAAAAGTATCTGATACCAATCAAAAGGACAGGAGGGGATGCCCATGAGAAGTGTCAAACCCGGCAGAGGTCCATCTCTGCAGGGAGCTATCGGTTCCATCTTTGCCGTTGTTTTCGGTATTTTCTGGATGGTGTCAGCAGCCAAAATGGGAGCACCAACGCCATTTGTGCTTATGGGACTGGTGTTTGTGGTGATTGCCGGCAGCAACGTCATTGTTTCTCTGATGAATGCCACAGGGGAAAATCGCTTTTCTCTTTACGACATTACAGAAGAAGGAGAAGAACCTGACCCTTTGGAAGAAGTGCTGAATAAAAAAGAAAAAACAACAGAGCCAAAAGAGGAAGAAGAGAGACCAACAGAAACGGCTTTTTGTCCTTACTGTGGGGCAAAAGCGGAGAAAGACTACGCTTTCTGCCGTTCCTGCGGGAAAAAGTTGTGAGAAAAAATGGGGGTTTTTACCGTTTTTTTCGCGGATGTACTTGTATACACTGCGTTTTTTGTTTATAATAAATATGCTGTCCGTTTTATTGAAAACGGATTTTGAAACAGTATATATATCAGGGAATTTTGTTTCCCTGGGACGGAAGAAGTCATTTCTTCCAGTAAAAAAGACAACAGTTAATCTATCTATTTAAAAATGGAGGTCTTTACAGTGGATTTTTTATCTGAAATGAAAGCAAAAGCAAAAGCAGACAAAAAGGTAATTGTACTGCCCGAATCTTATGAAAAAAGAAATCTGGAAGCAGCTACTGAATGCCTGAGAGACGAACTGGCTGACATCGTTCTGATCGGTAACAAAGAAAAGATCATGGAAGCTGCTGGCAGCTTTGATGTATCCAAAGCTATCTTCGTAGATCCTGAAAACTACGAAAAAATGGACGAAGTTGTTGCTGCTCTGGCAGAAGCTAGAAAAAGCAAAGGCATGACTCTGGAAGAAGCTAGAAAACTTCTGCTGGACGATCCTCTGTTCATGGGCGTTATGCTGGTTAAAATGGATATCGCTGACGGTATGGTTTCCGGCGCAATCCACTCCACAGCTGATACACTGCGTCCCGCTCTGCAGATTCTGAAAACAGCACCTGGCACAGAACTGGTATCCTCTTTCTTCATCATGGTAACAAACACACCTCAGTATGGTGATGACGGTATCCTGCTGTTCGCTGACTGTGCACTGAACCAGAATCCTAACCCTCAGGAACTGGCTTGCATCGCAGGCGATTCCGCTAAATCCTACGAAGCATTCATCGGCAAAGAACCTAGAGTTGCTATGCTGAGCCACTCCACAATGGGTTCCGCAAAACATGCTGACGTAACAAAAGTTGTAGATGCAGTTAAAATTGCAAAAGAAAAATTCCCTAACGTAAAACTGGACGGCGAAATCCAGCTGGACGCTGCTATCGTAAAAGAAGTTGGCGAACTGAAAGCTCCCAACAGCACAGTTGCTGGTAAAGCAAACGTACTGGTATTCCCTGACATCGATGCTGGTAACATCGGTTACAAACTGGTTCAGAGATTTGGTCAGGCAGAAGCATTCGGTCCTATCCTGCAGGGTATCGCAAAACCTGTTAACGACCTGTCCAGAGGCTGCTCCGCAAACGACATCGTTGCAGTTGTTGCTCTGACATCCGTTCAGGCTCAGGTAATGGGTAAATAATTTTATCCAATCAGAAACAATGGCAGTGTTCTGCCCGCAAATAACAACTACGGACAAAATATAAGGAGAGAAAAAAATGAAAATTCTGGTTTTAAACTGTGGTAGTTCTTCCCTGAAATATCAGCTGATCGACATGGACACAGAAAGCGTAATGGCTAAAGGTCTGTGCGAAAGAATCGGTATCGAAGGTTCCAGACTGAAACATCAGCCTGTAGGTAAAGAAGATGTTATCTTCAACGATTACATGGAAGATCACAGCGTAGCAGTAAAAATGGTACTGGACGCTCTGACAAACAGCGAATACGGCGTAGTAAAATCCATGTCCGAAATCAACGCAGTTGGTCACCGTGTAGTACATGGTGGTGAATACTTCGCAAACTCCGTTGTAATCACACCCGAAGTTATCGAAGCAATCGAAAAATGCTGCGAACTGGCACCTCTGCACAACCCTGCTAACCTGATCGGTATCCACGCTTGCGAAAAAATCATGCCCGGCGTACCTCAGGTAGCTGTATTCGACACAGCATTCCACCAGACAATGCCCGAAAGAGCATATCTGTATGCTATCCCTTACGAATACTATGAAAAATACAAAATCAGAAGATACGGCTTCCACGGCACAAGCCACAGATTCGTATCCGAAGAAGCTGCTAAAATGATGGACAGACCTTATGACCAGACAAAAACAATCACTTGCCACCTGGGCAACGGCGGTTCCGTATGTGCAGTAAGAAACGGCAAATCTATCGACACAACCATGGGCTTCACACCTCTGGAAGGTCTGGTAATGGGTACAAGAGCTGGTGACGTTGACGCAGCTGTTGTAACATTCCTGATGGAAAAAGAAAACCTGACACCTCAGGAAATGGATAACATCCTGAACAAAAAATCCGGCGTACTGGGTATCTCCGGCGTATCCAGCGACTTCCGTGATATCGAAGATGCAAGCGAACATGGTAACGAAAGAGCAGGTATGGCTCTGGACGTATTCGCTTACAAAGTAGCTAAGAGAATCGGCGCTTACGCTGCTGCTATGAACGGTGTAGACGCAATCGTATTTACAGCAGGTCTGGGTGAAAACTCCGCTTCCACAAGAAGACTGATCTGTGACTACCTGGGCTTCCTGGGCGTACACATCGATTCTTACAACAACTCTTTGAGAGGCAAAGCAATCGAAATCTCTGCTCCCGACTCCAGAGTAAGAGTGTTTGTAATCCCTACAAACGAAGAACTGGTTATTGCAAGAGATACAAAGGAATTGCTTGACAAATAAGAAACCTTTCTGTATAATATTTTAGGTACGACTACGGGGTGATACGAATGATATTGCAAATGGCTCATTTATATGGTAAAAACGGTGCTTCTATGGAAGTGCATATGTCTGAGCAAATACAAGAGATTGCGGCATACCCCAATGTTGTGGGTTTTATGGAGCCTGTAAAAATAGAAGGAACTCTCAGAAACGAAAATGAGATTTTCGTTTTGGAAGCAAAGGGCGAAACAAAGGTCAGCATTGCGTGTGACCGTTGCCTTGCGCCGGTTACAACAGAGATTCACTTCAATATTGAGGAGCGTTTTTCCCATACAGGCAGAGATGACGAAGAGACAGAAACTTTTTCGGGAGATCAGATCGATCTTGCGGACTATGTCAGAAGCGGGATCATGGAGGCCATGCCTATGAAGACGCTTTGTAGGGATGACTGCAAAGGACTCTGTCCTGTCTGCGGCAAGGATCTGAACACAGGTGCGTGCGGATGCGACACCACAGAGATAGATCCGAGATTTGAAAGTTTGAGGGCTCTTTTCAATGTTGATGAGGAGGTGTAGAAATGGCTGTACCTAAGGGTCGAGTATCTAAATCCAAAAGAGATAAAAGAAAAGCACAGAGCTGGAAGATCGCAACACCCAACCTGGTAAAATGCAGCAAATGCGGCGAACTGATGGCGCCTCACCAGGTATGCAAAGCTTGTGGTGCTTATAACAAGAAAACAATCATCAAAGTTGACTAATTTTGGATGAGCAAATCAAAGGCAGCAGAAATGCTGCCTTTTTTGCGTTGGGTGAAAAATGATTTTTCATTGGTACGCTGTCTGAAGGGAGTTGGCATAGTTTTGTGTAAAATAATAAATAGAGAAAAAATGAAAAGCTGGAACCCTTTGTGCTTTAAGGATTCCAGCTATATTTGTTTTCTTATAAGGTAATAGGATGTATTTCTCTTTTTAGTCTAGAACAGGTGCCATCAGTACTCTGCCTGTGCCGCGGAATACGTTTACCAGACCTTCGCCGGAAGCAGCGGAGCCGATCAGTGTTTTACCAGAGCGTTCTACAGTAAAGTCCAGACTGCCGCTCCATGCGATTGCCATATTCCCGTCGATTTTCAGTACGTCATCTTGAAGATTGATTTCAATCAATTCTTCTCTGGGGCAGGGGCATTCCAATGCTACAACGCCGCTGCCGCTTAAACCAAGGTTGAATAAGCCTTCTCCGCCGGCTACAGCAGAGGACAGATTAGACCGCATAACGGCTTTGTGTGTCAGATTGGAGTCACAGGCAAGAAACAGACCATCTTCCAGAATCAGAGAGCCGTTCCAGTCTGCCACATCTTCTAGCAGAATGTATTTGTAAGTGGGTTCCAGCACCAAAGTGCCATTGCCAGTATATTCGGGTTTGATGGCAGATTCACCGGTTGCTTTTCCGCGGATAGCCTTGCCGAAAAGGTCGCCTACGCCTTTGATGCCTGTGGTGGCATTGACGTTGCCAACCATCCACTGCATAGCACCTGCCTGTAATGTGATATTGGCTTTTTTCAAATCACAAATGACCTGACGTCTGCGCACATTCATTTCAGAAGCGAAATAAGCCGTTGCTGCATTTGCAGGAGAAACACTTAAATCCCGCAGGTATTCAATGACGGTAAAAGGTCCCAATTCTGTCAAAACACGAATGTCATCATTTTCTAAAAGATTTTTGATCTGATACATAAATAATGCCTCCTTTACATCCATAAAAGGTATTATGATTCATACAATGTTACTTTACCATATTTTGTAAAATACAGCAATGACTTCGTTGCTAAGAAAAAAGTATTGGGGTGCGGGATTGTAATTTTATGGGGAATTGTTTATACTAAAAGCATGTAATTTGAAAGAAAGGATCATGGTGAATTATGGATCAGAAAATAATCGTCGCACTGGATGCCATGGGCGGGGACTTGGCACCTGTGGAAACCGTCAAAGGTGCTGTGGATGCAGTCAAAGAAATGAATGTGCTGGTAAAACTGGTAGGCAGAGAAGAAGATGTCAATCGGGAACTGGCAAAATATACATATCCAAAAGAAAAAATCGAAGTGGTGCATGCGGAAGAAGTCATCAGCACTGATGAAGTGCCTACTATGGCAATTCGCAAAAAGAAAAATTCCTCTATGGTTGTGGGTATGCAGCTGGTGAAAAATGGGGAGGCAGACGCATTTGTTTCCGCCGGCAGTACTGGTGCCCTCCTGACAGGCTCTCTGCTTATTGTAGGTCGTCTGCCGGGCGTAGAACGTCCCGTATTGGGTACTTGCCTGCCTACAAAGAATGGCTTTACCTTTTTGGTAGATAGCGGCGCAAACGTAGACTGTAAAGCAAAATATCTGGAACAGTTTGGCAAAATGGGTTCCGTTTATGTAGAAAACGTATTTGGCAAGAAAAATCCTTCTGTTGCACTGGTGAATATTGGTGCCGAAAAGGAAAAAGGTGATAGCCTGACAAAAGAGGCTTATGAGCTTCTGGAAGTATCTGATTTGAATTTTGTGGGCAATATTGAGCCTAGAAATATTCCTTTCGGGGAAGCAGATGTCATTGTCTGCGACGGCTTTGTAGGCAATACCATTTTGAAATTTGCCGAAGGCTTGAGCAAAACATTGGTGGACATCATCAAGTCCGAAATTACCAAGGGCGCTTATAAAATTGCTGCGGCTATGTTGGTAAAACCTTTCCGCAATGTAAAAAAATATTTCGATGCAGACGAAGTGGGCGGTGCGCCTTTTATCGGACTGAAATCCCTTGTGGTAAAGGCTCATGGCAGTTCCAATGCCAAAGCATTCAAAAACGCCATCAGACAGTGTGTGCTGTTTAAAGAAGCTGACATTGTAGGGAAAATTCAGGATAAACTGTAAGCAGTTCGATTTTGTGTATAAAATGGGAAAAAACTTCTGTTTTTCCGGGATTTCTGCTGACAAAATGTCGGAAATAGAGTATAGTATTGACAGAAAAGAAAAGAGGAGGTTGAAAATATGGACGAAACTGTTGTAATGCAGATCATTGCGGACCAGCTGCATATTTCTGCTGATAGTTTACGGGAGGAAACTTCCTTTAAAGACATCGGTGCGGATTCTCTGGATTTGTTCCAGATCATTTCTGCATTGGAGGAAGCCTATGACATCGAATTTGACAACGATGCGGCGGAGAATATGAAAACCATTGGGGATGCGTTGGATTATATCAGAAGAGTAGTGGAGAAGTAATATGAATTATTTGAATTTGGAAGAATTTGAAAAAAAACTGGGATATCATTTTGCGGATAAACATTTGCTGCTGCTGGCATTGACTCATAGTTCCTATGCCAATGAAAATAAAAAAGGCAGTCACGAAAATAACGAAAGACTGGAATTTTTAGGCGATGCAGTGCTGGACATGGTGGTAAGTGAATATATGTACCGCAAATTCCCGGAAATGCCGGAAGGGGAACTGACCAAACTGCGGGCGGCAGTGGTTTGTGAAGGCTCTCTGGCAGGTCTGTCCAGAAAATTGGGTGTAGGCAGAAATCTGTTTTTGGGCAAAGGGGAAGAAAGTACCGGCGGCAGAAACAGAGATTCTATCCTTGCCGATGCTTTTGAAGCCATTATTGGCGCGGTATGTATGGATGGCGGTATTGAAGCCGCTTCTACATATGTTATGCGGTTTATGGAAGACCAGATTGCTCAGACAAAGACCAATTTCCGTAATCTGGACTGCAAGACCCATTTGCAGGAAATCATCCAGAAAATCAGCAAGGTTCCTGTACACTATGCCATTGTAGATGAAAAGGGTCCCGACCACAACAAAGTCTTTGTGGCAGAAGTGACCCACGAAGGCAAGGTGCTGGGACAGGGCAGTGGCAAGAGTAAAAAAGAAGCAGAACAGAACGCAGCCAATGCAGCATTGGAAAAAATGAAAGCATAATAAGAGAGCAGGTGATTGCAAAGGATATTCTTTTTCAATCACCTGCTTTTTTCATACAAAAGAGCCGGACACTCTTGAGAAGGAGCTGGCTCTTTTGTTTTTGAGAAGCTGTTTATACTTCTACCAGATCGTATTCTCTGGAACCAAAGCCCAAAGCGGCAGCGGCTTCGATGGTATGAACGCCATTGCGGCTTTCGATACGTTCGATGAGGTGGTCACGACCGGGGTCATCAGCGGCATAAACCAAGTCCAGACAAGCCTGGTCAATGGCAATGGGGTCTAAGGATACCAGAATACCAATGTCCTTCATACAAGGGTCTTCAGCAACCGCACAGCAGTCGCAGTCCACAGACATGTTTTTCATAACATTGACGTAGATTACATTGCCTTTGAAGTATTCCACAACGGAAGATGCTGCGTCTGCCATGGATTCCAGAAATGCATCATGGTCTGCTGTCCAGATTTTTTCTGGTTCCCCTGCGCCGTGGATATAGGCTTTGCCAAAGGAAGATGCCACACCGATGGAAAGCTGCTTCAATGCGCCGCCGTAGCCGCCCATGGGGTGCCCTTTGAAGTGGGAGAGTACCAGCATGGAATCATAGTCTGCAAGATGCTTGCCTACATAGTTTTTCTGAATCTGTTTGCCCTTAGGGATTTCCAGCACCATATCAGGACCTTCTGCGTCCATCAGGTCTACTTTGAAATAGGCATCCCATCCGTGACGAGTCAGCAGTGCTTTGTGCTTTTCAGTGGTGTTCCGTTCGCCTTCATAAGCGGTATTGCATTCCACAACGGTGCCATCCACAAAGTCGATGACAGGCTTCCAGAAATCAGGTTTCAGGAAATTTTGGTTGCCTTCTTCACCGGAGTGAAGCTTGATGGCAATATTGCCAGTGAGTTCTTTGCCAGCCATTTTATATAATTCCAGGACTTTTTCCGGTGTGATTTCACGGGAAAAGTATACTTTTGCAGCCATAGAAAAAACCTCCTTTATGACAGTTGTATTTTCTTTTATGGTAACAAAGTAGAAAGAAAATAACAAGGGATTGGGAAAAAAACAGAAAAAAACTGCCGCAGGAGATTTCCTGCGACAGTATGAAATATCAGCCTTTGCCGTTCCAGCAATAGGTGCAGACTTTGTCACGGTCAATGCCGATGGCATCCAGCAGACCATCCAGGGACTGATAGCCCAAGGAGTCAAAGCCCAGTTTTTCACAGATGGAGCGGAGCATGCATTTGCCTCTTTCTGTGGAAGCGTCTGCATATTCGTCCAGATGTTTATGACCTTCGTCGCCTTCCAGTTCCTGTACGACGCGGCGTGCCAGCAGATCCATATCGGAGCCGTTGCTGGAGAAATTCAGATATTTGCAGCTATACATGATGGGAGGACATGCGGAACGCATATGTACCTCTGCTGCGTGAGAACGATAGAGGAATTCAACAGTTTCTCTCAGCTGTGTACCACGAACGATGGAGTCGTCCACAAACAGCAGCTTTTTCCCTTCGATCAGTTCGGGAACGGGAATCTGTTTCATTTTTGCTACCTGATTACGTACTTTCTGGTTGGCGGGCATGAAAGAACGAGGCCAGGTGGGTGTATATTTTACAAAAGGACGGGCAAAAGCTTTGCCGCTTTCTTTGGAATAACCAATGGCATGGGGGATACCGGAGTCAGGCACGCCTGCAACGTAGTCTACATCAGGCAGTGTGCCGTTTTTCTTTTCGTTTGCTGCCATGATTTCCCCGTTTTTGTAACGCATCACTTCGACATTGATGCCTTCGTAGTTGGAGTTGGGGTAGCCATAGTAGCTGAACAGGAACGCACAGATCTTCATATCCTTGCCGGCAGGATTCAGTGTTTCATAGCCGTCAGGTGTGATCTTAACGATTTCACGGGGACCAAGTTCATATACGTTTTCATAGCCCAGTTTGGTGTAGGCAAAGGATTCGAAGGAAACGCAGTAGCCTTCGTGGTCTTTGCCGATAAGAACAGGCAGTCTGCCCATTTTATCTCTGGCAGCGATGATGGAATCATCTTCTGTCAGAATCAGAATGGTTGCGGAACCGTCAATCTGTTCCTGTGCATGGAGGATACCGGAAACCAGATCGTCTTTCTGGTTGATCAGTGCGGCGATGAGTTCTGTGGCATTGACTTTGCCGGAGCTCATTGCCATAAACTGGTGTCCATGGTCAGAGAAGTAGTTTTTGATGAGCTCATCAGCGTTGTTGATGACACCGACTGTTGTGATGGCATATAAGCCCAGATGAGAACGTACCAGAAGGGGCTGAGGATCGGAGTCGCTGATGCAGCCGATGCCGGAATGACCCTGAAAATCGATCAGATCTTTTTCAAATTTGGTACGAAAAGGTGTGTTTTCGATGTTGTGAATCTGGCGTTGGAAGCCTTTTTCCCGGCTGTAGATGACCATACCGCCTCTGCGTGTGCCCAGATGAGAATGATAGTCCACCCCGAAAAAGATATCAAGTACGCAATCCTGCTTGGAAGTTACGCCAAAAAAACCGCCCATGATGGTTCCTCCTTATGATTCTAAAAAATGATGGTATCTCTTGTTGCTCCAAAATTGATAAGGCATGCTGTGCATGCCATCATTTCTATTTTATACGAAAAAACGATGGAATACAACAAAAACAGCACTGGGAGATTTCACATAAAAACTGATTTCCAATGAAAATTTGCGGTGAAAGAAAGTCCAAAAGAAATAATGTTCAGGTAAAATGACGACGATTTGAAGAGGTGGGGGAAATCTTGCCCAAAAACAAACCATGAAAAAAGCTGGAAATGAAAAATCATTGGAGAGTATCTATAAAAATGGAAAAAAATGTTTTCCAAAGAGGAGATGGAACAATGTCTTTTCCACGTATACCGTTGTGTACGGCTGTTTGGACAAGACTTTATCCCACCCACAAAAAGCAGAAAGGCAAGTGCCCTGTCCATTTGATTGGAAAGACACTTGCCTGTTCTGTATACTGCTTATGCAGCGTTACGGCATGAAAGTTTATGGAAAGTGGACATCAGAAAGAGGTATGATGCCCAATGTAGCAGGCGATGCCAGCATCCAGATAAAGGCTCTGCAATGCGGTCATGGCTTCGTCTGTCATTTCGCCGCCAGTAGCATAATCGTATGTTTTGCCCAGCTGTTCCCATTTGGTCTGACCCAAACGATGGAATTTCAGCAGGTTGATTTCAAAGAGATCATTTTCCTTCATAAAGGAAATGAGTTTTTTTGCGTTTTCTTCGCTGTCATTGTAGCCGCAGATGGTAGGCTGACGCAGCACCAGACGACCTTTCCAGCCGCTTTGTTTCAGAGCGCGGATGTTGTCCAGAATCAGTTCATTGCCTACGCTTGTTCCGGCTTTATGTGCCTCACTGTCCATGTTTTTTACATCGATAAAGGCAAAGTCGATGTACTGCATCACATCCAGAAATTTTTCTCTGGGGAAATGTGCGCTGGTTTCAATGGCAGTATGGATGCCCAGCTTATGACAGCCCTTCAGGACTTCTATGAGGAAATCATGCTGTGTGATGGGATCGCCGCCGCTGAATGTGACGCCGCCGTTGCTGCCCCAGCTGCTGAAATCCCTGCGGAGGATTTGCAGGAGTTCCTCGCTGGTGTATTCCCGTACACACTGTTTCAGTGCCCGGTTGGGGCAGATGGAGGTGCAGGGAAAGTCGTGACAATCCTTACACTTGTTCCAGTCCACCTGAGGGGACTGTCCAGGCTCCATGGTGATGGCGCCTGTAGGACAGACAGAAAGACATACGTCACAGCCTTTGTCCCATTTGCAGGATGCCTGGGCAAACATCAGATGCTTGCCGTAAATCCAGCTTTCCGGGTTTGCGCACCAACGGCACTGCAAAGGGCAGCCTGTCATAAATACTGTGGTGCGGCAGCCGGGTCCGTCATGGACAGAAAAGGACTGAATATCGAAAATATGTCCGCGTGCATCCATAGGCTTACCCCCGTGCTGCTTTGTAGTGCTCGCAGCAGAAAGCACCACATTTCGCATAAGTCCAGTTTTCTTTTTCAAAGCCTTTGCATGTGCCGATGCCGTGTTTGTCTGCATCTGCGAAGCATGCACAGTTGCCGCATACGGGCGCTGCCTGGAAATGACCGCAGGCGTCGCTGCCGTTGCCATCAATGGGAACGATCTGTTTGGAAAGGGCACACATGCCTTTCTCACAGTCTAAGTTGATATAGTTAATGCATTCTACATGTTTCATGGTTTCACGCCTCCACTTAAACTTCTTCATATTCGGTACGATAGATAACCTCATCCTGGATGGGTTTGCCGATTTCGCACCAGTACTGTGTAAAGCCAGCTACACGAACCATCAGGTCACGATACTGGTCAGGTGTTTTCTGTGCTTCTTTCAATGTGTCGGAGCTTACCACGTTAAACTGTACGTGGAAACCGCCTTTACGCATATAAGTACGAACCAGTTCCAGCAGTTTTCTGGTGCCCTGTACGCCCTGAACAGAAGAAGGATGCAGTTTCAGGTTCATCTGTGCATTCTGGTTCTGAGAGTGATCGTAAACGGTTGCAGATTCAAAGAGGGCATAAACGCCGTTTTTGTCTGTGCCAGGAGCGGCAGATACGGAACCGTCGGAGTATGTGGTGCCTGCTAAGCGACCATCGGCTGTTGCCAGTGTGATAAAGCCCTGAGGACCATGGGTGGAAACGGAAATCTGGCAGAGATATTCCGGTTTGCCAAAGAAGGACTCCAGTGTAGGCAGATAATGTAGCAGGTACATGTGGTAATCCCGCAGCAGCTGGTCTGCATAAGGATCTGCGTTGCCGTATTTCGGTGCGTTGATGCAGTCTGCAAAGATTTCAGCGTATTTCTGAGCGTCGTCTGTGCTTTCGCGATAATCGGGAGAGAATACGCCGGTGTCATAAGCGGTGCGGAAACCGAAGTTATGCAGCATGGCATCGGTCATTTCTTCCAATGTATATTTCTTGGTGTCGTATACGTTTTTCTTCAAAGACGCCAGAGAGTTGATGAATGTGATGGTACCGCAGGATTCAAAGTTGATGCAGGCGTTATAACGAGCGCCGCAGTTGCCGATGTGCTGACCTTTCTTGAAGCAGTCCGGTTTCAGCAGGGAGTTTACGGCAGGCATGTTGTATTTGCGCCATACGTCCATCTGAATGTTGTTGACTTTGTTTACAATGCGGTTGCTGATGTCCAGATATTCTTTCCACTGATCCAGCAGTTCATCAAATGTTTCCAGTTTCTTGTTATGAGGAGGGAATACCTGTTTTCCGGTACGTTTGTCCACGCCGTTTGTCAGTACCAGTTCCAGAACCTTCGGCAGACCTGTGAAGTGGATACCGGTGCCGCAAGTAGGGGAAGCGCCGCCGGGAATCATGGTCACTTTGCCGTTGTATTCCAGAGGCAGGAAGCAACCGGGGGCGGATTCCAGACAGCCTCCCAGACACCATGCACGGGCATCATACAAATCCATGCCTTCGGGGCCATACTGACGGAGCATGAAGTTCATACCTACCTGGTTGTTCATCCATGCGGGATAGCCCATGCCAAGTTTGGTACAAGCGGCAGCTTTCATGAGGAAGTCCTCAGGCAGCTTTTCATCGTAGAGGATGGAAAGGGTAGGCTGAGGTGTCTGCGCACGCATACCAGCTTCGATGATGAGGTATTCCAAAGGTGTAACCGCAGACAGACCATCGTAGTTCTGACCGCCCAAAGACAGGTTGTTGAATGTGTTGCCGGAAAGAACGCCGCCGGATACGCCAGCAGAAGCAAAACATTCGATACATGTGATCTTGATGCGGTACAGTTCCAGCAGTTCCACAACTTCTTCTTCTGTGGTGGTGCCGTCAGCAATGTCTTTTTCATAGAAGGGCTGCAATACCTGACCCAGACGACCGATGGACTGACCAGACTGAGGGTCTTCGTTTACAACACCCAGATGCAGACACAGTGTCATCTGCAGTGCTTCACGGAATGTAGAAGGACGTTTGTGAGCGATGTTGTGCATTACCTGTGCGATTTCCAGATAATTCTTTTTGTATGCTTCGTCTGGTTCACGAGAAGCCAGATCTTCTGCTTTGCGTGCGTAGTTTTCGCACCACTGGCTCAGACCTTTGACGATTTCTTTCATAGCAGCATAGTAGTAGCCGCGGCTCATGCCCAGAACCCCGTCGCCGCCAGCTTCGCCCATGGTTTCTGCGATTTTTTCATCGCACAGTTCCAGAATGCCGTCAAAACCGTACTGCAAAGGCATGTAATAGTTCATAACTTCACGACCCTGAGGGATTGCGAAGGAGTCGAACATAACCAGAACGCTGTCCATGATGTTCTGGAACTGTTCAAAGCCGGGAAGTGTTTTTGCGTATTTTGTGGAAATATCTTCTACGGAAATGCCGTCCCAGTATTTGGATACTTTTACCAGAACCGGAATGTCTTCTTTCCGCATACCAAATTTTTTCGCAATGGAGATGACTTCGCCATAGCTTTCTGTAACGTTGCCGCCGCCGGCGCCAACAACAGAAACGGAGTCAGCTTCGTTTTCAGCAGGCGCTTCTGCTTCTTCCATGAGGGATTCCGCAAGGGAATTGAAGAAGCTAGCACAAACCCAAGGGAAGGGGAAGGCACCACGCAGATGTTTTGTCTTGTTCATGACAAGTTTTTCATAAGGCAAAATGGTAGGTGTGCTGTGTGCCAAAGAAGCGGCAACGGCTTTTGCACGGCGTACTTCCAACAGATCGCCGTCATTTTCCCACCATACACGGTTGTACCAGTAGGCACTTTCCATATCTGCGGTTACTTTCAGCAGATAATAGATGTCCATGATACGCTGGAAGCTCTCAGCGGCAGCGGGAATATCCTGCTCCTGCACTTCCTTTAACTGTTCATCAGTGATACCTCTTGCTTTGAGGATTTCTTGTAATTTCATCTCATTACTTTCCAAACTTTTTCAACCTGCCTTTCTGTGAATGATGATGATTTTATTATGGCAGGCATACATGCTTTCGTTAAGTGCAAATTGCACTATTTCAAAAAATATGATAAACTATTCACAAAATCAAAAACATATGAAAGGAAGAATTTGTATATGCATGAGAGAATCTGGGCGAACTGGCAGGATTTTGTAGGAAAATTGGATATATACCCCATGATTCGACCTTATCTGGAAACAAGTCAGATCACTATTCATGAAGTCCCTGCCAAGACATGTATTTCCAATGCAGCCGATGAGGGATATCGCATTGTTTATATTTTGCAGGGGTCTGTGAAAGTTGTCAGCCTGACCTATCGCGGCATACGTATTTTACTGGATGAAATTGGCGTGGGCAGCTTTTCCGGCCATATCAGCCGTATGCGAGGTTATAGCTTCGATGCCAATATCATTGCGGAAACTCCTTGTGTTTATCTGGAATTTCCAGATCAGCTTTTCTGCCAGCTTATGGAAAATCCGGCGTTTGCCCTGGAATTTTACCGCAGTACCAGCAGCCGTACCTATCAGATGTATCGGAAAGTCCTTAGTCTGACGCTATTTACAGCCGAAGAAAATACGGCGATGTATTGTCTGATGCATCCTGCCAGACTGCAAAGCTATACGCTGGATGAAATCTGTGAAGAAATCGGCATCAGCCGCCGCAGCCTTTGTTACGTACTGAAAAAATGGCGAAAAGAGGGTATATTAAAAGGTAAGGAAAAACGAGATCGAATTGCAGATCATGAGCAATTGATGCAGATTGCAGAGCATATCCGACAGTTTTATGACATTCCATAACGAAAAAATAGAACAAATGTTTGTATATTTTCGCTGTTCCCCTATACTTTAGTATTTAACTGTGATATACTTTTTGGTAGTCAATGAGCACATAGAAACAAAATGGATGTTTATATGGTGCTTTGCAGTCAGAGGCTTGACTGCACGAGAATGATTTGTGTAAACGGAGGTGTGTCATGGACAAACCATTTAAAATACATTCCAAATTTCAGCCCACTGGCGACCAGCCCCAGGCAATCGAAAAAATCGCCGATGGATTTCAGAATGGATTGAAATTTCAGACTTTGGTGGGGGTAACGGGTTCCGGGAAAACCTTTACCATGGCAAACGTCATTGAAAAAATACAGAAACCCACGCTGGTCATTGCCCATAATAAAACATTGGCAGCCCAGCTTTATAATGAATTGAAGGAATTTTTCCCGGAAAATGCTGTAGAATACTTTGTCAGTTACTATGATTACTATCAGCCGGAAGCCTATGTGCCCAGCACCGATACCTATATTGAGAAAGATTCCGCAGTCAATGAAGAAATCGATAAACTGCGTCACTCTGCCACAGCGGCACTGGTGGAACGGCAGGATGTTATCGTTGTTGCCAGTGTATCCTGTATCTATGGTCTGGGTGACCCGGAAGAATACTATGGCATGATGCTTTCTCTCCGTCCCGGTATGGAAAAAGACAGGGATGAAGTGCTGCACAGCCTCATTGAAATGCAGTATGACAGAAATGATATGAATTTTGAACGCGGTACCTTTCGTGTCCGTGGGGATGTAGTGGAAATTTTCCCTGTGGCATCCTCGAAATATGCTGTCCGAGTGGAATTTTTCGGCGACGAAATCGACCGGATCACAGAAATCGACGTGGTGACAGGGGAAATCATTGGTACCAGAAATCATATTTCCATCTATCCAGCATCCCATTATGTCACTTCGCCGGAAAAAATGCAGATGGCCATTGCCCGTATTGAAGCGGAACTGGAAGAACGTCTGGCAGAATTGAAGCGGGAGGACAAGCTGCTGGAAGCCCAAAGATTGGCACAACGTACCAATTATGATATTGAAATGCTGAAAGAAATGGGATTCTGTACGGGCATTGAGAACTATTCCCGTCATTTATCCTTGAGAGAAGCAGGCAGTACGCCTTTTACGCTCATCGACTTCTTCCCTGATGATTTTCTCATTATTGCCGACGAGTCCCATGTTTCTATTCCCCAGATTCGTGCCATGTACGAAGGGGACAGATCCAGAAAAACCACATTGGTGGACTTCGGGTTCCGTCTGCCTTCCGCTTTGGACAACCGTCCTTTGAAATTTGCGGAATTTGAAAGCAAAATCAATCAGCTGCTCTTTGTTTCTGCCACACCTTCTGTGTACGAAAAGGAACATTCCCAGCAGACAGTGGAACAGATCATCCGTCCTACAGGGCTGCTAGACCCGGAAATTTCTGTGCGTCCCATTGCGGGACAGATTGACGACCTTCTTTCAGAAGTCCAGAAAACCACAGAAAAAGGACAGAAAGTTCTGGTAACTACACTGACTAAGAAAATGGCAGAACGTCTGACAGATTACCTCAGAGAAGCCGGTGTGCGGGTGCGTTACCTGCATTCCGATATTGATACGCTGGAAAGACTGGAAATCATTCGTGATTTGCGTATGGATGTGTTTGATGTGTTGGTAGGCATCAACCTGCTGCGAGAAGGTCTGGATATTCCCGAAGTCAGTCTGGTTGCTATTCTGGACGCGGATAAAGAAGGCTTCCTTCGTTCGGAAACATCCCTCATTCAGACCATTGGCCGTGCCGCCAGAAATGCGGAAGGCCGTGTCATCATGTATGCCGATGTGATGACGGAAAGCATGCAGAAAGCCATCGACGAAACCAACCGCCGTCGCGGTATCCAGCAGGCATATAACGAAGCCCATGGCATCACGCCCCAGACCATTGTGAAGAAAGTCCATGATGTCATCCAGATTACCAAAGCGGCAACGGAAAAACAGAAATTTGGTCTGGAAAAAGACCCGGAATCCATGAGCGAAAAAGAACTGAAAAAACTTATTCAGACTTTGGATAAAGAAATGAAGCACGCTGCCATGGAACTGCAGTTTGAACGGGCAGCGGAACTGCGTGATAAAATTCTGGAATTGAAAAAACTCATGTAAGATGCGAAAGGGGGAACCCTATGAATTATCGAGTATTGCATCTGGCAGATCTGGAACGTTTTCTGGAACTGCGTATGGAATTTCTGCTGTCTTATCAAGATGTACCCAAAGACTTTCAGAATATAACAGAAAATTATTTGCGTAAACATATGGAAACGGAAGATCTGCTTCTGTTGGCAGCGGAGGAGGAAGGCAGTCTGGTGGCAGCCTGCATGGTTTGTTTTTATGAAACCTGTCCTATGGTGGACAACCCCTCCGGCAAATATGGAGAATTGCGCAATGTTTACACAAAGCCAGCCTACCGCAGGAAAGGCATTTCCGAAAAGCTGGTGTGTATGGCACTGGAAAAAGCCAAAGAGAGAGGTGTGACCAAAATGCGTCTGCATTACACAGACGATGGCCTGCCTTTGTATCAGAAACTTGGTTTTGTACCAGAAGAAAGATATATGGAAAAAGATTTATGATACATTTCCTTTTATAAGGAAAAAAGGAGAGAATATGAAAAACGAAATCGTCATCAGGGGTGCCAGAGAGCACAACCTGAAAAATATAGATTTGACCATTCCCAGAGATAAACTGGTGGTCTTTACAGGTGTCAGCGGCTCCGGGAAAAGCTCCCTTGCCTTTGATACCCTTTACGCGGAAGGACAGCGCAGATATGTGGAATCCCTGTCCTCTTATGCCAGACAGTTTTTGGGTCAGATGGAAAAACCTGATGTAGACCAGATTGATGGGCTTTCTCCAGCTATTTCCATTGACCAGAAAACAACCAGTCATAACCCCCGTTCCACGGTTGGTACCGTAACGGAGATTTATGACTATCTGCGTCTGCTTTATGCCAGAATTGGTGTGCCCCATTGCCCCAAATGCGGCAAGGAAATCAAAAAGCAGACCATTGACCAGATTGTAGACCGTGTGCTGGAACTGCCGGAACGGACAAAAATCCAGCTTCTTGCGCCTGTTGTCCGTGGGAGAAAAGGGGAGCATGTGAAACTGCTGGAAGACGCCAAAAAAAGCGGCTACGTTCGTGTTCGTGTGGATGGCATCATTTATGATTTGTCCGAAGAAATTAAGTTGGAAAAGAATAAGAAACACACCATCGAAATCATTGTGGACCGTCTGGTGGTAAAAGAAGGCATCCAGAAACGTCTGACAGAATCCATCGAAACCGTCACTGCACTGACAGGGGGGCTGTTGGTGGTGGATGTGAATCAGGGGGAAGATGAACTGGTATTCAGCCAGAATTTCTCCTGTCCTGACTGCGGCATCGATCTGATGGAAATCGAACCCAGACTCTTTTCCTTCAACAATCCCAGCGGTGCATGCCCTACCTGTACAGGTCTTGGAATGCAGATGAAGTTTGATGAACAGCTCATTGTGCCTAACGACAGCCTTTCCATTGCTGGGGGCGCCATTGTGGCACCGGGGTATAATTCTATTTCCAGCAAGGATACCATGACACGCGTTCTTTTTGACGCATTGGCGGAGGAATATGGATTTTCTCTGGATACACCTTTCCGGGAACTGCCGGAGGAAATCAAAAAGATTATTTTCTATGGCACTGGCGGCAAAAAACTGCGGATTACCTACACCAATTACCGTGGCACAGGTTCCTATGATTATGCCTTTGAAGGCATCATTCCCAACTTGCAGCGGCGTTACAGCGAAACATCCGAAACTATGCGTGGAGAATATGAGGAATACATGACGAATATCGAATGTCCTTCCTGTCATGGCATGCGTCTGCGTCCAGAAGTTCTTGCCATTACCGTAGGCGGAAAAAATATTTCTCAGGTTACAGAAATGTCTGTGGCAGATATTCAGAAATTTTTCCAGAACCTTCAGCTCAGCGGCAGAGATGAAATGATTGCGGAACGGATTTTGAAAGAAATCCATGCGCGTATTGGTTTTCTGGTGGATGTTGGGCTGGATTATCTTACATTGTCCCGTGCGGCAGGCACTCTTTCCGGCGGCGAAGCCCAGAGAATCCGTCTTGCTACACAGATTGGCTCCGGTCTGGTAGGGGTTGTGTATATTCTGGATGAACCCAGTATTGGTCTCCATCAGCGGGATAATGACAAACTGCTGAAAACATTGCAGCACCTGCGGGATATCGGGAACTCCCTGATTGTGGTGGAACATGATGAAGATACCATGTATGCGGCGGACTTTATCGTGGATGTAGGTCCCGGTGCAGGAAAAGACGGCGGCAATATCATCTGCATTGGCGATGTGGAAGAAATCAAGGCATGTACCGAATCTTTGACAGGGGATTACCTCAGCGGCAGAAAGAAAATCGAGGTGCCGGAAAAACGCCGTCCTGTTAATCCAGAGGCTATGCTTCATATTGTGGGAGCGGCAGAAAATAACCTGAAACAAATCAATGTGGATATTCCTCTTGGCATTTTCACCTGTGTTACAGGCGTCAGTGGTTCCGGCAAAAGTTCTCTGGTCAATGAAATTCTCTATAAACGACTGGCAAGAGATTTAAATCGTGCAAAACTCCGTCCCGGTAACCATGAAGATATGAATGGACAGAATCAGCTGGATAAAGTTATCAATATTGACCAGTCTCCCATCGGTCGTACCCCTCGCAGCAATCCTGCAACCTATACAGGACTTTTTGATATGATTCGCGATGTGTTTGCCCAGACCACAGAAGCAAAAATGCGTGGGTATCAGAAAGGCAGATTCAGCTTTAACGTGAAGGGCGGCAGATGTGAAGCCTGCGCCGGGGATGGTATCATCAAGATTGAAATGCACTTCCTGCCGGATATTTATGTACCCTGCGAAGTTTGCCACGGTAAGCGGTACAACCGGGAAACACTGGAAGTGAAATATAAAGGTAAGACCATTTCTGATGTACTGGAAATGACAGTGGAAGAAGCTTTGGAATTCTTCGAAAATATTCCCAGAATCAAAGCAAAATTACAGACTCTCTACGATGTAGGTCTTTCCTATGTGCAGTTGGGGCAGTCTTCCACAACTCTTTCTGGCGGGGAAGCCCAGAGGGTGAAATTGGCAACGGAACTGAGCAAGAAAAGCACAGGACGCACCATGTATATTCTGGATGAACCTACTACGGGGCTTCATATGGCGGATGTCCATAAGCTGGTGCATATCCTGCAGCGGCTGGCAGAAGGCGGCAATACGGTGGTTGTCATTGAGCATAATCTGGATGTGATCAAAACAGCGGATTATATCATCGACTTGGGACCGGAAGGTGGTACCGGCGGTGGTACCATCGTTGCCTGCGGTACACCGGAGGAAGTATGCGGCGTGCCGGAATCCTATACCGGAAAATATTTGAAACCCATATTGGACAGAAAATGAAAAAAAGAAAATCCGATGTATTTGCGTTCATCGGATTTTCTATTGAGTAAAAAATTTTTTTTGACGAAAAAAACGGTTTTTTGTTGGAAAATCAATACTTTTTCATTTTGTGAAAACATCAAAAAATGCGGTTGTTATTGACAAATCCGTTGGTTATCAGTACCATAGAAACAGATAGCTTTAGTAAAATTGCGGAGGAAGAACATGGCAAGAAAAGAACCTGTTTTGGATTTTGAACAGTCCAGAAAGAGGGTAGCTGATTATTTCGGCTGTGACGGAGATTTTTTTTTGAAACCTCTTTTGGATCTGGAATGGGCGATTAAAGGAGAAGAAGATTTTCATTTTCTTTCTTATTGGACAGCAGAAGGAAAGAAGATTGACGCTGTGATCGTGAAAAAAGGCGGCGAACCGATGATATATGAAACAAAAGACTATACCATGGTGGTGGCAATCGATTGTGTGAAGATTGGTTTTATTTTCCGTAATGGAAAACACATCACCGATGGAGAAGGATGAGAAAAGAAAAGATCGTTTTATCCAAAACGATAGTATGAGTTAGGAACAAGATGTTTTTCTGTTTCAACTTCTAAAGGCTTTTGTTCAAGCATAAAGTAAGTTACAGAAGAACAAATGCCGGAGCGTGAGCAGTTGCTGCGGCACAGAAAAGGGGAGAAAATGCAAATGAACAGTTTGCCTGAAAACAATTCCGTTGTCATTACGGGTGTTGTAGTAGAAGATGGCGTATTCAGCCATGAAGTTTATGGTGAAGGCTTTTATACATTCAAGATTTCTTCAGAACGACTCAGTGAAAATGCAGATATTCTGCCGATTACCGTATCAGAACGTTTACTGATGAATCAGGATATTCAGCGCGGTAAGCATGTAAAAATCAAAGGTCAGCTGAGAAGTTACAATAACTATACTGGAAATCGCAGTCGGTTGGTACTGACGATTTTTGTCAGAGATATTCAGGTATTGGACGAAGAACAGATGCACAATGAAAATGAGATCATTCTCAATGGTTTTATCTGTAAAGCGCCTATTTACCGGAAAACACCTTTTGGCAGAGAAATTTCGGATGTATTGATTGCGGTAAACCGTGCATACAATAAGTCAGACTATATTCCCTGTATTACCTGGGGACGAAACGCGAGATATATTTCCTCACTGGAAGTGGGTACAGCCGTGAAAGTATGGGGTCGTATCCAGAGCCGTGTATATCAGAAGAAAAACGGTGATCAGGTGGAAGAACGGATTGCTTATGAAGTATCCGTATCCAAAATATCTCTGCATACAGAAGAAAATGCGCCGCAGGAAAATGCGACAGAGGAAACACAGACTGGTTTGGCGAAATAACAGGAGTGAACAATGGTGAAAACAGGACAAATTGCAATTTATTATGGTGCAGGTAAAGGAAAAACAAGTGTATCCCTTGGCAAAGGCGTTCGCGCCCTTGGAGAAAACCTGCGGGTGGTGATGATCCAGTTCATGGATTATCATAACAATCAGGAAATTGCATTGCTGGAAAAACTGGAACCGGATTTTCGTATCTTCCATTTTGAAAAAGATCGGGAAGGTACGGAAATGACAGAAGAAATTCGCAAGGAAATTGCTTCAGAAATCCGAAATGCCTTTAACTTTACGAAAAAAATTCTGGATACAGGTGAATGTGACATGCTGATGTTGGATGGTATTCTGGAATGTGTGGAAGAAAACTATCTGTCAGAAGAAGAAGTGGTGGAGATGATGGAAAAACGTCCCAATACCATGGATATGATTTTGACAGGGGCAAGTCTGCCGGAATCCATTGCCCAGAAAGCAGACCATATTTATCAGATCGTAACAGAAAAATAAATCCCATTTTCAGGAAAAAAGACTGTGCTTTCGGCACTATTTCAAAAGAAAAATAAAAGAAGCTGGAATTTTTCATTAGAAGAATTCCAGCTTTTATATTTACGCAATATTGTTTTTTCTGAAGTCTGTTTTATATGCTTATGCCAGAACTTCTTTCATGGAGTACAGACCAGCAGGCTGTTCAGCCAGGAATTTTGCAGCTTTTACAGCACCAACGGCAAATACTTCTCTGCTGGAAGCATGGTGGCTGAGGGTGATGACTTCATCTCGTCCTGCAAAAATGACATCATGTTCCCCAACGATATTGCCGCCGCGGATAGCATGGATACCGATTTCTGTACGTTCCCGTTTTTCGCGTTTCTGAGAACGATCGTATACATAGTGGAATTTTTCGTCCATAGCAGCATTGATGGCATCAGCCAGTGCCATAGCAGTGCCGCTGGGTGCGTCGATTTTCTGGTTATGATGTTTTTCTACTACTTCAATGTCGAAGTTTGCATCATAAAGGATCTGTGCTGCACGCTGTACCAGATCCAGCAGCAGGTTTACACCGATGGACATGTTCGCAGATTTCAGAACAGCAACGCTTTTAGATGTTTCTTCCAGTTTTGCCTGTGTTTCATCAGAAAGAGCTGTTGTGCAGACAACAACGGGAATCTGTTTTTCTTTTGCAAAGTCCAGCAGAGCGGGAACAGCTGTTGCTGTGGAGAAGTCGATGATGACATCAGCGTCAACAGTACATTCCGCAGGGGAAGCGAATACAGGGAAATCCAGTGCAGGAACAGTAGGGTCGATACCTGCAACAATCTGGCAATCAGGGTCGTTTTTCACCAGGTCTGCTACGACATGACCCATTTTGCCGCCGCAGCCGTGCATGATGATATTTACCATAAATCAAAAACCTCCTTAAAATAAGTGAAAACAGCAGCATTCAAAAAGAAAGAGCCGGAACCTTTTAGGGGTGTTCCGGCTCTGATGCATTTCGGTACGGATGCCCTTACTGGATGCATATATTTTGCTGTTTCAACAGAAACAAATGTGTCTTATTTCAGCAAACCGTAGTTTTTCAGTGCAGTTCTCAGTGTTTCCAGGTTCTTTTCTTCCATGTCACACAGAGGCAGACGGCAAGGGCCTACTTCGTAACCCATCAGGTTCAGAGCTGCTTTTACGGGGATGGGGTTTACTTCGCAGAACAGAGCCTTGATCAGTTCAATGGCATCCAGCTGCAGTTTTGCAGCGCCTGCTACATCGCCAGCCATGAATTTTGCAACCATGTCATGGGTATTTTTAGGAGCAACGTTGGACAGTACGGAGATAACGCCTTTTGCGCCCAGTGCCAGCATAGGAACGATCTGATCGTCATTGCCGCTGTAGATATCGAAGTCAGGACCACACAGTGCAGCGATTTCTGCAATCTGGGAGAAGTTGCCGCTAGCTTCTTTGATCGCTACGATATTTTTTACTTTGGACAGTTCGTAAACAGTCTTAGGTGCGATGTTACAGCCGGTACGACCGGGTACGTTGTACAGGATAACGGGAATGGAAATGCTGTTTGCAACTGCTGTGTAGTGCAGGATCAGACCTTTCTGTGTTGCTTTGTTGTAGTAAGGTGTTACCAGCAGAACAGCGTCAGCGCCAGCTTTTTCGCAGCCCTGTGCCAGTGCGATGCAGTGTGCAGTATCATTGCTGCCTGCGCCTGCGATAACAGGAACACGACCGTTTGCAACTTCTTTGGAGAAACGTACACATTCAATCTGTACTTCGTCAGACAGTGTGGATGCTTCGCCTGTTGTGCCGCAGATGATCAGTGCATCTGTTTCGTTTGCAATCTGGAATTCAATGAGTTCTTTCAGTTTATCAAAATTTACGCTGCCGTCAGCGTAGGTAGGGGTAACCAGTGCCACCCCAGCGCCTGTGAAAATAGACATAAGAATGACCTCCTTCGATGTTCAACAATATGATTCGGAATTACTGCATGTTTTTGATGATTTCTTCTGCAATCTGAACAGCGTTTGTTGCAGCGCCTTTTCTGATGTTGTCAGCTACAACCCAGATGTTTACACCACTTTCTACGCTATCGTCACGACGTACACGACCGATATATACTTCGTCATGACCTGCAACATCTACAGCCAAAGGATATTCGTTGGCTTCGGAATTGTTCTGCAGTACAACGCCGGGAGCGTTTTTCAGTGTTTCCAGCAGGTCATCCATTTCGAAAGGTTTTTCAAATTCGATGTTGATGGATTCGCTGTGGCAATCGAATACAGGTACACGAACGGTTGTTGCAGTTACGCGCATTTCGTCGTTATGCAGGATTTTTCTTGTTTCGTTTACCATTTTCATTTCTTCTTTTGTATAGCCGTTGTCCAGGAATACATCGATGTGAGGCAGGCAGTTGTTTGCGATGGGGTGAGGGAATTTCTTAGGAGCTTCCCCTTTCAGACCATTTTCCAGATCTTTCCATCCTGCCATACCTGCGCCGGATACAGCCTGATATGTGGAGTAAACCACACGTTTGATTTTGTATTTGTCATCCAGGGGTTTCAGAGCAACCATAGCCTGGATTGTGGAGCAGTTGGGGTTTGCGATAATGTTTTTGTGCCAAGCGATGTCCTCAGGGTTTACTTCAGGAACAACCAGAGGAACTTCGGGATCCATACGCCACTGAGAGCTGTTGTCGATAACGATACAGCCGTGTGCTGCTGCGATGGGAGCGAATTTTTCGCTGGTGCCGCCGCCTGCGGAGAACAGGGCAATGTCGATGGGTTTATCAAAAGAATGTTCTGTCAGTTCTTCTACTGTATATTCTTTGCCGTTGAAAGTCAGTTTGGAGCCAGCGGAACGGCTGGATGCCATTACATAGAAGTTTTCGATGGGCAGCTGTCTTTCTTCCAGAACTTTCAGGAATGTTCTGCCTACCATACCAGTTGCGCCTACAACAGCAAGATTGATTTTTTTCATAATGATTGATACCTTCCTTCCCAGAAATACGTTTGTGCGAGAGATGATTTTTGGTAACAAAAAAGCCGGCCAGCGCCGACTGCAAAAAACCATAGAAAATAAACAATAGCAATAAACTATGGTAATTATCCAGTAGCGCTCCATTGGGAAACCCAATGACAGTCATACGGCTCTTAACCGCACAACCAGAAAAAAACAGATAAGGCCGTCTTTTTCTTCGGCATTTTCCCCTTTCGACGAGCCTCCTGTATCCCTTATGATATTGGCTCGGTTACTCTTGAAAAACGCACCTCTACTTTGTATTTTTATGTACTTATGAAGTTAGTCTAACATCCAAATCGGATTCTGTCAAACCTTTCCTGCATAATTTTCAAAATTATTTCAAGAATAAAAATAAGTACAAGAAAAAAGCCCATTTTTCAAGGAAAACAGGAGGTTATAAAAATCATGAAAAAAGAACTGACACCAGAACAAAAAGCAGACCTGCGTATGAAATATGAAATTGCGGAGGAATTAGGGCTGTTGGATAAAATTACAGAAAACGGATGGAAGGGGCTCACATCCAGAGAAAGCGGACGCATCGGCGGCATCATGGGAAAACGGAAGCGCGCACAGATGCAGGAGGGAAAAAACGAGAAAAAGGCAGATGAATAAAGGGAAATACTTGCTTTTCCATTTAGAAAACGGTATAATTTTAGATTATGGCAACAAGGAAAGCGAGTGGAAACAATGAACGCATATACAGACTTTGCCACAGTCTATGATTTGTTTATGGAAGAAGTGCCTTATGACCAGTGGCTTTCTTTTCTAGAAGAAATCTGGCGAAAGGAAGGCTTACAGCCGGAGGTCATTGCAGACCTTGGATGTGGGACAGGCAATCTGCTGGTGCCTTTGACAGAAAAAGGATACCGCACCATGGGTGTGGACCTGTCTTTTGACATGCTCTGTCAGGCGGAAAAGAAACTGCGGGAAGCAGGACTTTCTTCTATATTATTGGAGCAGGATTTGACAGAGGTTTCTCTGCCGGAGGAGGCAGACTGTATCATCAGCGTTTGCGATAGCCTGAACTATCTGACAGAAGATGGAGAACTTTCAGCGGCTTTTGCCTGCGTGAAAGCATCTTTGCGGCAGGGCGGATTGTTTTTGTTTGATATGAATACAGAGTACAAATTCAGTGAAGTCCTTGCCCAGAATACTTATGCTGTTACAGAGGAACATGCAGCCTATATCTGGGAAAACGATTATGACCCGGAAGAAAAAATCAATGCCTATGCAGTGAACTTTTTTATAGAAGGAAATGACGGCAAATACGAAAGAACAGAAGAAGTGCATTATGAAAGAGCCTACAGTGTGGAAGAAATCAAAACTGCTCTGGCAGACAACGGCTTCACGCTGGTAGGCATGTATGATGATTATACATGGGAAAGCCCCAAAGAAGATTGCCAGCGTATTGTGTTTGTGGCAAAAGGGGCAGAGTAAGAAACGGAGGAAATACAACATGCAGGATTATATTATTCGTGCAACAGCAGGGAACGGCAGTATCCGTGCTTTTGCGGCAACAACAAGAGAAACCGTACAGTATGCAAGAGAAGTGCACCATACTTCTCCCGTAGCTTCTGCGGCACTGGGCAGAATGCTCACAGCGGCAGCGATGATGGGCAGCATGCTCAAAGGCGATAAAGACTTGGTAACATTGCAGATTCGCAGCTTGGGTCCCTTGAAAGGCATTGTGGTTTCCGGTGACTCCCACGGTCATGTAAAAGGCTATGTATTCAATCCGAATGTGGATATCCCCAGCAAATATCCCGGCAAACTGGATGTAGGCGGTGCCATTGGGGAAGGTTACATGAGCGTTATCCGTGATATCGGTCTGAAAGAACCCTATGCCGGTAGAATCCAGTTGGTCAGCGGCGAAATCGCAGAAGACCTGACATATTATTTTGCACAGTCTGACCAGACACCTTCTTCCGTAGGTTTGGGTGTATTGGTAGAAACAGATACATCTATTCGTCGTGCCGGCGGTTTTATCATTCAGCTGATGCCCGAAGCAACAGAAGAAATGATTTCTAAATTGGAACAGCGTCTGAACACCATTCCTTATGTGACAGACCTGTTGGATATGGGCAAAAGCCCCGAAGACATTCTGGAAATGATTCTGGGGGATATGGATCTGAAAATCATGGATAAGATGCCTGTAGAATTCTACTGCAACTGTTCCAAAGAACGTGTGGAAAAAGCACTTATCAGCATTGGTAAAGAAGAACTGGAAAAAATCATCCGTGAAGATAAAAAGGCAAATCTGCATTGCCATTTCTGCAACAAAGAATATAACTTCACAGAAGAAGAGCTGAAAGAACTGCTGGAAAGCGCGAAGTAAGAAAAAATGAGGAAGGGAGGTGAATCAGATGCATCGGGATTTTGCGGTGGCTGTGAAGGCTGTCATTGTCCGGGGGGACGAAGTGTTGGTGCTGCGTCGTTCCAAAGGAGAAATGGCAGGCAGTTATATGAACAAATATCAGAAATGGGATCTGCCCGGCGGAGGGCTGCATTTTTACGAAAAAGCCGAGGATGGACTTCTGCGGGAGATTCGGGAAGAAGCATCCCTGTCTGTAGAGATTGGCAGACCTGTTTCCATGTTTGACATCATCCGGCATCAGATTCACCTCTGTATTTTTACATATGCGGCTGTTTGGACAGGTGGAGAGGTGCAGTTAAGCAAGGAACATGATGGTTTTTTGTGGCTGCATAAAGACGAGGTGGAAGAAAGTGAACTGCCTCATTGGATGAAGCGAGATATCTTCCGAGCCCTGGAAGCCGTAGAAAAAAAGTAAATAGCGCAAATAACAGGACTTTGTTTCCATAGAGATCTATGTGGAGGCAAAGTCCTTTTTTTGCAGAAAAATCTGCAAAAAAAAATTCACTGTCAGTTTAAAGCGAAAAAGAACACATATTCGTTCTGTATGACAATGGTAAAAGAAGAAAAGAATATCTAAATTGGAAGACAGGATTTTGTGGTATATGCACAATTGCATATGAAATCAATAGGAAAAATAACGGTGAATCATTTTGCCTGCAAATAGATAGGACGCAAAGTATCCCTCGCAAGACCTTTAAAATTCAGGGTTTTGATTTTTTATGAAAAATTTTCGATTTATATTTAACAATAATGTTGGCAAATCTTCATTTTTCTATAATCATAGAGGCGGAAGTGTATATTGACAATGTAGGAAAGAACCATTATTATTTAGATTAAGGTATGTTTGATATTTGATACATATCTGGAAGGGACTGGTAAAACTTATTCATATTAGACATTTTTTACCAGATATGACCTTCTCTTTTTTGTATTATTATGAAGAAGAGAAGGGGAAACTGCATTTGTTTATTCTTGGGATATTTTTTATGTAAGGAAACATAAATTGACATTTTTTTAACAAAAAGTGTTTTTTGTGTCAATACATTTAGAAACACCTGATAACATGCAGTAAACTTGCAGCGAGAGAGGTGATAAAAGTGGCTTATGAAATTCTGAAAAGTATTGTGGATGCAGAAGCGCAGGCTGTGGAGAAAAAACGCCAGGCGGCAGAACAAGCGGAACAACTGAAGGTAAAAGCGCAGGCGGAAGCGGCGGCGCTGCTGGAAAAGACCCGTAAGGACGGACTGCTCATGGTGGACGAAACAGTCAAAAACGCTGTGGAAGACAGTGAAATGACTATTCAGGGTATTCGCAGAGAAGCTGAAGAAGCTTGTCAGGAAATCAGAAAGCAGGCTGCGGGAAAGAAAGAAGAAGCAATACAGGCGGTCATCGGAAAGGTTGTGGGTACTTATGGCAGTAACTGATATGCAAAAACTGACTGTCATCGGTCTGAACAGCAGTCGTACCCCATTTCTGCATGAACTGATGCGCCTGGGTGTTGTGGAAATCAATTCTCAGGAAGGCGTTGTCAATGACGAAGAATGGATGCCGGATATTTTCCGTACCAGTAACAGCGCGGACGTTTCCCGTCTGGAAGCGGACATTGCCCGTGTCAGTGTCGCATTGGACGCCATCAATCGGTATGATACCGGTAAGAAGCCATTGATCCACACCAGAAAAGAAATCAAGCGCAATGTTTTTGTTGACCACATGAATGCCACCAAAACGGCAACGGAAATGAATGTGGACCATGCGGTAGAATCCAATAAGAAGATTGCAGACGCAAGAACGGAAATCAACCGTCTGCGTACAGTCATTCAGGGGCTTCAGCCTTGGGAAACATTGGACGTACCTATGGAAATGACAGAAACAGCTCATGCTTGTCTGGTACTTGGTACGGTAAATGCCAAAACCAATGGCGCACAGTTACAGACAGATGTGCTGGCAGCATTGCCTTCGGCAGTCGTAAATGAAATCGGAGCAGATAAACAGCAGAAATATTTCTCTTTTATTTGCTGGAAAGATGAAAAAGATCAGCTCTATGAAGCCTTAAGACCTTACGGTTTTGTTTCAGTGACTCTGGGGGAAACAAAAGGGACACCGGCAGAACTGATTCAGTCTTATGAAGGGCAGATCACAGCGCTGGAGCAGGAAATCAAGGAAGAAGAACAGAAACTGGAAGCTCTTGCTGCAGCAAAACAGGATATCGAATACCTGTATGACAGTTTGTGTATGCGGCGTGACCGGGCAAAAGTTGTCGGGGATATGCTTAGTACAGAAACCGTATTTTATTTTGACGGATGGATGCCCAAGTGGAGCAGAGAAAAAGTGGAAAATCTGCTGAAGAAGTACGAATTCTACTATAATATTGAGGAACCAGATCCCGATGAGGAAGTTCCTATCCTGCTGCACAACAACGGTGTGGTAACAGCCTTTGAAGGGGTTACCAGCATGTATAGCCTGCCGGCAAGACATGACATCGATCCGACAGCGATTCTTGCACCATTTTATTTTATTTTCTTTGGGCTGATGCTCAGTGACGCGGCATACGGTATCATCCTTTCCGTAGGCTGTGCCATCATTTTGAAAAAGTATAAACTGGAAGGTACCATGTACCGTATGTTCAAAATGTTCTTCTATTGTGGTATTTCCACATTTATCTGGGGCGCATTGTTCGGCGGATGGTTTGGCGACTTCTTTACGGTAGCTGCAAAAACCATCTTCGGCGTAGACTTTGCTATCAACCCCATCTGGTTCAACCCTCTGGAAGAACCTATGAAGCTGTTGATCTTCTCCCTGATTCTGGGCGGTATCCACATCTTCGTTGGTATGGGCGTACAGGCGTATATGTATATCCGTGACGGTCATCCGCTGGATGCGCTGTTCGATATCGGCTTATGGTATCTGCTGCTGATCGGTCTGGTACTGTTCGGCTTTGGCGGCAGCCTGATGCCTTCTCTGGTACCTGTAGGCAAATATATGGCAATCGTTGGTGCTGTTGGCATCTTGCTTACTGGCGGCAGAAAGAAAAAAGGTTTGGGGAAAATCACAGGCGGTCTGGGCAGCCTTTACGGCATCACCAGCTACCTGTCTGATGTACTTTCTTACTCCAGATTGCTGGCTCTGGGCTTGGCAACAGGGGTAGTTGCACAGGTTATTAACACTCTGGGCTCTTTGGCAGGTGGCGGTATCGTTGGTTCCATCGTGCTGATTGTGGTATTCCTGGCAGGTACAGTATTCAATATTGCGATCAACGCACTGGGTGCTTTCGTTCACTCCTGCAGATTGCAGTATGTAGAATTTTTCGGCAAGTTTTACACAGGCGGCGGCAGAGAATTCCGTCCCTTTGAAAGAAAGACAAAATATGTAAAGATTTTAGAGGAGGATGTTGAAGATGGTAGATAGTTTATTAAACGGTCAGGTATTGGCATTAGCTGGCGCTGCGATCGCTGCAACTCTTGGCGGCATCGGTAGTGCTCTTGGTGTTGGCGTAGCCGGTCAGGCTGCTGCAGGTGTTGTTTCTGAAGACCCTAACAAATTCGGTCAGGTACTGTTGTTGCAGGCGCTGCCCGGTACACAGGGTATTTATGGTCTGCTGATCGCCTTCATCGTTATGGTAAAAGTTGGTCTGTTGGGCGGCGACGGTATGCTGGATCTGACTGTTGCACAGGGTGCTTCCATTTTTGCGGCATCTCTGCCCATCGGTATTGTTGGTCTGTGTTCCGCTATCGCACAGGGGAAAGCAGCAGCAGCAGGCGTAATGTTGGTTGGTAAAAGACCCAGCGAGCTGGCAAAAGGTATGCTGTTTGCAGCCATGGTAGAAACATACGCAGTACTTGCGCTGTTGGTATCCTTCCTGATGCTCAACAGCCTGCAGCTGTAATTTGCGGATAAAGGAGGTATGACTCCTATGAACGACGGTAAAATCATCATTGATAGAATCATGGCAGAAGCGGACAAGGAAATCGAAGCCTTCATGCTGGAAGGCAAAAGAGAAGCCGATGCCATTATGAAAGCGGCGGAAGAAAAAGCACGCCGTGAAAAAGAATCCTACCGCAAAAAAGCGGAAGAAGAAGCAAGAAAAGCCCGTGCAAAAGAAATCTCCGGCGCAGAGATGGAAGCCAAGAAAGCAATCCTGCAGGAAAAACAGGATATTCTGGAAGAAATCATTGCCGAAGCAAAAAAACGTCTGGAAAACCTGCCTGACGCAGAATACGCAAAAGTTATTGGCGGCATGCTGGAACGTCTGGACGAAAGCCAGGGCAAAGAAATCATCGTTTCTGCAAAAGACAAAGCACGTCTGGCAGATGTGGTAAAAGAAAAGGGCTATGTGCTCTCTGACGAAACCCGCGATATCGACAGCGGTTTTGTAGTAAAGAACGGTGACATTGAGTATAACTATTCCTTTGATGCAATCATCATGGTACAAAAAGAAGAAATGCAGATTACAGCAGCAAAAATCTTATTTTAAGGAGGGGTAGAAATGTCTAAAAATAAAATTTACCCTTTCGCCGTGGCCAGTGTGCGTTCCATGGAAAATAAGCTGCTGAGCCAGCAAAAGCTCATGCAGATGGCAGAAGCGAAAAGCGCGGAAGAAGCGCTGCGTCTGCTTTCTGATACGGCTTATGGCAAAACCCAGGTGCAGGATGTGCATCAGTTTGAGGAAATGATTGAAACCCATCTGGAAGAAACTTATACTTCTGTGGCAAAGCTCATTCCCGATGAAGCCCTCATTGATATTTTCCTTTATAAGAATGACTACCATAATATCAAGGTGCTCATCAAAGAGGAAATTTCCAAAGTCAGCGGCAAAAAGTTGCTGGTGCGGGGCGGCACCATTCCTGTGGAAGATATGAAAAAGAACTTCCGGGAACGGAATTACGCGGAAATGCCCACCATTGACGGTGATGCTGTGGAAGAAGCCATCAGCCTGTATGCAAAGACCAAAAACGGTCAGTATATCGACACCGTTTTGGATAAAGCATGCTTCGCTGCCATGGATGAGAGAGCTTCTCAGATGAAAAATCCCTTTGTACGCAAATATGTAACCATGTTGGCAGATTTGACTAACCTGAAAACCATTTTGCGTGTGAAACAGATGGGACGTCCTTTTGAAGCCTTTGAAGACGCTTGTGTGCCTGGCGGTGAAATCCGCATGGATGTGTTCCAGCGGGCATACCGTGAAGAAAGTATGCTGCCAGTGCTGAAGGAAACTTCTTACGGCGCTCTTTGCGAGCAGTATATGGACAAAGGCTTTACGGTTTTTGAAAAAGCATGTGACGACTTCCTGATGGAATACATCAAGGAAGCAAAATACAAAACACTGACGCCTGAGCCTGTTGTGGCTTATATTCTGGCGAAAGAAACAGAAGCGAAATGCGTTAGAATCATTCTGACCTGTAAGCTTCATAACATTGATACAGAAATTATCAAAGAGAGGGTGAGAGAAGTTTATGTCTAAAGTTGGTATCATTGGCGATAAAGACAGCATTATGGGCTTCCTCGCTCTGGGGATTGATATTTTTCCCGCTTACACGCCTGAAGAAATCAAGAAAACCATCCATAATCTGGCTGAAAAGGAATATGCCATCATTTATATTACCGAACAGGCCAGTCTTCAGGCAGGAGAAAGTCTTGCAAAATATAAGGACTTTGAATTGCCAGCCATCATTGTCATCCCCGGTATCGGCGGCAGCATGGGTCTTGGCATGAACGAAGTCAGAGAATCAGCAAAACGTGCTATCGGCGCGGATATATTGTTTAGTGAATAAAGATTGTAGGTGAATGAAAATATGAAAGCAGGCACGATCGTGAAGGTGTCAGGCCCATTGGTCATCGCAGAAAACATGCGTGAAGCCAATATGTTTGACGTGGTGCGTGTATCCGATAAACACCTGATTGGTGAAATCATCGAAATGCACGGGGACAGAGCGTCCATTCAGGTTTATGAAGAAACCTCCGGTCTGGGCCCCGGTGAAGAAGTGGTTTCCACTGGCATGCCCATGAGCGTTGAACTGGGCCCTGGTCTGATTTCCACCATTTATGATGGGATTCAGCGTCCTCTGGAAAAGCTGTATGAAGTCAGCGGCACAAACATTCATAAGGGCGTAGAAGCACCTTCTCTGGACAGAGAAAAGAAATGGAAATTTGAACCCACACGCCAGATTGGTGATGTTGTAGAAGCAGGCGACATCATCGGTAAAGTACAGGAAACAGCGGTAGTAGAATGCCGTATCATGGTTCCTTATGGCGTAAAAGGTACCATCAAAGAAATCTATATCGGTGAATTCACCGTAGAAGAAACCGTTTGTATCATTACAGACGAAAAGGGCAAAGACATCGAAGTAACCATGATGCAGAAATGGCCCGTACGTAAGGAACGTCCTTACAAAGTAAAAGAAACACCCGACTCTCTGCTGGTAACAGGGCAGCGTGTTATCGACACATTCTTCCCCATTACCAAAGGCGGTGTTGCAGCTATCCCCGGTCCTTTCGGCAGCGGTAAAACTGTTACACAGCATCAGCTGGCAAAATGGGCTGACGCCGACATCGTTGTTTACATCGGCTGCGGCGAACGTGGGAACGAAATGACAGACGTACTGAATGAATTCCCCGAACTGAAAGACCCTCGTACCGGCGAATCTCTGATGCAGAGAACTGTACTGATTGCAAACACTTCCGACATGCCCGTTGCGGCTCGTGAAGCGTCCATTTATACAGGTATCACCATTGCGGAATTCTTCCGTGACATGGGCTACAGCGTAGCGCTGATGGCTGACTCCACATCTCGTTGGGCAGAAGCCCTTCGTGAAATGTCCGGTCGTCTGGAAGAAATGCCCGGTGAAGAAGGTTACCCCGCTTATCTGGGTTCCCGTCTGGCACAGTTCTATGAAAGAGCAGGTCGCGTTGTCTGCCTGGGTTCTGATGGCAGAATGGGTACTCTGACAGCTATCGGTGCCGTATCTCCTCCCGGTGGTGACACATCCGAACCCGTATCTCAGGCAACACTGCGTATTGTCAAAGTGTTCTGGGGTCTGGATTCCTCTTTGGCGTATAAACGTCATTTCCCTGCCATCAACTGGCTGACCAGCTACTCCCTGTATCAGGATAAAGTAGATGAATGGGCAGACAAAAACGTTGATGTGCATTTCTCCGAACAGCGTACATTGGCAATGCGCCTGCTGCAGACCGAAGCAGAATTGCAGGAAATCGTACAGCTGGTCGGCGTGGATTCCCTGTCTCACAGCGACAGACTGATTCTGGAAACTTCTCGTTCCATCCGTGAAGACTTCCTGCATCAGAACTCTTTCCATGAAGTAGATACCTATACTTCTCTGCATAAACAGTATCGTATGCTGAAACTGATTCTGACATTCTACGCAGAAGCAGGCGAAGCCATCAAACAGGGCGTGCCTATCCAGAAGATCACAAAACTGGATGTTGTAGAAAGAATCGGTCGTGCGAAATATGTAGAAGAAGCAAACGTAGATAAGAGCTACGATGAAATCGAAGCTGATATCAAAAATGAAGTAAAAGATCTGATCGCAAAGGGGGCTGATGAATTATGATAAAGGAATATCGTTCCATTCAGGAAGTCGCAGGTCCTCTGATGGTTGTTTCCGGCGTAGAAGGCGTAAAATACGATGAACTGGGCGAAATTGAATTGTCCAATGGTGAAGTCAGAAGATGTAAGGTACTGGAAGTAAATGGCGATACTGCTCTGGTACAGCTGTTCGAAAGCGCAACAGGTATCAACCTGTCTGACAGTAAAGTTCGTTTCCTGGGCAAGAGCTTGGACTTCGGCGTTTCTCCTGACATTCTGGGTCGTGTCTTCAGTGGTATGGGTAAACCCATCGATAATGGTCCCGACATCATCCCTGAAAAACGTCTGGACATCAACGGCGCACCTTTGAACCCCGCAGCAAGAGAATATCCTGCGGAATTCATTCAGACAGGTGTTTCCGCTATCGACGGTCTGAACACACTGGTTCGTGGTCAGAAACTGCCTATCTTTTCCGGTTCCGGTCTGCCTCATGCAAATCTGGCAGTACAGATCGCAAGACAGGCGAAGGTTCGCGGTACCGATTCCAAATTCGCTGTAGTATTCGCGGCCATCGGTATCACATTCGAAGATGCTGAATTCTTCATCAACGACTTTAAACAGACAGGCGCTATCGACCGTTCTGTCGTATTCGTAAACCTGGCAAATGACCCTGCCGTAGAACGTGTATGTACCCCTCGTATGGCACTGACTGCTGCGGAATATCTGGCATTTGAACAGGGCATGCACGTACTGGTTATCCTGACAGATATCACAAACTACGCAGAAGCCCTGCGTGAAGTATCTGCGGCGAAGAAGGAAGTTCCCGGTCGTCGTGGTTACCCTGGTTATCTGTATACTGACTTGGCTACCATGTATGAACGTGCAGGTCGTATCAAAGGCAAACCCGGCTCCATCACCATGATCCCTATTCTGACCATGCCTGAAGATGATAAGACCCATCCTATCCCTGACTTGACAGGGTACATCACAGAAGGTCAGATCATCCTGAGCCGTGACCTGTATAAAAAAGGCATCCAGCCTCCTATCGACGTTCTGCCTTCCCTGTCCCGTCTGAAAGATAAAGGTATCGGGAAAGACAAAACTCGTGAAGACCATGCCGATACCATGAACCAGCTCTTTGCGGCATATTCCCGCGGGAAAGACGCAAAAGAACTGATGGCAATTCTGGGTGAAAGCGCATTGTCCGAAATCGACCTGATGTATGCGAAATTCGCCGATGAATTTGAAAAACAGTATGTTTCTCAGGGCTTCCGTACAGACAGAACCATTGAGCAGACACTGGATACTGGATGGAAACTGCTGCGTATGCTGCCTAAGAGCGAATTGAAACGTATTCGTGACGAATATCTGGAAAAATATCTGGCGGACGAGGAGTGATGCATTGTGGCTAAATTGAATGTCAATCCTACCCGAATGGAAATGACAAGGCTCAAACGTCAACTCAAAACCGCGACCAGAGGTCATAAGCTGCTGAAAGATAAACTGGACGAACTGATGAAACAGTTTTTGGAAATCGTGCGGGAAAACAAACGCCTCCGTGAACAGGCGGAAGCGGCTTTGGAAAGCGCATACCAGAACTTCATCATCGCCAGAGCCGTTATGAGCGAAAGCACATTGGCGGAAGCACTGATGATTCCCCAGCAGTCCGTAGCGGTTAAAGTAAAGAACCGCAACATCATGAGCGTAAACGTACCTGTGTTTGACTTCCAGAAAGAGGAAGGCAGTGGGGATATTTATCCTTATGGTACAGCATTTACCTCCGGGGAACTGGACAGCGCCATGAATTCTTTCTCCGATGCCATGGAGCCTTTGCTGCGTCTTGCAGAAAGCGAAAAGACAGCACAGCTTTTGGCACAGGAAATTGAACGCACCCGCCGTCGTGTAAACGCACTGGAAAACGTAATGATTCCCAATTATCAGGAAACCATTAAGTTTATTGCCATGAAGCTGGAGGAAAACGAAAGAGCCAGCACCACACGACTGATGAAGGTCAAAGATATGGTTTTGAAGAAAACCATCGAGGAAAAGAGAAAACAGGACGAAGCGGCACACGCCTGAGCCTGATTTTCATTAGAACTGTGGATAAATGGGTAAAACCTTTTCGGTTTTACCCATTTTTTGCAGTATAAGGAGGAAAATTATGAAACTGATACTGGATTTGGATACAGGCATTGATGACGCTATGGCACTTGCTTATGCCGTTGGCAGCCCAGATTTGGAACTGATTGGTGTGACAGGTACTTATGGCAATGTGTATACGGAAGTAGGCGTACAAAATGTACTGAACCTGCTGGAAATGATGGGCAAACCGGAAATTCCCGTTTTTCTGGGAGAGAAAAAAGCACTGACGCAGGATGTTTTTGTCCGTCATGAAGTCAGCGCCAGAATCCATGGAGAAAATGGTGTGGGACAGGTGGAACTGCCTGTGGCTGCGGAACATGCTTCCCAGATGGCTGCAGTGGATTTTATCATTGAATCTGTGAAAAAATATGGAAAAGAACTGGTTATCGTGGCAACCGGTCCTCAGACCAATCTGGCGGCGGCACTGAATAAAGCCCCGGAAATCAAAGAAATCATGGGGAAAATCGTTATTATGGGCGGTGCGTTGACCGTTCCCGGCAATGTAAGCCCTTATGCAGAAGCCAATATTTCCAAAGATCCTCTGGCTGCAAAAATCCTTTTTGAAAGCGGTCTGGATGTGACTATGGTTGGTCTGGACGTGACACAGCGTTCTCAGCTGACACTGGAGGATTTGCAGGCGTGGAAAAACTGCGGTACATTGGCAGAGGAAAAATATGCGGATATGGTGACATACTATATCAGTCAGCATGAACACAGCGGCGGTACCGCATGTTATCTCCATGATCCTTCCGCTGCTGTTTGTGCCGTACATCCCGAATGGTTCACTATGCTTCCCATGCATATGACCGTTGTCACAGAAGGCGAAGCGGCAGGACGTACCATTGGTGATCCCATGAAACTGCGGGAAGCAAATCCCAATGTGAAGGTTTGTATTGGTGTAGATTCTCCGAAATTGGAGGCACATTTGAAAGAAATCCTCATGCGTGCTTTTCTGGGCAACTGAAGGGAATACTTTTGCAAGAAAAGAGATGTTAGCTTAAAAAATATATAGCCGGAATCCTTGAATATAGAAAGGATTCCAGCTATTATTTTTCAATAGCTGTGCTTTCCTAAAGAAATGTATATTAGGATTCTATTTTTGCTTTAACTTCGTGCATCATGCGTGAAATATGTTTCAGTATCAAGATGGGAGTGAAAGAATGAATTTTGCAGAAGAATATAAAAGAAAACTGAAAACACCGGAAGAAGCGGTGAAACTGGTGAAGGACGGCGACTGGGTGGATTATAGTGTGGGTATCGGTTTCCCTGTGCTGCTGGATGCAGCACTGGCAAAACGCAAAGATGAATTGAGAGACATCAAGATTCGCGGCTCCCTTGCTATGCAGCCCATTCAGGCAGTAGAACAGGATAGAGAACGGAGAACATTTACCTATAACAGCTGGCATTGCTCCGGTTATGAACGGAAATTGTGCGATGAAGGCCTTTGCAACTATATTCCTATGATTTTCCGTAATATGGCGTCTTATTACAGACGGTATCTGACCGTAAATGTGGCTATGATTTCCGTGGCACCCATGGACAGCAAGGGATTTTTCAATTTCTCCATGGTAAACTGTACCACCAGAGCCATTCTGGATGCGGCAGACCTGATTATTCTGGAAGTTAACGAACACATGCCCCATGTTTATGGCGGGCAGGAAGACTGCATCCATATTTCCGAGGTGGATGTGGTGGTAGAAGGGGAACATAAACCTCTGGCACAGCTGCCTGTTCCTCCAGCAACAGAAATTGATGAGAAGATTGCATCTCTGCTTTTGCCTCATATTCCCGATGGTGCTACTATTCAGCTGGGTATTGGCGGTATGCCCAATTCTGTAGGCAAACTCATGGCAGAATCTGATTTAAAGGATTTGGGTATGCATACAGAACTTCTTTCCGATGGTTTTGTAGACTTGTACGAAGCTGGTAAACTGACAAACAGCCGCAAAACACTCCATCGCGGGAAAGGTGTATTCGGCATTGCCTTGGGTTCCCAGCGGCTCTATGACTGGGTAGGAGAAAATCAGGGACTTCTTTCTTTCCCCATGGACTATGTGAATCAGCCCAGCGTTATGGCACAGATGGAAAATATGATTTCCATCAACAACTGTATTGCCATTGACCTGTATGGTCAGGTTTCATCAGAAAGTGCAGGCACGCGACATATTTCCGGTACCGGCGGACAACTGGACTTTTCCACAGGGGCTTATGATGCGCCTGGCGGCAAAGGCTTTATCTGCATGACATCTTCTTATCGGGATAAGGCTGGTAATCTGAAATCCAGAATCCTGCCCAAATTTACAGAAGGGGATATCATCACAACCCCCAGAACACAAGCTTTTTATATCGTCACAGAATACGGCATTGTGAATCTGGCAGGCAGAAGCACATGGGAAAGAGCGGAATTGCTTATTTCTTTGGCACATCCTGATTTCAGGGATGAACTCATTGCAGCAGCGGATAAGCAGAAAATCTGGCGAAACTCCAATAGAATCTAATTTGTATACAAAACAGGGATTTCTGATGTTTTCAGAGATTCCTGTTTTTGTTGCCAGACACATAAGGGAAAAAAGTGCATACAATAGAAGCAGGGGGTGACGCCTGTGGGCAGAAAATGTGTGAACCAATGGAGAAAACGATGGATCGGTTCTCTGATGATTGCGTTGGGAACTGGTGTGTTTTTGGCTTTACTGCTGCCGGGGTGTATGTTTCTGGTGGCTGTCCTGCTCATTTGCGGCGGCGCCTGTCTACTCTATAAAAGTTAAGATAATTCACGCATGTTGTTCTTTGGATTGAAAAGAGTGACATGCGTTTTTTGTTGTATTACAAAATATGTTTTGCAGGCTTTTCCGTTTTTCCCCTTTTTGTTATAATTTAATGAGAGAAAGATTAAATACGCAGGGGATGAAAGTATGAATGAACCATATAAAATTTTGCTGGTGGATGATGAGGCGGAAGTCCGCACCAGCATTATTCGAAAAATAGATTGGTCTGCCGTTGGTTTTCAAGTGGTAGGCGATGCAGAAAACGGCGTGGATGCGCTGGAAAAAATTGAACAGTTGGAGCCGGATGTGGTATTGACGGATATTCGGATGCCTTATATGGATGGTCTGGAAATGGCAGAAAGACTGCGGGAAATCCATCCTTCCATCAAAGTGGTGCTCTTTTCAGGCTTTGATGATTTTGAATATGCCCAGAAGGCCATTAAACTGAATATCATCGAGTATATCTTAAAGCCTGTCAACGCAGAGGAAATGATGGAAATTTTGCTGCGTATCAAGGGCACATTGGATGAGGAAATCCAACGTTTGCGGGATTTGACAAACTTACAGGAAAGTTTCCGGAAAAATCTGCCTATCCTACGCGAGAAATTTTTGAGCAATCTGGTGAAGGGCAATGTAGGAAAAGAAGATATTCCTGTACTTATGGAGGAATATGGTCTTTCCCTTTTGGAAGGAAATCGCTGGGTAGCGGCAAAAGTTATGGCACAGGAAATGGATCATGCCGCTTGGAACAGTTGGAACCTGTTGGCTGTATCTGTACAGCGTTTGCTGGAGGACAGATTCAAGGGCTTTGGCAATTATAGCTGTTTCCAGCGACCATCTGGCATTTGTGTCATTGCTGCCATGGAAAGTGAAAAAGATCTGATGCAATTGACCACTTTTTTCCGGGAATTGTGCAAAGAAGTCAAAAAGATTTTAAATTGTACCCTGATTGTGGGAATTGGACGCGTGGTGGAGAACATCGAAGATATTTCTCACAGCTATGCGGAGGCAAGGGAAGCTGTTGCCTATAGCCGGACTGCCGGTGAAGTGGTCTTTATCTCCGACGTGGAACCACAGAAGGATACTTTGCTCCATTTGGACGAAAAAGACGAAAAGGAACTGAGCTATGTATTGAAGTTCGGCGATGAAGAAATGATACAATCCTGTGTGGAAAGCATTTCTGGCAGAATGCGGCAGACAAAGACGATACAGAGCAGTTTTCAGGCATATATCATCGATATTCTGAGTGTCATTTTGCGCGTAGTACAGAAAAATGGCTTGGAAGAAAACATCGTCTTTGGTAAATATACAGACTACAACGGTGTCCTCACGGGCATCCGGGACAGCGCGGATATGCAGGACTGGCTTTGTGAAGTCTGCTTTGCCATCAGCGGCAAATTGTATCGGGAACGTGTGGGAACCACCCAGACATTGATTGAAAAGGCAAAGAAATATATTGGGGAAAATTATGCCAATTCCGCCCTTTCATTGGAGATGGTATGCAGTTATCTCCATATCAGTACAGCTTATTTTTCCACCATATTCAAAAAAGAAGTGGGGGAAAGCTATATTTCCTATCTGACGGGCATCCGCATGGAAAAAGCGGCTGCACTGCTAAAGGAAACCGACGAAAAGACATATCAGATTGCCGCAAAGGTTGGCTATGACGAGCCGAATTATTTCGGCTATGTATTCAAAAAGAAATTTGGGGTTTCTCCGAATAAGTTTCGTGGAAAGTGAGGAAAGCCATGGGCATTTTTCAAAAGGGAAAAGAATATCTGCAACAGCGGTTTTTGGATGGCAGCAAGCATATTGAACTGCGAAAACTGCTGTGGGTTTCCTTTACGTTGACATCTGTAGTGGCAACGCTTTTGATGGGGATTTCTTTCTATTATCGTTTTGCGGCACAATCTGCCCAAACCACATGGGAAGGAAACGATACTCGCATAGAAGATGCGGCAGAACAGGTGACAGCCCATTTTCGTAATATGATCAAAGTGTCGGATACCTTATATTACCGCGTTATCAAGGGGACAGATTTGCAGCAGGATACCATTTCTGATGATTTTCGGCTGATTTATGAAATGAATAAAGATAATGTGGAAAGCATTGCCCTCTTTTCCATTGACGGCAATTTGATTTGTGCTACACCCAATAGTCATCTGCGACCCAATTTTTCATTGCAGAAAGAAGCTTGGTATGGCAGTGCTTTGGATACAGAGGAAAATATCCGCTTTGGGGCACCGCAGGTTTCCCGGGTATTCCGGGCAGAAGGCGATGGCTATACACGGGTGATTCCTATGAGCCGTATGGTACAGCTGACCATGGGAGATCAGACAAAGCGTGGCGTGCTGCTCATCAATCTGCGATATGATGTATTGCAGGATATGCTGGAAAATGTCATGGTAGGGGAAGAATCCTATGTATATCTGGCAGGAGAAAATGGTAATCTGCTGTATCATCCCATGCAGGACCAGATTGCGGCAGGCACCATGAAAGAAGAAACCTTGCCGCTGCTTATGTCCTCTCTGGAAGGAGATGTGCAGGCAAAACCCTATACGTTCCTACATAAGACCATTGGCTATACAGGCTGGCATATGGTGGGGGTATCCAAAGGGGATACACCGTCTTTGCATAACTGGAAAACACGAAGTTTCATCCTGTTTTTGCTGGCGTTTTTCCTCAATGCTATGATGCTCATCAACTTTTATGTTTCCAGAAAAGTCACAGAACCGATGCATCGACTGGAAGGTGCTGTAAAACGAATTCAGGCAGGGGATTTGAATACGAAGATACAGGCTTCCGGTGTGTATGAGATACAGAATCTGTCCAACGCCATTGAGGAAATGGAGCGGAACCTGAAACAGCTCATGGAAGATATTGTGCAGGAACATGAAGCCAAGCGAAAAAGCGATTTGATGGTACTGCAAAATCAGATCAACCCCCACTTCCTGTATAATACGCTGGATGTTATTGTGTGGATGATCGAAAATGAAAAAAGCGGCGATGCCGTCAAAGCGGTGACAGCACTAGCACGATTTTTCCGTATCAGTTTGAGCAGGGGTAAGACCGTTATTCCCGTTTCCGATGAAGTGGAGCATGTGCGCAACTATCTGATGATACAGGAAATGCGTTTCAAAAATAAATTTACTTATGCCTTTGATGTAAAAGAAGAAACAAAACAGCTGGGAACCGTGAAGCTGATTTTGCAGCCCTTGGTGGAAAATGCCATTTATCATGCCATGGAATTTATGGATGATGATGGAGAATTGATCGTAAAAGGTTATCTGGAAGGGGAAGAACTGATACTTTCTGTAACAGATAACGGCTGCGGTATGACGAAAGAGCGAGCAGAAGCCCTTCTGCGTGGGGATTTTGTCCAGACTGGAAAAGGCTCTGGCGTAGGGCTGCGAAATGTGCAGGAGCGAATCCAGCTAGTCTTTGGGGAGAAATATGGTCTGCGCATCCTTTCGGAACCGGATGAGGGTACTTGTATCGAGATTCACCTGCCAGCCATTCCCTATGAAGAAATGAAAGAAAGGGGGATGGTATCATGACCATAAAACAGAAAATCTTTCTTTTTGTGGACATCCTCATTTTGGTTGTACTGTTTCTGATTTCCTCTACAGATTATATCTGGAAGGAAAGAAAAGTGGATGTGTCCAATATTTCTGTTATTGTAGACATTCCCCAGGACAGCATCAATATGAATCTGCGGGAAGGTGCCAAAAAGGCTGCCCAAGCCTATCATGCAGACATGCATTTTCTCAATCTGCGGGATTATGAAGCACAGCAGATGGATATGCAGACATTGGTGCAGCGAGAATTGGATATTGGATGCGAAGGTATTTTGCTCCAATGTGGAAGCAGCAGAGTCACAGAAGAAATTCTGGAACAGATTCCCGTAGGTGTTCCTGTGGTGCTGTGGGATACAGAAGCGGAATCTCCGCGGGTGAAATCTTCGGTATCCTTTGACCGAGAAGCCATTGCAAGATTGCTGGTGGAAAAGGTATCTGAGGCAAGAGATAAAGGACAAAGTGTAACATTGGTGTCTCATAAAGACAGCAGCGATCAGGTGCAGCGTATGCATGATCTGTTGGAAGAATTGTTCCCCCAGGCAGGCATTATGGTACGGCGTGTGGAACTTGCGGATTATGCAGAAGCAAAAGCACTTGTCGGTGGTCTTGCAGCACAGGGGGGCAATATGGTTGTTTCCTGTGATACACAGGCACTGGAAGCCATGGCGCAGGTCTGCGAAAATAATGGATGCGAGTTACCTTTGTTTGGTATGGGTTGGAGTGGAATGATCCGAGAACAGCTTGAAAAAGAAAATATTGCTGGCGTGGCTGTGATAGATGCTTATGGCGCAGGATACTTTGGTGTGCAGAAGCTGACCATGATTATGACTGGAGAAGATCAGAATGAAGAAGAAAGGATTTTTCAGACAATCTGGGTGACCGGTGAAAATATGTATGATCGAAGTCGGGAAGCAATATTGTTTCCTTTTGCGTGAGGTGAGAACAGATGCAGATAAGAAAACAAGCAATCGGTATTTTTTTAGGTGTGATTTGTGTGGTCCTGGCAGTGGTTTGGCTATGGATGCCTCGCACAAAGGAAAAAAAGGAATTGAAAATCGGTGTTTCTCTTTATTCGGAAAGTGACACATTTGTAGACAGCATTGTATCCTCTATGCAGGAACAGGCAGCTGCTTATGAAGCGGAAACGGGCTGCCCTGTCACTTTGAACATTTCCAGAGCCAATGGCTCTCAGCGGGAACAGTATGATCAGGTGGAGCAGTATGTGGCACTGGGCTATGATGCAGTTTGTGTCAATTTGGTAGACCGCACCAACGCATCCAGCATGGTAGACCTTGCCCAGTCGGAAGAAGTACCTTTGGTGTTTTTCAACAGAGAACCTGTGCGGGAAGATATTCTGCGGGGGGATCATGTGTATTATGTAGGTACAGATGCCAGAGAAACGGCAAGAATGCAGGGAGAAGCGGTGTTGCAGAGCTATGCTGCTTCTGCGGAAAAAATGGACAAGAATGGTGACGGCATTTTGCAGTATGTGATGCTGGAAGGAGAAATGGGGCATCAGGACACCATTCTCCGCTCTGACTATGTACTCCAGACCATTGAAGGTGGCGGTGTGAAACTGCAGAAGCTGGATGCGGAAACAGCTGACTGGATGCGCAGCCGCGCAGATGCCATCATGGAACAATGGATTGCGGAAATGGGCGATGAAATTGAATTGGTATTATGCAACAATGACGATATGGCGTTAGGAGCCGCAGATGCTCTAAAAAGAAAAAATTCTACAGCAGCAGTATTTGGTATTGATGGAACACCGGCAGGGCTTGAGGCACTGGAGCAGAAAGTGCTTTGGGCAACGGTTGACTGTGGTGCAAAAGAACAGGGAAAAGCCGTCTTTGGCATTGCTTCAGCTTTGGGTATGGGCAAGGAATTGCCTGAGGATATGGAACTGAGTGATGGCAGATATGTTCGGGTCCCTGTACAGGCGCGGATACATGAGTCCATATTCTGAACAGTTTTTTCGACAAAAAAAGAAAAAAATTATAGGTTTCGCCAAATGAAAAAGAATAAATTCCATGTAGATATAAAAAAATCTCTATTTTTTGCCTGGCATAGATTTGATATAATGTTATTAACAACAGGGAGATTGTTGTGTTACATGTGTTTCGGTCTTGGACTGGACAAAATCTAAAGGAGGGTTTATACAATGAAAAAGAAATTTTTGGCGATGCTGATGGCATCCGTGATGGTGTTGGGCCTTGCAGCCTGCGGCGGCGGCTCCAGTGATGCTGCAACAGAAGGCGACGCAGCAAGCGGCGACCTGCCCACAGTCGGTGTATTGATCTACAAATACGACGATACATACATCTCTACCGTAAGAAATTCCCTGCAGGCAGCTTTGGAAGGCAAAGCAAATGTAGAAATGCAGGACGGTAAAGGCGACCAGGCTACACAGAACGACCAGCTGGACGTTATGATTTCCAAAGGCGTTGACGTACTGTGCGTAAACATGGTTGACGCAAAAGCTGCAAGCGGCGTTGTAGAAAAAGCATCCGCAGCAGGTATTCCTACTATCTTCTTCAACAGAGAACCCGATACAGAAGTAATCAAATCCTATGATAAAGCATGCTTTATCGGTACAAACGCAATTGACGCCGGCAAAATGCAGGGTGACATCATCAAAGAACTGTGGGATGCACATCCTGAATATGACCTGAACGGCGACGGCAAAGTACAGTATGTAATGTTCCAGGGCGAACCTGACAACCCCGAAGCAATCGCTCGTACACAGTACAGTGTTGAACAGGCAACTGCTAACGGTCTGACAATGGAACAGGTTGGCGAAACACAGGTATGTAACTGGGATACAGAAACAGCTCAGAAAGCAATGGAAGCTATGCTGGCTGCTAACGAAGGCAAAATCGAACTGGTTATCGCAAACAACGACGGTATGGCTATCGGTTGTGTAGCTGCTCTGTCCAACATTGGCTACAACACAGGTGCTGAAGGCGCTCCTTTCATCCCTGTAATCGGTGTTGACGCTACAGACGCTGCAAAAGACGCAATCGCAAAAGGTCAGATGAGCGCAACTGTTCTGCAGGATGGTGACGCAATGGGTAAAGCAATTGCAGCTGCAGCTCTGAACGCAGCAAGCGGCGCTGAATTCCTGGATGGCACAGAATATACCTACGATGACACAGGTATTGCAGTTCGTATCCCTTACGCTCCTTACACAGGAGAATAATCTCTGATTTTCAGTAATAGATAGGAACAATTGGTTCGCACAGTGGGGTTTTTCCTCACTGTGCGTTCTTATAAGAAAAGAAAGTCCGTGACTGAGAAACATTTGGAAGCACAGCAGCTTATGTTTTAAGAGAAAAAGCTGTCGTTGGGGAAGTTTTAACAAAGAGAAGTTGGCACAACAGACGATTAGGAAGTGTGGTGAAGGCAGTGAGCCAAGAAAAATATGTACTGGAAATGACAGATATCGAAAAGCAGTTCCCCGGGGTAAAAGCTCTGGATCACGCAATGCTCAAACTGCGTCCCGGTACTGTACATGCGCTGATGGGCGAAAACGGCGCAGGGAAATCAACATTGATGAAATGTCTTTTCGGTATTTATAAACAGGACGGTGGTAAAATCGTCATCGATGGTCAGGAAACAGCGTTTTCCGGCCCTAAAAATGCGCTGGACAACGGTGTAGCAATGGTACACCAGGAACTGAATCAGGTATTAAAGCGCAGCGTTATGGAAAATATTTGGCTGGGTCGTTTCCCAAAACAGGGTGGACTGGTCAGCCATAAGAAAATGTATCAGGAAACACAGAAAGTATTTGAGGAACTGGAAATCCCCGTTAACCCTAAGACAATCATCGGCAAACTGAGCGTATCCCAGAGACAGATGGTAGAAATCGCGAAAGCCGTATCATATAATGCAAAAATTCTTGTATTGGACGAACCTACATCCTCATTGACCCATGAAGAAGTAGAGCATCTGTTCCGCATCATCAATAAACTGCGTGACAGAGGCGTTGCAATGGTTTACATCAGCCATAAGATGGAAGAAATTTTGCAGATTTCCGACGAAGTTACCATCATGCGTGACGGTAAGTGGATTGCAACAGAAAATGCAAAAGATCTGACAACAGATAAGATCATTCAGCTTATGGTAGGTCGTGACCTGACAGACCGTTTCCCGCCGAAAACAAACAAACCCGGCGAAGTCCTGCTGGATGTAAAAAATCTGACAGGGAAATATATGCCTACCTGTATGGATGTAAGTTTCCAGCTGCGTAAAGGCGAAATCCTTGGCGTGGCAGGTCTGGTGGGCAGCAGAAGAACAGAACTTTTGGAAACCATTTTCGGTATTGCCCATCATCAGAGCGGCGAAATGTACATGCATGGTAAAAAAGTGGTAAATAAAGACGCAAAGACAGCCATCAAAAACGGCTTTGCGCTGCTGACAGAAGAACGTCGTGCCACAGGTATTTTCGGCGGCATGAGCATTCAGTTTAACTCTGTCATTGCTAATATCAAAAACTATCGGAAAGGTCTTCTGCTTTCCAATGCGAAAATGAAAGAAGACACCAAGTGGGTTATTGACAGTATGCATGTAAAAACCCCTAGCCAGAAAACCCATATCCGTTCACTTTCCGGCGGTAACCAGCAGAAGGTAATTTTGGGCAGATGGCTGCTGACAAAACCGGAAGTACTGCTTCTGGACGAGCCCACCCGCGGTATTGACGTAGGTGCAAAATACGAAATCTATCAGCTGATCATTGATTTGGCGCAGGAAGATAAAGGCGTTATCGTGGTTTCTTCTGAAATGCCGGAGCTGTTGGGGATCTGCGACAGAATCATGGTTATGAGCAATGGTCACTTGGCTGGTATTTTGGATGTCAAGGACGCAACACAGGAAGAAATCATGCGTCTGGCAGCAAAATATGTATAATGGGGAGGTAAAAAAGAATGGAAAAATTAAAGAGTTTCAAAGGGGATAAAACCTGGCAGGAACTGCTGCTGGACTATGCTCTGTACATCATCCTGATCATTATGATCATCGGTGTAATTGCGGCTGACCCTACATTTTTGTCTAAGAATAACTTTTTGAAAATTTTGGCACAGGCTTCCACCAGAGGTATTCTGGCGCTGGGTGTTGCTGGTATGATCGTATTGGCAGGTACTGACTTGTCTGCTGGTCGTATCCTGGGTTGTGGTGCTGCAATCTCCGCATCCTTACTGCAGAGTGTTACATATGCATCCCGTATGTATCCTCAGATTACAGAACCCCTGCCACTGGTTCTGCCTCTGCTGCTGTCCATCGTGGTTTGCGTGGCTTTCTGTCTGCTGAATGGTTTTGGCGTGGCAAAACTGCACATGCATGCATTTATTATTTCGTTAGGTACGCAGCTCATAGCATATGGTGCTCTGTGTCTGTACATCGATAGCCAGAAGGGCGGCGCACAGCCTATTGCCAGCCTGGACCCTAGATATATCGAACTGGTAAACGGCTACTGGCTGGGTATTCCTCATCTGGTTTACTTCATGGTAATTTGTGCGGTAATTATGTGGTTTGTATGGAATAAAACCACTTTGGGTAAAAACATGTTCGCTATCGGCGGTAACCCTGAAGCGGCTGCCGTATCCGGTGTAAACGTAGCGAAAAACATCATGATGATTTATCTGGTAGCTGGTATCCTCTACGGTATCGCAGCTTTCCTGGAAGCTGGCCGTATCCAGAGTGTAACAACAGCTACAGGTACCAACTATGACCTGGATGCTATCTCCGGCTGCGTTATCGGTGGTGTATCCTTCTCCGGTGGTGTTGGTACCATCCCCGGTATCCTGATTGGTGTTATCATCCTGCAGGTAATCAACTACAGCCTGTACTACCTGGGCGTTAACGCATATCTGCAGTACATCATCAAAGGTCTGATCATCATTCTGGCCGTTGCCATCGACGTACGTAAGTATATTGCAAAGAAATAATTTTTTCGGTAAGATGTGATAGGAAAATTCCCCCGTTTGACTACGGGGGAATTGTTGCAATTTGAAGCCATAAAAACAAAGGAGGGATTTTGTGACAGATACACAAAAACCTGTAAACCCGGAGGAACTGGAGCAGCGGATACATGAACTGGAAGAACGGGAAAAAGCTCTGGAAGAAAAAGAAATTGAACTGAAACAAAAAGAAAGTGCTTTTACAGGTGCGAAATATAACCTGTATTCCCATATCAATGTTTCCTTAAAGACCATGAATATTGTGGTGGCAGTCATTGCAGTAGCTTTGGTCGTTGCCATTGCGGCAGGGGTTATTTATCGATAAAACAGGAGGAACACCATGAAACAAAATTGGAACAAAGAAAGCCTTTTGGCAGCTTATCCCCGTTTTGAAGCACAGCCAGATTTTTATCTGGGACGGATGGCAGATGCGGAAAAAGGCTTTGCAGATACATTTGGCAAAGAAGCAGAGCGTTTTTTCAGCGCACCCGGCAGAACGGAAATTGGTGGCAACCATACAGACCATCAGCATGGTTGTGTATTGGCAGCAGCAGTCGATTTGGATATTTTCGGCGCGGCAGCTAAGAATGGCAGCCGTATCATTCGTATTTTCTCCGAAGGCTACGGCATGGAAGAAATTTCTCTGGATGATCTGGAAGTGAAAAAAGAAGAAATCAACACAACAGCTTCCCTCATTCGTGGGGTGGCTTCCAAAATCACACAGATGGGTTACACACTGGGCGGCTTGGATATGTATACCGTTTCCAATGTACTGAAAGGCTCCGGCATTTCTTCTTCTGCGGCTTATGAAGTGCTGGTGGGTACTGTCATCAACGCACTGTATTGCGAAAACAAACTGACACCTGTGGAAATTGCCCAGATTGGTCAGTATGCGGAAAATGTGTACTTTGGCAAAATGAGTGGTTTGATGGACCAGACAGCCTCTTCCGTAGGCGGCGTTGTTGCCATTGATTTCCGGGATAACGCAAATCCCGTCGTAAGAAAACTGGATTTTGATTTCACAAAAGCAGGCTATGCTTTGTGTATCATCGACAGCGGTGCAGACCATGCAGACCTGTCCGATGAATATTCTGCTATCCCTATGGAAATGCGGCAGGTAGCAGCTCACTTCGGTAAAGAAGTGCTGCGGGAAGTGGCTTTGGCAGACTTTTTGACAGATATGGCTGCTGTTCGAGAAAAAGCAGGCGACCGTGCAACATTGCGCGCTTATCATTTCCTGAAAGACAACCAGAGAGCTATTGACGAAGCGGCAGCACTGGAAGCAGGAGATTTTGATAAGTTCTTATCGCTGGTGAAAGAATCCGGATATTCTTCTTTCATGTATCTGCAGAACGTGTATGTTTCCGGCAGCGTACAGCATCAGGAAGTTGCTTATGCTTTGGCAGCTTGTGAAGCGGCATTGGCAGGTAAAGGTGCTTACCGTGTTCATGGCGGTGGTTTTGCCGGCACCATTCAGGCTTTTGTGCCTCAGGAAATGCTGGCAGGTTTTGTGGAACAGATGGAAAAAGCTGTGGGTAAGGGCAGATGTCATGTACTGTCCATTCGTCCCGCAGGCGGTACAGAATTGATGAAGGTTTGAGAAAAACAGGAGGGATGCTCTATGGCAATTTTGGTATTGGGTGGCGCAGGCTATATCGGTTCTCATACGGTATATGCTCTGTGTGAAGCAGGCAGAGAAGTAGTGGTTGTGGATAATCTGGAAACAGGACACGCAGAAGCGGTACATCCTGACGCAAAGTTCTACAAAGGCGATATTTCCGATAAACCTTTCCTGAACGATGTATTCCAGAAAGAAAATATCGAAGCGGTTATTCATTTTGCTGCTTATTCTCTGGTAGGGGAAAGCGTGGAAAATCCCCTGAAATATTATGAAAACAACTTGAGCAAAACAAGAGATATGCTGGAAGTTATGGTAGCTAATGGCGTGGATAAATTCGTATTCTCCTCCACAGCCGCTACATATGGCGAACCGGAACGGGTACCCATTCTGGAAAACGACCGTACAGAACCCACCAATCCTTACGGTGAAACAAAACTGGCAATGGAAAAAATGTTCAAATGGACAGGAAACGCAACAGGTCTGCGTTATGTATCCCTGCGTTACTTCAACGCTTGCGGTGCCCATGTCAGCGGCAACATCGGGGAAGCACATAATCCCGAAAGCCATCTGATTCCTTTGATTTTGCAGGTGCCTAACGGTCAGAGAGAATTTATCAGCATTTTCGGCAATGACTATCCCACACCTGACGGTACATGTATCCGTGACTACATCCATGTAACAGACTTGGCAGACGCTCATATTCTGGCTGTGGATTATCTGCTGAAAGGCGGTCAGAGTGACATCTTCAATCTGGGCAACGGCGTTGGTTTCTCCGTAAGAGAAGTTATCGAAACCGCAAGAAAAGTAACAGGTCATCCCATTCCTGCCAAAGAAGTGGCACGTCGTGCCGGTGACCCTGCACAGCTCATTGCTTCCAGTGAGAAAGCGAAAAAAGTGCTGGGCTGGAACCCTCAGCATGACAGTCTGGAAGAAATCATTTCCACAGCATGGAATTGGCACAAAAATCACCCCAATGGTTTTTGAGAAAGGGGAAAGACATGGTAAATAAAGCAATTCGAGATTTGGCGCTCTACGGCGTCAGAACAGGGCTGATTACAGAAGCGGATGTGCCTTATGTCATCAACCGTTTGATAGACGAAATGAAATTGGATGCTTATGAGGAACCCACAGGCGAAGCGGAAGCGGATTTGGAAACCATTCTGGCTGTTCTGTTGGAAGATGCCTGCAAACGGGAACTGATTCCTGACAGCATCGTGTATAAAGATTTGTTTGATACAAAACTCATGGGTGTCATGACACCTTTCCCCAGAGAAGTCATTGGGAAATTCCGTGAACTTCATGGAGAAGACCCAGAAAAAGCAACAGACTGGTATTATGACTTCAGCTGTAATACAGACTACATCCGCAGATACCGCATCAAAAAGGATATGCGTTGGAAAACCATGACAGAATATGGTGAAATCGACATCACCATTAACCTGTCTAAACCGGAAAAGGACCCCAAAGCCATTGCGGCAGCAAAACTGGCTCCCCAGAGCGGTTATCCCAAATGTATGCTTTGTCGGGAAAATGAAGGCTATGCTGGTCGGGTGAACCATCCCGCCAGAGAAAACCACCGCATCATTCCTCTGCGGATTGCGGGAAATGACTGGTTTTTCCAGTATTCTCCCTATGTGTATTACAATGAACACTGCATCGTGTTTAATGGACAGCATGTACCCATGAAAATCGACAGAAACGCTTTTGCGAAAATGTTTGATTTCATTAACTTCCTGCCTCATTACTTTGTAGGCTCCAACGCAGACCTGCCTATCGTAGGCGGTTCTATCCTTTCCCATGACCATTTCCAGGGCGGACGTTATACCTTCGCTATGGAACGGGCAGAAGTGGAACGGAAAGCAGTCTGCAAGGGTTTTGAAGATGTGGAAATGGGCGTTGTAAAATGGCCTATGTCCGTTATTCGCATTTCCCATAAAGACCATCATCGTTTGATTGACTGCGCGGATATGATTCTGAAAAATTGGCGTGGTTATACAGACGAAGATGCCTTTATCTTTGCGGAAACAGATGGGGAGCCTCATAACACCATCACACCTATTGCAAGAAAACGCGGTGACAAATACGAACTGGATTTGGTACTGCGCAATAACATCACCACAGAAGAACATCCTCTGGGTGTGTACCATCCTCACAGCCATCTGCATCACATCAAGAAAGAAAACATTGGCTTGATTGAGGTTATGGGTCTTGCGGTACTGCCTGCCAGACTGAAAGAAGAAATGCAGTGCCTGAAAGAAGCTATCCTTTCCGGCGCTGATCTGGAAGCAGACGAAAAAACCAGCAGCCATGCCCAGTGGGCACAGGAATTCCTGAAAAAATATGATACTGTGACAGCAGAAAATCTGGACAGCATCATTCAGGAAGAAATCGGTCTTGTATTCGCACAGGTTCTGGAAGATGCCGGCGTATATAAAAGAACAGCAGAAGGTCAGGCAGCCTTTGACCGTTTCCTGCGTTACTGCGGCGCGGAAATCTGATTCCTTCAGTAAAAATAAAATAACAGATAAAAAACAGAAGAGCAGGGGTGGAGAATCCCTGCTCTTCTTAGATTGTAGGAAAACTAAGTTTTATACTTTTTTCAAGAATGCGGAAGGGTTTGGGGAACAAAGAGTTCCCCAACTGGAATCCGCAGTCAGAATTCATTTCTGACGAGGAAAAGCCGAAGTTTCAAAGCTTTTAGCTGATGGAGCTTCGGCATTATACTTCTGTCTACTCGTCAAAGTCTTGAATGAAATGAGACTTTGACGACATGGTGTCGAGTTTTTCGACACCATGAGAAGAGCAGGGGTGGAGAATCCCTGCTCTTCTGCTGTCTTGGAATATGTTATCAAATATTTGAAAGTAAGCTATTATAATTGCATCATGCCAGACATGATGCAGCCGCCTTTGGCACCGCAGTTCATGACTTCCCGTAACTGTTTTTCATTAATTTTGATGCCGCCAATGGCATAAACAGGAATGGATACCCTGCGGCAGACTTCTTCCAGAAAGGTAAGTCCTCTGGGAGGCAGTCCTTTTTTGCAGTCTGTGGCATAAATATGCCCAGCGGTGATGTAAGTTGCCCCCAGTTTTTCCGCTTCTTCCGCCTCTGCTGGTGCGTGAATGGAGGTTCCCACATGAGAGAAACTGGAAAGTTCTTCTTTATGGGCACGGAGCAGAGGAAGGGGCAGATGAATGGCGTTACAGCCCAGTTCTTTTGCTACACGGAAATAGGTGTGCAGGATACAGGAAACGTTATGACGCTGACAGATTGCCAATACATCTTTTGCCAGAGCGGTGTATTCTGCTTCTGATAAGTCCTTTTCCCGCAGAATCAGACTCTTGGGATGGTGTTTGCAGATTTCTTCTATCTGTTCCAGAAAAGGACGTTTGCTTAAGGTGCGGTTTGATACCGCAAGAATATGGGAAAACAGTGCATCATCATACATAGATATAATCGCTCATGACCGGCTGGAGATTGTTTTTCAGCAGGGTGTCATATACTTCCTGGACAGATCTGCCGTCATCGATCTCGAACTGGTCGTCTCCTTTCTTTTCGGTTTCCTCGGAATGTTCGCCGATGCCGGTGCTGACACCTGCGGAAATTTTAGTAGCGGCAATATTTACCAGATTGTCACGGACACGGGCACATTCTCTGCTGGAAATGGTGATGTTTGCGAAAGGCATGAACAGACGATAAGCGCAAACTACCTGCAAAAGCTGTGTTTCGTGAACATCCATGGGGTTGATGCGGTCATTGTTGATGATGGGGCGCAGTCTGGGACAGGAGAACGCGATTTCCGCATGGGGATATTTCCGCTGAAGCAGATAAGCGTGATAGCCTGTAGCAAAAGCGTCCTTGCGGAAGTCGTCCAGACCCAGCAATGCGGCAAAACCAACCCCACGCATGCCGCCTTTCAAAGCACGTTCCTGAGCGTTTAGACGGTAAGGGAAAATCCGCTTGTGTCCTGCCAGATGGAGTGTTTCATATTTATCGGAATTGTATGTTTCCTGGAAAACGGTCACATAGTCGGCACCGCATTCATGGAGATATGCGTATTCGTCGGAGTTGACAGGATAGATTTCCAGACCGATGACTTTGAAATATTTCTTTGCGATTTTGCAGGCTTCCCCAATGTATTGTACTGTGGATTTGCTGCGGCTTTCCCCAGTGAGAATCAGGATTTCCTGCAATCCTGTTTTGGCAATGGCAGCCATTTCCTTGTCGATTTCTTCTTCGTTCAGCTGGGCACGGTTGATTTTGTTGTGGCAGTTGAAACCGCAGTAAATGCAGTAGTTTTCGCAGTAGTTGGCAATGTAGATAGGTGTGAACATGTATACACTGTTGCCGAAATGCTTTCTGGTTTCCACACGGGCTGCTTGGGCGATGTCTTCCAGCAGAGGCAGAGCGGCAGGGGAAAGCAGTGCGGCAAAATCCTCGGGGGTACGGCTGTCATGGACCAAAGCACGGCGTACATCCGCTTCTGTGTATTTGTCATAATCATAAGCTTCCATGGCTGCAACAACCTGATCCATTACATCGGATTCCAGCACTTCCATACCGGGCAGATAAGTCATATGGTCGATGCGGTTTTTCTTCTGGTCTTCCAGAATTTCTTCACTTAAAATACTTTCGTTCAAATGTTCCTGACTCATGTTCTCTCACCTCTCAATCCTGCAAAAAGCCTGTCAGTGGAGAAGATGCGCTGGCGCCTTTTTCCAGGGTTCTGCCAAGACCAGCCAGATAAGCGCTGCGTCCTGCTTCAATGGCTTTTTTGAATGCTTCTGCCATCAATTCCACATTTCCGGCGGTAGCAACAGCAGTATTTGCCATGATGGCAGCAGCGCCCATTTCCATGGCTTCGCAAGCCTGAGAAGGTCTGCCGATCCCTGCGTCTACGATGATAGGCAGGCTCATTTCGTCAATGAGAATCTGAATAAATTCTTTGGTGCACAGACCTTTGTTGGAACCAATGGGAGCGCCCAGAGGCATGATGCAGGCAGCACCGGCATTTTCCAGATCTCTTGCTACATTCAGATCGGGATACATGTAAGGCATGACGATAAAGCCGTCTTTTGCCAGCATTTCTGTGGCACGGATGGTTTCCTGATTGTCAGGCAGCAGATATTTGGAGTCACGCATGATTTCTACTTTGACAAAGTTCCCGCAGCCCAGTTCTCTGGAAAGTTTCGCAATGCGTACAGCTTCTTCCGCGTTTCTTGCGCCGGAAGTGTTAGGCAGCAGGGTAACGGTATCGGGAATATAGTCCAGAATGTTAGCAAGACCACCTTCGTTGGCACGGCGTACCGCCAGTGTGATGATCTGTGCTTCTGCTTTTTCCACACAAGCCTTTACCAGATCCAGAGAAAATTTCCCGGAACCAAGGATGAAACGAGATGTAAATTCGTGTCCGCCTAAAATGAGTTTGTCATTGTTCTGCATGATAAAATTCCTTCTTTCTTCCAAAATCAGATGTTATACGGTTTCTTCGCCCAGAAGCAGACGGGCGATCATATTGGATTCATGGGCGGCGCAGAGGGTCGCTCTGGGTGCCATGAGACATTGTCCATGGGCAATATCAGTGGTTTCGTCGCCGCAGAGATAAAAATTGTTGCCGATCTTTCGGGTGTGGATGGTGTTGCTGCTGCCGAAGCCTGCCATGCCAGAAGCGCAGACCAGTTTTTTCTGGGGAAAACATTCCAGTACGCCGTTGACGAACATGGCTTTTGTTTCTGCGTTGTCAAAGGCTTCGCAGATGATGTCCGCATCGGCAAAAAGTGTTTTCAGGTTTTCACTGGTCACTTTTACACAATCTGTGGTGATGTCCAGATAAGGATTGATTTGGAGCAGCTGTTCTTTCAGAGCATCTGTTTTATACATGCCCACATGGCACAGCAGATATTGCTGGCGATTCAGATTGGTCAGGTCTACACGGTCAAAATCAATGAGGTGCAGATGTCCAACCCCAAGGCGTGCCAAAGCGAAGGCAACATTGGAACCAAGTCCGCCCAGTCCCGCAATGGCAACATGTCCGGCGTCCAGCTTTTCCTGATAGGCTGCTGTGTGGCGTTCCACCAATGCTTCATAGATTTCTGCTTTCGTAAATGGGTGCATCATCAGCCGCCTCCTACAAAACTGACAATTTCGATCTTATCGCCGTCATTGAGATATGTGGTGTCGTATTCGCTTTTGGGCAGGATTTCACCGTTTTTTTCCACTGCGATGTATGTGCGGCGGTAGTTGTTTTCGTCCAGATAGGCACCAATGGTTTTCGGTGCGGACAAGGTCAATGTTTTCCCGTTAATGGTGATCATTCAGAAGCCTCCTTTCCAGCAGCAGCAAGAAAAAAGAGCTCACAAAGAAATACACCCGTGGTGGTGCACCCCTTCATGAACTCTTGTTCACTCTCAACGCTACCAATATTCTGTTTCCGTAAAAAGTTCTGGCTTTGGTCTGTCTGTACGCAATAAAAATAGGGAGATGCAACGCATCTCCCGAAAATTCATTCTGTCGATTCCTACGTTGGCATTATCCAAATCAGGTGTAAGGGTCGAAGCATAACTTCCTCTCAGCCCAATCCATTGAGCTCCCCTGTTTTCTTTTTACGAGAACAGTATATACACGGATTCTGAAAATGTCAACAGGCAAAATGACAAAAAGTATAAAATTTTCGGAAATATGCACATAACTTTACATGTTACAATGAGTCCATAACAAAAGAGGAGGAAATTTTTATGTGGCACATGGAAGAAGAATTACAGAAAGAAGGGGTCAGTGTTAACCTGCTGAAAGAGATTCAGAAGTTTCGGGAAAGTCATGAGGTGGATGCTTCTGTAGCAGGTCGTGTACCGGTGCCTCGTTTTTTATATTATGGCAAAGAAATCTGGGAAGAAGCGGCAGCAGCGCTGTTATGTGGGGAGAATTTGCTGTTGTCCGGTCCAAAAGCAACGGGGAAAAATGTGTTGGCGGAAAATCTGGCGGCAGCCTTTGGCAGACCGTCTTGGGATATTTCTTTTTATGTGAATGTGGATGCCGCTTCCCTCATTGGGACAGATACATTCCGGGATAATCAGGTAGTATTCCGTGAAGGGCCCATCAGCCGCTGTGCCCATATGGGTGGTTTCGGCGTACTGGATGAAATCAATATGGCAAAGAACGAGTCTTTGGCAGTGCTCCATGCAACATTGGACTTCCGCCGTTCCATTGATGTGCCGGGGTATGACAGAATCCCTCTGCACGAAGCAACACGATTCATTGCTACCATGAACTATGGCTATGCCGGTACCAGAGAACTGAATGAAGCGCTGGCGTCCCGTTTTGTGGTCATCAATATGCCGGTCATTTCTGAGGAAAACCTGCGGAAGCTGTTGAAACGGGAATTCCCCACACTGAAAGACAAATGGGCAGAACAGTTTGCTGCATTATTTAGGGAATTGGAAACAAAGTGCGATAACGCGGAAATTTCCACAAAGGCTCTTGATCTGCGTGGGCTTATGGCATCTATCCATTTGATGGAAAAAGGTCTGAAAGCTGTCCGTGCGCTGGAAATGGGTATCATCAACAAAGCATTCGATCCCTTTGAACGGCAGTTGGTGGCAGACGCCATTGCCGCAAGAATTCCACAGGACTTGGACAGAGGAAAGCTGTTTGGTGATCGCTGATGAAAAACAGAGAGATTGCGGAGCGTCGTGCCGTCAATCAGATTTGGAACGCCGCACAGGATTATTCCTTGCAGCCGGTGTATGTTGCCTTTGATGAGGACGGCGACGCGGATTTTTATTTCAATACGGTCATTGGTGCTGTATATCATTATTTTCAGTTTGAAACATTGGATAAGATGTTTACTTATCTTCAGCGCAAACAGGATGGGGAACTGTATGTGGAACTGCTTTGGCTGGGGCTGGAAAACTGTGTGTTCGGCAAAGCCAAAGATGAACGTCCTGCTATGGCAGAACTGCGGCGGGCTTATGCGGAAAAATTTCTGGCAAGACCCAAAGATCATGTGGTGGAATCTTTGCTGTGGGATTTGAAACGTGCCCACTGCCAGCGCATATTGGGTCAGGCAGATGATTTGGACGAAGAAAAACGAAAAATACTGGATGCTTTGGAATTTCCTGCGGACTGTGATACAGAACAGGTGACAGACCGCATGGATCGTCTGCTGAATCAGTATTTTTTCAAGGGGCATTTCAAAGAATTTGAAGAACTGGGCGGTCATATCAGTGATTCTCCGTTTTTCTGGCCAAAAGGCTGGGGAAAGCGGGCAGGAAGTGCTTTGCGGCGTATCGACTGGGAAGGCAAAACCACAGAGGAGAAGGATTCCCTCATGGGCAAAGCAAGAAAGCTGTATCAACGTCTGACATTTTCCAGACCTAGTGCCAAGGTGGTGCGTGCTTATGTGGAAAGCTGTTTTGGGAAATCCATGTTTTCCACAGCGGAAATGGCAGAAATCGAAAAGAAACTCTGTACAGAGGCCCATCGGGAATGTCTGCTGCATTTCACCCGTGGTGAATTTACAGAAACGGGAGAACTGACCAGAGAAGCGGCAGAACAGCGGGAATTTGCTGAAAAACAGAGAGAAGCCAATGAAGCTTATTTTCAGGCAAATGAAAGCCAGACCATGTTGGCAGTCAATAAACTGACAGAACGCATACGCAATGCCATATTATTGCAGCTGGAACCCACGGTGTACCGCACTCGTGCCGGAAATCTGCTGGCAGGGAAGGTATGGCGGAATGTATATCTTCATGATGAGCGGATATTTGAGAAAACATCGGATAGCCAGTTGGATACTCTGACGGTGGATATTTTGCTGGATGGCTCCGCTTCCCAGCGAGAACAGCAGGCGAAAGTGGCAACACAGGGCTTTATCATTGCAGAAAGTTTGACTCGCTGCAACATTCCTGTGCGGGTAAGTGCTTTCAGCAGTGTCAGTGGTTGTACAGTCATGCAGGTTTTGCGGGATTATCATGACACATCCAGAAATAAGGATATTCTGCATTTTCTGGCGGCTGGATGGAATCGAGATGGTTTGGCATTGCGGGCGGCGGATTACCTCATGGAACAGGAGAGAAGCGAGCACAAAATGCTTATCATCCTTTCTGATGCCCATCCCAATGACGACCAGCCCATGCCGTCAAAAGAAGGACTCCATCTGCCCAAAGATTACGGTGGAGAAGCCGGGGTGCAGGATGTGGCAGAAGAAGTGAGCCGCCTCAGAAGAAAAGGTATCTGGGTCATTTCTGTCTTTACGGGAAACGACAGGGATTTGCCGGCAGCCCATAAGATTTATGGCAGAGAATTGGCAAGAATCCGCTCTGTCAGCTGGTTTGCCGATACGGTAGGACGGCTGATACAGGAGAGAATCAGAGAGATGTAAAAGAATAAAAAGACCAGATGATATTGTCTGGTCTTTTTGCATGTCCGCGTGTTTTGTGGGCATGATAAAATCATTGTATTGCAGGGGCGGTTATGGTAGAATCAATGTGCAGTATATGATTTTTCATAACATATCGAACCCATGGGTTCCTGACACCAAAAAGAAATTTGCGGCGGAAGGTACAGTATGGAAATACAGGGCAGCTATGCCCTTTTTCCCGTACCTTTCGTGGTACGGTTTTTCTTTTATCAAACCAATAGGAGGTATGGAAATATGGAAACAAAAAATGAAGAAAGCAGAATTGCGGTCATTGGCATCGTGGTGGAACAGGAAGCGTCTGTAGATGTGCTCAACGAAACACTCCACGAATACCGGGAATTCATCATCGGCAGAATGGGCATTCCTTATCGTGAGAAAAAAGTGAACATTATCAGCATTGCCATTGATGCTCCTCAGGATGTGATTTCCGCTTTGTCCGGCAAAATCGGCAACCTGCCTGGCATCCAGTCCAAGACTGTATATTCCGGCGTGAAGGCATGAGTTTTGCGACAAATTTAGCCGAAAAACTGGTCACGGAACACGACCTTTCGGAAGAAGAATTGCTCTATCTTCTGGAACATCGGCAGGAAGTGGCATCTTTTTTACAGGAACAAGCCCAAAAACTCAGTCAGGAGGTTTTTGGCAAAGAAATCTATATCCGTGGATTGCTGGAAATTTCCAACATCTGCAAAAATGATTGCTATTATTGCGGTATCCGCAAAAGCAACCGAAAGGCGGAGAGATACCGTCTGACGGAAGAAGAAATTCTGGAGGCGTGCCGTACTGGTTATGCCTTGGGATTTCGCACATTTGTGCTCCAAGGCGGCGAGGATATGTGGTATGACGATGATCGTCTGTGCCATTTGGTATCTGCCATCCGAAAAAATCATCCCGACTGCGCCATCACCCTTTCCGTAGGGGAACGCAGTCGGGAAAGCTATGAAAAGCTTTTTGCCGCTGGTGCCAATCGGTATTTGCTGCGCCATGAAACAGCAACTCAATCCCATTATACCATGCTCCATCCATCTGATATGGATTTTGCAAACCGTATGCGGTGCTTGCGGGATTTGAAGGAAATTGGCTATCAGGTGGGATGTGGCTTTATGGTAGGCTCGCCCCATCAGACTTTGGAGCATCTGGTGAAAGACCTTCGGTTTTTGAAGGAATTTCAACCACATATGGTAGGCATTGGTCCTTTTCTTTCTCAGAAAGATACGCCTTTTGCCCAATATGAAAACGGCTCGGGAGAACTGACGTTGTTTTTGCTTGCTGTCATACGTCTGCTTCTGCCGAAGGCGCTTTTGCCGTCCACAACGGCATTGCGGACGCTTTTGACGCCGGGAAAGGAATGGGGCATTGCTTGCGGCGCAAATGTCATCATGCCGAACCTTTCCCCCATGGAAGCCCGGAAAAAGTATACCCTTTATGACAACAAGCGTATCATGGGGACGGAAGCGGCAGAGCAGATTGAATGGCTGAAAAAAGAATTGACGGATATGGGTTATACTGTTGCCATATCCAGAGGTGACAGCCCTATGATGAAAGAACAAAATCACTGACAGGAAAGAGAAATCTGACCTAGAAGAAAGGAAGAAAAGAATATGTATGATCCCAAATCAATGAAAGCGGAGGAATTTATCTCCCACGAAGAAATCCTGGACACTTTGGCTTATGCTCAGGAAAACAAGAGCAATGAAAAACTCATTGACGCAATTTTGGAGAAGGCAAAACTGCGCAAAGGTCTTACCCACAGAGAAGCCTCTGTGCTGCTGGCATGTGAAATGCCCGATAAAATCCAGCAGATTTACGCTTTGGCAGAACAGTTGAAAAAAGATTTTTATGGCAATCGCATTGTCATGTTTGCGCCTTTATATTTGTCCAATTACTGTATTAACGGCTGTGTGTACTGCCCTTATCATGCCAAAAATAAACACATTGCTCGGAAAAAACTGACACAAGAAGAAATCGTCAAAGAAGTTATGGCTTTGCAGGATATGGGGCATAAACGTTTGGCGCTGGAAGCAGGGGAAGACCCGGTGAACAACCCCATTGAATACATTCTGGAATGTATCAAGACTATTTATTCCATTCAGCATAAAAATGGTGCTATCCGTCGTGTGAATGTGAACATTGCGGCAACTACTGTGGAAGAATATCGGATGCTGAAAGAAGCAGGCATCGGTACATACATCCTGTTCCAGGAAACTTATCATAAAGAAAGCTATGAACAGCTTCATCCCACAGGTCCGAAACATAACTACGCTTATCACACTGAAGCCATGGATAGAGCCATGGAAGGCGGCATTGACGATGTAGGTCTGGGGGTATTGTTTGGTCTGGAACGGTATGCTTATGAATTTGCAGGACTTTTGATGCACGCGGAACATTTGGAAGCCGTACATGGTGTGGGTCCTCATACCATCAGCGTGCCTCGTGTGAAACGTGCTGACGATATCGACCCCGATACTTTTGATAATGGCATTGATGATGAAATTTTTGCGAAAATCATTGCCTGCATCCGCATTGCGGTGCCTTACACAGGCATGATTATTTCCACAAGAGAAAGCAAGGAAGTCCGGGAACGGGCACTGCATATGGGCGTTTCTCAGATCAGTGGCGGCTCTCGTACCAGCGTAGGCGGTTATTGTGAAGAAGAACCGGAGGATGAAAATTCCGAACAGTTTGATGTAAGCGACAAACGGACATTGGATGAAGTGGTACATTGGCTCATGGATTTGGGCTATATTCCCAGCTTCTGTACTGCATGTTATCGGGAAGGTCGTACCGGTGACCGCTTCATGAGTCTGTGTAAGAGCGGGCAGATTCAGAACTGCTGTCATCCCAACGCTCTTATGACCCTGAAAGAATATCTGGAAGACTATGCTTTACCAGATACAAAGAAAATCGGGGAAGCCTTGATTCAGAAAGAACTGGGGAATATTCCCAAAGAAAAAGTCAGAGAAATTACCGTGCATCATTTGCAGGAAATCGAAAAAGGCAATCGGGATTTCCGATTCTAAAGGCAGGAGGTTTTTATGGGTTTACAGGATACACCATCTTCAGAACGGGTGCAAATCGGTTTTTTTGGCTGCCGCAACGCAGGCAAATCCAGCTTAGTCAACGCGGTAACCAATCAGGAAATGGCAGTGGTTTCACCAGTGAAAGGCACCACCACAGACCCTGTGACAAAAGCCATGGAACTGCTGCCCCTTGGTCCTGTTCTCATCATTGATACCCCTGGTATTGATGACGAAGGTGGACTGGGAGAGCAGCGTGTGAAACGGACAAAGCAGATTCTCAATCGCATTGACTGTGCTGTTCTGGTGGTAGATAGTGTGGCAGGGAAAACGAAAGCCGATGAAGAACTTTTGAACTTATTTCAGGAAAAACAGATTCCTTTCCTCGTTGCTTATAACAAAAGTGACCTGCAACTGCCCATTTTATCAGAAGAAAATGAAGTGGCAGTCAGTGCCCTTTTGAAAACAGGCATTGAGGAACTGAAGGAACGCATTGCCGCATTGGGAAAAGAAAACCAGAAGGAACGGATGCTGGTAAGAGATTTGGTAAAGGCAGAAGATTTGGTGGTATTGGTGACGCCCATTGACAGTTCTGCCCCCAAAGGACGGCTTATTCTGCCCCAGCAGCAGACCATTCGGGATTTGCTGGAGGCGGATGCCATTCCTGTGGTAACGAAAGAAAATACACTGAAAACCACATTGGAAAGTCTGGCAAAAAAGCCTGCCATGGTCATTACGGATAGTCAGGCATTTGCACAAGTCAGCAAGGATACGCCGTTAGATATTCCTCTGACATCCTTTTCCATTCTCATGGCACGATATAAAGGCTTTTTGGAAGGCGCTGTGCAGGGGGTGGCAGCCATAGAAACATTGCAGGATGGGGATAAAGTGCTGATTTGCGAAGGCTGCACCCATCACAGACAATGTGAGGATATCGGCACTGTGAAGATTCCTCGTTGGCTGCGGCAGCATACAGGAAAAGAATTGGAATTGGTGCATACTTCCGGTAAGGATTTCCCGGAGGATTTATCACCTTATCGTCTGGTGATTCATTGCGGTGGCTGCATGCTCAATGAACGGGAAGTGGCGTACCGCCAGAAATGTGCCGCTGACGCAGGGATTCCCTTTACCAATTATGGCATTGCCATTGCATATATGACAGGCATTTTGAAACGGAGTATCGAAATTTTTCCGAAGCTGTATACATTGATTTAATATAAAAAAGACCATAGGTTCCTATGGTCTTTTTGTATGTTCAAAGCGGAAAATGCCCGCTGCGGCGCAATGCCACCAGAATACCGGGAATCAGGATCAATTGCAGTATGATACCGGGGATAGCTTCCAGTAAGGCACCGGAAAGGAACATCTGCCAGGTGAAGGCATTTTCTCCAATGCCCAGCAGCAGAACTTCCACAATGCCCCATACCACGCGTCCCAGAATCATGGCAGAAATCAGGGCGATGTACAGAGAAGCTGTGGATTTTTGTTTGGAACGTCCATAAATCAGCCCTGCAATGAGTCCATAAGCTGCCAGCTCAAATGCCATGGCAATGGCAACGGGGAACATATGGGGCATGCCGAAAATCATGCTGCGGCAAATGGGCAGCAGAAAGCCTAAAAACAGCGCATATTGCCATCCGCAAAGAAATGCACAGAGAAAAACGGGAAAGTGCATGGGCAGCAGCATATTGCCGATCTGCGGGATTTGTCCTGTCAAAAAGGGCAGTACCAGTCCCAGCGCAAACAGCAGAGCACTGACGGTCAGTTGTTTTGTAGATTGCTTCATAAAAACCTCCTGATTGTTTCTGTTAGAATTTCGGTCTTTATCATACCACACTGTTTTGAAAGAAAACAGCTTTTTTTCAAAACGGTGTGAGGAAATGTATGTTTTGGAAAAATGGGGACAAACTGAGAAAGAAGGACTTGACAGAAAGGGGTTTTTACGGTATGAACTTGAGTGGTACAAGAACAGAACAAAATCTGCTTGCCGCATTCGCGGGGGAATCCATGGCTGCCAATAAATACGATTTTTACAGCAGTCAGGCGAAAAAAGAAGGCTATGAACAGATCGGCGCCATTTTTAAGGAAACAGCGGACAATGAACGGCAGCACGCCAAACAGATTTTCCGTTTCCTCAATGGCATCGGTACAACAGAAGCTAATCTGACTGCAGGTATTGCGGGAGAACATGAGGAATGGACTTCCATTTATCAGGACATGAGTACCATCGCCAAAGATGAAGGTTATCCAGAAATCGCTATGTTTTTCCAGAATCTGGCGTCTGTGGAAAAAGAGCATGAGGCAAGATATGCCATGCTGCTGGAAAGAATCAAAAATGATCAGGTATTCAAAGATAACGCCAAGACAGTATGGGTATGCCGCAACTGCGGACACGTCCATGTTGGAGAAGTACCTCCCGAAGCCTGTCCTGTCTGCAAACATCCCAAAGCATATTTTGAGCGGAAAGCGACCAATTATTAATGGAAACAGATTGAGAGGGAAACCTCTCATTACATAGAAAAGAGGAACCCAATGGAATATCAGAATCAAATTAAAGAAGCTGTATTTTACAAACGCCCCAATCGTTTTCTGGCGGAAGTGGAACTGGACGGAAAACGGGAACTGGTGCATGTGAAAAATACAGGGAGGTGCCGGGAATTATTGCAGGAAGGCGCGAGAGTATTTCTGGAAGAAAGCGGCAATGCAAACCGGAAAACAAAACATTCCCTTATTGCTGTCTACAAAGGGGATATGCTGGTGAATATGGATTCACAGGCACCCAATGCGGTGGCAGCAGAGGCTTTGGCAGAAGGAAAGATACAGGAAATCGGCGAAGTGACTTTTGTAAAACGGGAAGTGAAATTCGGCGGTTCCCGTTTCGACGTGTATTATGAAGCGGGAGAGCGGAAAGGCTTTCTGGAAGTGAAAGGGGTGACACTGGAGGAAAATGGTGTTGCCATGTTTCCAGACGCTCCCACAGAGAGAGGTGCGAAACATTTATTGGAACTGGCGGAAGCGGTAGAAAAGGGCTACGAAAGTGCTGTGCTGTTTCTGGTGCAAATGAAAGGTGTTTCTGTTTTTCGTCCCCATGAAGTCCGTGACCCAAAATTCGCCGAAGCATTGCGAAAGGCTGCGCAGGCAGGGGTAAAAGTATTGGCTTATGATTGTAAGGTATGGGAAACAGGCTTCTGTCTGGATGCGCCTGTGCCTATGGAATTGTAAAACAGACATATCCCGAAGGATTCGGACATAAAGTTTAGTAATGACGAATACGGAGGGAAAAATACATGAGGCATAGAGTTTTGACAGCAGTCCTGACGCTGCTTTTTAGTGTTGGCTGCTGTTTGCCTGCATTGGCGGCAGAAAAGCAGTATGAAAACCTGACAGACCTTGGGCTGACTTCCAAAAGCGCCCTGCTCATGGAAGAAGATACAGGCACCATTTTGTATGAACAAAATAGCCATGAAGCTCTGCCACCTGCCAGCGTTACGAAAGTTATGACACTGCTGCTCATTTACGAAGGAGAACGGGATGGAAAATTTGATTGGACAGATACGGTACAGGTCAGTGAGCATGCGGCGTCCATGGGTGGTTCTCAGGTGTTTTTGGAAGAAGGGGAAACCCAGACAGCGGCAGACATGACAAAATCCATTGCCATTGCTTCTGCCAACGATGCGGCTGTTGCCATGGCGGAATTTCTGGCAGGCAGCGAGGAAGCTTTTGTCCAGAAAATGAATGAGCGGGCAAAAGAATTGGGCATGGAGGATACGAACTTTGTCAATGCCTGCGGGTTGGATACGGAAGGGCATGTGTCCAGCGCCTACGACATCGCACTCATGAGCCGGGAATTGATGGAGAATTTCCCGGAGATCAAAGAGTATACCACAACATGGCAGGATAGCATCGTACATAAAACAAGACGAGGAGAAGAAACCTTTGGTCTGACCAATACCAATAAACTGATTCAGTGGTATGACGGTGCAACAGGATTGAAAACTGGCTCTACAGGCAATGCACTGTACTGTCTGTCAGGAACTGCAGAACGAGATGGTATGGGGCTCATTGCTGTTGTTATGGCTGCACCGGATTATAAAGTCCGTTTCCGGGAAGTGATGCAGCTTTTGGACTATGGTTTTGCCAATTACGCTATTGAAAAAGGGCGAGAAAAAGGCTACGCCATGGGAGAAGTGCCTGTGGAGAAAGGCATGACGGATACGGTGGAAGCGGTAGTAGCGGAAGAAATTTCCGTACTGGTGCCAAAAGGAAAAGAAGCCCAATGGGAAACCAAAACAGAACTTTTGCCAGCGGTTTCCGCACCTGTGGAAGCAGGTACAAAGGTTGGTGAACTGGTATATCTTCGTGATGGAGAAGAAGTAGGGCGAGTGGAACTGACCGCAGGAGAAAATGTAGAAAAGGCAAATGTGGATACCATGCTGCGGCGGATGTTGGCAGGATGGTGTTAAGACAAAAAGAAAGGCTTTGAAGCACTTAGACTTCAAAGCCTTTTTCTGATTGATGAAATCAATATTTTTTAGAAAAGTAAAAGATACATCCTACGATAATCACAGCGTTTCCTGCCAATACCCAGCAGAGGATTTCTGCATACTGGGGTGCCACAAAGCCACAGACCAGAATGAGAGCGAATAGGAAAACAAGAGAAAGCATAGCATAGGCACTGTATGCTTGTTTTTCAATGAAGATATTTCGTTCATCCATAACGGCAACTTCGGCTTTTGCCCATTTTTCCTTGTTGTGAAAGAGTGTTTTATTGCGGATAAATGTGACAATACAACAGATGGCGCCGGAAATGCCCAGAGAAGAAAAAGGGGAATCATTGAGGACACCCATTTTTGCAAGGATATAAACAGCAGAAAAGATTACAAACATTACGCCAGAAGCAATAAGATTCTGTTTCACGGTTTGTTCAAATTTTTTATTTTTCATGGAAATGACCTCCTTTATTCACAGGAATTGCGAATGTTGCAGTAAATGGCAGCCAAAAACAGCAGTGCCACATCTGCCAGCATCAGCAGCAGGAAAGGAATCAAAAGTTCTGGTTTCCACAAAGCAGCCCAAAGGGTTGCCACATAAAGCAGAACCAATGAAAACAGACTATGCAGGCTGTAAATCTGCTTTTGAATGAAAATATTTCGTTCGTCATAGATGCGGATTTCTTCTTTTTTTCGCAGGGATTCATTTTTGAGAAGGCGAATGGACTTGATGATGTGGATAAAGCCAATGGCAATGAGTCCGCCGCCGGTGCCTGCACAGTAGGTGAGGGGATAACCGGAAGAAACTTTACCGCTAAAAGCAGCTACGCAAGCCAATATGCCTAAACAAATCCAGAGAAAGCCGCAGGCAAGCTGTATTTTGAGTTTCTTTTCAAATTTCATGATTCATCCTCCTCCTCGAACAAAAAGACTTCTTCAATGGTCATGCCAAAAAACTTGGCGATTTTATGGGCAAGGAGGAGAGAGGCGGTGTATTTTCCAACTTCTAGAGAAGTGATAGTCTGGCGCGTAACGCCTACGTGGTTTGCCAGTTCCTCCTGTGATAATTTGCGCTGTTTTCTCAACTCTTGGATGCGTGTTTTCATAGGTACCTCCTTTGCAAAGTTTGCTTTGCAATTTTAGTATAGTTTACTTTGTAAAAAATGTCAAGCAAACTTTGCAAAAGAGAGAATATATTTTTTGGAAAGAACGGGCAAGCCTTGATTTGACTTGCTGCGGAAAGTCTGGTATCATACCATAGGGAAGGAATCCGATACAGAAAGGAATTGAATACATGAATAACTATTTATTGGCATTTCTTTGGAGCATTCCAGGGTTGTTGGTAGCCACTACCATGCATGAATTTGTCAGAGCGTTGGCATCTTCCGCCATGGGGGACAACTTACCCAAAAGTCAGGGAAGACTGACACTGAATCCTTTGAAACATTTTGAACCCATCGGGTTTTTGCTGCTGTTTTACACAGGCGGCTTCGGCTGGGGGAAACCTGTGGAAACCAGTGGGCTGTACTACAAAAACAGAAAACGGGATACTTTGCTGGTAGCTATTTTGCCTTCTGTGGTGAATCTGCTGCTGGGTATGGTATTTTTGGGCGTATATGTGAATTTTGGCGGCAATGTCAATCATCACGTGGCAAATATCCTGAATTATCTTTGTTTTTATAACGTAGGCATTGCAGTATACAACATTCTGCCCGTATCTCCCATGGACTGCGTGAAGGTGCTTTCTGTGGTATTGCCCGCAAATAAATATTTCAGCTATTTGCAGTATGAAAAAATGATTCAGATGATTTTCCTGTTCCTGCTGTTTTTGGGCTTCTTCGGAAACATTTTCGGAAACATCACTTATGGTGTCATTCAGTTTTTGGGGCATCTGTTCTTTATTCTGTAAGGAAGTGAAGCTATGGAGCAAGTGACCATACGGCTGGATGCCTTTGAAGGTCCTATGGACCTTTTGTATCATCTGATTGAGAAAAATGAAATTGATATTTACGATATTCCCATTGCTTCTTTGACAGACCAGTACCTTGCCTATCTGGATGCGGCGGAGGACCGCAACATGGATGGCATGAGTGAGTTTCTGGTAATGGCGGCGACCCTTTTGGAAATCAAAAGCAAGCTGTTGTTGCCGAAACCTAAGAAAGAAGCAGAGGAAGAAGGACCAGACCCCCGTGCGGAACTGGTGGAACGTCTGCTGGAATATAAGAAGATCAAGGGCGTAACGGCAGAATGGAAGGCAAGGGCGGAAGAAGCTGCCAGACTGCTGTATAAACCTGCGGATAAAGCCATCGCGAAACTGCGCCGGGAAGAAGATCAGCCCTTGGAAGACTTTCTCATGGGTGTGACCATGGAGGATTTGTATCTGGCTTTTCAGGAAGTCATGCAGCGAAAGGAATCTAAGGTTGACCATGTCCGCAGCTCTTTCCGAGCAGTGGAACGGGATTTGTTTACCATTCAGGATAAAATGGACTATATTCGGGACTTGCTGATTTTGCAGCCACAGATTACGTTTTTCGGCATATTCCGCAGAAAATCCAGAAAAATGGAAAAAGTCGTAACATTTTTGGCATTGCTGGAACTGATCAAACGGAAAGAAGTGCAGATTACCCAGCAGGGAACATTTTCGGAAATTTACATCCGCAGTTATGAGGAAAGGGATGCAGTATGAGATTGGCACAGTTGGAAGCTGTGGTGGAATCCCTCCTGTTTATTTCGGGAGAAGCGGTGCCTCTGACAGCCATTGCCCAAACAATTGAAATGGATAAAGCCACTGCCAGAGCCATTGTGCAGTCTTTGGCGGATAAATACGAAGCGGAGCAGCGAGGTATCCGCATTGTAGAGATCAACGGCTCTTACCAGATGTGTACAGCGGCGGAATGTTTCACTTATATTCGCAGCATGTATAAAAGCCCCCAGCGGCAGGGATTGACACAGTCTTTGTTGGAAACGCTGGCGATCATTGCCTATAAACAGCCCATTACCAAAGGGCAGATTGAGGAAATTCGCGGCGTTAGTGCGGAACATGCGGTCAGCAAGCTGGTGGAAAAAAAGCTGGTCTGCGAGGTGGGGAGATTGGATGCGCCGGGCAAACCCATCCTCTTTGGCACCACAGAGGACTTCCTGCGGTATTTTGGCTTTAAGTCTGTATCAGAACTGCCGCCGCTGGAAGATGACACCGGGCTGGCAGAGCAGGAAGAAACAGAAGAACAAACGGAAAATTAAAAAGAGAACCGACAGAGAGGAATCTGTCGGTTTTTTGATTGTAAAAGCAGGAAGTATTTGCTAATCTGAAGGTAGGAGGCATAGTTTTCTATACAAAAAAGGGGGAAGAAAAGATGAAAAGTATTAAATGGATGTTGTTTGGAATTACGTTATTGTTGGTTACTTTTTTGATTCGTTGTATGCTGGAGGATGCGCTGTATACAGATTTTATTGGCATTTTTGGGGCAATCATTGTGATTTATGGCATGTGTAAAAATGAAAAACAGTAACGAAAAACAAAAGGAGCCTGATTTTAGGGGCATCTTCATAAGAAAACAAAGAAAACTAAAATCTTTATCATAACAAAGGATTTTAGCTTTCTTATTTTTTATTAAGATTTTTTGTTATGTTTTCTTATGAAGACAGCCGTCGCAATTCCCCTTAAGAAATCAGGGAAAAGAAAAAACAATGTTTTCTTAAGGGGAAGTTGCTTTTGCAAGGTCCCTTTTTCTATGGATACCCTTTTCCCAAAAAGCATACAATGATGGGGGAGGGGTACACATGAAAAAATTTTTGAGTTTTTGTGTGGCGCTGCTGTTGTGTGGGCAAACAGTATTGGCGGCAGAGCCAAATGTGGCAGCACAGGGAGCGGCGCTCATTGACGGAGAAACAGGGCGGCTGTTATGGGGGAAAAACGCGGAAAGTCCCATGGAAATGGCAAGCACCACGAAAATTATGACTGCCATACTGGTATTGGAAAAAGCAGACCCAAAAGAAGTGGTGACCATCAGCGCAAATGCCGCTAAACAGCCGGATGTGCAAATGGGGCTGAAAGAAGGAGAACAGTGGTATGTGGGGGACTTGCTGCGTGCCATGATGCTGAAATCTTATAATGATGCGGCAGTGGCATTGGCGGAGCATGTCAGCGGTTCTGTAGAAGCCTTTTGTATGGAAATGACGGCAAAAGCGGCATCCATTGGAGCAACGGATACGGTCTTTGGTTCCCCTAATGGTCTGGATAGCCATTTAACCAGAGAACAGCACCATTCCACACCGCTGGATATGGGCATCATTACTGCGTATGCTTTGCAAAATCCTGTATTTCGAGAGATAGCTGTTTTGCCCAGTCATACCTTTGCGGATGTTTCCGGCAAGAACGTACATACGGCAGTGAATACAGATCGCTTTTTGCAGATGTATGCTGGTGCTCTTGGGGTGAAAACGGGATATACCAATAAAGCCGGGCATTGTTTTGTAGGGGCGGCAGAGCAGGAGGATATGACCCTTGTCAGTGTGGTATTGGCCAGCGGATGGGGCAACACAGGCAAGGAAGCCAAGTGGACAGATACGAAAAAACTCATGGATTATGGCTTTGCTACCTATGAGAAACAGGAAATCGCACAAACTGGAGAAAATATGGGAGAGATTGCGGTGAACCGTTCTCCAGTGAAAGAAATTACGGCAGGTCTTGCGGAAGGATACAGTGGGGTGTTTTCAGAAGATGAGGTTTCCCGTTTGCAGTGGCAGGCGGAATTGCCGGAAACATTGGAAGCACCCATAGAACAGGGAGAACAGATTGGGACAGCTACTTTGGAATTGGATGGAGAAACTATTGTGGAGATTCCCTTGACAGCACAAACAGCGGCACCAGCCTATACACTTTCACAGCAGTACCGTAGATTGCTTTCTGTTTGGTTTGACTGGATAGAATTTTTGCCGGAAATGTGATTTTTCTTTGACTTTCCACTCTTTCTCCTGTATACTGATGGGACGAAAAGGACGGAGGAAAAGCCATGGAAGAAAGATTGCAGAAATTTTTGGCGGAAGCTGGCATTGCTTCCCGCAGAAAATCAGAAGAACTCATTGCCGCAGGCCGTGTGCAGGTAAACGGACAGGTGGTACGGGAACTGGGCGTCAAAATCGACCCGGCAAAAGATAAAGTATTATTCGATAATAAGCCTGTAAAAGCGCAGGAAACAAAGAAAGTATATATCATGCTCCATAAGCCCGAAGGCTATGTGACAACAGCGAAAGAACAGTTTGGACGTCCGGCGGTGCTAGACTTGGTGCAGGGCGTAAAGGAACGTATTTTCCCTGTGGGTCGACTGGACTATGACACATCCGGTCTGCTTCTTTTGACAAACGACGGTGATTTGACTTATAAGCTGACACATCCCAAACATGATGTGGATAAAACCTATATCGCAAAGCTTTATGGTGTGCCTGACGAAGGCGCTTTGCAGAAATTCCGCAGAGGTGTTGTCATCGACGGTAGAAAAACCAGACCCGCAAAAATTCAGATTCTGGAAAAGGAAAAAGATATGCGGTTCTGCACAGCGGAAATTATCATCCACGAAGGCAAAAACCGTCAGGTCAGAAAAATGTGTGAAGCCATCAAACATCCCGTTGCACAGCTGAAACGTGTGGCAACAGGAGAATTGACACTGGGTGATCTGCCTAAAGGCAAATATCGCTATCTGACAGAAAGAGAAATCAAATATTTGAAAAAACTGTAAGTAAACAGCCTCGGTTTTGGAAAATCCGGGGCTATTTTTATCAGGATTTGTTTTTTATTTTGAAATCATGAGGATTCTTGGCTTTATGCTTGAAAGTCTACTCATTTTCCCATATAATTTAAGTTTAGAGTACATCATAAAGGAAGGCTGAATTATGAGCGAACAGAAAACAAGATTTTATCTGATCCGTCACGGGGAAACATTGTGGAACCGTCAGGGACGGTATCAGGGTTCTACAGATATTGAATTGTCCGAAGAAGGTCTGGCACAGGCAGAACTGGTGGCAAAGCGTTTCCGTTATTTGCCTTTGGACAAGATTTACGCTTCTCCCCTGAAGCGCGCGTTGGTGACAGCCCAGACCATCGGCAGAGAAACAGGCATTACACCCATTGTGGATGAACATTTTAAAGAAATCAACTTCGGCGCATGGGAAGGCATGAGCATTCCCGAACTGAAAGAAGCTTATGGACAGGCATATACAGATTTCTATGAAAATCCTTTTGCCCATCCGTTTCCGGGGGAAGGCTCTTTTGCCAATGTAACAAAACGTGCGGTGGAAGGCTTTGAAGCGGTTCTGGAAGAAAACAGAGGCAAACATGTTGCCATTGTGTCCCACGGCGGTCTGCTTCGTGTTATGTTGGTAGCCATTATGGGCATGGATGTGAATTTCTACCGCAAAACTTGGATGACAAATACATCCATCACCACAGTGGATGTCATGGAAGACGGCAGACGTATCCTCATGACACTCAATGACAAAGCCCATCTGGAAATGGCAGATTTATTCAAAAAAGGGGAATGATTATGGCAAAGATCGCAGTCATTGGCGGCGGCGCTGCTGGTATGCTGGCGGCAGGTCGTGCAGCACAGCGGGGGCATGAAGTCCATTTGTTTGAAAAGAATAATCGTTTAGGCAAGAAAATACTCATTACCGGCAAAGGTCGCTGTAATGTGACAAACGACGGGGATCTGGATGCCTTTCTGGATAACATCCCCGGCAATCCTTATTTCATGTACAGTGCCTTTTATCGTTTTGACAATCAGGCATTGCGTCAGCTTTTGCTGGATATGGGGCTGGAAACAAAAGTGGAACGAGGCAACCGGGTATTTCCTGTGACAGACCGTTCTTTGGATGTGGTACAGGCTTTGGAAAAATATATGCGGCAGAATAAAGTTGCCCTTCATCTGGAAAGTCAGGTGGAACATGTGGTCATGAAAGAAGGCAAAGTCACAGGGATTCGTCTGAAAAATCAGAAAGAATTGCCTTTTGACGCTGTTATTGTGACAACGGGGGGACTTTCTTATCCTAATACAGGCTCTACAGGGGACGGCTACCGCATGGCAAAAGCCGCAGGGCATACAGTCACCAAGCTGTATCCTTCTCTGGTTCCTTTGAAAACAGCGGAAAGCTGGTGTCAGGAACTGATGGGTCTGAGCCTCAGAAATATTGCCATTCGTATCTGTAATGAAAAAGGCAAAACCGTTTACGAAGATTTCGGGGAAATGCTCTTTACCCATTTTGGCGTGTCAGGTCCGGTGATTTTGAGTGCCAGCCGCCATATTTTGACAGATACAGAAAAAGGATTCCATCTCTATATTGACTTGAAGCCCGCGCTGGATGAAAAACAGCTGGATCATCGTCTTCTGCGGGATTTTGAAAAATACAGCAACAAAGATTTTCGCAACGCTTTAGGGGATTTGCTGCCTCAGAAACTGATTCCTGTGATTATTTCTCTTTCCGGCATTGACCCGGAGAAAAAGGTGAACGGCATCACTAAGGAAGAACGAAAACAGCTGCTGCATTTGCTGAAAGCACTGCCTTTGACCATTATCGGTGTGACAGGCTACAACGAAGCTGTTGTCACCAGCGGCGGTATTTGTGTGGATGAGATTGATCCTTCCACCATGGAAAGCAAACTGGTGAAGAACCTGTATTTTGCAGGGGAAGTGCTGGACGTAGACGCATACACAGGGGGATTTAATCTGCAGATTGCTTTCTCCACAGGCTATACTGCCGGAGACAGCGTTTGTGAGGAAGTATAAGGAGGCAGAACAACATGAAAAAATTTGCAGTGGCAGTAGATGGACCCGCAGGCTCCGGCAAAAGCACTGTAGCAAAGGAAATTGCGAAGGCATTGGGCATTTTATATATCGATACAGGCGCTATGTATCGCACCGTCGGCATGGCTTGTCTGAAAAAAGGCATCAATCCTGCCGATGAAGACGCTGTTGTGGCTTCTCTGGACAGCCTGGATATGAAGATTTTCCCGGAAGCGGGCGGACAGCGCATTCTGCTGGATGGGGAGGACATCACTGCCCGTATCCGTACAGAAGAAATCGGCAAGGCGGCATCCAGTGTAGCGGCTTATCAGAAAGTCCGTGAAAAACTGGTTGAAATCCAGCAGGGACTGGCAAAAGAACAGTCTGTTATCATGGATGGCCGTGATATTGGCACCAAGGTTCTGCCCGATGCAGAGGTGAAGATTTATCTGGATGCCAGTGTGGAAGAACGGGCAAAACGCCGTGTGGGGGAACTGGAAGCTCAGGGCAAAACCGCTGACTTGGAAACCATTCGGGAAGAAATCGCCCAGCGGGATTATCAGGACATGCACCGGGAAAACAGCCCTCTTTGCCGGGCTGAAGATGCGGTAAATGTGGATACCACCGGGCTGGATATTCCTGCGGTGACAGCGAAACTGCTGGCGCTCATTGCCGAAAAAACAAAATGAGGTGAAAAGATATGTCATTTTATACATTTGCAAGAGGTTTGGTAAAAATCTATTATAAGTTTATGTTCCGTATGGACATTCAGGGGGAAGAACATATTCCAACAGAAGGCGGCGTGGTTCTTTGCTGTAATCATATGAGCAATTTTGACCCCACTACCATGGCGGCATTTGTAAAACGTCCTGTACGGTATATTGCCAAAAAAGAACTGTTTGAAAAAAGATGGTCTGCAAAACTGTTGTCCTCTCTGGGCGCTTTTCCCGTAGACCGTCAGACTACAGATATGAAGGCTCTGAAAACAGCGATCAAATTGCTGAAAAACGGGGAAGCACTGGGGATTTTTGCAGAAGGCACCCGCGTGAAAGAAGGGGAAGCCAAGGCGGCAAAAGCTGGTGTTGCTTTGTTTGCGCTGAAAGGGGAAGCACCTATTGTGCCCATCTGTATCAGCAGTAAATATAAATTCCGTTCCATCGTTCATATCCGTTATGGCGAGCCCATTTATCTGGATGAATACAAGGGGCAGAAAGTGACAACGGAAATGATGGAAGAAATCACGGAAAAAGTCATGGAAAAAGTAAGAGAAATGAGGGTGGAAGTATGAGCAATATTCGTGTGGCAGAATCCGCAGGTTTTTGTTTTGGCGTAAAACGTGCTATTGAAATGGCATATGAAGCCATTGGCGTGGAACCAAAGCTATATTCCTATGGACAGCTGATTCATAATAAAACCGTAACAGACGACTTGGCATCCAAAGGATTGGAAATCGTAGAAAATCTGGATGGACTGACAGAAGGCACTCTTTTGATTCGTTCCCATGGCGTTGGCAAAGCTTTGTATGATGAAGCGGAAGCAAAGGGGCTGAAAATTCTGGATGGTACTTGTCCTTTTGTGAAAAAAATCCATAACATCGTTCATGATAAACTGGCAGAAGGTATGGGCATTATCATCGTTGGTGATGGCACTCATCCTGAAGTTATCGGCATCAATGGCTGGTGTGAAAATGCAGCTGTGATTCTGGAAGATGAAGAAGCGGCAAAAACAAAGGAAATTCCTGAAAAAGAAAAATACGCCGTTGTGGTGCAGACCACATTCCGTCAGGCAAAATTCGACAAGATTCTGGAAATTTTGCAGGACAGAGGCGTAAATATGGAAATTCACAACACCATCTGTTCCGCAACGGAAAAACGGCAGACAGAAGCGGAAGAACTGTCCAAAACCGTAGATAAGATGATTGTCATTGGCGGAAAAAATAGTTCTAACACTCAGAAGCTTGTGGAAATTTGTGCAAAAAATTGTGGAAATACCGTACATATTGAAACAATTTGTGATTTGGTGTTGAATAATTTCGGAAAAGATGATAAAATAGGTATAACTGCAGGTGCGTCTACACCGCCTGCAATAATTAAGGAGGTAGTTGTTACTATGAGCGAAGCATTAGAAAATGCAGTACAAAATTTAGGAGGAAGTGAGGAAGCGACATTCGAACAGATGTTAGAAGAATCCCTCGTTACCCTGCACACAGGTGACGTGGTAAAAGGCACTGTTATTCAGGTTGTAAACGAAGAAGTATCCGTGAACCTGGGCTTCAAATCCGATGGTATCATCGCAAGAGGCGAATTCAGCAGTGACCCTACAGTGATTCCCAGCAAAACAGTTCAGCCTGGAGATGAAATCGAAGTATTCGTAGTACGCGTAAACGATGGCGACGGCAATGTTATGCTTTCCAGAAAACGTATCGAAGCTCAGAAGGGCATCGAAGAAATCGAAGCTGCTTACAACGACAAAGCAGTTGTAACAGGTACAGTTACAAACGTTGTAAAAGGCGGTCTGATCGCAGTTGTCAACGGCGTAAACGTATTCATTCCTTCTTCTCAGGTTTCTAATAGATTTATCGAAGACCTGAGCGTATTCAATGGTCAGGAATTGGAATTCAACATTATCGAAGTTGACAGAGTAAAACGTCGTTTCATCGGCGGCAGAAAAGCACTGGTAGAACAGGAAATCGCAGCAAAACGCGCAGCTCTGTTCGAAACAATCCAGGCTGGTTCCAGAGTAAACGGTACAGTAAGCAGACTGACAGATTTCGGCGCATTTGTTGATCTGGGCGGCGTAGACGGTCTGATCCACATCTCCGAAATGAGCTGGGGCAGAATCTCCAACCCCAAAGAAGTTCTGAAGGAAGGTCAGGAAGTAGAAGTATTCGTTCTGGACGTAGATAAAGAAAAAGGCAAAATCAGCCTGTCCCTGAAAGATGCAGACAAGAACCCTTGGAAACTGGCTGCTGAAAAATATGCAGTTGGCTCCATCGTTGAAGGTAAAGTTGTACGTATGGTACCTTTCGGTGCATTCGTTGAACTGGAACCCGGCGTAGACGGTCTGGTACACATCTCTCAGATTGCGAACAAACACGTTGTAAAACCTGAAGATGAACTGAAGGTTGGCGAAATCATCAACGTGAAAGTTCTGGAAGTGAACCCCGAACAGAAGAAAATCAGCCTTTCCAAGAGACAGGCAGATGCTCCTGTAGAAGAAGCTCCCGCAGAAGAAGCAGCTACAGAAGAATAATTTCTGTTTTCTAACCTAAAGACTAGGTCATTTATACAGAATCATTCAAATGGATAGAACATTGTAGTTGCTACAAGGTTTTATCCATTTGTTTTTGCATAGAATTGTGAAAGGAAAGACAAAGGTACATACCCAAAGGAGGAAACCACATGGACTGGAGAGCGGCATTTAGCAGAGAGCATCAGCCGCAGCCTGCAGAAATGGCAGCATTCATCAACAGCCCACATTGGCAGACGTTGCGCAGCTATATTGAAGAGACTTTTCATATCCAGCCGCAATACGATTACAGCACATGCAGCATGCAGGAAGGTTGGAGCATTAGATATCGCAAAGGCGTGCGTGCCATTTGTTCCATGTATCCCATGGAAGGATATTTTATGTGTATGGTCAGCATCGGACATAAGGAGCTGGCAGAAGCGGAAGAACTGATGAAAGATTGCAGCGAGTATATTCAGCATCTTTTTGAAAAAACTGATTTGTTTAACGGCGGAAAATTGTTGTTGGCAAAGGTACAGGACGAAGAAGTGCTGGAAGATGTGAAAAAATTGATCGAACTGCGTTGCAGAGGAAAGAAAAAGAAAGCATAAAGGAAGGAAAGATGTATTGTGATACGTTTTGAATGTGATTATGCGGAAGGGGCACATCAGAAGATTTTGGAAAATATGATGCGTACCAATCTGGAACAGACAGCAGGCTACAGCGAAGACGTTTACAGCGATCATGCCCGTGAACTCATTCGTCAGGCTTGTAGAAACGATGACCTGGATGTACATTTTTTGGTGGGCGGCACTCAGACAAACTTGACTGTCATTGCATCCGTACTGCGTCCTCATCAGGGCGTGCTTTGCGCTGTTTCCGGTCATGTGAATGTACATGAAACCGGCGCCATTGAAGCCACAGGACACAAAGTGTTGGCAATGCCCAGTGCAGATGGCAAGATCACTGCGGAACAGGTGCAGGAAGCTTATGATGCCCATTGGCGTGATGAATCCAGAGAACATATTGTGCAGCCCGGCATGGTATATATTTCCCAGCCTACAGAGAATGGGACTCTGTATTCCAAGGCAGAGCTGACAGCCCTGCATGAAACATGCGTGAAATGCGGACTGCCTCTGTATGTGGACGGCGCAAGATTGGGCTATGGTATGGCAGCACCTACCAATGATGTGACACTGAAAGACTTGGCAGAACTGAGTGATATTTTCTATATTGGCGGCACAAAAGTAGGGGCACTCTTTGGCGAAGCAGTTGTGATTGCAAATCCTGCTTATCGTCAGGATTTCCGTTATATCATCAAACAGCGCGGCGGTATGCTGGCAAAAGGCAGATTGCTGGGTATCCAGTTCGAAACCCTTTTCACAGACGGTCTTTATTTCGAAATTTCCAAACATGCTGTGGATCTGGCTATGAAGATCCGCAAGGCTTGCGAGGAAAAAGGTTTTGCAATGCAGTATGAGTCCTATACCAATCAGCAGTTCCCTATTCTGCCGAACGAATTGGTAGTTGAACTGCGGAAGAAATATGCTTTCTATACATGGCAGAAAGTGGATGAAGATCATACTTCTGTTCGTTTCTGCACCAGCTGGGCGACAGATGCGGAAAATGTAGAACAGCTTTTGGCAGATATCCGTGCTTTTGGCGCGTAAGCAACAGCAAGTTGCTTTCCAAAGACAGCAAAATCGGGTACAATCAAGTCACAGAAAGGATGTGGCTGGATGGAAACGAAAGAAGTATTGCTGCAATTACGAAAAGTCCATGAGCTGACCCAGGAAGAAATGGCAAAGCGTCTGCTGGTTACCAGACAGGCAGTGAGTCGCTGGGAAACGGGAGAAACCATTCCAAACGCGGAAACATTGAAACTCATTTCCAAAGAATTTCATGTGTCCATCAATACACTTTTGGGGATGCCGCAAAGACTGTTTTGTCAGTGCTGCGGTATGCCTTTGGATGATGATGGATTGCTCAGTCAGGAAAAGGACGGCAGTTTCAATGAAGACTACTGCAAATGGTGTTATACGGACGGAAAGTTTACCTATACTTCCATGGAGGAACTCATGGATCGCTGTGTCCCTATATTGCAGGAACAGTTTCCGGAAACAACGGAACAGCAGCTAAGGGACATGATGCAAAAACAATTACCTCAACTGAAACATTGGAAAAAATAAAAAAACCAGAGAGAATCTTTTCGATTCTTTCTGGTTTTTTGTGTTTAACCCTGATATTCTGTGTCGTCTACGTCCAGCGCTTCTACCAGTTTCACTTCGGGGTTTTTCTGCATGAAGTTGTTCAGTGTGTACTGGTTTGCAAAGAGCAGGATAGGACGATCAAAGTGGTCATATACCAGTGTGCTTCTAGCTACCACATAATCTTTGACATCCTTAGGGGAACCGGGTGCTACCCAACGAGCTACGCTGTAATCCAAAGGTTCCATACGGATTTCAGAGTTGTATTCATTTTTCAGACGATATTCGAATACTTCAAACTGCAGCTGACCTACAGCACCCAGAATAACGTCGTTGAATTCGTTGTGGTATACCTGGATAGCACCTTCCTGTGCCAGCTGCTGTACGCCTTTCTGGAACTGTTTTGCTTTCAGAGAGTTCACAGGATGCACACGGCAGAACAGTTCGGGAGGGAAGGTGGGCAGTGGTTCAAAGAACAGTTTTTCCTTCCGGTCGGTGATGGTATCGCCGATCTGATAGTTACCGCTGTCGTAAATACCGATGATGTCCCCTGCAATGGCTGTTTCTACGGTTTCACGGTCGTTTGCCATCAGATGAGTGGACTGGCTCAGTTTCATCTGTTTGCCTGTACGGGACAGGGTAACGTTCATACCACGGTTGAAGGTACCGGAGCAGATACGCAGGAACGCCAGTCTGTCACGATGGGCAGGGTTCATGTTTGCCTGAATTTTGAAAATAAAGCCGCTGAAGAATTCGTCGGTAGGTTTTACTTCGCCGGTTGTGGTTTTTCTGGGACCGGGAGCGGGAGACCATTCCAGGAAATGTTTCAGGAATGGTGTGATACCGAAGTCAGCCAGCGCGGAACCGAAGAATACGGGAGAAAGCTTCCCTTCTTTGATTGCCTGCAGGTCAAAGGGGTTGCCTGCGCCGTCCAGCAGTTCCATTTCACCTCTTAAAATATCCAGGTTGGCATCGGAAATAACGCCTTCCAGTGTATCGCCGAATACGCCGTTGGCACCCAATTCTACAACGCCGTCTTTCTGTTTGTAGAGATATACTTTGTTTTCCAGACGGTCATAGATGCCTTCAAATGTCAAACCGTTGCCGATGGGCCATGTCACGGCTGTAGAAGGCAGTCCCAGCGCGTCTTCCAGGTCAGCCATACAATCCAGAGGATCTTTGGACTGACGGTCTAATTTGTTGATGAATGTAAAGATGGGAATTTCACGCATGCTGCAAACTTTGAACAGCTTTACAGTCTGTGCTTCCACACCTTTTGCCGCGTCGATTACCATGACAGCACTGTCTACAGATGTCAAAATACGGTAAGTGTCTTCACCGAAGTCGTTATGACCGGGTGTATCCATGATGGATACCACTTTACCGTCATACTCAAACTGCATAACGGAAGAAGTAACGGAAATCCCTCTCTGTTTTTCGATTTCCATCCAGTCACTTTTCGCGAATTTTGCATTTCTTCTAGCTTTTACAGTACCGGCTTCTCGAATAGCGCCGCCGTGGAGCAGCAGTTTTTCTGTCAGTGTGGTCTTACCTGCGTCGGGGTGGGAGATGATGCCGAAAATACGCCGTTTTTGAATGGCTTCCAGATTACTCATGTTCATTTTCCTTTCTGTCCAAAATCTATATTGAAAAGTTGTTGCTTTTTGTATCCATAACATTTCTATTTTAACCGAAACCAGACAAAAAGGGAATAAAAAATTGCAGAATTTCATACAAAAAGTAAAAAATGCTGTATCTGATACGAAATACATTGACTGTATAATGTCTTTGGACTACAATAAAGATAAATAAAATACTATGCAAAAATATGGAGGTTATCTATTATGTTCAAAGTAACAAGCACAGACAAAGCACCCGCAGCTATCGGCCCTTACTCTCAGGCTATCGAAGTAAATGGTTTCCTGTTCGCTTCCGGTCAGGTGCCCATCAACCCTGAAGTAGGCGACGTTGTAGCAGAAGGCATCGTTGACCAGACAGAACAGGTTATGAAAAACATCGGCGCTATTCTGGAAGTAAACGGTCTGACATATACAGACGTTGTTAAAACAACATGCTTCCTGGCTGACATGGGCGACTTCGCTACATTCAACGAAGTATACGCTAAATACTTCACAGGCAAACCCGCTCGTTCTTGCGTAGCAGTAAAAACACTGCCTAAGAACGTTCTGTGTGAAGTAGAAATCTTGGCTGTAACAAAGAAATAATTGTTGCATCTGATTTTTGCAAGTGAAATTGGGACAGGCTTTCCAGTCTGTCCCAATTTTTTTCAAAAAATTTGCAAAAAGTTGTTGACATATGTAAAAAATGTAGTAAGATAGAAAAGGTCGTCGAGGCGTGGCTCAGCTTGGTAGAGCGCTACATTAGGGATGTAGAGGTCGCAAGTTCAAATCTTGTCGCCTCGACTTTTTTTAACTCGTTAAAACGTTGTCTGCAATGTTTTGGCGAGTTTTTTTCTTTTCAAAAAAGAATTTTCACGGTACAATGGAGAAAGAATATTTTAAGGTAACAACCACGAATTGGGGTGAGTATGTGGAGAAAAAGAACGATGCCGTAGAAAGCAACGCATTGGTATCCCGCGCGAAAAATGGGGATATGCAGGCATTTGAACAGTTGCTTTTGCAGCATGAAAAAATCGTTTTTAACATCGTCCTTCGTATGATGGGTTCTGGTGAAGATGTGAAAGACCTTTCCCAGGAAGTTTTTTTGAAGGTTTATCGCAATCTGTCAAAATTCGACGAAAAATCTGCTTTTTCCACCTGGATTTACCGCATTGCCGTCAATACCTGCATTGATGAAATGCGTCGCCGAAAAGGAAAACAAACCTATTCTTTGGAAGCGGAAATCGAGGATACGGAAGGCAGCTATCAAAAACAGTTTGCCGATACAGGAGAAACACCGGAGGAAAGCCTGATGCGTAAGGAAGGGCAGAGTGAAGTCCTTCGGGCGCTGGAAACTTTGTCGCCAGAACATAAAACAGCCATTGTGCTGCGGGATATCCGTGGCTTTTCTTATGAAGAAATTGCAGAAATGACAGATACAGCGCTGGGAACCGTAAAATCACGCATTTCCCGAGCCAGAATACAATTAAAGGAAGAAATTTTAAAAATTAGGGAACGAAAATCAAATGACTTACGTCAAAAAAGCAGAAAGGAGGGAAGGACATGATGAAATGTAGCCAGTATCAGGAGAAATTCTGGGATTATTACGACGGCACACTTACTGCGGAAGAAGCGGCAGAACTGGAAAAACATCTGGAAAGCTGCCCGAAATGTGTAGCCGAAGCAAAAATGGTCAAACAAATGCTGGAAAGCCTGCATACCCTTCCCGAAGCTGCTTTGCCGGAAGGCTATCATGAAGAATTAATGGAAAAAATCGCAAAAGAAAACTTGGCGAAAGTTTCAGATGCTTCTATAGATCAGACAGAAAAACAGGAAACAGGTAAAGTAGTACCGTTCCCTCAGAAACGTCGGAAAAACTGGAAGAATTTCGGTCTGGTTGCCGCAGCAGTGGTGCTGGTGGCAGCGGCAGGCGGAATCCAGGGCATTCAGCAGCTGCGGGCACCGCAGGAAGCCATCATTCAGGAGGCAAAAAATACACCGGAGGCATCCGGTTATGGAACAGAAGAAACAATCACAGCAGACAACAGTACGGCTGACGAAACAACAGAAACATTGCAGGATACAGTAGTGAACGAAACTACAGGCACTGTATCCGCAGAACCCAAACAGACGACAGTTCAGCCGAAAATCTCTACGACGACACCAAAAACAACAACCACAACAGAAACGACAAAACCGGCAGACAGCGAACAGAAAGCACCTGTACAGAGTGTGCAGGAAGAAGCCGCTGTGCCAGAATCTACAGCAAATCAGCCACAGGCAGAGGCAGCAGATCAGCCTTTGGTGGGAGCATATTCCATGAATACCATGTCAGACGATGCAATAGGCGCTGGAACAGCAGAATCCGGTCAGCCAGTTGTTGTACGTGCCAGCGATATGCAGATGCCGGAACAGGTTTCCTTGCAGGTAAATGATGTCAAGGAAGCTATGGATGGCATCCGTACCATCATCACAGAAATGGAATTGACAGAAAAAGAAGCAACAGAATCTTCCATCACAGTGACCATGAAAGAAAATCAGAAACAGACATTCTTTGATGAATTATCCGAAATCGGTACACTGCCTGAAACAGAAGTCAGCGAAAGCACAGCGGAAACAAAGATTGATGTGAAGGTTGTTTGTGTAGAAACCAAAAAATAAGCGGATCAGAAAAACCGGAACCAACAGATGTGTTGGATTCCGGTTTTTTTATTGTCTATTATTTTGTTTCAATAGAGAAAGAAATGATTGTACAAAATCTTATACAATTTGTATAAATATCTGAATAAAAAATTAGCAATTTGTATATACATACCAAACTTTAATAATCTACTTGACTAAAGTGCTAAACTGGCTTAATATGAAGAAAAGCATATGGGAGGTGCCTTATGACTGATTGGGATGGATTATTGAAAAAAGAAGAACAGACGGTGTTTCGTCTGCGGGCGCTCTTTGAACAGTACGGCTATCGTAAATTCAAAATGAGCAAGTTTGAAGAATATGATTTTTATGCAGAAAACAGAAGTTTTTTAACAACGAAAAATATCATCACGTTTCAGGGGTTACAGGGGCATTTGCTTGCATTGAAACCTGACGTGACATTATCTATTGTAAAGCATACAAAGGGCAATTACGACTGCCCTGAGAGAGTATATTACAACGAAAACGTATACCGTGCCAGAAAAGACGACGGAGAATATAAAGAAATTATGCAGGTGGGACTGGAATATATTGGCGAAGTGGATGATTACGCTGTCAGTGAAGTGGTGCTGCTGGCAAAGAAAAGCTTGGACAGCATTTCCAGCCGCAGTGTGCTGAATATTTCTCACATGGGCTTTGTACAGGGATTATTGGAAGAAACAGCCCTTCTGCCTTCCCAGCAGGAGAAAATTCTGGTCTGCATTGGTGAAAAAAATGCCCATGGCATTGCACAGATTTGCAAAGAAAACGGTGTTTCTGAAGAACTTACAAGGCGTTTGCAGACATTGGCATCCCTCCATGGCAGTCTGGCAGAAATCCTGCCAAAAGCAAAAGCCCTTTGCGGCAATGAAAAAGCAGAACAAGCCATTGGAGAACTGGAACGGCTCTATGCAAACTTGAAAGCCTGCGTGTATGACCATGGCATTCATTTGGATTTCTCCATTGTCAACGATATGGATTATTACAACGGCATTATCTTCCAAGGATTTGTGGATGGTATCCCTACAGGGGTGCTTTCCGGCGGCAGATATGACAATTTGGTGCATAAATGCGGTAAGAATGCCGACGCACTGGGATTTGCTGTTTATATGGATATGCTGGAACGTTATGGGGAAGAAGAAAAGTCTTATGACGTAGATGCATTGCTGTTGTGTGATGAAAATACAGATACCATTGGAAAACTGCGGGCAGTGCAGATGCTTCAGAGCATGGGACTTTCTGTAGCAGTGCAGAAACAGGATGACGGCAGACTGAAATACAAACAGCTATGCCGGTTGAGTGAAAGTGGGGTGGAAGTCATTGGCTGAGTATTTGAATATCGCGTTGCCCAAAGGCAGATTAGGGGAAAAAGCCTATGATATTTTGGAAGGTATTGGCTTTGGCTGCCCCTCCATTCGGGAACAGAACCGAAAGCTGATTTTTGAAAATGAGGAAAACCATGTGCGGTATTTCTGGGTGAAGCCTTCCGACGTTGCCGTTTACGTGGAACGGGGCGCTGCTGATGTAGGCATTGTAGGCAAAGATATTTTGCTGGAACAAGGGTCTGATGTTTATGAACTGTTGGATTTGGGTATTGGCAAATGCCGTATGGCAGTGGCAGGTATCAAAGGCACAAGACTTACTACAGACAAGACCCTTCGTGTCGCAACAAAATTCCCCAATATCGCAAGGGAGTATTTCCGCAGACAGAGTATGGAAATTGAAATCATCAAGCTTCATGGCTCCATCGAAATTGCACCGATTCTCCATATGTCAGATGTGATTGTGGATATTGTGGAAACGGGCACGACGCTAAAAGAAAATAATCTGGAGCCTTTGGAGGATATCGTGCCCATTAGTGCAAGGCTTATTGCCAATAAAGCCAGCTACCAGTTCAATTATGAACGGGTACGGAAAATGTGTGAAAAAATAGAAGAACTTCGAGAGAAAGCAAAATGAGGTGGTACAAATGATTAAACAGTATCGTTATGCAGAAATATCTATTGACGATATTTTTCATAGAACAGAAGAAAAAACAGATGTGGCAGATGCGGTAGCGGAAATTTTGGCAGATGTAAGAAAAAATGGCGATGAAGCCCTGCGGCGTTACTGTGAACGCTTTGACGGTGCGAAACTGGATGTATTGGAAGTGTCCGCAGAAGAACGAGCGGCTGCAATGGCAGCAGTAGACCCAGAACTCATTGCCATTTTGAAAGAAGCGGCAGCAAACATTCGTGCTTTCCATGAAAAACAGAAACGGACAGACTTTGTGATCACGGAAAAAGACGGCGTAGTGCTGGGACAGAAAATCATTCCCTTGGACAGAGCTGGTATTTATGTACCTGGCGGTACAGCATGCTACCCTTCTACGGTTTTGATGGACACCATTCCGGCAAAAATTGCAGGTGTAAGAGAAATCATCATGACCACTCCAGCTAAAGGCGGTAAAATCAACCCGGTGATTTTAGTTGCAGCAGAAATTGCTGGCGTAGATCGTATCTTTAAAATCGGCGGCGCACAGGCTGTTGGTGCATTGGCTTATGGTACAGAAAGTGTGCCTCGTGTGGATAAGATTGTAGGACCTGGCAATGCCTTTGTGGCAGAAGCCAAAAAACAGGTTTTTGGTCGGGTTTCCATTGATATGATTGCAGGTCCCAGCGAAATCCTGATTCTGGGGGATGATACCTGTGATGCGGAGATTGTTGCGGCGGATATGCTTTCTCAGGCAGAACATGACACCATGGCAAGCGCTGTACTGGTAACAGACAGTACAAGATTGGCAGATGCCGTTTCTGCGGAACTGGAACGGCAGATTCCTCTGCTCCCTCGGGCAGAAATTGCCAGAGCATCCATTGACAATTGCAGCAAAATCATTTTGGCAGAATCCATGACACAGGCTGTAGAGATTGCAAATGAAATTGCACCGGAACATCTGGAAGTTTGTGTAGACAATCCTTTTGCGTATTTGGCACAGATTCGCCATGCTGGTTCTATTTTCCTTGGGAAACACGCACCGGAAGCCTTGGGGGACTATTTTGCAGGACCAAACCATACCCTGCCTACCAGCGGTACAGCTCGTTTTTCTTCCCCTTTGTCCGTAGATGATTTTATCAAGAAATCCTCTTTTACATACTATACTCAACAGGCTCTGGAACAGGTGGGCGAAAAGATTGTGCGTTTTGCAGAAGAAGAGGGCTTGCAGGCACACGGAAAATCTGTTTCGGTACGCCTGGAAAAAGGAGGAACGTTATGAGCAGATTTTTAAGCGCCCGTTTTGCGGGTTTGGAAGCATATACCCCTGGGGAACAGCCCCAAGATATGCAGTATGTAAAACTGAATACAAATGAATCTCCATATCCTCCTTCACCGGAAGTGTTTGCAAGGATAAATGGGGATGAGATTGGAAAATTACAGCTTTATCCAGACCCGGAAGGAAAAATTCTGCGGCAGAAGCTGGCTGACCTTTACGGAGTTACGGCGGAGAATATTTTCCTTTCCAATGGCTCTGATGATATTTTGAATTTCGCTTTCATGGCATTCTGTGATGAAACCCATGGAGCCATGTTCCCGGAAATCAGTTACGGCTTTTATCCTGTCTATGCAGACCTCTATGGGGTGCAGGCAAAACAGGTGCCTTTACAGGCGGATTTTACCATCTCTGCGGCGGATTACTGCAAGAATGAGGCAATGGTCGTCATTGCCAATCCAAACGCGCCTACGGGGCTGGAATTGCCTCAGAACGACATCGAAAAAATCATCCAGTCCAATCCCAACCATGTGGTGATCATTGATGAGGCATATATTGATTTTGGTGGTACCAGCTGTGTGGATTTGATTCATAAATACGATAACTTGCTGGTGGTGCAGACCTTTTCCAAATCCCGCTCCATGGCTGGGGCAAGATTGGGCTTTGCCATCGCTTCCAAAGGCATCATTGAGGACTTGAATAAAATCAAATATTCCACAAACCCCTATAACATCAACCGCATCACATTGGCGGCAGGGGAAGCAGCTGTGGACAGCAACGATTACTATATGGAAAACTGCAAGAAAATTGCTGCAACCAGAGAAAGAACTACAAAAGAACTGCGGGAAATCGGCTTTATGGTGCTGGATTCAGTGGCAAATTTTATCTTTGCCAAGTCTGATGTCATCAGTGGCGCGGATTTGTATGCAGGTTTGAAGAAAAAAGGCGTGCTGGTGCGGTATTTCGGCAAAGAAAAAATCAAAGACTTTGTGCGCATCACCATCGGTACCGATGAACAGATGGATATTTTGTTGGAAAAAACAAAAGAACTGCTGGCGGAAGGAGGTAAAGCATGAGAAGAAGTGAAATCGAACGGAAAACAGCGGAAACGGACATTTCTCTTGCCATGAATCTGGATGGTACAGGCAAAAGTAACATTGATACTGGCTGTGGCTTTCTCAATCATATGCTGACCCTTTTTGCCAGACATGGTCGCTTTGATTTGGACGTGACTTGTCACGGGGATGTGGATGTGGACGACCATCATTCCGTAGAGGATATCGGCATTTGTCTGGGTATGGCTTTTGCGGAAGCCTTGGGCAATGGTGCAGGCATCCGCCGTTATGGACATATCATCCTGCCTATGGATGAAACATTGATTTTGTGTGCCGTAGACCTTTCCGGTCGTGCCCATCTGGAATATGGTCTGGAAATCCCCACAGAAAAAGTGGGCACCTTCGATACGGAACTGACAGAGGAATTTCTCATTGCTTTTGTGCGGAAGGCAAACATGACTTTGCATGTGAAACAGCTTTCCGGCAGAAACAGCCACCACATCATCGAAGGCACATTCAAAGCCCTTGCCAGAACACTGGCACAGGCGGTTTCCATTGACGAAAAATATCGGGACGAGATCCCGTCAACAAAAGGGGTGCTGTAATGGTAGGAATCATTGATTATGGCGTAGGGAATCTCTTTTCCCTGAAAAGCTCATTGGCATATATTGGAGAAGAAGCAGTGGTGACAAATGACCCTGCTGTATTGCAGAAATGCGACCACATTATCCTGCCGGGCGTTGGCGCTTTCGGGGACGCGGCGGAAAAACTGCGGCAAAGTGGCATGGCGGAAGTGGTGCTGAAAGAAGCGGCGTCAGGCAAGCCTTTGCTGGGCATTTGTCTGGGGATGCAGCTGCTTTTTGAAAAAAGTTATGAATATGGCGAATATGCAGGTCTGGGGCTCATTCCCGGCGTGGTGCGTCCTATTGCGCCTATGATTGGTGAAGGGCTGAAAGTGCCGCACATCGGCTGGAATGGACTGCATTTTCCAAAAGAGAAAGAAAAATCCCCTATTTTTGCGGACTTGGCAGAAAATGACTGTGTGTACTTCGTACATTCTTTTGCGGCAGTTGACTGTGCGGATTTCGTGACAGCTACAGCGGAATATGGTGCAGAACTGACAGCGGCAGTGGCAAGAGGAAATGTATATGGCTGTCAGTTCCACCCGGAAAAAAGCGGAGAAGTGGGACTGAAAATACTGAAAGCATTTTGTAACCTGTGAGAGGAGGAAGGCACATGTTTATTTTTCCTGCCATTGATCTGATCGAAGGCTGTGCGGTGCGGCTGGTCCGTGGGGACTATGCCCAGAAGACCGTTTACAGCGACAATCCTGCGGCAGTGGCACAGTCCTTTGCCAAAGCAGGTGCCCAGTTTTTACATCTGGTGGATTTGGAAGGCGCAAAAGACGGCACCACACCCAATCTGGAAACCATTCGGGATATTGTGGCAAAAAGCGGATTGAAAACAGAAGTTGGCGGCGGCATCCGCTCTGAAGAAACCATTCAGAAATATCTGGATGCGGGCGTATACCGTGTGATTCTGGGAACAGCGGCTATCACCCAGCCGGATTTTCTGGAAAATATGGTGGCAAAGTACGGTGAAAAAATTGCCGTTGGTGTAGACATCAAAGATGGTATGGTTGCCATCAAAGGCTGGACAGAAGTTTCTGCTCTGACCTGTGACGCTTTTTGTGAGAAACTGGAAAAGATGGGCGTGAAAACGATTATTTGTACGGATATTTCTAAGGATGGGCTTCTTTCCGGCACCAATCTGGAACTGTACCGTCACTTAGGCGAAACATACCACATGGATATTGTGGCATCCGGAGGCGTTTCTTCTTTGGAGGATGTGGCGGCTCTGGAAAAAATGGGGCTGTACGGCGCTATTTTGGGCAAAGCCTTGTATACAGGGCATATTGATTTGGCGGAAGCCGTAAAACTGGCAAAGGGGGAAGGCAAATGATTACAAAACGCATCATTCCCTGTCTGGATGTAAAGGACGGACGGGTGGTAAAAGGCGTCAATTTTCAAGGGCTGAATGACGTTTCTTCTCCCATTGAACTGGGGAAATATTACAGCGACAACGGCGCCGATGAACTGGTGTTTTACGATATTACAGCGTCAGCGGAAGGGCGTGCCCTTTTTACAGATATTCTGAAAAAAGTAGCGGAAACCATTTTCATTCCCCTCACTGTTGGCGGCGGTATCAATACGCTGGAAGATTTTGACCGTGTGCTGAAATGCGGCGCCGATAAAGTCAGCGTCAATTCCGGTGCTATCAAAAATCCTGACCTCATCGCACAGGCAGCACAGAAATACGGTGACCAGTGTGTTGTCCTTTCTGTGGATGTGAAACGGGTAGACGGCAAGTTTACAGTCTTTGCCAAAGGCGGACGGGAAAACACAGGTATGGACGCTATCGAGTGGATCAAAAAATGCGTGGCACTGGGCGCTGGGGAAGTGGTAGTCAACAGCATTGACACCGACGGTGTGAAGCAGGGTTTTGACTTGGAAATGCTGGAAGCGGTATGTGAAGCCGTTTCCGTGCCTGTCATCGCATCTGGCGGCGCAGGGGCAATGGAGGACTTTGTGACACTGTTCAAAGAACTGCCCAAAGTGGACGCAGGTCTGGCAGCTTCCATTTTCCATTTTGGCGAAGTGAATATCAAGGAATTGAAAGAACGTCTGGCGAAAGAAAACATTCCCATGCGGTTATAAAAGGAGATTAGACGTATGTTTGATTTGAATACATTGAAGTTTGACGAAAAGGGGCTGATTCCTGCTGTTGTGGTGGATGCCCTCAGCAAAAAAGTCCTGACAGTGGCTTACATGAATCGGGAAAGTCTGGAAATCAGCATGAAAGAAGGCAAAACCTGCTTCTGGTCCCGTTCCCGTCAGGAATTGTGGCGGAAAGGAGAAACTTCCGGCAATTTCCAGCACATTGTCAGCATCACTGCCGACTGTGACAGAGATGCCCTGACAGTGGAAGTGCTGAAGGATGGCCCTGCCTGCCATTTAGGTACAGAATCCTGTTTCAATGAAACAGTATATCAGAGCGAGGAAAACCATGGTTTTTCCATTGATGGGCTCATGGAATTGCTGGAAGGCAGAAAAGCCGATAAACCTGAAGGTTCTTACACCACATATCTTTTCGAAAAAGGTTTGGATAAGATTTTGAAAAAAGTGGGGGAAGAATCCACAGAAGTCATCATTGCCGCAAAGGCAGAAGATAAAAAAGAAACCATTTACGAAATTGCGGATCTGGCGTATCATGTACTTGTACTGATGGTGGAAGCTGGCATCTCTCTGGAAGATGTGCGGAAAGAACTGGCTTCCCGTCATATCATCGACCATAAAGTGAAACAGGAGAAGATGACAAAATGATACCAAAAGCCAATTATCATACCCATACAAAATATTGTGACGGTAAAAATACGGTGGCGGAAATGACAAAAGCCGCTTTTGACAAAGGATTTACCCATCTGGGATTTTCCGGTCATGGTTATACGGATTTCGACGAAAGCTACTGTATGTCCAGAGAAAATATCCAGAATTACCTGCGGGATATTGCGGCAGTAAAAGCGGAATATGCCGGAAAAATGGAAGTTTACGCCGGTGTAGAACAGGATTGTTTTTCCATAGAGCCGACAGATATGTATGACTATGTCATTGGTTCTACTCATTATGTATACAAAGATGGGCTGTACCATACGGTAGACGAATCCGAAGAAAAAACAAACGCCATTGTGCGGGAGTTTTTCGGTGGGGATTTTCTGAAATATGCCGCTGCTTATTTTGAAGGGGAAGCCCAGGTGGTAGCGAAAACAAAACCGGATATCATCGGGCATTTCGATTTGATTTCCAAGTTCAACGAAGGAAATAAATATTTTGATATGGACGAAAAGTCCTACCGTTTTCTGGCATTGGAAGCCATGGAGGAATTGCTGCGGACAGGAGTGCCTTTCGAAATCAACACAGGCGCCATGTATCGAGGACTTCGGACAGAACCATATCCCTCCTATGGACTTCTGAAAGAATTGCAGAAACGGGGCGGGGAGATTGTTCTTTCCAGCGACAGCCATGACTGTGATTCCATTGGTTTTGCCTTTGGAGAAGTGGCGCAGGCTTGTCGGGAATTTGGTTTCCGCTATGCGAAAATCTGGACGCCGGAAGGCATGAAGGAAATTCCTTTAGATTAAACAAAATAGAAAAAGCACAAAATTTCTTTTGCAAGAGATTTTGTGCTTTTTTGTTTCTATGATAAATTTTGGTGAGTTGACTTAGTTATCCCAAAGGACGATTTTGCCTGTTTCCAGTGTTTTTTTTACATCAATGGTACGCTGGTTTTTGCTGCCTTTGAATCGTAGTTCCAAAGAACGCTGATCCATAAGGAAAGGACCATCCACCAGAACGTCGGTGCTTTTCAGCAGCATCATTCGTTCAGGATTGTTTTCTTCCAGCAGGGCTTCCCATGTGTAGCCTGTGTAAGTCCAGACGTTCAGCCCCATTTTATGTGCGCCTTCTGCAAGAGCTGTACAGGGAGCAGGCTGTTCCATGGGATCGCCGCCGGAAAGGGTAATGCCGTCCAGCAGAGGATTTTCCGCCGCTACGTTCAGAATATCTTCTGTATCAGACCAGAAACCGCCTTCGGGGTCATGGGTCTGAGGGTTGTGACAGCCCGGACAGTTGTGATGGCAGCCTTGTGTAAATACCGTTAAGCGAAAGCCTGCGCCGTCAACGATGGAATCGTTGACAACGCCGCTGATTTTGATTCTCATATTAATCTTCCTTTGGTGTCAGTTTTACTTCTGTTACGATGGAATGTTTTACTCTGTCCCGTACTTCCGCACGTTTTGCGTTATTGAAACGATCCAGTGTACCTACCAGATAACCGGTGATACGGCGGATTCTCTGGAAGCCTACTTCGCCTTCATTTTCTTTTCTGCCGCATTTGGGGCAAGTATCACCGATGATGCCGTTGTAGCCGCAGATAGGGTCGCGGTCAACGGGATGGTTGATGGAACCGTAACCAATGCCCTGTGCCTTCATGTAACGGATGATCTTTTCGAAGGCATCCAGGTTTGTGGATGGATCGCCGTCCAGTTCCACATAAGTGATATGACCTGCGTTTGTCAGTGCATGATAAGGTGCTTCCAACTGGATTTTCTTATAAGCGCTGATGGGGTAGTATACAGGAATGTGGAAACTGTTTGTATAGTATTCCCGATCGGTAACGCCTTCGATGGAGCCGAAACGTTTCCGGTCGATTTCTACAAATCTGCCGGACAGACCTTCCGCAGGGGTTGCCAGCAGGGTAAAGTTCAGTTTTGTTTCCTGAGACAGTGCATCCAGACGGTTGCGCATGTGGCTGATGATGTCCAGACCCAGGTTCTGTGCCACTTCGCTTTCGCCGTGGTGTACGCCAATGAGGGCTTTCAGTGCTTCTGCCAGACCGATGAAACCAACGGAAAGGGTGCCGTTTTTCAGCACTTCCCGTACTTCGTCGTTGCAGCCCAGTTTATCGCTGTCAATCCAGATACCTTCGCCCATGAGGAAAGGATAGTTGTGTACTTTTTTCTTTGCCTGGATTTCGAAACGTTCCAGCAGCTGTTCTACAACCAGATCCATTTTGCGATCCAGTTCGTTGAAGAACCAGTCAATGTTCTTGTTTGCCATAATGGCGATTCTGGGCAGGTTGATACTGGTGAAGCTCAGGTTGCCTCTGCCCGGAGTGATTTCTTTTTCAGGGTCATGGACATTTGCCATAACACGTGTACGGCAGCCCATGTATGCGATTTCTGTTTCGGGATGACCTTCTTTGTAGTATTTCAGGTTGAAAGGTGCATCCTGGAAAGAGAAGTTGGGGAACAGGCGCTTTGCGCTGACACGGCATGCCAGTTTGAACAGGTCGTAGTTGGGTTCGCCGGGATTGAAGTTGACGCCTTCTTTTACACGGAAAATCTGGATAGGGAAGATGGCTGTTTCCCCGTCACCAAGACCTGCTTCTGTTACCAGCAGCATGTTTTTCATAACCATTCTGGCTTCTGTGGAAGTGTCCATACCATAGTTGATGGAGGAGAAGGGTGTCTGTGCGCCGGCACGGCTGTGCATAGTGTTCAGGTTGTGCAGCAGAGCTTCCATTGCCTGATATGTTTCTTTGTCTGTTTCTTCTGTGGATTTTTTTACAGTGAAAGCATGTGCTTTCTGATAGATTTCTGTAGGGATGCCGATTTCTTCCGCCAGTTTGGTTTCTTCGGCGTCATATGTTTCGTTTTTGTCCAGTGTGGGTACCAGACCCATGTCTTCCAGTTTCACAAAAGCTTCTTTCATTGCCTTTGCATGTTCTTCGCTGTCCATCACTTCGATGAGGGAAGCCAGATTGGAACGATAGCGTTTTTTGTATGTCTTTGCAACGCCGGGAGCCATGCTGTAGTCGAAGTTTGGTACAGACTGACCGCCGTGCTGGTCGTTCTGGTTAGACTGGATAGCGATACATGCCAGAGAAGCATAGCTTGCAATGCTGTTGGGTTCTCTCAGTACGCCATGACCTGTGGAGAAACCGCCTTCAAACAGTTTCAAGAGGTCAATCTGACAACATGTAGTGGTCAGGGTATAGAAATCCAGGTCATGGATATGAATATCCCCATTGCGGTGTGCTTCAGAGTGTTTGGGGTTCAGCACATAAGATTCGTAGAAATGTTTTGCCCCTTCAGAGCCGTATTTCAGCATGGAACCCATGGCTGTATTGCCGTCGATATTGGCGTTTTCACGCTTGATATCACTGTCTGTTGCATCTTTGTATGTGATGTCCTCGAATGTTTTCATCAGACGGTCATTCATGTTACGGATACGGGTACGTTCCGCACGATACAAGATATAGGCTTTTGCAGTCTGCACAAAGCCATGATCAATGAGCACCCGTTCCACTCTGTCCTGAATTTGTTCTACAGAAGGGGAATCCATATTTTCATTTTCAAAATAATCAGATACTTCTTGAGCCATTTCCAGACAAGTTGCATAGCTTTTTGCACCGCTGGTTGCCTGAAAGGCTTTTTCGATGGCATTGGCGATTTTATTGATGTCAAAATAAGCCACACGTCCATCTCGTTTCGTAATCGTTGTAATCATGTCAATCCCTCTTTCTGCCTCATTCCACCTGATCGGTTGTAAGTTTTTTTCGTCCGCACAGAGCGCCATGACTGAAACCATGGGCTTTTCGAATTCATAGAAATACAATATATTGATTTTTGTGCGGTGATATCGTGCATATATTGTATTACGATTTCTATAGAGCGTCAAGGGGCAAAAGTCACACTTTTGTAATTTTGTGCAAGTATTTTTGTAAGGAAGGCATAAAGTAAAATAAGAACAAAAAGGAGGAAAAGTCAATGGAAAAATTCTCCGATTTGCAGGAAAAAGAAGTCATCAACATTTGTGATGGCAGACGGTTGGGCTTTGTGGGAGACTTGGAACTGGACATTCCTTCCGGGAAGATACGTACGCTGATTATCCCCTTAGAAGGCTGTCGATGGAATCCCTTTGGCAGAGGCAGAGCCTATTATATCCCTTGGCGATGTATCCGTCGTATCGGGGACGATATCATACTGGTGGAAGTGGATGCGGACAGCATGGAACGGGATGAGACCCTATAGGACAGAAACTGCCCTTTGTGCTTGACCTGCGGGCAGTTCTGCTTTATACTAAAAACCAAAGAAATTGAGAAACACAGGAGGAGGATTGGGCATGAAATGTCCTTTTTGTAATTTTGCGGATACGAAGGTAATTGATTCCCGGGCGCAGGACGATAATTCCGTGATTCGCCGCCGCAGAGTCTGCGAAAAATGCGGCAAGCGTTTTACCACATATGAAAGGGTGGATATGATCCCCATTACCGTCATCAAACGTGATGGCACCAGAGAAATTTTTGATAAGGCAAAACTTCAGAACGGGATCATGAAATCCTGCAACAAACGCCCTGTCACCGCCCAGCAGATTCAGAAGCTGGTGGATGATATTGAAAACACACTGGCAGGCAGCGGCGAAAGAGAAGTGGAAAGCAAACAGCTGGGCAATATGGTCATTGAACGGCTGAAAGATCTGGACGAAGTGGCTTATGTACGCTTCGCATCCGTATACCGTCAGTTTAAGGACATCAACAGTTTTATTGACGAACTGGAAAAAATGCTCCATGAAAAGAACGGCAATTCCTGAGAAAAGAGGCGGCATAATATGGAACAGAAAGTAAAAGCAGTTTTTGCTGCCCATCCTGATGGACAGGAAACAGCGGCACGCATTGCCAGAGCGTATCTGGCGGCAGGGATGGAAGTGCTGGAAAGCCAGCTGGAAGGTCTGGAGGAAAATCAGGCACTGGCAGTGGAAAAAGGCATGAGCCATTTGCTGTACTTCCATGATGCGGAACACATTACTATGGTGAGCCTCATGGACGAAATGGGTGGTTTTACTGTGGACATTTTGGTTTCCGATCTGCAGCTTCCCCGATAAAAAATTTTAAGTAGACAGGCAAGAAAGCAAAAAATACCTCATAAGATTAAATTGTAAGTCGATACAATTTACTTAAGGAGGTATTTTTATTATGTGTGGATTTGGTGGTTGCGGTAATGACAGTTTCATTTGGGTAATTCTGCTGTTGTGCCTGTGCGGCAATAACAACAACAGCAACTGCGGCTGTGGCAATGACAATTCCTGGCTGTGGATTCTGATCCTGCTGTGCTGCTGCGGCAACAACAACTGCGGCGGTCAGCTGAACAACTGCGGTAACTGCTGATACCCTCAGGGATCAGACAGTGCAAAAAGCGGGCGGTGGTGCACAGCCGCCTGTTCTCTCAAAAAGAGTGTTTCCTATGCGAAAACACTCTTTTTTTGTTGTCATTTGCGGTGAAAATTCCCCATGGACAGGTCTGCTTTCTTTTACAATAGAAAAAGAAGGAGGAATTTTCATGCAGTTACATATCAGACAGAAACAGGACCCTGTTACCCTTTATCTGGAAAGGCAGAAAGAAAGCTACCTTGCCAGAGCGGCACAGGAAACACCTTTTTATGAAGCATATTACATGCAGTGTATTGAAAGTACCGTAGCCGATGGCTATGAGATGTTTTTGCTGGATTTCAGCCGGGAGAATTATTTCAGAGCCAATGTGGAACGACTGGATCTGGAAAGCGGAAAGCGGTTTTTTAAGCTGGCTGGCATCCATCATACCATTCGTGTGGTGCGCCGCAGGAAAAAACAATTGGATTGGGAGGAAATGTCCGCGGCAATGGCAAGGGTCTATGAACTGGACGAAAAAGAGCGCCAGATGGCAGATATCCTCTACCGTTGCGCCAGTTTGTATCAAAGCGGCTTTGCAGATTTATTTGCCCGCACCACAGCGAGGTATTTGTTTCACACCTTAGAGATGACCCCTCAGACGTTGGCGTTTTTGCTGAACTTCTGGTATAATTCTTACAGTAGCTTTATGGCGTCTTTTGTGGGGTATGTGCCTTTTCATATCCGGCTGCAAAAGGCGTCTGGTTCATAAGAAAAGATGAGGTGAAACAGCGTGGGAGCAAAGTGGACAACACAACAGCAAGAAGCCATTGATGCCAGAGGAAGCGATATTCTTGTTTCTGCGGCAGCAGGCAGTGGCAAAACAGCCGTATTGGTAGAGCGTATCATTCAGCGGATTACAGCCGAAGAAGACCCGCTGGATATTGACCGTTTGCTGGTGGTGACTTTTACAAAGGCGGCAGCAGCGGAAATGAGTCAGCGTATTGGCGCTGCCATTACAAAAAAACTGGAAGAAAAGCCCGATGATGTCCATTTGCAGAACCAGCTCACCTATTTGAGTCGGGCAGACATCAAAACCATTCACGCTTTTTGCCTGCAAGTCATTCGAGAGTATTATGACAGGCTGGATATTGACCCGGCAGTGAAAACGGCAGACCCTGCGGAAATTGCTTTGCTGCAAAAAGATGTGCTGGGAGAATTGTTTGAAACCCTTTATGAAGCAGAGGATGAGGGCTTTCTTCGTTTGCTGGAAACCTATGGAGAAAATACAGGGGATCAGCGTCTGAAAGATTTGATTTTGCAGGTTTATAAATTTTCTCAGGGGTATCCTGACCCTGAAACCCTTCTGCGGAAAATGGCAGAGCAGTTTTATATGGCAGAAGGCGACACCGTTGACCAGTGCGCATGGATGCCGCTTATTGGAGAAGGCATCACCAATGGGGTGGACTATGCCCTGTATAACTTGCAGAAGGCTTATGACCGCATCTGCGGCAATGGGGAGTTTACTGCCTATGGAGAACGCTTAGAGGCGGAATTAGAAGGCGTAAAAGCCCTGCGGCAGGCATTGGAACATCCCTGTTATGCAGATTGGCACCAAGCCTATGTTGCCGTTGATTTTGCACGCATGCCTGCTTACCGTGGACAGGATAAAGATACGGCAGAGTGGGTGAAGAACCTGCGAAACGAAGCCAAGGCGTCTATCGGCAAGCTGGGAGAAACTTATTTTTGCTATAGTGCAGAAACCCAGACAAAACTCATTTCCTCGCTTTATCCTATCGCAAAAGCCTTGTCGGAAACGGTCATCCGTTTTGCAGAAGCTTTTGCACAGGCAAAAAAAGAAAAACTTTGGCTGGATTTCAATGACTATGAACATTTTGCTCTGCAAATCCTCACAGAACCCGGCAGCACCAAAGACAACATCATTCCCACAGATGCCGCAAAACAGATGCAGCAGAAATATGATGAAATTATGATTGACGAATATCAGGACAGCAATGTGGTGCAGGAAATGCTGCTGACAGCGGTATCCGGCGCTTATGACGGCAATAACAACCGCTTTATGGTAGGGGATGTGAAGCAGAGCATTTACCGTTTCCGCCTTGCTATGCCCCAGTTGTTTAATGAGAAATACCGTACGTATCCTGTGGAAAAAGGTGGCAAAACCCGAAAAATTATCCTTTCCAAAAACTTCCGCAGTAGGAAAAATGTGCTGGATGGCATCAACTTTATTTTCCGCCAGACCATGTCGGAAGCTTTTGGGGATGTGGATTATAATGACGAAGCGGCATTGTATGACGGAGCGGATTTCCCTGACTTTCATGGGCTTTGCGGCGGCGAAAATGAAATGATGCTGCTGGATTTGTCCTCGGAAGAAACAGAGGAACAGTTGACTGATTTGGAAGAACTGGATAAACGGCAGATGGAAGCCACCATGATTGCAGGAAAAATCAGAGAAATGATGAAGGCTGGCTATCAGGTTTATGACCGTGGGCTGGAAAGCTATCGCCCTATGGAATATCGGGATGTGGCAGTTCTGGTGCGGAGTATCCGCAGTTGGGGTACCACGTTGGATGATATTTTTGGGAAAGAGGGCATTCCGTATTATGCGGAAACGGCAGAAGGATACTTTGATGTGCCGGAAATTGATACCGTTTTGAATTTCCTGCGCCTCATTGACAATCCCTATCAGGATATTCCTTTGCTTTCTGTGCTTCATTCGCCCCTTTATGGCATCAGTGCCGATGCTTTGACGGAAATCCGTCTTTTTGGCGGCGATGGACTGTTTTATGAATGTGTCCTGCGGTATCTGGCGGAGGGGGCGGAAGAGGAAATTCTGGAAAAACTGGAACGCTTCCAAGCAGACTTGCAGGATTGGCGGGAAACAGCGAAAGAATTGTCCCTTTGTGAATTGCTGCGGTATCTCTATCAGCAAACAGGATATTATGATTATGCGGGTATGACCCCCGGCGGCAGTCTGCGACAGGCAAACCTGCGGCTGTTGCTGGAAAAAGCAGAAACTTATGAAAATAACAGCGGAAAAGGGCTGTTCCATTTCATTCGATTTGTGGAGGATATGAAGACGGCAGAAACAGAATCCTCTGCCGCAAAACTCCAAAGTGAAGCGGATGATCTGGTGCGTGTCATGACCATACATAAAAGCAAAGGGCTGGAATTCCCTGTGGTCTTTGTGGCAGACCTTGGGAAACAGTTCAACGAAGCTGATACCCGTGCCGCTGTCATTACCCATCAGGAGTGGGGGTATGGCATGGATTATATGGATTTAGACCATCGGGCTTCTTATCGGACTTTGTCCAAAACCGCATTGGCAGAAGCCATCCGGCAGGAAAACCTGTCAGAAGAAATGCGTGTGCTGTATGTGGCATTGACCAGAGCAAAGGAAAAACTGATTTTGACAGGAACGGTGCGTAATCTGCAAAGATCTGTGGAAAAATGGGCAGAAACAGCAGATTCTGTGGAAGAATTGCTGCCTGTATTCCGTCTGCGCCGAGGAAGAAGCTATCTGGATTGGATTATGCCGGCACTTCTGCGACATCCCCAGGCAAGGGTATTGCCGGAGCCTTGGGAACCAACAGATAGGGGAGAAGCACGACAGTTTTTGGATGAGCCTTCCAAATGGAAATTTACTTTTTTGGAAAAAGGCGATATCTACGGAACAGAGCAGGAAAAACAGGAATTGGCGGAAGAACAGCAGAACGTTTTTGAAAATTGGGATGCAGAACCGGATTACAGCGGCAGAAAAGAGGAGATTTTCCGTATCCTGTCATGGAAATATGATCACGAAACAGCCACCATGCTGCCTACAAAAGTTTCCATTTCTGAAATCAAACGGCGGTATCAGGCGGAAATTTCTGGCGAAGAAGCACCTATGCCGCAGGAATTGCAGATTCCCCAGTTTGGGCAGAAAAAAGAAGGGCTGACAGCGGCAGAAATCGGTACAGCCATGCATACGGTCATGGAAGCGGCAGACCTGAGGAAAGCTTATGATGCCGATGCTTTGGAAGAACTGCTGACAGAGCTGCAGCAGCAGGGCAGACTGACAGAAGAAGAAAAAGCAGCTATTCGCAGAAAAGAACTTCTGACTTTCTTTTCTTCTGATTTGGCAAAACGGATGCAGAAGGCGGATGAAATCCATAAAGAACAGCCATTTGCTATGTTGGTGGAGCCGAAGGATGTTTTTCTGGATGATATTTATCAGAATATGGAGGAATTTATCCAGATCAATGGTATCATCGACTGCTATTTTATAGAAGAAAACAGCGTTGTACTGGTGGACTATAAAAGTGACCGCCTTTGGCAGGAAGATGCTTTCCGTGAGAAATATAAAATTCAGCTGCGGCTTTATAAAGAAGCGTTGGAACGTGTAACAGAACTGCCGGTGAAGGAGTGTTATATTTACGCCTTTGCGCCAGGAAAGACCATTCCTATGAATTTTGATTAAAATATAAAAACCGGAAATACCTGAATGAATCAGGTGTTTCCGGTTTTTTTGTGAGAGATAGTGGACAGCTTCCTGTGGGGAAAGGGCATAAGCCCTATGGAAAGGAGACTGTCCTTTTATATTTCGTGCGAGTTGAGGTGGAAATTTATCTATCTCTTATAGATCGTATGATTATTCAGCAGTTTCAGCAGATTCTGCTGTTGCTTCCATGAAACGCATGATTACGGAAGCAATTTCTGCTCTGGTTGCTGTGCCATGAGGAGCCAGCTGGTTGTCGCCCATGCCGCTGATGTAGCCTTCAGCTACTGCCCACTGCATTGCAGGCTGTGCCCATGTGGAAACGCTTGCGTTGTCCGCAAATTTGGACAGGTCTGCAGAAGCAGTTACGTCATAGCCTTTGTATTTTGCGTAGTTGTACAGCATTACTACCATCTGTTCTCTGGTGATTTCCATGTTAGGAGCGAACAGACCATCACCCATGCCGCTGACGATCTTTTCGTCATTTGCCCAGATTACAGCGTCTGTGTACCACTGACCAACAGGAACGTCGATGAATGCGTTTTCAGCATCACATGCGGGACGGCTTTCCATGTTGTAAAGCATCTGTACCAGCATAGCGCGTGTCAGTTTGCCGCTGGGGTCGAACTGATTTTCGGAAACGCCGCTCATAACGCCCTTGTCTACAACATAAGCTACGCCTTTGTAGAACCAGTCGCTTTCCTTCACGTCTGTGAAGTTCAGTTCTGTTGTTTCTTCGTCGTCCTTATCTTCTTCTTTGTCAGTGTCTTCTGTTGTTTTGCCTTCTTCTTTGAATGTTACAGTAACAGTTACGTCACAGTTTGCCATTCTGAAGGTATATTTGTTGTCTTCGTCGTCTACTTTTTTCGCATCGATTTTATCGCCTTCATCGTCAACGATTTCGATCTTGTCTACTTCGTAACCATCGTCAGGTGTGATAGTCAGAGTGATCTTGTCGTCTTCGTAAGCCCAGTCATCGCTGACAGAAACTTCACCGTTTTTAGGGTTGATGATGGTGATGTAGCCGTCGTAACGGTGGGAAGAACCGCCGGAGGATTTTGGAGTCCACTGAGCCACAATTTCTACATTTGTATCATTTACGGTGTAAGGGAAAGAGATAAACTGACCGCCTACTGTCCAACCACGGAAAGTATAACCGGATTTTGTAACAGTACCTGGCTCAGAAATAGAATCTCCTTTGGATACTACTTGATATGTACTTTCGTCGCCAGACTGGTTTGTTCCACCATTGAAATCAATTGAAACCATACACTGTTCTTTTACAGGGGCTTTAGGATCTGTATAGTCAGTAATTTTATCCCCGCCAAAGGCAACATTTTGTGCGTCATCTAAGGTTTCAAAATAACGATAGTATGTTTTACCGTTTTGTGTATATTCTAATTGGAATTTGTTATCAGAATATTGATGAACATCATTGCTAAAGATAGCATCATCGCCGCTTACAGTCAAATCATCTACATTAACTGCATCCTCATCTATTGAAACAGCTCCATTAAAAGTACCTCCGCTGATAGTAGCATTGATAGGCTTAGAATTTGCGTTTTCAAAATAAACCGCATTTATGTCATTAATTGTGCCACCAGTCATTTCGAATGTTGCACCATTTTCATAAGCACCTGCTCTATTGTCAACATTAATTCCGCCCCAACCGTTACCGGAAGTTGTAATATCGATAACCTTCAATTTAGAAGCATTATTTACAACAGCATAGCCGTCTTTACAATTTTTGATTGTTACATTATCAATAACAACAGAGCTCTGTTGTGCTGCACCTTTTGCAGTATAAATATTGATACCATGTTTTGCAGAATTCTTACTATCAATTGTAATGTCTTTGAAAGTAACATTTGCACCGCTTTCAACATTGATCATATTACCCTTATTTACAAAAGAATCTGCTTTTGCAGTAATACTATATTTGTTTTGACCATCAATAGTAATAGTTTTATCACCTGTAATGGTCAATGCACCTGCAGGTGTTACAACGGAAGATCCGTCTAATTCTACGTTCTTTACTAAAGTAATTTTCGCATTGTCAGGTGCTTCATTTACTGCGGTCTGCAAATCTTGGTATGGTTTACCATTTACTAAAGCAACGACATCAGAGGATTCATCACCTTCAACAAAAATAGAACCACTTCCGGTATTTTCGGTTTTGTTTACATGGCTGTTACCAGTTACTGCAACAGCGCCTGTACCGTTGTTTTTAACTGTGCCACTAATTGTAGAATCAGAAACAAAGGTATTACCTTTGTCCTTGTTAGCCATATCACCGGTTACTGTAGAAGAAGTCATATTCAAATCACTTTTACTCTGGTTAATAACAGAACCAGTAACGGTTGTGTTATTAATATCAAGAACGGTTTCGCCACCATCAGATGTAGTAGTGGATGTTAAATTTGAAATTTTAATAATATCGCCAGTGATTTTAATATCTTCTGTTGTGACATTAATAGAAGAGTTTTTGTATTCAGAATTAGCCATATTTTTGTCAGAAACTACAATAGCTGCAGGTCTTGCGTCATCTGTTCCATTAGTAGCCGTATTCTGAATTACTGCACCATTAGAAATGTTGACATCAATATTACCCAGATAGCCGCCACTGGCTTTTCCGACAACAATAGCACCTAAAGTACCACCGCTGCCACCACTCTGCAAATCATTGCCATCGGTTAAGGATGTTCCTTCAATAGTACCTCCAGTAATATTCAACTCACCAGCGGCAATACGAATACCCTGTGGACCTGAAAGTTTTCCGCCAGAAATATTAGTGATACCATACCCGGGCAAGTATGCAGCACAGTCGTTGGAACTAACGATTTCAGCATCATCAGAAATATTCAAAGTAAAACCAGCATATTTTCCGCTGCTGGCATTTGTTCCCAGAGCCTGTCCGCCACTTATCTTACCACCAGAAATATTAATTACTACAGCATCGTTAATTGGATCTGGTTCTTTGTTGTAAATTCCGTTTTCTCCCATACCTAAGCCAAACCAAGTCAAGCCATAGGAAATATCTGTGTATTTATTTTCATGTTGAATATCTGTTTTGCAAGGCGTACCGATAAGTTGCCCATTTGTTATATTTACAATAGATTTTTCTTCAGTGGGAGCCGTTGTTTCATATTGAGAGGCATTTGCATGAATACATGAAACCCCTTTTATAACGCCGCCATCAATATTAAGTGTTCCATAATTAAGAATTACATTTTCGTCAGAAAAATCCCCATTAGTATTTTCTAAAGTTCCGCTGTTAAGTGTGAATTCTGCTCCAGCAGAAACTTTTACAAGAATGGTACTCATATTTGAGGTGGTAATCTTACCATTATCTGCACTATCTTCGATGAGGGTGCTTCCGCTCTTAACTTGGATGCCAATTTTTTCAGAACTGCATGTTAAAGTCTTGCCATTTAGGTCAAGGTTCACATCATTTTCTATTACCAGTGTATCGTTAATTTCAAAGTCGTCAGACATTTGAAGATATCCGCCGTTTTTAACTGTTTCTTTTAATTCTGCTTCGGTTGAAACCTGGTATGGATTTTCCTTTGTGCCTTCACCCTGAACAGTTTTTTCTGTTTCGGTTACTTCAGGCAGAACATTCATTGCTTCTTCTTCAACTTTTTGAGAAGGTGACAGTGTTGTCCAAGCAGTACCTTCTTCCTCATTTGTATCAACGGTTGTTGTGCCTGTTTCTGTTTCCCCTGCATTCTGTGCGGGTGTCAGTTCGCTTGCTTCAATGCCGTTCTGTACGGGTTCATCCACTGCCAGTGCAGTCACAGGAGCTGCTGTCATTGCCATAGCAACTGCCAGAGACAGGGAAATCATTTTTCCTGTGCGTTTTTTCCATGTTATTCCTCCTCAAAACATAATTTTTTCCATGTCATGTAAATGTTTTTGTTCATAGTTGGTATGATATGGAAAATACATATAATTACGCCTGCATTATACATTATTTGTGAAAAAATTACAAGTGTACACAGGTTAAATTTATATAATTCGTAAAATTAATTATGATTTGTGACGTGGAAAAAACCGTAGTGGAATTGGTAGGAGTATTCTAAAGACCCGGATAACCATGTTGTTCAGTTACATTCTCCTTTGTGTTTTATCTCAGAACATGGTACACTGTCTTTGACGGATAATTTAATTTTTTTGTAAGGAAGTCACCGTTTTTTTGTAAAATTTACTTGTTATGATATCGTTGAGAAAAAATGCAATACAGGGGGAAATATTATGGAAAATAAATTTAATATTCTGGTTTGTGATGACGACAAGAGCATCGTGGATGCCATCGAAATTTATCTGAAACAGGAAAACTATAATGTAATCAAAGCCTATAACGGTCTGGAAGCATTGCAGGCATTAGAAGAAAATGAGATCCATCTGATTCTGCTGGATGTGATGATGCCTAAAATGGACGGGCTCAATACAACAGTGAAAATCCGTGAAACACTGAATATTCCTATCATCATACTGTCTGCCAAATCTGAAGACACAGATAAGATTCTGGGCTTAAACTTTGGTGCTGATGACTACATCACAAAACCGTTTAATCCACTGGAACTGCTGGCAAGAGTGAAAAGCCAGATGCGTCGGTATACCTCTTTGGGTAGTATTGCAGAAAAAAGCAATGTGATTAAAATTGGTGGTCTGGAACTGGACAAAGATGCCAAGGAAGTTCGTGTGGAAGGGGAACCTGTAAAACTGACTGCAACGGAATATGGTATTTTGCAGCTTTTGATGGAAAATGCCGGAAAAGTATTCTCCATTGATCAGATTTATGAAAAAGTATGGAATGAATTATCTTTCGCACCGGAAAATACGGTTTCTGTGCATATTCGTCGTATTCGTGAAAAAATCGAGATCAATCCGAAAGAGCCAAAGTATTTGAAGGTGGTGTGGGGTATTGGCTACAAAATCGAAAAAATCTAAGCTGTATCAGACTGGCTGGAAGGTATGTGCTGCCTGTATACTCTTTATCATGGCGTTGGTGATTTTTTTCTGTGGGGTTGTCTTTTCCAGCATAACGAAAAACTGGGGCAGGAGCATCCTGACGGAAGAAAATTTTTATGACACTGTGGAGTTGCGGAACCTGTTTTTTTCTGCATTAGACGAAGCAGTTTTGGCTGATGTTTATTATGAAAGTGAAGCCAAGATACAGTCAGGGGAAAAAGTGGACAGGGAAGCACTGCTGGCTGGGTTCAAGAGATATTACAACATCATTGATGGGGTCATAACTGGTAATACAGAAATCAATGATACTTATGACGGACTTATTGTGTATGGTGTGATTCCCGAAAGGCTGGAGGACAAGTTCATAGAATATGAGGAATTGGTAGAAACTCGTCTGCCCCAGTACCGCCAGATGTACATTCAAGATCAGTTGGACGAATACCGAGAAGCTGTGCGGTATCTAGAAGGTTTAACGAATTTTTATTATTTTGTAGAAGATGAGCAGGGGCGTGTCATTGCCGGAAATGCAACACGAGCAGAAGTTAGCAGTAAAAGCCATACCATCATGCTTTCTGCAGAATTCTCCAGTGATAACCTCAGCGATAAGTCTTATTATGCATACAGCAATGCTTATGTGGAAAACAGCAATTACCGTGTGTATGCCGCAGTGGATGAGCCGATTAGAGAGGGCGATGATTTCTATGATTTATATCAGGAATTTGTATTGGCAAAGACCAGTATGCCTTACCTGTTCGTGGTATCCACCGTTGCTTTTTTGCTGTTTATGATTTGTCTGGTATATCTGATTCGTGTGGCAGGTCAGAAAACAAAAGGCGGTCAGGTGAAATACCTCCTTGTAGACAGAATCTATAATGAAATACATTTCCTGTTAGTGGCGTTGTTTGGAATCTTTTCCTTCTTTATGGCACTGACGCTGCTGGAGTTTATTCTTTACCGCGGTATGCCATTCTGGTCCTATGTATTCTTGACGCTGCTGGGCATTTTGTATATTGCAGACGTAGCAGTGGGGCTTAGTTACGTTTTGTCCCTGAGTAGACAGATCAAAGGAAAGATTTTGGCACGGAATACGTTGGTTTCTGTATTCCTGCGGAAAATAGCATCTCTTTTCACTGGGGCAACTTTTAGGGGTTGGATGCTGTTGGTGATGCTGGCATATGGCGTTGGCAACTGTTTCCTAGTGTTTATGATCTGTATGTATTTTAACAGTAGTCTGGTACTTTTGTTCTTTGGGCTTTTGATTGCGTTTAATATATTCTGCTTGTATCTGTTTTTGCGTGCCTTGCGTTCTTTGAAGCGCATTATGATTTCTGCGAGAGAAACGTCAAAAGGCAATCTGACTTACCAGTTGGATTTGGCAGAGATTTCTCCGTCTTTCCTGAATTTTGCGGAAGATATTGCAAATATTCAGGATGGGTTGAAAAACGCCGTAGAAGAAGCGGTAAAAGGGGAGCGTATGAAAACAGAATTGATCACCAATGTTTCCCATGACTTGAAAACACCGCTGACATCCATCGTCACTTACGTGGATTTGCTGAAACAGCAGAAACTGGACAACCCGGTTGCCAGAGATTATGTGGATGTGCTGCAAGTGAAGTCCTATCGTTTGAAACAATTGATTGAAGATCTGATCGAAGCCAGCAAAGTTTCCAGCGGCAATGTGGCTGTAGAAAAAATGCGCATTGATTATCGTCAGTTGACTATGCAGGCAATTGGGGAAATGGAAGAAAAGATTGAAGAAGCGAAACTGGAATTCAGGCTCAGTTGTCCAGAACCAGTCTTTATCGAAGCAGATGGCAGACATATGTGGCGAATTCTGGAAAATATGCTGTCAAATGTCATCAAGTATTCTATGGTAGGTTCTCGAGTATATATTGATATTTTCCAGACGGAAGAACACGGGATTCTGGTAATGAAAAATATTTCCGCAGCGCCTATTGACTTTGATGCTACCCGACTGACGGAACGTTTTGTCCGTGGGGACAGTTCTCGTACCACAGAAGGCAGTGGTCTGGGACTTTCCATTGCCCAAAGTCTGGCAGAAGTACAGGGCGGTACTTTTGGTATTCAGGTGGATGGCGATTTGTTTAAAGCCATTGTTAGCATGCAGCTTTGGAGAAATGATCCCAGCGAAGAGGAAGATCAAGACGATGAAATAGAAGAAGAATCTGCGGAAGAAACCAAAGACGAAACAGAAATGATGGAAATGGAAGAATGTTCTTCGGAAGAACAGGAAGAAATGCAAACAGACGAAGAAGAACAGAAGCCATGAACCAAAGTAATAGATTGAATGAGTTATATCAGAATATTTAATAGGTAGAAATTTTTTGGAAAAGCAATTTTTTCAGAAGGTGTCTTTTGAGGAAATTGCTTTTTCTTTGCAAAAATTCTGGGTTTTGTTTTGCAGGAAAGATGGGCTATGGTATAATGACTGCAAACTGTTTTGATAGGAAGAACAAATCTTCTAAGGATGGATTCCGTAGGGAGAAATTAGAATAAAAGGAGAGATTCGGTTTGCTGGAAAGACTTAACCGTTATTTAGAGGGCAGTGAAAAGGGCGTTTACGTTTTTTTGATATGGTCTTTCATCGGTGCTGTCATTGGGGCAGTTGTTGGTGTGGTAGGAATTACATTTCATATATTGCTGGAGGAAGTGACTGCATTTCGCATGTCCCATCCATGGATACTGTTTCTGCTGCCTTTGGGCGGTCTTGTCATTGCAGGGCTGTACCACTTGCTTCGGATGCAGAATGACCGCGGTACCAATCTGATTTTGATTGCCGTTCGTGTCAATGAAAAAGTAAGTTTGCGTTTGACACCGCTGATTTTTATCAGTACCATCATTACTCATTTGCTGGGCGGTTCTGCCGGCAGAGAAGGGGCAGCGCTTCAGATTGGGGGAAGCATTGGATCTTTTATCGGCAGAAAAATCAAGCTGGATGAAAAGGATGAAAGAATCATTACCATGTGCGGTATGAGTGCTGGCTTTGCGGCATTATTTGGTACACCTGTAGCGGCGGTGGTGTTTTCTATGGAAGTCATTACTGTTGGTATTATGCATTACTCAGCCATTGTGCCAAGTATCATTGCTGCCATTACAGCAACAGGTATCTCCATGGCCTGCGGGGTGACGCCAACAGCATTTACATTGGAGTCTGTACCGGCATTGAGCCCATCAGGCGTTGGGTCTGTCATATTGTTAGGAATGTTTTGTGCTGGTGTCAGTGTGCTGTTTTGTCTGGCTATGGAAACGGCAGGGAAATACTATAAACAGATTTTCAAAAACGGTTACATCCGTATTTTTGTCGGGGGATGTATTGTGGTGGCAATCACATTGCTGCTGGGTACCCGTGATTATAACGGGGCAGGGATGGATGTCATTGCCCGTGCCATTGCAGGGGAAGCGGAATATCCGGCGTTTTTGTGGAAAATTCTGCTGACAGCGTTGACACTGGGAGCAGGATATAAAGGCGGCGAAATCGTACCATCCTTTTTTGTGGGGGCAACCTTTGGGTGTGTCATTGGTCCATGGATTGGATTGCCAGCATCTTTTGCAGCAGGAACAGGTATGGCTGCGCTGTTTTGCGGTGTAACAAACTGCCCCATTGCTTCTGTGATTCTTTGTGTGGAACTCTTTGGCGCAGAAGGGATTGCATACTACACGCTGGCTTGTGCTGTCAGCTATATGCTTTCTGGATATTATGGCTTATATTCGGAACAGAAAATCATGTATTCCAAAATGCAGCCAGAGTTTATTAACAAGAGCGTTCATTGATGTCTGCGCAGAAAAAGGGATTTTTGCAATAAAAGAACGAATAGAATTTTTGAATAAATGAGTTTTATGCATTATTTTATACATAAAAATGATTTGTCAAAATTACAAAAGTAGTTTGGAAAAATGAAAATATGGCTCGAAAAACTTGAAAAATGGGAAAAACTGTGCAATGTGAATAAAAAAAGTTGAAAATCAAAGAATTTCTGGTGAAACATTCTGATTGCATTTTATGCATGAGTCTAGTATAATCCTATTTGTAAGACAGCAATGACTGTAAAGCAAGTTCAAAAAAGAGAAAAGAAGTTTTAGGGAGGTAAATTGGTATGAAAAAATATTTAAAAGGCATTCTTGCAACAACAATGGTACTGTCTATGACAGCAGCTCTGGCTGGCTGCGGCGGCAGTGGTGAAACAGCTACAACAGATGATACAGCAGCTGAAGGCGGCGAAGCAAAAGAAACTCTGGTTCTGGCAACCAGCGCAGACTTCCCTCCTTATGAATACTACGAAGGTCAGGAAATCGTTGGTATCGACGCTGAAATTGCAAAAGCACTGGGCGAAAAACTGGGTTATGACGTACAGATCGAAGATATGAACTTCGATTCCATCATCCCTTCCATCGTTTCTGGCAAAGCTGACATCGCAATGGCAGGTCTGACTGTAACACCTGAACGTCAGGAAAGCGTTGACTTCACAGACAGCTACGCAACAGGCGTACAGGTAGTTATCGTGAAAGAAGATTCCGACATCACAAGCGTTGATGATCTGTTTGCAGATGGTGCAAACTACACTGTAGGTGTTCAGACAGCAACAACTGGTGACCTGTACACAACAACTGATATCGAAGAAAAAGGTCTGGGTACTGTAGAACGTTATACAAAAGGTGCTGACGCAATCGCAGCTCTGACATCCGGCAAAATCGACTGTGTTGTAATCGACAACGAACCCGCAAAAGCATTCGTTGCAGCAAACGAAGGTCTGAAAATTCTGGATACAGAATATATCACAGAAGACTATGCAATCGCTCTGGCAAAAGACAGCGAACTGACAGAATCCATCAACACAGCTCTGCAGGAACTGAAAGACGACGGTACAGTACAGTCCATCATCGACAAATACATCACAGCAGAATAATTTTTGGAAATCAATAAAGAACCATAAACCGGGGACGGGAAACCGTCCCTGTTTTGGCATTACAGGAAAAAAGGAGGACTTTTTTTGGAAGGAATACAGACCTGGTGGGAAGGAATCCAGCAGCAGTTTTATATGAACTTCATTGAGGATGATCGATGGAAATATCTTTGGAACGGTCTGGGTGTTACATTGCAGCTGACATTCTGCGCTGTACTGATCGGTATTGTTCTGGGTGTCATTCTGGCAATGATCCGTTCTACATATGATAAAAACTATCAGGAAATGCGTCCCGGTTTCGGACGTTTTATGCTGAAGATTTTAAATGTTATCGCAAAAATTTATCTGACAGTGATTCGTGGTACACCTGTTGTTGTACAGCTGATGATCATGTACTATATCATTCTGGCATCCTCTAATAATAAATTGCTGGTTGGTATGATTGCTTTCGGTGTCAATTCCGGTGCTTATGTAGCGGAAATTGTACGAAGCGGTATCATGTCCATCGATCCAGGTCAGTTTGAAGCAGGACGCAGTTTGGGCTTTAACTATGTGCAGACCATGCGTTACATCATCATTCCGCAGGCACTGAAGAACGTATTGCCTGCACTGGCAAACGAATTCATTGTATTGCTGAAAGAAACCTCTGTTGCAGGTTACATCGCTATGCAGGACCTGACAAAAGGCGGCGACATTATCCGTGGCGTTACATACAGCCCCTTTATGCCTTTGATCGGCGTCGCGTTGATTTATCTGGTTATGGTAATGTTCTTTACCTTCCTGGTAAATAAACTGGAAAGGAGATTGAGAAACAGTGAGCGGTAATGAATCCTTGATCCGTGTGGAAAATTTACAGAAACATTATAATAAAGGTGCCATCAAAGCGCTGGACGGCATCAATACAGAAATCAAGAAAGGCGAAGTTGTGGTTGTTATCGGTCCTTCCGGTTCCGGTAAATCCACATTCTTGCGTTGTCTGAACCTGTTGGAAGTGCCCACTGGCGGACACATTTATTTTGATGGCGTAGATATTACAGATATCAAAACAGACATCAATATCCATCGTCAGAGAATGGGTATGGTATTCCAGCATTTCAATCTCTTTCCCCATATGACCATTTTGAAAAATATGATCATTGCGCCTATGAAACTGCAGGGAAAAAGCGAAGCAGAAGCAACGGAAATGGCAATGAGTCTGCTGCGCCGTGTTGGTCTGGAAGATAGAGCAAACGCATATCCTTCTCAGCTTTCCGGTGGTCAGAAACAGCGTATTGCCATTGTGCGTGCCCTGTGTATGCAGCCGGAAGTGATGCTTTTTGACGAACCTACTTCCGCTCTTGACCCCGAAATGGTTGGAGAAGTTCTGGAAGTTATGAAACAGCTGGCGGAAGAAAACATGACCATGGTAGTGGTTACCCACGAAATGGGCTTTGCCCGTGAAGTGGCAACTCGTGTCATGTTCATGGCAGATGGCCGTCAGGTGGAAGAAGGCACACCAGAAGAAATCTTTACAAATCCCAAAAGCGAACGTTTGCAGACATTCCTTGCGAAAGTTCTGTAATGAAAAACCCCTTTTGTTACATAAACAAAAGGGGTTTTTTGATGTGGAGAATTAAGGCTGTAAACTGAAAGAACCACCGGAAAGCCAGGTGCTGCCGCCGGCTTTTTCTTTTCTATAGGAAGTGGTGTCTTCACCACTGGAAAGAACGGTGCCGTCAGATGTGGTGATAGAGAAGGAGATAAGATAATCTGTACCCTCCTCAAATTTGTTTGTAAAGTCCGCGGAAAATCCTAACCGCTGCAAGTTTTCTATATCTGGCATGGGTGCCTTAGGTTCATTGTATGGACATCTTCTAAAGCATCATCGGGATTGTCCATAAGAGACATGGGAACCGTAAAACATTCCCCAGTATTAGCGTTTTCCACATTGGCTTCTGCTTTTACGATGTCCTTTGCTTCATAGAAAGAATCCGATGGATATACCAGCAGATACAGTGTAGAATTATTTTGTCCCCATTGGCTTTGGGCGTCTATGCTGCTGTATTGGGCTGTGGAAACGCTGCCCAGTTCTTCCTGTCTGGTGACGCCATTGGATGAAATGGCAATGGAAAGGGTTCCGTCATCAAAAAGCCCTGTTTCCATAGTGGTTTTCCATACACCGTTTTCCAATGTGGCTTTTTGGGACTGTACAGAACCATCCGCTTTTTTTACACGAAACTCAGCGGTTTCTCCGTCTGTAATGGTTTTTGGTGTGGCTTCTGCCAGAAGAACAATGGCACCATCTTGTTTTTGAATAGAAAAATTGGAGCTGGAAAGGAGACTGGACTGTTTATCTAAAATATTTTCCATTCGCTGGGTGATGCTGGATGTGTTGACAGAAATACTGTCCATGACTTGATTCTGCATATTTGCCATTTGTTGTTCCAGCGCTTTTTGCCTGTTGGAAATCTGAAACAGGAATCCGGTGTTAACCACAAGCAGACCAGCGCAGATACCTAAGGCAATATGGGTTTTATTCATCATATCTTTTCTCCTTTCTATTTTTCGTTTTGGAAAAAGAAACTGCGAAAAAGTTTGGCGTTGGGACAGTCAGACTGGATGCCATCGGTTTTGTTTGGCAAAAAGGGAGCCATCTGTGTATCCTCTGTTCCACAAAGCCCCACTGCCGTGTACCGCTTCAGAAAATCCCCGAAGGAGTGTCCCAATACATAGAGGTGATATTCTGCGGCATATAAATCTAGATAAAGAACAGGTGGATCAAAAGGATCCTGACTGTAGTCAAATATCAGATAATCTCCGCAGGGTACCCAGGTTAGAGGGAGTACATTTTGCAGCTGTGCAGCAGAGGGATGCTCTGGTTCTACCAGACAGACGTGAATCGCCTCCTGACAACTTTCGTTTAATAACGGCAGGTCATCCAGAGAAAGTTCCAGAAAAGCGGAAAATAAACTATGGATGGAAGACGGTAATTTTTTCAAGAAATCATCAGAAAAATACGCGGTCAATTTCAGATAGCGTGCATGACAGAGAAAAAATGTCCGCAGGCTGTCGGGAAGCCTTCGATTGATTTGCTTTTCTACAGCGGAGATTTCTTCTTCGGTGGCAGGAGGTTCTAACTGAAATAAAGGGGAATCATCTTTATCACAGATTGGCTTATATGCCTCCATCCAGCGGGACATGGTTTTCAAAATTTCTTCATAGTCCATAAATATTCCTCCATTCTTCCGAAAAAAGCTCTTTTTTTCATCATAAAGAAAAAGGGGGATTTTGTCCAGAAAAAACAGCTTTGAAAGGTTTCATAAAAGCTGTTTTAGCAGTATTTTCATCAGTAAACAAAGAAAGCTGAAATCCTAATCTATTGTAGAGGATTCCAGCTTTCTGATTTTTATAAGATTTTATTTGTTTCTGAAGGGTAAGTTGCTTTTTATGTATCTCTTATTTTTGTTCTGCTTTTTCACTCTGTAATGTGGTGATAATATGGTCGATGATTTGGGCAGTCAGTCCCCAGATGGTTTTCCCTTCGTAATTGTAGAACAGTTCGGGAACCTTGTAATCCCGGAAGCCATATTCCTTGCCGTTTTCAATGCGTTCGTAAGGAAAAGGCACAGTCATATCTGCCCGCCAGTACATATAATGTACTTCCGGTTTTTGTTCCATGAAAAAGGAAATGGGAACCGTAAAGACTTCGGCCACTTCTTCTTTCTGGCAAGTGAGATTCTTGTAATGGTCATAGGAAACGAATCCAATATATGGCTGAATCAATGCACCATAAACGGTGAGCATGAAGTTACTTTTGCCTAAAATTTGAATCTGTTCCGCAGGAATGCCGATTTCTTCCTCTGTTTCCCGCAGAGCGGTTTGTTTCAGATTTTCGCCTTTTTCCTGATGACCACCGGGAAAGCAGATGTCGCCGGGCTGACGCACATGGGCAGCACGCTTGGTCAGAACAAAATGCAGTTCATTATTTTTCTCTGTCAGCAGAGCCATGATGCCGAATTTTTTCAGTTGCAGTATGGGCTGCGGTTCCTTTGCGCCAAAAGTCTGGCGAAAGTCCGCGGTAGTAGGTTTTTCTGCCAAAACAATCAGTCCTTTCTCAGCTTGATATAGGAAGCGGCGCGTTTCCGCCGGTTTTCTTCAATTTCCGCATAGTGTTTTCGGGTGGTGTTAACGTCTGCATGCCCCAATGTATCGGCTACCAGATAAATGTCGCCTGTTTCCTGATAGAGATTGGTGCCGTAGGTACTCCGCAGTTTATGTGGCGTGATATTTTTTGCCGTAACCCCGTGGGCGTATTTTTTTACCAGATTCTGCACAGCACGAACGGAGATGCGTTTTCCCTGAGAAGAAAGAAATAGAGCGTCGTCATTTTCATCTTTGGTGACTACCTGATTCCGTTCCTCAAGATAATCGGAAAGGGCTTCTGCCACTTCTTCTCCGAAATACAGAATCACTTCGTTGCCGCCTTTGCGCAGGACTTTCACGGCATAATTCTGAAAATCCAAATCTTTTCGGTTGATGCCTACACATTCTGATACACGCATACCAGTGCCCAGCAGCAATGTGATGAGTGCCAAATCTCTTTTTTTTGTTTTTTCATGACGGGCTTTCTGCCGGTCAGTCAGGTTATTACCGCTTTCCACCGCGTCCAGCAGGTTTGCCATTTCGTTGACATCCAGACGAGTGATTTTCTTTTCATGGATTTTTGGCGTATCCACAATGGTGGCAGGATTGGCTTTGATCTTTCCTTTTTTATAGAAGTATTTGTACATGGAACGAACGGAAGCCAGTTTTCTTGCCTTGCCTTTTTCGTCGTTATGATGGGCTGTCTGCTGCTGGGGCTGGTTCTGGTCAGGAGCTATATAATAGGAAAGATATTCCAGATAACATTCGATATCCTCTGACGTAATCTGATCCAGTGCATCCACTTCCAGATGGCGGGTTTCCATACCCCCCAGTTTATCGTGTTCTTCATAAAGATAGCGGAAGAACACACGCAGGTCATAGGCGTAAGCCAGTCTGGTTTTTGTGGAAGTGGTCTGAGCGATACCACGGAAAAACTCCCGCAAAAATGGCGGCAGGTCTGCCTGTACTTCTCGCAGCAGTTCCGTTTCTTTGATCTTCAGTTCTTCATGGTAAACAGACATCTTAGATCTCTCCGTTCCAACCCTTGATTTGTGAGCGCTTGATGGCGCCGAATACTTTTTCCTGCAAATTATCGTAATTTTTGGACAGTTCTGCCAGCAGTTCTTTTGTTTCCTGACGTTTGGTGTTACCGTCTGCCAGACAGGGGTTTTTTACGATATCAATGCCGCTTTTTGTCACAAAAGAACGACATTCCCATTCGGGCACATACATGAGCGGGCGAATGGAATAGAGCTTGCTTCGATCCAGATAGCTCACAGGTGCAAAGCAGTTGATGCGTCCTTCGTAGAACAGGGACATGAAGAATGTTTCCACCACGTCGTCTTTGTTGTGACCCAATGCTACTTTATTACAGCCCAGTTCTTCCGCTTTGGTATTCAAAGCGCCTTTACGCATTTTTGCGCAGAGGGAACAGGGATTTTTTTCTTTTCTTTCTTCAAAAATAATCTGTCCGATATCCGTGTTGACAACGGTATAAGGTACGCCGATGCTGTCACAAAGTGCCTGAATGTCATCATAAACAGCTCCAGGCAGTCCCAGAGAAACGGTGATGGCTTCCAGTTCGAAGTGCTTGGGATAAAAACGTTGCAAATGTTTCAGCGCAATAAGCAGACAGATGCTGTCTTTCCCCCCGGAAACGCCCACAGCGATTTTGTCGCCTTCTTCGATCATGTGGTAATCGTCCACGGCACGGCGGACATAACTCAGTAATTTCTGTAATTTCATAAATGCTTGTTCCTCCTCATTTCATGGTTTCCATTATAGCGAATTTTTGTGAAAAATCAAAGGAATACTGTTCATTTTTTTGGAAAAGGGATATAATGAAAGCAATATAGATTTTGAAACGTATCATGGGAGGAACCATATGAAAAAGTCAATGACCTTTCTGCTGGCAGCAGCGGTAGCAATGTTCGCAGGATGCGGACAGGAAGAAACAGCAGAGAAACAGCCGGAAGTGACTGTGGAAAAAACGGCTGAAGAATTGAAAGAAGATGCTGTGGCAGAAAAAATGGAGCACATGACTGTAGAGGAAAAAATAGGGCAGATGCTCATGATGGATTTTCGGAAAAATCCTGACGACAGCGGCATGACTGTTCTTTCGGAAGATGTGGCGCAAAAGATTGCAGACTACCATTTAGGTGGTGTCATTTTGTTTGCGGAAAATCTGGATACAGCTGAACAGACAAAAAACCTTGTTGCAGATATGCAAAAAGCGGCGGACATGCCTTTGCTCATTGGCATTGACGAGGAAGGCGGCATGGTTTCCAGATTGGATAAAAGTCAGATTCCCCATACTTCCATTCCCAATGCAAAGGATATGAATGGGGATACAGCGCAGGCGGAAGCAGCTGGCAAAGAAATCGGCAGTGTCTTGTCAGAATTGGGAATCAATGTGGATTTCGCTCCCATTGCGGATATTCATACCAATCCAGAAAATACAGTCATTGGCGATCGTGCTTATGGTACCGATGCCCAGACAGTGGCGGATATGGCGTCTGCTTTTGCAAAAGGGCTGGAAAGCGAAGGTGTCAGCGCAACGGCAAAACATTTCCCGGGACATGGTGATACAGGAACAGACTCCCATGACGGTATGGCGGTTTCAGAACATGATTTACAGCGTCTACAGGAAGTGGAATTTGTACCTTTTCATCGTTTGGCAGATGAAGGCATTGACCTGATGATGGTGGGACATATTACTATGCCAAATGTGACAGATGATGGTCTGCCCGCAAGTCTTTCCAAAGAAGCCATTGATTTATTACGGGACGAACTGGATTATGATGGCATCGTCATCACCGATGCCATGAATATGGGTGCCATTGTGGATTATTACCCTGATGGAGAAGCGGCTGTGAAAGCGGTGGAAGCAGGTGTGGATATTGTGCTGATGCCGGCGGATTTGGATGATGCCTACAACAGCCTGTGTGAAGCGGTGCAGACAGGGGAAATTTCAGAAAACCGGCTGGATGAAAGCGTGGAAAGAATCCTGTCTCTGAAGTATGATAAGGGAATGTTGGTTCCATAAATGCAAAGTATTGAAAAAACAACAAAAAATTGGTATAATATTTTTTAATCTTTTTTAAAAATCCGAAGAAAAACGGGGAGTTAAAACATATGAATGAGGAAGAAAGAGGGGTGACAGGTATGGCTATTGAAGATCAACTGTATCAGGAATTGGTGGAAAAAATCAAAACGTACCATCCTGCAAAAGACTTTGATATGCTGGAAAAAGCATACAATCTGGCAAGAGAAGCCCATAAGGATCAAAAGCGTAAGTCCGGCGAGCCATATATCATTCATCCTTTGAAAGTTGCGTATATTCTGGCTGAACTGGAATTGGACATGGAATCCATCGTTGCGGGGATTCTCCATGACACCATTGAGGATACGCCTTATACCTATGAAGATATTTCACGTATTTTCAGTGAGGAAATCGCCGTTCTGGTTGACGGTGTTACAAAATTGGGTAAGTTGTCTTACTCCACAAAAGAAGAAATTCAGGCAGAAAACTATCGTAAGATGTTTTTGGCAATGGCAAAGGATATCCGTGTTATTTTGATCAAGCTGGCTGACCGTCTGCATAACATGCGGACACTGAACTATATGACGCCGGAAAAACAGCGGGAAAAAGCCCAGGAAACCATGGATATCTATGCGCCTTTGGCACATCGTCTGGGGATTTCCAAGATCAAATCGGAAATGGAAGATCTGTGCTTTAAGTATCTGAATCCAGAAGCCTATTTTGATCTGGCTGCAAAAATTGAAAAGAAACGTATTGAACGTGAAACATTCGTTGCGGATATCGTCAAAGAAGTCCGTGAAAAAATGGAAGAAGCGGGCATCAAAGGCAAAATTGAAGGACGCAGCAAACACTTTTTCAGTATTTATAAAAAAATGGTCAACCAGAATAAGACACTGGACCAGATTTATGACCTGTTTGCCGTTCGTGCCATTGTGGATTCCGTTCGTGACTGTTACGCAGTGCTGGGTATTGTCCATACCATGTATAAACCTATGCCGGGACGATTCAAGGACTATATCGCTATGCCCAAACCCAATATGTATCAGTCCCTCCATAATACACTGATTGGTCCTTCCGGGGAACCTTTCGAAATCCAGATTCGTACATGGGAAATGCATCGTACCAGTGAATATGGTATCGCAGCCCATTGGAAATACAAAGAAGGCAAGTCCGGCGAAAAAGGTACCAAAAAAGAAGAAGCAAAACTGGCTTGGCTCAGACAGATTCTGGAATGGCAGAAAGATATGTCTGATAATAAAGAATATCTGGATACCATCAAGCTGGATTTGAATATCTTTACTGACCAGGTATACGCTTTTACACCACAGGGGGAAGTTATTCAGCTGCCAAAGGGTTCTACACCCATTGACTTTGCTTATATGATTCACTCCGCTGTCGGCAATAAGATGGTAGGCGCAAGAGTCAATAACCGTATGGTAACCATCGACTATAAGATTCAGAACGGGGATATCGTAGAAATCATGACATCCCAGAACTCCAAAGGTCCTAGCCGTGACTGGCTTACATTGGTCAAGAGTTCTCAGGCACGTACCAAGATTAAGCAGTGGTTTAAAAAGGAAGAAAAAGAAGAAAATATCATCCGCGGTCGTGAATTGATTTTGGCGGATATGAAGAAAAAAGGTTTGCAGCCTTCCGACCTGCTCCGTCCTGAATGGCAGGAACTTGTCATTAATAAATATGACTTCAAGGATTGGAATGCGGTCCTTGCAGCCATCGGATACGGTGGTCTGAAAGAAGGTCAGGTTGTCAATCGACTGAAAGAAGAATATCTGAAAGAAAAACGGAAACAGCAGACAGCAGAAGATATTCTCAATGACTTTGAGAAAACTGTCAGCCAGAAACCGTTGAAACATAAGAGCAAGAGCGGCATTGTGGTAGAAGGCGTCGGCGACGTTGCCGTGCGTTTCTCCAAGTGCTGCAGTCCCGTTCCCGGCGACGAAATCGTTGGTTTTGTCACTCGCGGACGTGGGGTTACCATCCACCGTACTGACTGTATCAATATTCTGAACCTGAGCAATGAAGAACGGGGCAGATTGATTGATGCGGAATGGGATACCCAGTATACCCATGGGGAAGTGGATGCTTCCTATCTGGCAGAAATTCGCGTCATTGCCAACGACCGTACTGGTCTGCTGCTGGAAATCAGTCGCCATCTGGCAGACGAGGACATTTCTGTCAAAGGCTTCAATATCCGTACCACAAAGGATATGACAGCCATTTTCAACATCACTATGGAAATCAGAACAAAAGATCAGCTGGAACGTGTCAATAAACGATTGAAAGGCATCAAAGGCATCATTGATATTGAACGTGTCAGCGGCTAAGTAATAGGAGGATGAACATGCGCGCAGTATTGCAGAGAGTTTCACAGGCAAGCGTAACCGTTGACGGTCAGGTCATCGGTGAAATTGGAAAAGGTGTTATGGTATTGTTCGGCATGCTGGGAACAGACGACGACAAGACCATTGAATATATGCTGGATAAGGTTGTAAACCTGCGTATTTTTGAAGACGAAAACGGCAAAATGAACCTGTCCTTGCTGGACATTGACGGGGAACTGCTCATTGTGCCAAACTTCACACTTTACGGTGATGCAAGAAAAGGTAGACGTCCCGGTTACTCCGGCGGTGCGGCTCCCGATGTGGCATCCGTGCTGTTCGATAAGCTTTGCGCGAAAGCAAAGTCTATGCCCATTAAGAAAGTGGCAACCGGTCAGTTCCAGGCAGATATGAAAGTGGCACTCATCAATGATGGTCCTGTGACACTGCTGCTGGATAGTGAAAAATTGTTCTAAAAAAGGATTTTGGATATGATATATTATCGTTTGCGGGGACATGAGCTGCAAAATGATGTGCAGACCATGGTACAGGTGTTTTACCCCAACTTGCATTATTATCGGACAGAGGAAATCTCTGTCGAAGAAACAACAGTAGAAAGTTCCGTGGAAAAAGGCATTGCTTCGGCAATGCTTTATCGGCGTGGAGAGCAGGTTTCTGCTTGGTCTGTGCCTTATACAGAACCTTTGACGGAAAAAGAGAAAAAACGTCTGGTGAAGCTGACCATTTTTGCCCTTTTGAGCAGAGAAACAGGTATGTATCCCAGATGGGGGCTTTTGACAGGGGTTCGCCCTGCGAAAATCGTTAATACCCTTCTTTCTGAAGGCAAAAGCGATGAAGAATGTCTGCGTTATCTCACAGAAAAGTATCTGGTGGCGCAGCATAAAGCAGAATTGACTTTGAAGGTAGCGAAAGCGGAGCGCAGACTTTTGGCAGGCAATGAAAAGACAGACATCAGTTTGTATATTGGCATTCCATTCTGTCCTACCCGCTGTCTGTACTGTTCCTTTACAGCTTATCCCTTGAAGCAGTATGAAAAAAGAGTGGATGAGTATCTGGATGCTATGTTCAAGGAAATGGAATATCTGGCAGAATATGCCCAGAACTTCCATTTGAAAAATATCTATATCGGCGGCGGTACACCCACCTCTTTGACAGAAGAACAGCTGGAACGTCTGCTGCAAAAGGTACAGGAATTATTCGCGCCTACAGAAGATATGGAATACACTGTGGAAGCAGGTCGTCCTGATACCATCACAAAGGAAAAACTGCGGCTCATGAAAGTTTATGGTGTCAACCGTATTTCCATCAATCCCCAGACCATGAACGAGGAGACTCTTAAACGTATTGGCAGACGCCATACCGTAGAAGACATTCGCCGGGTATTCTGGGAAGCTAGAGAAGTGGGACATGACAATATCAACATGGACTTGATTCTGGGTCTGCCAGAAGAAACACCAGAAGATGTACGGCAGACCATGGAAGAAATCATGGCGCTGGAACCGGATAACGTGACCGTTCACACACTTGCGGTAAAACGTGCATCCCGCTTGAAAGAGCAGTTTGACCTGTATACCATGACCACAGCGGAAGTGCTGGAGGAAATGCTGGAAATCGCGGCGGATTATGCGGAAAGAATGGGACTGGAGCCTTATTACATGTACCGCCAGAAAAATATGGTAGGGAACTTTGAAAATGTGGGATACTGCAAACCCGGCAAAGAAGGAGTTTATAACATCCAGATCATGGAAGAAAAACAGACCATTCTGGCAGCAGGCGCAGGGGCAAGCACAAAAACCGTAGACCCTGCTACAGACCGCATCGAGCGTGTGTTTAACGTAAAGAGCATTGAAGATTATATCGGCAGAATTGACGAAATGATAGAAAGAAAGCGGCAGGGATTGCCGCAGGGAGGTAAATTATGATTCAGTTGGTAAAAGGTACAAAGGATATTTACGGTGCAGAGGTAAAAGCATGGCAACGCATCGAAGGCAAAATGCGCAATCTCTGCGAAACATTCGGCATTGGGGAAATCAGAACACCTGCCTTTGAATTTACAGAACTTTTTGTCAGAGGCGTAGGGGAAACAACCGACATCGTACAGAAAGAAATGTATACTTTCACAGACGACGGTGACAGAAGCCTGACACTGCGCCCCGAAGGTACAGCAGGTGCCGTTCGTGCGTACATCGAACATGGTATGCACAACAACGCACAGCCCACAAAGCTGTATTATATTTCTCCCACATTCCGTTGTGAAAACACACAGGCAGGCAGACAGCGTCAGTTCCACCAGTTTGGTGTGGAAATGCTGGGTTCCTACAGTGCAGCACAGGATGCGGAAGCCATTTCCGTTGCGGCAGCGCTGCTGGAAGAAATGGGTATCCACGGCGTACAGCTGCGTATGAACAGCCTGGGTTGTCCTGAATGCCGCAGCAGATACAACAAACAGCTGCGCGAATTCATTGGCAACAATCTGGACAAACTTTGCCCTACCTGTAAAGAACGTTTTGAAAAGAACCCTCTGCGTGTTCTGGACTGTAAGGAGGAAAGCTGTCAGGCAGTTATCGCAAATGCACCTTCCGTACTGGATTGTCTGGATGAAGAATGTACTGCACACTTCCAGAAAGTACAGGATATCCTGACAGAAATGGGCATTGATTTTGTCATTGATCCTAAGATCGTTCGTGGTCTGGACTACTATACAAGAACTGTATTCGAATTTGTATCCGATGGTCTGACTGTTTGCGGCGGCGGACGTTATGACAATTTGGTGGAAGAATGCGGTGGCAAACCCACAGGTGCCGTTGGTTTTGGTCTGGGTATCGAAAGATTGATGATGATTCTGGAAAAACAGAATGGCCCCATCGAAGAAGCACCTGAACGTGACGTTTACATCGGTTCCATGGGCGAAAAAGGCTTGATCAAAGCCCAGGGTATCACACTGGCACTGCGGAAAGCAGGCGTACGCGCGGAATGCGATACCGTAGAACGCAGCGTAAAAGCACAGATGAAATACGCAAATAAGATTGGTGCGAAATACTCCGTTATCATCGGGGATTCCGAACTGGAAAACAACAGCGTAGAACTGAAAGAAATGGAAACAGGTGAAAAAGAAACTGTTGCTCTTTCCGAACTGACAGAAGTGCTGAAAGCAAAATTGAAATAAGAAGCAAAAAGGATAGAAAAAATAACTTCCTTTTAAGAAAACATATCTCAGTAAAAATCAGAAAGCTGAAATTCTCTGCATAACGAGGATTTCAGCTTTCTTTGTTTTCTTATGGAGATGCGCCTAATTCTGACCTTTTTTATCTGAGAAAAGAAATGACGATTCTAATCTCTTGTGGTATGATGTAAGAAAGACAAGTGTACATGAAGAAAGGAGGGCACCATGCTTGACAGTATCCCTGATGGGGATGAAATGAAAAGCTTGTTGGGAGAATCCCTGTACGATGTTTGGACGCAGTTAACCGCTTGCATTGATGAAACATATGACATGGAACGGACATGGAACAAAGGCGGCAAGGCATGGAAATATGAGTACAAATATCGTCGGGGCGGCAAGACATTGTGCGCTTTGTATGCGCGGGAAAACGGTGTGGGATTTATGGTCATCCTTGGAAAAGAGGAGAGAGCAAAGTTCGAAGCGGACAAAGATGCCTATGCCAAAGAAATTCAGCAGGTATATGAAGAATCCAAGACCTATCACGATGGAAAGTGGCTGATGTTTGAGCCAAAGGATCAGTCGTTATTTGATGATTTCATGAAATTGCTGTTGATCAAAAGAAAACCCAACAGAACGTAATTTGTTTCTGCACATGAGGAAAATGGATGCGGAAAAGAGCAGAAATACAATCTTTTCCCTCAGAAAAACAGGATTTTGACAAAAGAATGTCAGTATTGTGGCAAAAGTCCTTGCCACAATGCCCATTCTGGTATTATAATTTTAATGTAGGATATTTTATTCCTAAAAAAGAGAAAGAGGTGTTTTAAAAATGGCATTGGTAACAACAAAGGAAATGTTTGAAAAGGCATTCCAGGGCGGTTACGCGATTGGTGCGTTCAACATCAACAATATGGAAATCGTACAGGGCGTTGTGGCTGCTGCAAAAGCACAGAACTCCGCAGTTATCCTGCAGGTATCTAAAAGTGCGCTGAAATATGCTCACCCTAAATATCTGAAAGCTATGGTTGACGCGGCTGTAGAAGAAACAGGTCTGGACATTGCGCTGCATCTGGATCATGGTCCTGATCTGGAAACATGTAAAGAATGCATCGAATGCGGTTTCACATCCGTTATGTTCGACGGTTCTCATTATGACTACGAAGAAAACGTAGCAAAAACAAAAGAAGTAGTAGAATATGCGCATGCAAGGGGCGTAGTGGTTGAAGCGGAATTGGGCAAACTTGCAGGCGTAGAGGACGATGTAAAAGTAGACGCTGCCAACGCTACTTACACAGACCCTGACCAGGCTGTTGACTTCGTAAAACGCACAGGCGTTGACTCTCTGGCAATTGCCATTGGTACAAGCCATGGTGCATACAAATTCAAAGGTGAAGCAAAACTGGACTTCGACCGTCTGGAAACCATCACAAAGAAATTGGAAGATGCCGGCTTCCATAATTTCCCCATTGTACTGCATGGTGCTTCCTCTGTAGACCAGAGATGCGTTGCAATGTGCAATGAATACGGTGGTAAAATCGACGGTGCAAAAGGTATCCCTGCGGAAATGCTGCGTAAAGCATCTTCCATGGCTGTTTGCAAAATCAACATGGACACAGACCTGCGTCTGGCTATGACAGCTGCAATCCGTAAATCCTTTGGCGAAAATCCCGCTGCTTTCGACCCTCGTGGTTACCTGGGTGACGCAAGAAACCTGATTCAGGAACTGGTAGAAGACAAAATCAAAAACGTTATCGGTTCTGTAGATTCTATGAAATAAGAAATATCAGAACAATGATATTTAACTAAAAATAGAAAGAGCAATATCTGTTTGAATATGCAGATGTTGCTCTTTTTTTGTACTGGAAAAGATACATGTTCTTGCAATGCCTTTATGGATGGGATAAAATAGAAACAGAGTATTTTGTTATCCAAGGAGGGATTCTTATGTATGAACTGGTTCAGGTGGCAGCAAACACCTATTATATCAATAGCCCGTCTAAAATGGGGGTATACCGTGTCAGCGACGATGATGTATGGCTCATTGACAGTGGCAATGACAAGGATGCGGGTAGAAAAGTGCAGAAAATTCTGGAAGCACAAGGCTGGAAGCTGACAGCAATCATCAATACCCATTCCAATGCAGACCATATCGGCGGCAATACGCTGCTGCAAAATCGTCTGAATTGTGCCGTTTACAGCACACCCATGGAAAACGCTGTCATCGAAGCACCTATTCTGGAACCCTCTTTCCTCTATGGGGGCTATCCTTTCAAAAAACTGCGGAATAAATTTTTAATGGCAACACCTTCCAAAGCCCAGGATATTGCAGAAGCGAAATTGCCGGAAGGCATGGAAATCATTCCACTGGGCGGTCATTTCTGGCAGATGATTGGTGTGAAAACACCAGATGATGTATATTTCCTGGCAGATTGTCTGTTTGGGGAAAATATCGTGGCAAAATACCACGTGAATTTTGTTTATGACTTGCAGGCATTTTTGGATACACTGGACTTTGTGGAACAGTTCCAGGGAAAACTCTGCATTCCTGCTCATGCGGAACCGACGGAGGATATTGTATCACTGGTGAAAGTGAACCGTGACAAGTCTTTGGAAATTCTGAATAAGCTGCTGGAAATCTGCAAAACACCAAAGAACTTTGAATTGGTATTGAAAGAAATCTTTGAAGCCTTTGACCTGACCATGGATTATGGACAGTATGTCCTTGTAGGCAGCACCATTCGTTCCTATTTATCCTACCTGCTGGATAAGGGACAAATGGAGGCTTATGTGGAAAATAATCTGCTTCTTTGGAAGACCGCAGAAACTGTATAATTTGCTGAAAAAGTTTGTGACATTTTTTGTTATATTCTGTATACAGATTTCCTGTTTTTTGTTGACATGCTCATAGATAGGCTTTATTATATTGCATAGACCATTGAAACGGCACTGCTTCGGCAGTGCCTTGGTTTTCTATTTGGAGAAAAAATGAAAACGTCACAAAGGAGGAAAAACGAAAATGAGCACCACTGCGGTTCAGCCCAAAGAAAACAAAATGGGAACCATGCCTATCAACAAGCTGCTTTTGAACATGTCTTTGCCAATGATGATTGCCATGCTGATTCAGGCGCTGTATAACATTATTGACAGTATGTTCGTAGCACAGATCAGTGAAAATGCCCTTTCTGCGGTTTCACTGGCATTCCCCATGCAGAACTTTATGATTGCTGTAGGTACAGGGACGGGCGTTGGTGTCAATGCGCTGCTTTCCAAGAGCCTGGGCGCAAAGCGTATCAAAATTGCAAACAAAACAGCAAATGTCAGTATGTTTCTGGTATTCATGAACTGGATTCTGTTTATCCTGATTGGTCTGTTTATAGCAAAACCCTTTTTGATGGGGCAGACCAAAGTGGCAGAAATCGTTGATTACGGCAATACATATCTGCGAATTTGCTGTGTGGCATCTCTGGGTATTTATGCGGAAATCGCACTGGAAAGATTGCTCCAGGCAACAGGACGTACTTTTTATACCATGATTACGCAGGCGACAGGTGCCATTGTGAATATCATTTTAGACCCTATCTTGATTTTTGGCATGTTTGGTATGCCGAAAATGGGTGTTGCAGGTGCGGCATTGGCTACCGTTATTGGTCAGTTTATTGCAGCAGGGCTGGCACTGTTTTTCAACTTGAGAGTAAATCATGATATTAAATTCGACTGGAAAAATATGCTGCCTACAAAATTTGTGCTTTTCCATATTTATAAAGTTGCGGTGCCTTCCATTCTGATGGTTTCCATCGGTTCTGTTATGATGTTCTGCATGAACCGTATTCTGGAGGTGTTCACCACAACAGCCATTGCAGTATTTGGCGTATATTTCAAATTACAGAGTTTTATCTTTATGCCGATTTTCGGTATGAATAATGGTATGGTACCCATCATTGCTTATAACTATGGCGCAAGACATCGTGATCGTATCATTGGTACTATTAAACTGGCAGTTATGTACGCAGTTGCTATGATGCTCATTGGTTTTGCAGTATTCCAGATCATTCCTGATAAATTGCTGCTGATGTTCAATGCATCGGAAAACATGCTTGCCATTGGTGTTCCAGCATTGCGTCTGATTTCCATCAGCTTCCTGCTGGCAGGTTTCAACATCATTTGTTCCTCTGTATTCCAGGCAATGGGCAATGGCGTTTTCAGTCTGATTGTTTCTGTTGTCCGTCAGCTGGTGGTATTGGTACCTGTAGCGTTCTTGATTTCCAAGATGGGCGTTCTGGACCGCATTTGGTGGTCTTTCCCCATTGCGGAAGTTGTGGCAGCGGCAATCTGTATTTTCTTCCTGCGGAAGATTTTGAAAATGCTTGATTTTTAAGAGAATCAGAAAAGATGGTTTGTTCTTTCGGGACAGCCATCTTTTTTTGTTTGGTTGCGAAAAATGCCGTTTGTGTGGTACACTGAATTTATCAAAAAAGCAGGAGGTTACCAATGATCATTTACATCTGTCTTATGGCAGTGATGGCATATCTGGCGTTTCGATGGGGAAAGGAAACAAAGGCAGGCACCTGTCATATGATGAAAGAGTATACAGAGAAAAAAGAAATGGCACAGCAAGTTGGAAATTTACTGCAGTTTGTAGGGAAATGCGCCTGTGCCAGCGGTGGACTCATGGCAGTCTGCTTTTTCTGGAGAATGCTGGCAGGAGATTTTCCGAGAGTGTTGGCAGCGGTTTCTATTTTGTTTTACAGCCTTGGTTTTATCCGCGCCATGCTGATCCTGCAAAAAATACAGAAGGAAGAGAGGGGACAAAATTGAAGTATTTTGGTATCATGCTGTCCGTATTTGGTCTGGATACAGTGACGAAAATCTGGGCAAGAAAAAAACTGCCTCTGGGTGGAAAAACAGAAATCATCAAAAATCGAGTTTATTTTCGGCGCATAAAAAACGATGGGATGGCATATAATACCCTTGAGCGAAATCCCAAAGCAGTGTTATATCTCACAGGCGGACTCATCGGTTGGTGCTTCGCCGCTTTCTGTATGATGCTCACAAAACAGGAGGAAAAAAAGCATTTGCTCCTGCCGCTTTCTGTGATGTTGGGCGGCGCTTTGGGTAACTTTTGGGATCGTATTCGACGTGGTGGTGTGACAGATTTTCTCTATATCAAGTGGAAAAAAGCGCCTATTTTCAACCTGGCTGACATTGCCATCGTAAGCGGCGGAATCTGGGGATTGCTGGCCTCTTTATGGAAAAGATAACAAGGAATTGGTTTTATTTTTAAAAAAACTATGGTATTTGTATAGATTAGGGGTTGAAGAATGTCGATAAACGTAGTATAATACACTCAGGAAACATCCTGAGATGCTCGATAGCCCATCGTTATTGAACCTACATGACTGAAAAGGGATTCCTATAAGCTAAAGTGATGTCAGACCTCAAGATAATTCCCTTTGGGCAGAGGAAGACTGAGACTTTGGCTGCGGTTGCCCACCTGGCTTAGGCTAGGTGTCAAGAGATGGGAACGGCATTTCGGGATCTCCGTGCGTATGAGAACAGGTATATGGATATTGCATAATATTCATATACCTGTTTTTTCGTGCATAAAAAAAGAAGTTCTATTTTCCGGTGCATGTCCGTATACTGTTATAAAGTTTGACAGGGAGTGTGAGGACATACATGAAACGGATTTGTTTTTTCCTTTTGATACTGACAAGCCTGTTTTGGACAGGCTGTGGAAACGCAGTCACGGGAGAAATGGCAGAAATAGGACGAATTGGTGATGATTTATCCATCAGCCGTGCCATGGCAGCTAAGACCATGGCATTGACTTTTTACACCAAAGAGGAATTGGAAGGGCTGGAACAGGTGGCAGATTTTCCAGATGTGCCTCAGACAGACCCTTTTTACCCCTACATCAATGGGGCAGTGAAACTGGGACTGCTATCCGGTGATGAGGACGGTAATTTTTACCCAGAAAAAGATTTGACGCTGATACAGGCGCAGGCGTTGTTAGACCGGCTAGCACCCGATTATGACAGCCGAATGGTGCTGGATGAAAGCAATCAGAATATGCCGGTGGCTTACAGTCTATGGATACAATTATTGCAGACTGCCTTGGAAGCAAGGGAAGAAGAACTTTCTGCCTATGGCATTACGGAAGAAACCCGTGTGCTTCTGACAGCGGAAGATGGCGGTGGCATGTTTGATAATGGCTATTATGGCGGAGCTGGATTGGATTTGAAGCCCTATGAAAATACGGCTTTGCGGTATTGGGCAAAAGATGGAGAGATTCTGGCGTTGCTGGAAGTTACCGATACTACCCCTACCATTGAGAATATCTACTGTACGGCTTCCGGCGGAACCATCCGTATGGAAACAGGCGCAGGCAGTGTGACACGACCTTATACAGGACAGGCAGTGAACGGCATTTGCGATGTGACGCTCTCGGAAGGAAAAGCGACAGAAGCGGTACAGGCAGCAGAATTGGGGCTTTGTACCGTAAAACGAGTCAATGGACAGGAAATTTATCTGGCAGAACAAGGGCTTCTCTCCTGGGCAGATGATTTTCGTATTTATGATGCGACTGGCACAGAATGGACGAGCCAAAAAGTATCAAAGTTGATTTGCGGCACAAAGGGAGCAAATTACTATCTCAAAGATGGAAAAGTGGCAGGGGCAATCATTACCCAGACAGTACAGCCGGAGAATATCCGCGTACTTGTTGGCGGAGCAGGGCAAACAAAAGTGACCATTTCCGCAGAGGGAGGATTTACCCTGAAAAGCAGTGAAGCAGAAAAAACATTTTCTAATGGAGAACAGGCTGTGATGACTGCTGACTTGCCATGGTTTGACAGCGGTATTGTGGAAGCGGCTCCAACGGGAGAAAGCCCCTTATCCGTAACTTTTTCTGATGGTACAAAACGTCAGTATTTTGGCACAGTAGAGTTAGAACGGCGGCAGGACGGTATTTCTGTCATCAATGAATTGCCCTTAGAAACCTATCTGCGTGGTGTGGTTCCTCATGAAATGCCTGTAGATTTTGGTGAAACAGCCCTTGAGGCTCAGGCAATCACTGCCCGTAGTTATGCCTATAATCAGTTTTATGCCAACAGCTATTGCGGATATGGCGCTCATTTGGCAGATACTGTAGCCAGTCAGGTTTATCTTGGGGCGGATACGGCAGAACTGTCTGACGCGGCAATCCAGGCAACGACAGGAAAATGTCTGACGGCAGGAAATGAAGTAGTAACCACGTATTTTTACTCCACTTCCTGCGGATATGGCGCAGATGCAAAAGAAGTATGGTCAGCAGACGGTACTTTTACAGAAGAAAGCAAACCGTATCTGACAGGCGGAACCCACGGCATTTCTGTGGAAAAACCGGATACAGAAGAAGAATGGCTGGCATTCTGGCAGGATTGGGAGATTGAGGGATATGATGACGCGTCCCCTTGGTATCGGTGGAAAACATATTTTGGTGCGGGTCAGTTAACGGAAATTACCAGTGCCAAATTGAAAGAAGCTGCAAAATCCCATCCAGCCCATGTGGAAGTTTTGCAGGAGGATGGCAGTTGGAAGGCACAGACACCACCAGAAGATTTGGGACGGCTTACAGGCATTTCTGTGGCAAAGCGTGGAGAAAGCGGCGTTATGGAAATACTGCAATTGGACTATGAAAAAGGTTCTGTGCAGGTGAAAACAGAATATACCATCCGGCAAGTACTTTCACCTACCAAAATGACTGTTGGTGACCCTATTTATTTGCAGAGGAAAGACGGAGAGTCTTTGACAGGGAATACCATGCTTCCCAGTGGATTTTTTGCCGTAAAAGAAATGAAAAATGCAGAAGGAAAGCTTACAGGCATTGCTCTTTATGGCGGCGGAAACGGTCATGGTGTGGGTATGAGCCAGTATGGTGCCAAAGGCATGGCAGAAGATGGAAAAACAGCAGAAGAAATTCTGGAACATTACTATACAGGAACAACCGTGCAGCAAGTGATTACATAAAAAAACAACACGCAGGAATTTTTCCTGCGTGCTATTTTTTTAGATTTCAATATGATTTTTTTCTTTGTATTCTTCCGCCATATCAGCCAAAGAAATGTTGTCCACGACATCATCCAGCGCTTCTTTCATCTTTTTCCAGATAGAAAGAGAAACGCAGGTGTCAGAGTTGGGGCACATGGGGTTGTCCACACAATCCACGGGAGAAAGGGAACCTTCCAGAATTCTCAGGACTTCTCCGATGGTGATATCTTTTGGTTCTCGTGTGAGAATGTAACCTCCCTGCGCACCGCGGTAGCTTTTTACCAGACCGGATTTTGTCAGTGGATTGATGATCTGTTCCAGATATTTTTCGGAAATATCCTGCTCTCTGGCGATGGATTTCAAAGCCAGTGTGCCTTTGTCGTAATGGAGAGCCAGACTTAACATCAGGCGTATGCCATAGCGGCCTTTTGTAGATATTTTCATAAAAATACTCCTTACTAAAAAAATGGGTGTTTATTCTTCTTCCCAGCCTTTGCAGATGTCAACCCAGGCTTCGCATTTGCCGTAATGGAAAAGTTCGTCGCAAGTCAGTTCAACTGCGGAGTTGCTGCTGCCGGCAGCTGGGAATACAGTGTCAAAACGCTTCATGGAAACATCGGCAAATGCACGGGTACCTTCCGGCAGTGCGAAAGGACAAACGCCACCGACAGCATGTCCGGTTGCTTCCAGTGTTTCTTCGGGAGAAAGCATTTTTGCCTTCAGACCAAAGGTGTCTTTAAATTTGCGGTTATCGATTTTTGCGTCCCCTGCAACGGAAATGACAATGGGTCCTTCCTTAGACATCAGGCAGAGTGTTTTGGAAATCCGGGCGGGAATAACGCCGGCTGCTTCTGCTGCCAGTTCTACAGTTGCACTGGAGGTAGCAAATTCCAATACTTCCTTGGGACAATTCATATCTTTCAGATAAGCTTTAACTTTTTCAATAGACATGGTTGCATACATCTCCTCTTTGGGATATTCAGATTTACTTATACGCAATAGCATAGCAGAAAAGTAGTCTTTATGCAAGATAAAGTGCATAAGAATTTAGAAAAAAAGTGTTGACAGATAAAAAAGGTCGCGTTACAATGGGCAAAAGATCACAGACGACGGACAGGAGTTTTCGACATGCAGAAATTTACATTTGTTGGAAAACTGCATATGGATATGATGATGAGCATGGGCATGATGATGTGCATGCTTTTTGTGATGTTCATATGTTACTTGCAATCGTTCTGAGATGCTTTGAAACAAATTTGATTTTTACAAACGGCTCGGAGGATGCGAGCCGTTTTTTTATTGCTTTGTGGCTTGCACTCTGAGGAAAAACACAAAGGAGATGAATTTATGCCACTGATTATCAATGAAGAACTTCCAGCATTTGATGTGCTGCGCAAGGAGAATGTTTTTGTTGTCAATCCTTATCGGGCAGTGCATCAGGATATTCGGCCTCTGCGCATTGCCATTTTGAATTTGATGCCTAACAAGATCGAAACGGAAGTACAGCTGATGCGTCTGCTGAGCAATACACCTTTGCAGGTGGAAATTGAATTGCTGCAGATGAAAAGCCATAACGCGAAAAATACTGCTTCAGAATATCTGGACGCTTTTTATAAAACATTTGATGATGTGAAAGATCAAAAATTCGATGGGCTCATCATCACTGGTGCACCCATTGAGAATTATGATTTTCAGGATGTGGATTTCTGGCCGGAATTGTGCGAAATATTGGAATGGGAAAAAAGCCATGTGTTTAGTGTGCTGCATATCTGCTGGGGCGCACAGGCGGCACTGAATTATTTCTATGACATTCCTAAATACAGTTTGCCGGCGAAGAAATTCGGCATCTACTCCCATCAAGTGGAGAAAAAAGATCATGTCCTTATGAGAGGTTTTGACGAAGCTTTTTATTGCCCCCATTCTCGTCATACAGAAGTGAGGGGAGAAGATATCCGCAAAGTGGATGATCTGGAAATTCTGGCGGAATCCGCTGGTGCAGGTCCTCATATTATTGCAGATAAATCTGGCAGACGGATTTTCCTGACAGGACATTTTGAGTATGACACAGACTCTTTGGCAAAAGAATTCTATCGGGATTTGGGCAAAGGACTTCCTATCCAGCTGCCTTATGGATATTTTCCAGAGGATGACCCCAAACAGACACCGCTGATGCGCTGGAAAGCTCATGCCAACCTGTTTTATTCCAATTGGCTGAACTACTTCGTATATCAGGAAACACCTTATCATATCAATGACATTCAGGCTTAATACAAAGGAGGAACAAACATGAAAGATTTGAGATTGGAAACAAAATGCATTCAGGCAGGTTATGTACCCACAAACGGACAGTCCAGACTGCTGCCCATCGTTCAGAGCACTACATTCAAATATGACAGTAGTGAAGAAATGGGCAAACTGTTCGATCTGGAAGCAGAAGGGTATTTTTATACACGTTTGCAGAATCCCACCAGCGATTGGGTAGCACAGAAAATTTGTGCTCTGGAAGGCGGCACAGCAGCAATGCTGACTTCTTCCGGTCAGGCGGCAAACTTCTATGCTGTGTTTAACCTGTGTCAGGCTGGGGATCATGTGGTATCTTCCTCCACTGTATATGGCGGTACTTATAACCTTTTTGCCGTTACCATGAAGAAAATGGGTATCTCCTTTACATTTGTTGACCCTGATTGTTCCGATGAAGAGCTGGAAGCAGCTTTCCAGCCCAATACCAAAGCGGTATTCGGGGAAACCATTGCCAATCCCGCATTGGTGATTCTGGATATTGAACGCTTTGCAAAAGCCGCTCATGCCCACGGCGTACCTTTGATTGTGGATAATACTTTTGCAACCCCTATCAACTGCCGTCCTTTTGAATGGGGCGCGGATATTGTAACTCATTCCACCACAAAATATATGGATGGTCATGATGCAACTGTCGGCGGCTGTATTGTAGATTCTGGCAACTTTGACTGGCAGGCACATGCGGACAAATTCCCCGGTTTGACAACACCGGACGATTCTTATCACGGCATTACCTATGCGGAACGGTTTGGCAAAGAAGGGGCTTACATCACAAAAGCAACGGCACAGCTTATGCGTGATCTGGGTTCCACACCTGCACCTATGAATGCGTATCTGCTGAATCTGGGACTGGAAACTCTTGCACTGCGTATGGAACGTCATTGTCAGAATGCCCAGAAAGTGGCGGAATTCTTGAACAGCCATGAAAAGATTGCATGGGTAAATTATGCCGGACTGGAAGGCAACAAATATCATGAACGGGCACAGAAATATATGCCCAACGGCACCTGCGGCGTCATTTCTTTCGGCGTAAAAGGCGGTAGAAAAGCGGCAGAAGCTTTTATGGCAAAACTGGAGCGGATCATCATTGCCACACATGTGGCTGATGCAAGAACCTGTATCCTGCATCCTGCGTCTTCTACCCATCGTCAGATGACAGATACCGAACTGGTAGCGGCTGGCGTAGGACCTGATTTGGTTCGTCTTTCTGTTGGTATCGAGCATGTGGATGATATTATTGCGGATCTGGCACAGGCATTGGAAAGCATTTAAATAAAAAAACATTGTTTTCTGCTTTTCGGTATGGTATACTCAATACCGATAGAAATCATCGGTATTGTTTGTGCAAAGTCTTTTTCACTGACCATGCGAGAGACAGAGCAATAATGATACAATTCCAAGAAGTCTTATACATCCCCGTGTATAAGACTTCTTTTTTATAGAGAAGATTGTCACAGGGAATGTTTCCGTGCTATGATGAAATCAAGTGCTTCACTGCGTATTTTGCCTGAAGAAGGAAAAGGAGGGATGGCATGATACAGTTGAGAACTTTTCAACCGGAAGACGCGGAAAAAATCATTTCTTGGGTGGATAGTCCTTTGGTGTTTTATCAGTGGTGTGCGGGCTTTTTGGGGACCTATCCCATTACAGCGGAAAATCTGCGGCAGTATTATGAAAAAGAAGGAACAGATGCAGATTATCATGTACTGACGGCTTTTCATGAACAGGGGATTTTTGCCCATTTGACCATGCGCTTTTTAAAGGAAGAACCGGGAACGGCAAGAATCGGCTTTCTCATTCTGGATACAAACCTACGCGGTCAGGGCTATGGAAAAAAGCTGATGCAGGAAATTTTGAAACTTGCCTTTTCCTATGACCATATCCAACAGGTGACGCTGGGGGTTTTTGAGAATAATCCAAGGGCGAAAGCCTGCTATACAGCCTGCGGTTTTCAAGAAGAAAAGGAAAAAGAACCGAAAACATATCCCTGTATGGGAGAAGATTGGCCGTTTTATGACATGAAGCTGTCCAGAACTGACTGGGAAAAAGGCTGTTTTTCTTAAAAAACAGATAGAATCAAAAGGGAAGCAAGGTCTTTTGTTGACTTGATTTTCTGATGGTGTTATACTCTTTTGAGACTGCGCTGATTTATGGAATGTGCAGAGAATCAGAATTGAGGGAATGAAATGATCAGAAATATTTTGGAATATGCGGAAGAAACGGCAAAACGCATGCCAGACGCTGTGGCTTTTGCCACAGATAAGGAAGAAAAAACTTTTGGTCAGCTGGTACAGCGGGCAAAAGAAATCGGTTCCGCTTTATTGTCTTATGGTGTGAAAAACGCGCCTATGGCAGTGATGACCGATAAAACACCTGATATGATTGCGGCATTTCTGGGCTGTGTTTACAGCGGGAATTTTTATACGCCCATTGATGTGACCATGCCCAAAGAACGGATTCTTTCCATATTTGAAACATTGAAGCCTGTGGTGCTCCTCATTGATGAAAAGAGTAAAAAACAGGCAGCGGCATTGGGTTACACAGGAGAAACATTGGTATTGGAAGAAATTCCAGAAGGAAATGTGAATGAAGAAGCGCTGGCGGAAGTACGTCGGAAAGCCATCGACACAGATCCCCTTTATGCCCTGTTTACCTCCGGTTCCACAGGTGTGCCTAAAGGTGTTGTCATCAGCCATCAGGCTGTTGTAAACCTGACAGAATGGTATACAGAAACTTTTTCCATTACAGAAAAAGAAGTCATCGGTAATCAGGCGCCTTTTTACTTTGATTCTTCCGTCAAAGATATTTATGCAGTGTTGAAAACTGGGGCAAGAATGGAAATCATCCCGAAGATGCTTTTCTCTTTCCCTGTGAAACTGCTTCCTTATCTGGAAGAAAAGAAAATCAATTACATTGACTGGGTACCTTCCGCTTTGTGTATCATCGCGAACACAGACGCTCTGGAAAAAGTGCGTCCGTCTTATTTGCAGAAAATTATGTTTGTAGGGGAAGCGATGCCAACCAAACAGTTCAATTACTGGCGGCGACATTATCCAGATGCCATGTTTGCCAATATTTACGGTCCTACAGAAACCACTGTGGATTGTACGTATTATATAGTAGACAGAGAATTTGCCGATGATGAGCCTTTGCCCATCGGACATGCCTGCCGGAACACAGACATTTTCTTATTGAAAGACAATCGTCTGGCAGAGGCGGGAGAAGCTGGGGAAGTTTGTGTCAGAGGGCGCTGTTTGGCTCTGGGATATTACAACAATCCTGAAAAGACAGAAGAAGCCTTCATTCAGAATCCACTGAATCCCTACTATCCCGAAAAAATTTATAAAACCGGCGATATTGCGAAATATAACGAGTATGGGGAAATCATTTTCCTTGCAAGAAAAGACCATCAGATTAAGCACATGGGACACCGTATTGAACTGGGAGAAATCGAAACAGCAGTCCTTTCCATTGACTTGGTGGAAAACGGTGCCTGCATTTACGACAACGATACCCAGAAAATCGTGCTTTTCTACTGCGGCGCAGAAGCCACACAGGCTTATATTCTGAAAAAACTCAGAGATAAAGTGCCCAAGTACATGTTCCCCAATGTGATGATCCAGATGGAATCTCTGCCTCAGACACTCAACGGAAAAATTGACAGATTGCGATTGAGGGAGTATTATGTTCAAGAAAATTCCTGATACCAAAACTTTAGAAGGGCTTTTGCGGGCTTGGCACAGCAAACGGGCAATGACCAATTTCTTTCTGCCAGAGGAGGAATATCTGCCGGTGGCAAAAAAATGGATGGTTATGCGTTTTGAACATGGCTGTTACCTGATCTTTGAAAAGAAAGAACATTATGATTTTTATTTCTTTTTGGATAAAGGGACTTTGCCGGTGGCTGTACCGGAAATGGACAAACCGCTGGTATTGGAGCAGGTTTGCTTGGAAAGGAAAGGGCAGGAACCAAAGGCATCCGCTTGGGAGGCAGTTGGATTTGTGCCTTATCTGGAGCGGAAACGGCTTATGATGCCCATGCAGGAAGGCATTTCCGCTACCCGTGAAGCAAAGTTTGCTGTGGAATCTCAGGCAGATGAGATTCTGGAAATCATGACAAACAGTTTTGAGCCTTATACCTCCGCTTTGCCGGAGAAAAAGGAACTGCTGGCGTCCATCCGTGCAAAAGAAGTGCTGGTTGCCATGGAAGATGACAAAATGTTGGGTTTCCTGCGTTTTGGACCGGAAAAGAAAGTTTCTGTTCTATGGCAGGTGGCAGTGAAAGAAGAAGCCAGAGGAAAGGGCATCGGCAAAATGCTGGTGAAACACTGGATCTGGCAGGTAAAGGACAGCGCACTGCGTTGTCAGCTGTGGGTGCGGACGGATAACCCATCAGCACAGAGAATGTATGAAATGCTGGGCTTTTTGCCTGATGGCAGAATCGCTCCAGTAATGATAAAAGAGAAGAAAGGATAATGTGACATGGAAAGCTTATTGAAAATCTTGGCAGAAATCAGACCTGACGTAGACTTTGAGGACAACAAAGAACTGGTAGACAGCGGCGAGCTGGATTCCTTTGACATCGTAACACTGGTTGGCGAACTGTGCGACGCTTACGACATTGAAATCGGTGCGGACGAAATCGTGCCCGAAAACTTCAATTCCGTTGAAGCAATCATGGCACTGGTAACCAGACTGCAGGAAGACTAATCAAGCACAGGGAGAAACATTATGGCATTCACATCTATGCAGTTTGTGATGTTTCTGGTGTTGGCTGTAGCTGTATATTATTTAACGCCGAAGCGTTACCGTTGGGTAACGCTTTTGGTGGTTAATTATGTCTTTTATTATTTCGCAGGTGTCAAGTACTTTGTATACCTGTTTGCTACAACCATCAGCACATACATCGCAACAACGAAATTAGGAAACATGGCGGCGGAAAATAAAGCCGCTTACAATGCCGTGAAGGCAGAATTGGACAGAGATGCTAAAAAGGCATGGAAAGCGGATTTTACGAAGAAAAAACGCAGGGTTCTGGTACCTACACTGGTATTCAACTTCGGTATTCTGGCAGTGCTGAAATATTCCGGTTTTGTCAGCGAAAACCTGAACGCTTTATTCGCGAAGATTTCCGCGCCTGTGGAACTGCCCGTGTTCCATTTCCTTCTGCCTTTGGGCATTTCATTCTATACCTTCCAGACCATGGGCTATCTCATCGATGTTTACCGGGAAAAGGTAGCACCGGAGAAGAATATCGGGAAACTGGCACTGTTCATTTCCTTTTTCCCTACCATTGTGCAGGGACCTATTGGACGATTCCAGCATCTGTCCAAACAGTTGTTTGAAGGAAATGATTTTTCCTATGAACGTACCAAATTCGGCGTACAGCTTATGCTTTGGGGTGCTTTCAAGAAATTGGTCATTGCTGACAGAGCATCTGTATTGGTAGATAATGTGTTTGGATTCCCCGATACATTTGGCGGAACTTATGTAGCCGTAGCAGCTTTGGTATACTGCATCCAGCTTTATGGGGATTTCTCCGGCGGTATTGATATTGCCACCGGTGCGGCGCAGATTTTTGGCGTAGACTTGGAGAAAAACTTTGAACGTCCTTATCTGGCAACAAGCATCCCTGACTTCTGGCGCAGATGGCACATCACCCTTGGTGCATGGTTTAGGGATTATGTGTTCTACCCCTTGTCTTTGTCTAAATTCTTTACAAAGGTAGGGAAAAAAGGTCGTCAGGTGCTGGGCAACTATATCGGTAAAATGCTGCCTGTATTGATTCCACAGTTTATCATTTTCTTCCTCATCGGTATCTGGCATGGGGCAGAATGGAAATACATCGCCTTTGGTTTTTACAACGGTACTCTCATCGTACTGGGGATTTTGTTTGAAGAACCTCTGCGGAATCTGGCGGAAAAACTCCATATCAATACCAAATGCTTCAGCTGGCATCTGTTCCAGATTCTGCGGACATTGGTGCTGGTAGCTTTGGGGAAAATCATCACCAGAGCGGCAGGCTTCAGTATTTCCGTTTCCATGATGCACTCCATGATTGTGAACTGGGATACAGATATTCTCTTTAACGGTGGATTGCTCCAGCTTGGCCTGGACAGCAAAGACCTGTGGGTACTGGTACTGGCATCTCTGGTGCTGCTGGCTGTGAGCATCATGCAGGAATGCGGCATCAAAGTGCGGGAAACACTGGCAAAACAGAATCTATATTTCCGTTGGGCAGTGTATCTGTGTGCAGTATTTTCATTGATAATTTTCGGCGTTTACGGTTTGAACTATAACGCGGCAGACTTTATTTACAGGGGGTTCTAGGAATATGGGTAAAAAAATCAATATCATTGCTCGTTGTTCTGCCTTCTGTCTGGTATTTGTGCTGGTATTTGGACAGTTCACCCAGATGTATCGCCGGAATGACGACGAAACAAACGAAATTCATGCTTTTTATGATGAACTGAAAGATAGTTTAGATGTGCTTTACATCGGCAGCAGCCCTCTTTTGAGAGGGGTATCTTCCATGCTCATGTATCAGGATCACGGCTTTACAGGATATGCCAGAGCGTCCGCATTGCAGGCACCTTCTGTCAGCTATGGACTTCTGGCGGAATCTCTGGAATACCAGAATCCCGAAGTGGTGGTACTGGTCTGTGACAACTTGTTCCAGTCTTACGATTATGCGGAACAGGAAGGGGATATGCGCCGTGCTATGGACGGTATGAAACTTTCCACTTATAAATGGGAGATCATTCAGGAAGTGACAGCGGCGGATGAACGCCAGACTACATTGTCTTATGTATTCCCGCTGTTCCGTTATCATGAACGGTGGAAAGAAGTGAATCTGGCAGATGCAGAACCAAGACCGCTTATGAAACATTCCATCAAAAAAGGACATGTTTATCTGCGGGACATTTCTCCTCAGGCATATCCTGATGGATTTATGGAACCGACAGGAGAAACAGCGGTTTTTGATGAAAGTGCATTGGCATATACAGAAAAATCTATTGCTTTGTGCAAGGAAAAAGGCATTGAAGTTGTGCTGCTTCACCTGCCCAAAATGAGCTGGACTTATGAAAAGAGTCAGGCCATGGAAACCTTTGCGGAAGAACAGGGCGTGGATTATGTGGATTTCGATACGGAAGAAATCCGCACACAGGTAGGTCTGGACCCTGCGGTGGATTATTATGATCAGGGTCATGTGAACTTGACAGGCTCCGTGAAAGTCAGTGAATGGCTGGGTAATTATCTGGATCAGACGTATGACCTGCCAGACCATAGAGGCGAGGAAGCCTATGCCCAGTGGGACATTGATTTACAAGCATATCTGGAAAGAACCGGATTATCATAAATGACTTTATTTCAGGATATTTCTTCGAAGAAAAAAGAGGAAATATCCTTTTTTATTGGAAAAATTGTTGACTTTTCAATGAATGCTCATTTTTTCGTATCATGTTGCACAAAAAGAACTTTGCAAATTTACGATTATTAAGAAAATTGTAAATAATTGGGAGAGATTTCGTAATAAGTCCATGCTATAATGTGAATATTAAAAAATGATTAAAATGATTTAATCGTTTTCCAAAAGAAGGGAGGAGAAGCCTTGGGAAAAAGCATTATCCGAATCAAAGATGTGACAAAATTTTACCGTATGGGGGCGGAAACCATTGCTGCTGTCAACGGACTGAGTCTTTCCATCAAACAAGGAGAAGTTTGCTGTTTGTTTGGGAAATCGGGTTCCGGTAAGTCCACATTGCTGAATTTGATTGCAGGGTTGGAGAAGCCTACCAGCGGACAAATTATATTCAATAAAAAGCACATTGAACGCATGAATGAAGATCAACTGGCAGAATTTCGACAAAAGTATGTAGGGTTTGTATTTCAGTCCTATAATTTGCTGCCGACGCTGACAGCTATGGAAAATGTGACGCTGCCGTTGATTTTCCGCGGTGTGCCTGTACAGGAGCGAAATGAGCGGGCTATGGAGATGCTCAAAGCCGTTGGGCTGGAAGGCAGAGCCAATCATAAACCAAGTGAAATGTCCGGCGGTCAACAGCAGCGTGTCAGTATTGCCAGGGCCTTTATCAACAGCCCGCAAGTCGTGTTCGCTGATGAACCTACGGGAAATCTGGACACCAAGACGACTTACGAAATGATGGATCTGATTACGGGATTAGCAAAGAAAAATCATCAAACCCTTGTTATCGTTACCCACGATATGGAATTGTCAGAATATGCTGACAGGATTGTGGTTATGATGGATGGAAAAATTGAACGGATAGACGAGCAACAACAGAGTGGAGGAGAGGAAGTATGAGGAAGATAACGTGGAAAAGTGTGTTTGCCATGATTCTGTCGGTGTCTATATTGATGGGGCTGTCAGTTCCTATCATGGCAGAGGATAAGTTTGACATCGGTACCCCACAGGTGTTTGTGGCAGGCGATGGTGTTTATGAAGTGGAAAACAACAAGGAAAACCGCTTGAGCATTCAGGTAAAGAATAAGGGGAATGCCATTGCAGATAATGTTGTGGTTCGGGCAAAAAGTGAAGAAGCTATGCCACCTTTTAAACTGAATTTTTCCGACGGGGAAAATGTAGGCAGTTTGGGTGTTAATGGCACAAAAACATTGAAACTCTATGTGAATATGAATGGCTCCCCTGATAAGGCAAGCTATCCCATTACACTGAGCTATACATACAAAGATCCTTTGGGTGGCTCTTACAGTGGTTCTGATACCATTTATATCAAACTCAAAGGCTTTGACAGAGAACCTTCTTATCTGTTCGACCAGATGAAAATGACACCGGAAAGCCTTTCTCCTGGTACTGGTGGTACTCTTACCGGACGGGTGAAGAATACCGGCAGCCAGATCATGTATCAGGCAGAAGTCATTCTGGATAAACTAACAACAGAAGGCATCAGCTTGAGCGGCGGTTTCAGCAGCGTACAGCTGGGCACATTGAACATTGGACAGGAAGGTAAATTCTCCTTCCCTCTGGCAACCAGCGCGGATATGGCAGCAGGAAACTATCCTGTCACAGTGAAACTGAAATACATGGATGAAATGGGTAAAGAATATGAAAAGACACAGGATTACTACATCAATGTAGGCGGTGTCAGCGGCAAAGCTTCCCAGATCATCATTCGTAATATGAAAGAACCTGCGGGCACCTATGGTGTCAATCAGAATTTCCCCATTCAGTTTGAACTGTATAACGCTGGTCAGGTAGCAGCAAAAGATATCATTATCACAGCGGAAGGTCTTGACCCTTCAGCAGTTGTACCGAAATCCAGCAGTGTCAAGAATGTCATGTCCTTGGCACCTGGCGCAAGCATGCCTATGACATTTACTTTTGCGGGAACCAATCAGGCTTCCAGCCAGAACTATGCCATCCAGTTTACCGTGGAATATACTTCCGGCGGAACAAAAGTCAATACATTCAAACAGTATGCAGGCGTGAATATTTCCAATCCCAAAAAGGATAAGGAAGAAGAAGGCGAAGACGATAAGAATAAGAGCAAGCCCAAGATTATCGTTAGTAAGTATGTCTGCGATCCGCTGATTGTTATGGCAGGGGAAGAATTTGACCTGAATCTGTCTTTGATGAATACCCATAAAGACAAAGGCGTGAAAAACATCAAAATGTTCCTGACATTGGCAGAAGAAACTTCTTCTGAAACAGAAAAATCCGGGAATATCTTCACACCTGTTAACAGCAGCAATACCTATTATTTCGACGCAATTCCACCCAAAGGCACAGTGGATAAAGAACTGCGGCTGTATGTCGTGCCCAATGCACAGCCCAAAACTTATACACTGACCGTGAATTTTGAATATGAAGATGCGGAAGGCAATGAATACACTGCGCAGGAACTGCTGGGCATCAATGTGGAACAGGTAACAGAACTGAACATGGACGAATTTGCTATGCCGGAATCTGTGGAACAGTATATGCCTGTGACTGTTTCTTTCAGTTACTATAATACAGGTAAGGTAGCACTGAATAATGTCATGTTCAAAGTAGAAGGTGACGTAGACTGCAGCCAGAGAAGTACCTATGTGGGGAATATGGACCCCGGTGCAAGCGATTACTATGAAGTGACATTCACACCCAATACCATTGGGGAAGTGCCTGTCAGCATTGTGGCAACTTATGAAGATGCCAGTGGGGAAACCATTGAACAGCGTCGGGATTATGTGCTTAATGTGACAGAACCTATGATGCCCGAAGGGGAAGAAGACGGCGCAGAACCTCCTCAGAATGGCTTGAAGATGAAAAATATCATCATCGGTATTGGTGTGGTTGTAATTCTGGGTATGGGTCTGTTCCTGTTCATCAGAGGACAGAAAAAAGATCCTGACGGTTTTGCAGAAAGCATGGATTTCGATGATGAAGACGAAGAATTGGAAGATGATGACGAGGACGACGATGACAAAGAAGGTATGCCCTTATGAGTACAAGAGATTTGATCATGATGGCAGTGCGCAATCTTTGGAAGCGAAAATTGCGGACATTTCTGACCATCCTCGGGGTAGTTATCGGTACAACTTCCATTGTTGTCATGATTTCCATCGGGATTGGCATGAATGAAAGTTTCCAGAAACAGGTGGAAGAATGGGGTAGTTTGCAAGTCATTGATGTTTATAGCAACAATGGTGATATGTATATCAGCAGTGACGCAAATGCCAATAGAGGAAAGCCACAGAAAAAAGCGGTGCTGGATGCAGCTGCCATCGATAAGTTTAAGCAGATGGAGTATGTGGAAGCTGTATCGCCTATTGTGCGGGAAAGCATGCAGTTGGTTTGTGGCAAGTATGTGAGCAATGCCAGTTTTATTGGTATAGACCCTGCTACCATGGAAGCCCTTGGCTATAAAGTGGAAGAAGGGCGTACATTAACGGCGGAAGACAAAGAAGGTATTGTGATTGGCAGAGGCGTTATTACGAGCTTTTACAATCCCAAATTAAGCTGGCAGATGCAGATGCAGGCAGAGGCTCCAGAAATCAATGTGATGGAAGATAAGGTCATTATGACCTATGACTGGAATTACGGCACAAAGTATGCCGATAAATCCATCAAACCCATCAAAACACCTGTATTGGGAATTATGCCAGATGGAGGCGGTAATGGATATAATGTCGTGATGCCCCTGAAGCAGATGGAAAAAATCCAGAAAGACAAAGAAGCATGGCAGAAAAAACAGGGCAATACAGGAAGCGCCAACCAGAAGAAAAAAGGTGAATATGAACAGGTAGCTGTGAAAGTTAGTGACCTGAATAAAGTACAGGAAGTACAGCAGCAGATTAAGGATATGGGATATCAGGCATCCAGCTTGACAGACCAGCTGAACACCATGAAAGAAACCACAAAGATGCTGCGTATTGTACTGGGCGCCATTGGTGCTGTATCCCTGATTGTAGCGGCAATCGGTATTACAAATACTATGGTTATGGCCATTTATGAAAGAACCAGAGAAATCGGTATCATGAAGGTAATCGGTGCTTCTCTGCGGGATATTAAACTGCTGTTTTTGACAGAAGCGGCATTTATCGGTTTTGCCGGAGGAGTGCTAGGGATAATCACCAGTTTCCTCATGTCGCTCATTGTCAATTTGGTTGCCACTAAACAGGCAAGCGAAATGACATCTTCCATTCCCGTATGGCTTTACCTGTCTGCAGTTGCTTTTGCTACAGTGATTGGCGTGTTGTCTGGCTATTTGCCGGCAAAACGTGCTATGAAGCTGAGCGCATTGACAGCCATCAAAACAGAATAAGAAAAGGCAGTTTGCTTTTTCAAATAGAACAATGACAGGCAGCGGGAGAATTCTTGACTGCCTGTTTTGTTTTTTCAAAATGGTATCAGAATTTGAAAAAGGAGTGGTTTTATGTATGAAATGGGGATTTCTTTATTGCTTTCCTTGGTGATGATGTGCAGCAGCGGCGGGAATGTATCGCAGGCGGAAATCACACCATGGGAACCTTCGGCACTTTATACTGATGAAGAAATTCTGGATGCCATTACGGTAACAGAAGGTTATTTTGCAAAAGAATTTCAAGGCTGTACATTGCGGGAGATTACTTATGTGGGCGATGATCATCAGGATGAATTCATAGAATGGGCAGAAGATTATGAAGCGGAAGAAGCCATTGTGCTTGTATCTACTTTCGATGTGGACGCTTCCGGTGGAGATGGTTCTTTGAATCCCAATGATACTTATGAAGATTGGGAATGGGTTTTGGTCAGAGATAAAGATGGAACTTGGCGTCATGTGACACATGGATACGGTTGATTTTTTATAACATATCACTTTTGTTTTTTTATGATTTTTCGGAAAAAAGAAAATTTTTCGGAAAAATGGGGAAAGATATGAAAAACAAAAGGTGGTGACAATTTGATACAGGCAGCAACAGCCCCCGTTATCATTGGTTTGTTTTATATTTACATTCGGGATAAGTATGAAAAAGAGCCGTGGCAGATGCTTATATGGGGGCTGCTTTTTGGCGTTTACGCAACTTTTGTCATTTACGGCGTAGGACAGTGGGTAGAAACGATGTTTCCGCTGACAGATCTGCCCTTTGCGGCAGCTTTTTTGCAGGCGACTTTGGTGGAGGAGAGCGTGAAATTGTTGTTTCTGCTGGCGCTTCTGGCGCGGAATCCGCAATATAATGAGCCATTTGACGCCATTGTTTACGCTGTTTTTATTTCTTTAGGATTTGCATGGATCGAAAACATTGTCTATGTAACCCATCCCCTTTGGGGCGGCATAGGCACTGCGCTGGCAAGAGCAGTTCTTTCTGTGCCGGGACATGGATTGTTTGGTGTACAGATGGGGTATTGGCTTTCTGAGACCAAATTTGCAGGAAGAAAAGTTGGTTGGCTCCTTGCTTTTCTGGTACCTTATCTGTATCATGGTTGGTATAATTACCTGTTGTTGGCAGATGTTCCGGGGGCAGAAGTTTTTTTGGCACTGCTCATGGGACTGCTCATCATTACAAGTCTGCGGTATATGTCAAAGTTACTGAAAAAATCACCATTTCGTCCCACAGGAGAAAAATTGTCCCAAAAATAGTAAAATTTACGCTTTGTCTTGAAAAGCAGAGGAAAAAGCGGTATACTGATATCGAATGGCATATAAAATAATAAAGCGGAGGGAATGCGGTGATTGAAGCAGTAAGCTGCGGCGGCGTCGTGATACACAGGTGGAAGATCCTCCTGCTCTATAAGAATCAGAACGGCAGATATATGGGCTGGGTTCTGCCCAAAGGAACCGTGGAAGAAAATGAAACATACCGCCAGACTGCTCTGCGTGAAGTGAAAGAGGAATCAGGTGCCAATGGCGAGATCATCAAATATGTAGGCAAAACACAGTATACCTTCAAAGGCGGAGAAGATACCGTCAACAAAACGGTGCACTGGTATTTGATGAGTGCAAATTCCTTTTACTGCAAACCGCAGAGCGAGGAGTACTTTGCAGATGCGGGTTTTTATAAATTCCATGAGGCTTATCATCTGCTCAAATTCAACGATGAGCGCCAGATTCTGAAAAAAGCATACTATGAATATAGTGAGATGCGAAAGAATAAGGAATTTTTGAAAAAGAAATTTATGCAGAACAAAACGTGAAGGAGAGAGTGCTATGAAAAAATATTTTGAAGTAAGACCTAGCTTCAGCGATTTGAAAGAAAAAATTGTTGTGCTGCAGGACCGTGACGAAAAGAAAACCATGTTTATCGTGCTGGCAGTCGTTGCGGCTGTACTGGCAGTGGTTACACTTGGCGTTGTTTATCTGCTGAAAACAAAAATGGATGACGAATACGATGAAGATTGGGACTATGATTGGGACGATCTGGATGACGAATGCTGTGACGATGAATGCTGCTGCACAGACAGTGATGTAGACGATTCCGTGAAAGTAGAACAGGCTTAAGAAGATTTAGACGCATGCGTCTGGAAGCGGCTGATATGAGAAGGATTGGGGAATACCGGGAGATTTTTTCTTATGTCAGCCACTTTTTGAAATTCTGCGGGACAAAAAACGCATAGCGGGACGGAAAGCATCCAAAGAGGTGAGCAACATGGAAGAAAAACTACAGATGGTACGCAAAATCGTACCTGATTTGACAGAGGAACTGGTAAAGAGATACCGCATTTTGAAAACCGTTCGTCTGCTGGAACCATGCGGCAGAAGGCTGGTGGTAATCTCTCTTGGAATGACAGAAAGAACGGTACGCAGTGAAATTGAAAAACTCAATGCACAAGGGCTGGTGAAGGTTTCCAAAACAGGCATGTCTGTAACGGAAGATGGTCTGAGTGTATTGGAAAACCTCAGCGATTTGTTCTCCAGTCTGACAGGAATGTCCGAACTGGAAGAAAAAGTACGGGAAATCCTTGGCGCACAGCGGGTATTGCTGGCACAGGGCAATTCCGACGAAAGCGACCGTACGGTCAAAGAAATGGCACAGATTGGCGCGAGAGTCCTTCTGGAAAATATGCGCCGCAGCAGTCGTATCGCCATCACCGGCGGAACAACTATGGCGGCACTGGTGGAAGCCATGCCTTATACAGCAGTGCAGAAAGCGGAAATGGTATTGCCCGCTCGCGGCAGCATCGGCAGAAAGCTGGAATTGCAGGCAGATACTTTGGCGGCAAAACTGGCGGAAAAAGCCGGAGCCGATTACCGTATGCTGCATTTGCCGGATAACCTCAGCGCAAATGTGCTGGAAGAAATGAAATCAGAACCAGAAGTAGCAGAAACCATTAACGAATTGAAACGTGTGGATATTTTGCTGCTGGGTGTTGGAGATGCCATGGAAATGGCAGAAAAACGCCGTCTGGATCATGATACATGTAAATTGCTCCGGCAGGAACATGCCGTTGCAGAAGCCTGTGGCTATTACTTCAACCATAAAGGTGAAGTGGTCTACGAAACAAATTCCATTGGTGTGGACTTCGAAGAGGTGCATCGTATGGAACATGTCATCGTTTCTGCAGGAGGCAAAAAGAAGGCAGCAAGTTTGCTTGCACTAAGCAAGAGCATGTCCAATGCGGTATTTATCATGGACGAAGGCGCGGCGCTGGAAATGCTGCGGCTTGCGGGTCTTTGAAATGCGCAGTATAATACACAGTAGAATGGTAATTCTGTTCATACAGAATCAAAAATATACCGATATTTAAAATGGAGAGGAGAACCCTTATGTTACAGAAAAAAACAGTAGATGATTTGAAAGTACAGGGCAAACGTGTTCTGGTAAGATGTGATTTCAACGTACCTCTGAAAGATGGTGTGATCACTGATGAAAACAGAATCACAGCAGCACTGCCTACCATTGAAAAACTGATGAAAGACGGCGGCAAAGTAATCCTTTGCTCTCACATGGGCAAACCCAAGGGCGAACCCAAGCCTGAACTGTCTCTGGCACCTGTAGCAAAACGTCTGTCCGAACTGCTGGGCAAAGAAGTTGTATTCGCAAAAGACGATAACGTAGTTGGCGAAAATGCGAAAAAAGCTGTAGCAGAAATGAAAGACGGCGATGTGGTACTGCTGGAAAACACACGTTACCGCAAAGAAGAAACAAAGAATGAAGAAAACTTCAGCAAAGAACTGGCTTCTCTGGCTGACATCTTCGTAAACGATGCATTTGGTACCAGCCATAGAGCACACTGCTCCACTGTTGGCGTAACTGCTTTTGTGGAAGAATCCGCAGTTGGCTACCTGATGGAAAAAGAAATTGCTTTCCTGGGCAACGCAGTAAACAACCCTGTTCGTCCTTTCGTAGCAATCCTGGGCGGTTCCAAAGTTTCCGATAAGATCAACGTTATCAACAACCTGCTGGAAAAAGTTGATACACTGATCATTGGCGGCGGTATGGCTTATACTTTTGCAGTGGCACAGGGCGGTCATGTTGGCGAATCCCTGCTGGAACTGGACAAAGTGGATTACGCAAGAGAAATGATTGAAAAAGCAAAAGAAAAAGGCGTAAACTTCCTGCTGCCTGTTGATACAGTCATCACAAAAGAATTCAAAAACGATACAGAATACAAAACAGTTCCTACAGGCGAAATTCCTGACGGCTGGATGGGTCTGGATATTGGCGAAAAAACAAGAGAACTGTTTGCAGATGCTATCAAAGGCGCAAAAACAGTTGTATGGAATGGTCCTATGGGTGTATTCGAAATGGAAAACTTCGCGAAAGGCACAAAAGCAATCGCAGAAGCAATGGCTTCCATTGACGCTACAACCATCATTGGTGGCGGCGACTCCGCAGCAGCTGTAAACCAGCTGGGATATGGCGACAAAATGACACATATCTCCACAGGCGGTGGCGCATCTCTGGAATTCCTGGAAGGAAAAGAACTACCCGGCGTTGTGGCTGTAGACGATAAATAATTTTATTTTGGGGAATTTGTTTTCGGGGAAACAAAGAGAAGGTAAATATAAAGAGAAAGAAGCGGCATAGAACTATGAAACGAATTTTTACGATTTTTATGACCATGGTCATGCTTTTGGGCATGACACAGGTTGCCATGGCAGCGGAAAAGAACCCCGATGCTTTTCAGGCGGCAGTGGATGTATTGAAAAGTGACCAGAAAGTGGAAGAAACAGAAGAATTGCCCAAGGTAGACCCCACAGAATATATTCCTGTGCTGATGTATCATCATTTTGCAGTGCGGGATATGGGTTTTGGTGATGGCATTACCACCATGCAGTCAGAACTGGAAGAACAGATCCGTTACTTCAAAGAACAGGGATACACCATCATTTCTATGGAAGAACTGGATCAGATCCTGACTAAAAAGGAACAGGAAAAAGATACAGACGGTGACATTGGTCTGGATATGAAAGTGAAATATTTGTGCATTACCATGGATGATGGGTATTACAGCAATTATGACCTTGCTTATCCTATTTTCAAGAAGTATAATGTGCCTGCAACCATCTTTGTGGTGACAGACTATATCACCAATCAGATCGGTCTGAAGAAATTCACATGGAGCAATGCATCTGAAATGATCAACAACAGCAAAGTTGGCATTTATAACCACACCAGCAACCATGTGCCCGCTGGCAAGACTACCACAGAGGAATTTGTGGCAGCGGCACTGGCAGGGGAAGAAGCACTGGAAGCAAATCTGCCTACACGGAGAACATCAGTAAAAGCATTGGCTTATCCTAACGGACAGAACACACCGGAACTGCAGCAGGCATTGCTGGATGAAGGCTTCTCTCTGCTGTTCACCATTGACCCCGGTGTTATCAATCGGAGCACTTCCCGTGGGGCAATCCCCAGAATCATGGTTTCTTCCGGTATGACTGGCGCAGACATCGTAGCGAGAATCGAACAGACAGCAGCCCGTACCATGGGCAGCTGAAAAATAAAGAAGGAAGGTATTTCATTATGAGAAAGAAAATCATTGCAGGGAACTGGAAAATGAACAAAACACCCGCAGAAGCAAAAGCACTGTGCGAACTGCTGAAAGACAAAGTGAATACAACAGATGCCGACGTTGTATTCTGCGTGCCTTTCGTAGATCTGTATCCCGTGTTGGAAGCACTGCAGGGCACAAACATTGCTGTAGGTGCAGAAAACATGCACTTTGAAGAAAGCGGCGCTTATACAGGCGAAATCTCCGCAGCAATGCTGAAAGAAATGGGTGTAAAATACGTTGTCATCGGTCATTCCGAACGCAGACAGTATTTTGCAGAAACAGATGAAACTGTAAACAAAAAAGTGAAAAAAGCACTGGAAAGCGGTCTGCTGCCTATCATGTGCTGTGGCGAAACACTGGAACAGAGAGAAGCAAACATCACTATTGAATGGGTACGTATGCAGATCAAATGTGGTCTGGCAGGTGTCAGCGCAGATGATGTGAAGAAAGTAACTGTAGCTTATGAACCCATCTGGGCAATCGGTACAGGCAAAACAGCTACTTCCGCTCAGGCGCAGGAAGTTTGCGCAGCAATCCGTCAGGTACTGGCTGAAATGTATGGACAGGCTGTGGCTGATGAAGTACGTATCCAGTACGGCGGCAGCGTAAATGGCAAAAACGCAGCAGAACTGTTTGCGATGGCTGACATCGATGGCGGTCTGGTAGGCGGTGCAAGCCTGAAAGAAGAATTTGCAGATATCGTGCATTACAATAAGTAAGTTATCTCACGAAATGGGAGGTAAACGAGAATGGATAAAAAAACAACGGTACTGATGATCCTGGATGGCTTCGGTATCAATGAAAGAACAGAAGGCAATGCCATCAGACAGGCAAAAACACCTGTTTTGGACAGCCTGAAAGCAAAATATCCCTGCGTGAAGGGTTATGCCAGCGGTCGTGCCGTTGGTCTGCCCGATGGACAGATGGGGAACTCTGAAGTTGGTCACCTGAATATCGGCGCTGGTCGTATCGTATATCAGGAACTGACCAGAATCACAAAATCCATTGAAGATGGTGATTTCTTTGAAAATCCCGCTTTGATGGACGCTGTGGAACATTGCAAAAAGAACAATTCCGCACTGCATCTGTATGGTCTGCTCTCCGACGGTGGTGTGCATAGCCATAACACACACCTGTATGCACTGTTACAGTTGGCAAAACGGAATGGTCTGGAAAAAGTATTTGTTCATGTATTCCTGGATGGCAGAGATACACCACCTGCTTCCGGCGCAGACTACACTGCACAGCTGGAAGAAAAAATCCGTGAAATCGGCGTAGGCAAAATTGCCACAGTGATGGGGCGTTTCTATGTCATGGACAGAGATAAAAGATGGGAACGGGTACAGGAAGCTTATAACGCCATGGTACTTGGCAGAGGTGAAACAGCACAGGATGCTGTGGGCTGTATCCAGAAATCCTATGAAAACGGCAAAACAGACGAATTTGTCGTACCTACTGTCATGGTAGAGGAAGACGGACAGGCAGTTGGCAAGATCAGTGACCACGATGCGGTGATCTTCTATAACTTCCGTCCTGACCGTGCAAGAGAAATCACCAGAAGCCTGTGTGACCCTGATTTTGACGGCTTTGCCAGAGAACAGGTGCCTCAGGACCTGAAATACATTTGTTTTACAGAATATGACCCTACCATCCCCAACAAAGAAGTGGCATTCAAACCTCAGCGTCTGGACAACACTTTGGGTGAATACATTTCCTCTCTGGGTCTGAAACAGCTGCGTACCGCTGAAACAGAAAAATATGCTCATGTCACATTTTTCTTCAACGGCGGTGTGGAAGAACCCAATCCCAACGAAGATCGTTGGCTGGTGCCTTCCCCTAAAGTAGCGACTTATGACATGAAACCGGAAATGAGCGCAGTGGAAGTAACTGATGGCCTGATTAAAGCTCTGGAATCCAGAGAATATGATCTGATCATCGTCAACTACGCAAACCCCGATATGGTAGGCCATACAGGTATTTTGGAAGCAGCGGAAAAAGCTGTGGAAACCGTAGATACCTGCATCGGCAGAGTGATGGATACTTTGCTGAAAGTAAATGCGCAGATGTTTATCTGTGCTGACCATGGCAACAGCGACCAGATGGTGGATTATGAAACAGGGGAAGCTTTTACAGCCCATACCACAAACCCTGTACCCTTTATTCTGGTTAATTACACAGACGGCATTGGTCTGAAAGATGGTGGCAAATTGGCAGACATTGCCCCCACACTGCTGGAAATGATGGGTCTGCCCAAACCTGCGGAAATGACAGGTGAAAGCCTGCTCATCAATAAATAAGAGAAAAAATATCAGGTATTTTTAAGGAGGAGTTCAACACATGAAAGGCTATTACGAAATTACAGACGTTTATGCAAGAGAGATTCTGGATTCCAGAGGCAATCCTACAGTAGAAGTAGAAGTTGTTGTTGATGACAGCGTTATCGGTCGTGCAGCTGTTCCCAGCGGTGCTTCCACAGGTGCTTTCGAAGCTGTAGAACTGCGTGACGGCGGCGACAGATACAACGGCACAGGCGTACAGGATGCAGTTGACAACGTAAACAACATCATCGCTGACGAAATCATCGGTATGAATGCACTGGATCAGGTTGCCATCGATAACCTGATGCTGGAACTGGACGGCACACCCAACAAAGCAAAACTGGGCGCTAACGCAATCCTGGGCGTTTCCATGGCAGTTGCAAAAGCAGCAGCAGAAGCTCTGGATATGCCTCTGTACCAGTACCTGGGCGGCTTCAATGCAAAAACAATGCCCGTTCCCATGATGAACATCATGAACGGTGGTAAACACGCTGACAACACCGTTGACGTACAGGAATTCATGATCATGCCCGTTGGCGCTTCTTCCTTCAAAGAAGCTCTGCGTATGTGTGCAGAAATTTACCACATGCTGAAAAAAGTTCTGAAAAACAAAGGTCTGTCCACAGCTGTTGGTGACGAAGGCGGCTTCGCACCTGACCTGCCTACAGCAGACGCTGTTATCGACTTGATCAAAGAAGCTGTTGAAGCTGCTGGCTACAAATGGGGCGAAGACATCAAGATCGCTCTGGACCCTGCTTCCACAGAACTGTATGATGAAAAAGACGGCAAATACCACTTCCCCGGCGAAAGCAAAATGGCTGGCAAAGAAATCGTTCGTACTTCCGCAGAAATGGTGGAATTCTGGAAAGCACTGGTTGAAAAATACCCCATCATCTCCATCGAAGACGGTCTGGCAGAAGAAGACTGGGAAGGCTGGCAGCTGCTGACAAAAGAACTGGGTGACAAAGTACAGCTGGTTGGTGACGACCTGTTTGTAACAAACACAGAAAGACTGCAGAAAGGTATCGACCTGAAAGCTGGTAACGCAATCCTGATCAAAGTAAACCAGATCGGTACACTGACAGAAACATTCAACGCAATTCAGCTGGCTAACAGAAACAAAATGACAGCAGTTGTATCCCACAGAAGTGGTGAAACAGAAGACGCTACCATCGCTGATATCGTAGTTGCTGTAAACGCTGGTCAGATCAAAACAGGTGCTCCTGCAAGAACAGACCGTGTTGCAAAATACAACCAGCTGCTGCGTATCGAAGAAGAACTGGACGAAACAGCTCAGTACCTGGGTCTGGATGCATTCTTCAACCTGAAATAAGATATTTTAAACTCATGGAGAGAGCCCTTTTAGGTGCATCTTCATAAGAAAATAGAGAAAGCTGGAATCCTTATATTAAAAGAGGATTCTGGCTTTCTTTTTTATAGGATTTTGTCGGATATGTTTCTTCTAATGACAGCTGTCGAAATTTCTTTTGAGAAATCCAGAAAAAGAAAACCCAATGTTTTCTTAAGAAAAATTTGCTTAGAGCTTTTCTTTTTTTGCAAAAATTTCCATGTGTCTAAAAATTTGCTTTCTGTTCGTCTGTATTTTCTTTCCCTGTATAGGATGCTTTTCGCTGGCAATCATAAAAAAGAAACAAGCTTGTTTCAAAAAAACAATGCGGGAGGCTTTTTTATGGAAGGAAATACAGGAAAATGCCGATGGAAATGCCTGACGCTTTGGGTTGTGGCAGCGGTTCTCTTTTGCTGGGGACTTATACGCTTTTTGCTGCCAGACGATATGACACTGATGGCAGGGCGGACAACGGCTTATAATCTGCGTCTGCCTGTTTCTGTGAAAACAGAAGAAAGTGTGGAAGTGTTGGGCATTTCGGCAAAGCCAACGGCGGATAATTTCCATTTGTCTTTGGGTACGGAAGTGTCTGCAGAAGCTCATGAAGCGGGAAGTACGGAAGTGACATTTTATCTTTTTGATAAAGTGCCTGTGAAGACCGTTTCTGCTAATATACTGCCAGATACGAAACTCATTCCATGTGGACGAACTGTTGGTGTACAGATGGACACAGATGGCTTGCTAGTGTTGGGAACGGGTTTTGTGGAGGATGCGGAAGGAAACAAAACGGAGCCATGCAAAGGTATCCTGCAGACAGGAGATTTGATTCAGTCTGTGGATGGCAAAGCAATGCCCAACAAAGAAGCTTTTCTGGAGGCAGTAGGCAGCCATGACGGTACACCAGTACAAGTGGCTTTTGTGCGGGATGGTGTGGAGCAAAAAGCAGAGGTGACACCTGTATATAGCCCTGCGGATGGTGCCTATAAATTGGGTATCTGGATTCGGGACAGCATACAGGGCATTGGCACTGTGACTTTTTTTGATGAAACCACAGACCGTTTTGGCGCTTTAGGTCATGGCATCTATGATGTGGATACTGGCGGTTTGATGTCCTTGAAACAGGGGCATATCACATCTTCCCATTTGACAGAAATCGTGAAGGGACAAAAAGGCGAACCGGGGGAATTGAACGGTATCATTGAGGCGGATGAAGTGCTAGGGGATATTGAAAAAAATACGGAAGTAGGTATCTATGGTACTGCGGATACCTCTGCCTTTACCGGTGAAAGTTATCCCATTGCCCTGCAGGATGAAATTCAGGAAGGAAAGGCACAGATTCTTTCTAATATTGCAGGAGATGAGGTAAGAGCCTATGATGTGGAAATCGAGCAGGTACACCGTTTTGGAAAAGAAAGCAGCAAAGGTATGGTCATCCATGTGACCGATCCTGATTTGCTTTCGAAAACAGGGGGCATTGTCCAAGGCATGAGTGGCAGTCCTATTTTGCAGAATGGAAAACTGGTAGGCGCGGTGACCCATGTGTTTGTCAATGACCCTACAAGGGGATATGGCATTTTTATTGAGAATATGCTGGAAGCAGCAGCATAAAAAAGAGGGCGGTCTTTAGGGGCATCTTCATAAGAAAACAAAGAAAGCCAAAATCCTTATCATAACAAAGGATTTTGGCTTTCTTATTTTATTAAGATTTTATTTGTTATGTTTTCTTATGAAGACAGCCGTTGCAATTCCCCTTAAGAAATCAAGGAAAAAGAAAATCAATGTTTTCTTAAGGGGAAGTTGCTTTTTCTGCTTTTCTTTTTTACTTCAAACGTATGAGCCGCACCAGAAAAAACGCCAATGACCCTAAGGTTACCAGCAGGAACAGCGGCAAAAACTGAGGCGGCAGATTGCCGCCAAAGGCTGACTGAAACACCAGATAGGAAAACAGCACCGCAATGATGAGCTTCAGCGTCCCCAGCATATTTTTCAGTGTGCGATACACCCTCTCCTGATTTTTGGGCGTTACCTGTACTCCTGTATTCCAAATCTGCGGAAAATGCTCCACCACGGACAGGGCAAGGAACATCACCCAGCCCACTGCCATGAGCACCCACAGAGAGCCTTTGCCTGCCATACGGTCTACATGCCCTCTGAAGTCATAATGCACCGGAATGTGCACTGCAATCTGCTTCCAGACCGCCAGCAGCCACGCAGTAGTTCCGCCCAGAGAACATACGCCAACGACGTTGACCAATCTATCATATGGACTTCTCGGAATTTTCATAATACTCCCCCATCCATTGCAAAATTCTGATTTTGTCTATGATACCACATTCTGGTCCAATCCGCAAAAAAAAGAAGATGCAAAGAGCACTTCACTAGAAAAGAAAGAAAGCCGAAACCCTGATATACAAAGGATTTCGGCTTTTCTATTTTGATTGATGTTTTTATCTTGTGTACCTAAGGAAACCGTCTTTCATGTTTCTTTCTTTTGCAAAATTTGTTTTTATTCAGCTGCTACTTCGAATACAGGTGCTACAGCGCCTTCGAATGTTTCGTTGATGTAGTCAGCGATTTCCTGAGAGTTCAGAACTTCCATCAGTGTCTGCAGTTCAGGTCTTGTTTCGTCGCCATTGCGAACTGCTACAACGTTCTGGTATGTTTCTGCTGCCAGAGAGTCAGCTTCTTCGATTGCCAGTGCGTCAGAGATGCTCAGACCGCCGCTCAGTGCATAGTTACCGTTGATCACAGCGATATCCAGAGAGCTCAGGGACAGAGGCAGCTGTGCAGCTTCCATTTCAACGATTTCCAGGTTATGAGGGTTTTCTACGATATCCAGTTTTGTTGCTGCTACGCCAGCGTCTTCTTTCAGTGTGATCAGACCGTTAGATTCCAGCAGCAGCAGTGCTCTTGCTTCGTTTGTTGCGTCATTGGGTACACCTACTTTTGCGCCGTCAGGCAGAGCAGCCAGATCGCTGGAGTTGCCTGCGAAGATGCCCATGGGTTCATAGTGAACAGCGCCCAGAGCTACCAGGTCCATGTCGTTGTCAGCGTTGAACTGATCCAGGTAAGGCTGATGCTGGAAGTAGTTTGCATCCAAGTCGCCTGTGTTCAATGCCAGGTTCGGCTGTACATAGTCTGTAAATTCTACGATTTCCAGTGTAACGCCTTTTTCTGCCAGCAGGGGCTGTGCAGCTTTCAGGATTTCTGCGTGAGGGGAAGGAGAAGCGCCAACTTTGATGGTTGTGCCTTCTGCTGTTGCAGTTGTTGCGCCTTCATCTGCTGTTTCTGTTGTTGTTGTGCCGCCGCAGCCTACAGCGCCGAATGCCAAAGCTGCTGTCAATAAAATACCAATAAACTTTTTCATAATACATGTTCCTCCTTAAAATTTGAATAGCATTTGTTTTCTTTTTTTATGTGTACTCTTAACGAGTTACAGCCGTTTGTCTGTGCCTCTTGCGATACGCAGGCCAACTTCCTGCAATACCTGCACGATCACTACCAGCAGAACTACCATGACTAACATGATATCTCTCTGGCTGCGGTAGTAACCATAGTTGATGGCTACAGCACCCAGACCGCCGCCGCCGCAGAAGCCTGCCATTGCGGAGTAGCCCAGGATGGTTGTCATGGCGATGGCACTGCCGATCAAAAGAGAAGGTTTTGCTTCGGGCAGCAGTACCTTTGTCATGATTTCAAAGGGAGAAGCCCCCATGGACTGTGCCGCTTCCACAACACCTTTGTCCACTTCCTTCAGGGAAGATTCCACCAGTCTGGCAATGAAGGGAGCCGCTGCTACCACCAGTACCACAACAGTTGCCTTTGCACCGATAACAGTGCCTACAACTGCCTGTGTGATAGGCATCATGGCTACCAGCAGAATCAGGAAAGGAATGGAACGCAGGATGTTGATGATGATCCCCAGCACCTGATTGAACAGAGGTGCCGGTGCGATACCGTCCTTATCTGTTGCCACCAGAATCAAGCCCAAAGGCAAGCCGATGACATATGCAAAAAATGAGGAAATAATGGTCATATAAATACTTTCCCAGAAGGCTACGCCTACTAAAGAAATCATTTCTGAATTAAACATACGCTACCTCCTCAACTTCTACGCCCTGATCTTTCAAATACTGAATCATTTTTTTCCGCAGGGCTTCTTCTTCGGGGAACTGCAGAATCATCTGACCAAAAACTTCCCCATCAATATTTCTGGTGTTGCCGGCAAGGATATTTGCCACACCGTTACAATCAATCATCATACGTCCCAGTACAGGTTCATTGGAAATACCGCCTTTGAATACCACACGATAGCAGTAAGGCAATTTCCCTGCATAAGCTTCTCGGTTGGAACCTTCATGGAATACCAGTTCCTGACCGATCTGTGTTTTGGGAGCCCGGAAGATTTCCTGTACACTGCCCATTTCTGCAATCTTACCTTCACTGATAATAGCAACTCTGTTGCAGATTTCCTGAATGACTTTCATTTCGTGGGTAATCACCACAATGGTGATGCCCAGTCGTTTGTTGATGTCTTTCAGAAGTTCCAGAACCCCGGCTGTTGTGTTGGGGTCCAGGGCACTTGTTGCTTCGTCACAAAGCAGGATTTTGGGGTTTGTGGCCAATGCTCTGGCAATGGCAACCCTCTGTTTCTGACCGCCGGAAAGCTGGGAAGGATAAGATTCCATTCTGTCGCCCAGACCAACCAGTTCCAGCAATTCTTTTGCCTTTTCTCTGGCTTCTGCCTTTTTCACACCGGCGATTTCCATGGGGAAGCATACATTTTCCATGGCTGTCCGCTGCATGAGCAGATGGAACTGCTGGAAGATCATACCCATGGAACGGCGTGCCTGTCTCAAATCCTTTTCGGAAAGGCAGGTCAATTCCTGACCATCCAGAAATACCTGACCTTCTGTAGGACGTTCCAGCAGGTTGATGCATCGTACCAGTGTACTCTTGCCGGCGCCGCTCAGACCGATGATGCCGAAAATCTCGCCTTTTTCAATATCCAAATCAATGCCGTGAAGCACTTCCAGCGTTCCTTTTTTCTGAGGAAACGCTTTGGTGATTCCTTTGAGCCGAATCATGATTTCTTTCTGCTCCATTTTCCTCTCTCCTTCTTTCCTGACGGATTCATAAAAAAAACTCCCGTCCCTGACTTGTTTGTCAAGGGACGAGAGCATAGCTTCGTGTTACCACCCTAATTTATCATCACCTCACGATGATGACCTTATCCGGTACGGGCAAAACTGCCGATATCGTAGTGCTGTCACGGGCACCCCCGTCGCAGCCTAAAGGAATTCCTCTCGGTGCGCGGCTCCAAGACCATCTTCCATCTTTTCCGCGTTTCCTCCTTCGCAGCTACCAGAGGTTCTCTGTAAAACCATCCAAGATGTACTCTTCTTTTCTTAGCCTTTTTCTCTTTCAGTTAATCATCATTATAACGCGATATTTTCCTTTGTCAACCACTTTTTCAAAAAAACAAAAGTTCTTTCTCCAAAACAGAGATAAAATGCAGTTTATTCTACATTTTCTCCTTCCGTTCCCTCGGAAGTGCCGCCGCTTTCCAGTGCAGCGATTTCTTCTTCCGTCAAACCGTAGTATTCAAAGGGTACATCGTTATAAATGAATTCATGGAGCATGTCTGCCGCCTGATCGATGTCATAAACGTAATACCATACGCCGCCGATGGTCTGACCGGTGCTCTGGATATAGTCATTGGGGAATGCACCCTGTTCCAGTGTCAGGTTCGGGTTTGCCCCTACAGATACCAGTTCCAGAATTTCCTCATTGGTCAGGGAAGTTTCAATCATAGGCGCGAATTTGCGGATGTAGGAAGGATATTCCAGAGGGCTGATGTCTTTTGCCTTTTCAAAGAGACATTCCAGTACCTTTCTCTGGCGTTCCGTACGCATGGTATCGCTGTCGATCTTACGGATACGGGCATAACTTACTGCCTGCGGTCCATTCAGATGTACCATGCCGCTTTCCCGCAGAGGTTCGCCTTCCAGCAGGTACGCGTTGATTTGGTAGCGTTCTTCTTCTGTTACCTCCAAGTCAATGCCGCCCATAGCGTCGATAACATCTGCCAGAGAGTCAAAGTTTACAGATGCATAGTCTGTAATATCCAGATTAAAGTTTTCGTTAAGGGTCTGGATGGCAAGCTCCGCACCGCCGTAAGCATAAGCGTGGTTGATCTTTGTTTCTCCATAACCGGGTACATTCACATAAGTGTCACGGGCAATGGAAACCAGTTTGATTTTCCCTGTTTTCCCGTTGACAGAAGCCACCATAATGGCGTCGGAACGACCTTCGTAGTCATGATTTCGGGAGTCCAGCCCAAATAATGCGATATTGGTGATTTTTCCGTTCTGAGAAAGCCCTGCCGTTACGGACAATTTGCTTTCATCCAGTGTGGTACGGTTCAGTCCCCCCAGCAAATATGCGAATACGCCATAAGCTGCCAGCATCAGGGCAATCAGTATGGCCATGGTAATAAACAATGTCTTAAAAAACAATCTGCGCAATCTGTTTTTTCTTCTTCTACTCAAACATGCCGCCTCCGTCTGCAAAATTTTTATGTTTTGCCCCCAAAAAGGGCATCTTTTCTGTTCCACTGCTGCCCGAGGGCATAGCACAGCATTTTTACATTATATCGCCCTTTTCGACAAAAGACAATGAAAAATGTTTTAATTGGGCTTTTTTCAGACAAATTTCGGCATAAAAAAGGAGCATGTCCAGAAAAAGACATGCTCCGAAAGAGAATCAATCTTTGATTTCGTCCCAGATACCAGCTTTGGTATAGAGTTCATAGAAATGGTTGGTAGGACCTACGCCTTTGCCAATGTCCAGAGAATGGGCAATGGCTGTTGTGATATAGTCTTTGGCAATGCGCACTGCTTCTTCCACAGTTTTGCCTTTTGCCAGATTTGCCGCGATACAGGAGGACATGGTGCATCCTGTGCCGTGGGTATTCTTTGTATTGATACGGTCAGAATGGAGTGTCACAATATTTTCCCCATCAAAGAGCAGGTCTGTAGCGTCGTCTTCCAGATGACCGCCTTTGATGAGCACGTTTTTTGCGCCCATTTTATGAATGGCTCTTGCTGCCTGTTCCATAGAAGCCAGGTCGTTGATCTTCAGACCTGTGATGACTTCTGCTTCCGGCAGGTTGGGAGTGATGACATAAGCCAGAGGAATCAGTCTGGTGATGAGTGCTTCTTTGGCTTCGGGCTGCATCAGGTCAAAACCGCTCTTGGAAATCATAACAGGGTCCAGCACAACATTCTTGGGCTGATACTGTTCCAGTTTGTCTGCAATGGCGTGGATGGTAGGAATCTGGGATACCATACCGATTTTTACAGCGCTTACTTCAATATCTGTAAAAATGGCGTCAATCTGGCCTTTGATGATTTCAGGGTCGATGTCCTGACAGCCGAATACGCCCTGTGTGTTCTGGACAGTTACCGCTGTGATGACGCTCATACCATAAGTGCCCTGTGCGGAAAATGTTTTCAGGTCCGCCTGAATGCCAGCGCCGCCGCAGGTGTCAGAACCAGCTATGGTCAATACATGTTTCATACTTCATTCCTCCTGTTTTCAAATACTCTTTTTTGCTGCCTGCACAAAATGGGCAGACTTCAGCAAAATCATGGCAATGACGCTGCCGCCGAAGGAGCTGAGCAGGAAAGAAGGCACAAAAGCCAATGCACCGGCTTCCTGACCCATCAAAAGGATTGCCATGGGCACTGCCAAAAGACCGCCCAGAACCCCAGTGCCAACCACTTCCGCAGCTGCCGTTGCCCAATTGTTCTTTGTCATTTTATACATCATCCCTGCCAGAAACGCCCCTACCATACTGCCGGGGAAAGCCAGCAAAGAGCCTGTGCCCATGAAGTTGCGCAGCAGGGAAATGCAGAAAGCGTTGATGACGCCGTAAGCAGGCCCCAGAAATACTGCCGCCAGTATATTCAGGGTATGCTGCACAGGGAAGCATTTGGATGCCCCCACAGGGATGTAAATGATATTCCCAGCCAAAACGCCCACTGCAATGAACATTGCCGAAATTGCCATTTTCTTTGTTTTCATGGTGCCTCTCTCCTTTTTTCTCAGTCCGTTTACATTGCTGGAAATTGGTGGATGGGCATCCTTTGCATAAAAAAAGCACAGCCGCTTTGCTGTGCCTGTTCTGCAAGATTCCGCTTCCCTACGCTGGCATGATCCAGATCAGGTGAAATAAGGGTATCGGACCCATTACCGATTCTCAGCCGTTTGCGCGGCACCCCCAGCAAATGTAAAAATTTGTTGTTCTTCTGTCCACAGCATACCACTGTTTGTATTTTCTGTCAACGAGTTCAGGTGTACTTTTTCCCGAAATAAAAAGGCTGTAACCCTTCATTTTTCAAGGATACAGCCATAGGGGCATCTTCATAAGAAAACAAAGAAAGCTGAAATTCTCATCAAACAAAGGATTCCAGCTTTCTTATTTTTACTGAGATTTTATTTGGTATGTTTTCTTCTGAAGACAGCCGTCGCAATTCCCCTTAAGAAAT
>OGXZ01000003.1_pt1 | contig 137278 bp, 126 predicted proteins | sample 1576431 | NCBI WGS metagenome assembly OGXZ01 (sample SAMEA3541590, study PRJEB24748) | human gut metagenome | biome: human gut; feature: human-associated habitat; material: faeces | place: China | collected 2012
CCTTAAGAAATCAAGGAAAAGGAAAATCAATGTTTTCTTAAGGGGAAGTTGCTTTTGGCTGCCCTTAAAAAATTTTTCTATAGTTTGAATGGATTCGTCTTCTTCATTCGTATTATAATTGAAAATAGAAGAATGGAGGCGTTTCATATGAAAAAAATGGTAATCGGTATGTTGGTGGCAGTAGGTGTGTTGTCCATGGGAACTGTAAGTGCTTTTGCGGCAGAACCGGCTTTTCTGAACAGTCGAAACTTTGTGGATGTTGACAGAAACGGCATCTGCGATAACTACGAAATAGGCGGCAATGGTCAGTGGTTTGTGGATATGAATGGCGACGGCGTATGTGACAACCGAAGCAGTGCTGGTTTTTACAAAGGATGTATGGGCAGAAGAATGGGACATAACTGGTAAAGGCAGGTATTTTTTATGCGGAGCGAAGATGAATTGAATCGAGTAATTGCGTTGTATTCGGATATGATAAAAAGAATTTGCTTGATTCATCTAAAAAATCACGCAGATACGGAGGACATATTTCAAGGGGTATTCTTGAAGTATGTCCTTAGCTCCGTTGTGTTTGAAAATGATGCCCATGAAAAGGCTTGGTTTATTCGGGTTACTATCAATGCCTGCAAAGATTTGTTAAAAAGCTTTTTTTACAATCGTACCGTTGATCTTACTGAAATGCATGAACAAATTGCAGCTGAAGTTTCTGAAGAGGATACGGCAGTTATTGAAGCAGTTCTACGATTGCCTGAAAAATATCGTAAGGTCATTTACTTACATTATTATGAAGGTTATACAGCTCCAGAAATCAGTGAGATTTTGGGAAAGAATGTAAATACCGTTTATACATATATGCGAAGAGCCAGACAAATGCTGAAAAAAGAGCTGGGAGGTGAATATGATGCAGAATAAGATTCAAAAAGCATTTGGGCAGATTTGTGCTGATGATGCATTGAAAGATACAACGAAAAAGGCTGTATTGGAAAAAGCATATGGGAAGCAGGTAAGAAAGCCTTTTGCAACAAAGCGTATTTATAGCTATGGGCTTCTTGCTTCTTTTGCGTTGTGCTGCATCATTTTCATGGGTAAATATCTTTATTTTACACCTACGGCTGTGATCAGCATTGATGTGAATCCTTCCATCGAGCTAGATGTGAATCGTTTCGATCAAATCATTGGCGTAGAAGGCTATAATGAGGATGGACAAGAATTGGCAGCATCACTGGATGTGTTGTATAAAGATTATGAATCTGCCCTTTCTGAAGTACTGGAAGCCCAATGGATGCAGGATTATCTTCAAGAAGATGAAATGCTTTCCATAGCAGTTGTGCAGACAGAAGAAAAACAGGGGGCAGAAATTCTTGACTATGTGAAAAACTGTACGGGAAAACAGAAAAATACCTATTGTTACTGCTTGGATTCCGAAGATGTTTCCGAGGCTCATGCTTTGGGATTGTCTTACGGAAGGTATCGGTGGTATAAAGAAATTTCCCTGTATGATTCTCAGATTACGCCAGAGCAACTGAATCAGATGTCTATGCGAGAAATCAGGGATTTATTTTTATCCATAGCAGAGAAAAATGGAGAAACGGCAACAGACCTGCATCGAGGTAACGGGAAGCAGTATGGCAAAGAACTCGGGAAAGGTATGTATGGAAAACAGAAATGAAATATATTTTTAAAAGTTTCTGTGAAGCATTAAAGGAAGTCTGTATCAAGAGGTACAGACTTTTTTCTTTTTTTGGTGAAATTTCAAAAAAATTTAGGGGGCAGCATCTTGGAAAAACATTTTTTGCATACCCTTTCCAAAATCTATCTGCAAAAGAAAAATTAATGGAGAATTCCCACGGGAAAAAAGAGGGAATTTCCATTACATGGGGAATATTAAAAGAAAGAGGATTGTCTGGGACAAGACCACTGTTTTTTACTGACAATGGAGCATATAAAACGCAGAAGGGAAGATGAAAGATGAACAAGAAATTGTGGGAGCAGTACGCAGATTGGAAAGAAAATTACAGATTTGTGGATTTGACACATGAACTTTCTCCGGAAACACCGCACTGGGCTGGTTTTCCTGCTATGGATGTACTGCGTCTGTTTGATTACCCTGTTGGATTCCGTACCCATGAATTCCGTCTGGTAAGCCAGTATGGTACCCATGTAGACGCGCCTGTACATTTCATTCCTGGCGGCAGAGAATTGCAGGATATTGCTGTGGAAGAAATGATCCTGCCTTTGTGCGTCATTGATGTATCTGCAAAAGTAGCGGACAACTGGGACTATGTGACAACAGTTGAAGACATTCAGGAATGGGAAAAGACTTATGGTGAAATTCCTGCAGGTTCCTTTGTGGCAGTGCGTACAGACTGGTCCAAACGGGAAGATATGAACAACTATGATGACGAAGGCAACCGTCATTATCCCGGCTGGAGCATGGAAGCGCTGAAATATCTGGTGGAAACACGCAATATTGCAGCCATCGGTCATGAACCTGCTGATACAGACTCTGCGACCAATGCAAGAGAAAAAGGTTTCCTGTGCGAAATCTATGTATTAGAACAGAATCGTTATCAGGTGGAACTGATGAATAACCTGTCTGAAGTGCCTCCTGTAGGTTCTCTGATTTTCTGCGGTTTCCCCAAAGCGAAAAATGCGGCTGGCTTTACTGCAAGATGTATTGCGATCTGCCCCAAAGACTGATTTTTGTAAATATCATAGACATGATGCCTGTTTTGACGGGTATCATGTCTTTTTTATTTTTCACGAGAGTACATTGCAGGTGGAAAACCTGTGGATTGCGTCATGAAATGTCATGTTTTTTGCCTGAATAACATTTTTTCTATGTCCTTTGCCAAAAATGAACAGGAAACAGCAATTTGGCAGGCGTATATGGATGGAAGCACATACCCGCATTATAATAGGCTTACGCAAGGGGAAGTTTCCGAAAAAAACAAAAGGATAGATGGGGGTTTTTATTTTGATGCAAGTGAGAAATAAAATACGGGTAGTCATTGCAGATCGAGATCTGTTCTATCTGCAGAAGCTGAAGCTTTGTCTGGAGCGGCGCGGCGATATGGTAGTTGTAGGTATGGCTGATAATGGTCCGGCGGTATTTCAGATGGTGCAGGAAAGCGCGCCGGATGTGCTGCTGATGGATGTCATTTTGGGGGAAAAAGATGGTGTCTGGGTGCTGGAACAGATGAAGGCGCAGAAAAAAGAGTGTGTGTGCATTATGATTTCTGCGATCGACAGCGATACGGTGGTACGCCGAGCAGTTGCTATGGGCGCAGATTATTATATGGCAAAACCTATACAGGGAGAATTGCTGCTGGAACGAATCCATCAATTGACAGAACCGATTCGTTCTTATGAGGGCAAAGAAAAGATTTGGACAGTACAACGAGAAGAACCTGTTCCAGAACACCATCAGGTATCTGGATTGGAAGCTGAAATTTCTTCTGTGCTTAGCCGTATGGGGGTACCTGCCAGCATCAAAGGATATCATTTCATCCGACAGGCGGTGATGATGGCAGTAGAGGATGCCGAAGTGATGGTTGGCATCACCAAAGGACTGTATCCTGATATTGCACGGATGTATCATACTTCTGCCAGCAAAGTGGAACGAGCAATCCGTCATGCAGTAGAGAGTGCATGGAAGAAAAACGGCAGACAGGTGTATTTTGAAATATCTGGCTATCATATGATAGAAAAGCCAACAAATGGTCAGTTTATTGCTATATTGGCAGAATACTTCCGTATGCGCTATGGTCAGTCTTATCGAATGGCACCTTATCGAAATCAAGAGGCAAAAAATCAAGGTGGATCTAATTTACAGGCGGAGGATAAGCTGCTTTTATTTTCCTGAGATATAAAGAAAGCGTAAAGAGTGTGATAATCCGTATTATTAACGGAATTTTTATGGCTTTTTTGCATAATGATTTCTATAATTCTGTTAAAGAATCATTGTGGAAGGGGCGAGGAAAATGGAACGGCGCATGTTATGGGAAAAACAGATTGCAGATGAAAAGAATCACAAGTTTACATTGCAGTATTTCTTGCTGGTACATCCCGTTCCCAAGGGGGAAAATGTGTACGGTGTTGCCATTGATAAGATCAGTGGTGGACAAGTGCTGGAACGGGAAGAAGTTTCTGGACTGTCTGACAGACAGGAGGAAATGGAAATCTTTTTACAGAAATTATGTCAGGGAGATGCGTTCCCTGTGGAATTGGCAGAATTGGGGGATGACTATATTTCCGCAAAAGAATTTATCTGCTAAGAAAATCATTGCAATTCATTACAAACATAAAAGCACGAGTTTCCATGGTTTATAGGAATCTTCGTGCTTTTTTATTTACGATGTTCAATATTTTTTTAAGAGCCATTTCTGACTGCCGCTGTTATAAGTGACTTCGTAAATGTGCTCTTGTCCGCAGATATGGCTGGCGCAGCGGAAAGAAAGGGTGGGAGTGCCGCCAAACATATTTTTTTCGGTTTGCAAAATTCGTCCGATGCGAATGACAATGGATTTCCCATCTTCTTCTATGCGAAAGCGTACAGGTGTGACAACACCTTCTTTCGATGTCCAAGAAATCATATCAATTTGTTTATTCAAAAGCTTCATGGCAATCCCTCCAGTCTTATTATCTTTATTATATACGAACATATGTTCTTGTTCAAGAGGAAAATATGGGAAAAGAAATTTTTTCAGAAGCATGACAAATTTCTTAAGATAAGGAAAAGGTTATTGTGCTTTTGAATTGTTTTTTGTATGATAAACAAAAATAGAAGAAAAGGGGGAGCAGACATGGAAAAAATGCAGTTTGTTTGTCCAAAATGCGGATGTCATGAATTTGTGCAGGACCAGTTCCAGGCTACTGGCGGCACCATGGCAAAATTATTCGATATTCAAAATAAAAAATTCATTACTATCAGCTGTGAAAAATGTGGATATACGGAAATTTATCGGGCAGAAACATCCACAGGAGAAAATATTCTGGATTTCCTGATCGGAAGCTGAAAAACTGTTAAGAACAATAAGAACAGTATGGATATAAACCATACTGTTCTTATTTTTTTATGCAAAAGAGGAAAGGGTACATTGGAAAAATCACGAAAAAATGGAAGCGGAATGGAAAAAAGGTGATGGTTTCGCTGTTTTTTACGAAGTAAAAGTAAAATCGTTGCAAAATGAAAACCAGATTTGTATAATGTAACTATCATGCTTATAAGGAAATACAACTGTATGGAAGGAGAAAGTAACGGCGTATGTACGAAAAAGTATCAATTCCAGAAATTTTTGGCATGAATGTATTCAATGATTCCATGATGCGGGATCACTTGCCAAAACACGTGTATGAAGAACTGAAAAAAACCATTGAACGAGGCGAAATGCTGAATTCTTCCATTGCGGATATCATTGCCAATGCTATGAAAGATTGGGCAATCGAACGTGGTGCGACACACTATACCCACTGGTTCCAGCCCATGACCGGCATTACCGCGGAAAAACATGATTCCTTTTTGGCACCTCCTGTCAACGGCAGAGCCATTATGGAATTTTCCGGCAAAGAGCTGATCAAAGGAGAATCCGATGCATCTTCTTTCCCTTCCGGGGGACTGCGTGCCACATTTGAAGCAAGGGGCTATACCGCTTGGGACTGTACCTCTCCGGCATTTTTGCGTGAGGATGCAGGTGGCGTAACATTATACATCCCCACTGCGTTTTGCTCCTACACAGGGGAAGCGCTGGATAAAAAGACACCTCTGCTGCGTTCCATGGAAGCAGTCAGCAACCAGGCTATGCGTATCTTGCGTCTGTTTGGCAACACAACAGCCAAAAAGATCAGCGTATATGCCGGCGCAGAACAGGAGTATTTCCTCATTGACCGTGAACTGTATAATAAGAGAAAAGACTTGATCTTTACAGGCAGAACATTGTTTGGTGCGGCGCCTCCCAAAGGGCAGGAATTGGATGACCATTATTTCGGCAGCATCAAAGAAAGAATTGCCTGCTTTATGCATGAATTGAATGTGGAACTGTGGAAATTGGGTGTTTCCGCAAAAACACAGCATAATGAAGTAGCGCCTGCACAGCATGAATTGGCGCCTATTTTCAGCGACTGTAACACAGCAACAGACCATAACCAGCTGATTATGGAAGCCATGAAACGTATTGCCAGCCACCATGGTTTGGCTTGTCTGCTCCATGAAAAACCCTTTGCCGGTGTCAACGGTAGTGGTAAACACAACAACTGGTCCATGGGTACTGATGACGGACAGAATCTGCTGGATCCTGGTAAGACACCTCATGAAAACGCACAGTTCCTGATTTTCCTGACAGCTATCATCAAAGGTGTGGATCAGTATGCGGATATCCTGCGTGTGTCTGCTGCCAGCCATGGCAATGACCATCGTCTGGGTGCGGCAGAAGCGCCTCCGGCAATCATTTCCATTTTCCTTGGAGATCAGCTCCAGGATATTTTCGACCAGATTGAACATGGGGAAGCAACCAGCAGCTTGCAGGGCGGCAAAATGCGCGTAGGCGTAAACACACTGCCTTACCTGAACAGAGATGCTACAGACAGAAACAGAACTTCTCCTCTGGCATTTACAGGGAATAAATTTGAATTCCGTATGCCGCCTTCTTCCGGCTCTATTTCTGGTCCCAACTTTGTATTTAATACCATCGTTGCAGATGCATTGAAGGAATTTGCAGATCAGCTGGAAAAAGCAGAAGACTTTAACGAAGCAGTACACGATTTGATTCGTGACACATATATTGCTCACAAACGGATTATTTTTGACGGCAACGGTTATTCCGAAGAATGGAAACAGGAAGCTGCTCGCAGAGGTCTGCCCAACATCAGCAACACTGTGGATGCAATTCCTGCACTGATTACAGATAAGGCTATCAGCCTCTTTGAACGTCATCATGTATTGAGCCGTCTGGAACTCCACTCCCGTGCGGAAATCAATTATGAAGCATATATCAAACAGATTAATATTGAAGCAAAGACTATGATCGACATTGCTTCTAAGCAGATTCGTCCCGCTGTACTGAAATATGCAGGCAGTGTGGCACAGTCTTTGGCAGCCATCAAATCTGTAGGCGGAGATACTTCTGTTGCGGAAGAACTGCTTCAGGAAATCAATGAAAATATCGCTCAGTTCCATAAAGCGCTGAAACATTTGGAAGAAGTGGCAGAACAGGCACAGCTGCTTCAGGGCAGCAGCCGTTCTCAGGCTGTATTCTGCCGTGACTATGTCTTTGAAGCCATGCAGGCGCTGCGTGTTCCTGCAGATGCGCTGGAAATGCTGGTGGATGAAGATGTATGGCCTTTCCCCACTTATGGAGAATTGCTGTATAATATCTAATACAATATTGTAAGACAACTTTATAAAGGGAATTTGAAACCTCACCTTTTTTTCTGTAGGAATATGGAAAAAAGGTGAGGTTTTCTGCATTTGTGGCTATTATCGTAAAAAGATAAAAACAAGATAAGATGTAAGACAAAGTGGCAAAAGATATAAAGAAAATGTATCTTTTCTGAAAAAAATATAAATAGTTTACAAATGAAAAAAGAAAATAGATAGGAAATTGCCTTATAAATGAGAGCATTTTTCTCGGGTTTTATGTTTTTTTTTCAATGCTTCCCAAAAAAAATGTTAAATTTCTTGCAAAGTGGAAAGAAGTGTGTTATTATGTATACATAAAGCAGAAGAAATTGGGGAGATTTGCATAAAGAATGAAAAAATGAAACATTTAAATTATGCATTTAACCCAGTTGATTTGATAGATTATAAAAAATGACCAAAAAATATATCATTTATTCTATATGCATTATCGAAAAGTAGAGGTGGATAAAATGGTTTCTAATGACAAAAGAATCCGTATCATCACAGGTCACTACGGTAGTGGCAAAACAGAATTCGCAGTCAATTATGTGACTGCTCTTCGGGAACAGACCGAAGGAAAAGTAGCCATTGCCGATTTGGATATCGTAAATGTTTATTTCCGCTCCCGCGAAAAGAAGGCAGAACTGGAAGAGAAGGGGATCATGGTGATCGCTTCCAATATCGAAGGAGCCGGCGCAGACGTGCCTGCTGTTTCTGGTGCGATGACAATGCCTGTTACCAACAAAGAATTCCAGTATGTGGTTGACTTGGGCGGCAACGACGTTGGCACCCTGGTTCTGGGAAGAATGAAACCCCTTCTGCACCCGGAGGAAACAGACTTTTTTATGGTAGTCAATACATATCGTCCCAATACCTCTACACCGGAAGGTGTGATCGAACAGATGGAAAATCTGGAGTATGCTTCGGGATTGAAAGTGACTGGCTTCATCAATAACACAAATCTGGTTCGCGAAACAACAGCGCAGTGTCTCGTAGAAGGAGATGCGATATTGAGAGAAGTGACCAAACGTACAGGCGTCCCTGTAAAGTACGTAACTTATGTTGAAGAACTTTTGACAGAAGGCGTACCGGAAGGGCTTGCAGGGGAATTATTCCCTATGAAGTTTAATATGCGGAAAACCTGGATGTAAATTCAAATATTTATGGAGGTGTATTTTGAATGGCAAAAGGTAGAGTAACAATCGATGAAGTGATCTGTAAAGGTTGCGGTCTTTGTGTTTCTGTTTGTCCTAAGAACGTACTGGCTCTTTCGACAACAAAAATCAACCCCGCAGGTTACAATCCCGCAGAAATGGTAGGCGAAGACTGTATCGCTTGCACAAGCTGCGCGAAAATGTGCCCTGACTGCGCAATCACAGTAGAAAAGCTCGACTAATAAGGGAGGAGGAACATCAATGGCAAAAGTTTTAATGAAAGGCAACGAAGCAGTTGGTAAAGCAGCGATTGAGGCGGGTTGCAGATATTTCTTCGGTTATCCCATCACTCCTCAGAGCGAAGTACCAGAATATTTATCCAGTGAACTGCCTAAAGTAGGCGGTACATTTGTACAGGCAGAATCTGAAGTAGCAGCGATCAACATGGTTTATGGCGCAGCAGCAGCAGGCGCACGTGTTCTGACAAGCTCTTCTTCTCCTGGGGTTGCACTGAAACAGGAAGGTATCGGTTATATCTCTAACGCAGGTCTGCCCGCAGTTATCATCAACATGATGCGTGGGGGCCCGGGTCTGGGTACAATTCAGCCCGGTCAGGCTGACTATAACATGGCTGTTAAAGGCGGCGCAAACGGTGACTACCACAACGTAGTACTGGCACCCGCATCCGTTCAGGAAGCAGTTAACATGGTTATGGAAGCTTTCGATATCGCTGATATGTATGGCATCCCCGTAATCGTTCTGGCTGACGGTCTGATTGGTCAGATGATGGAACCTGTAGAATTCAACTATGTTCGCAGAGAAGGTATCCCTGAAAAAACATGGGCTCTGACAGGTAAAGGCAAAGGCGAAAGACACAACATCAAAAACCTGGTTATCGATCCCGACGATTGCGAAAACTGGAACCATGAACACTTTGAAGTTTATGAAAAAGTTGAAGCAAACGAACAGGCTTGGGAAGAATATCTGCTGGATGATGCAGAATATGCTTTCGTTTCCTATGGTACAGCATCCAGAGTTGTAAGAACAGCTATCGGTTACCTGAGAGCTGAAGGTTACAAAGTTGGTATGCTTAGACCTAAAACACTGTGGCCTTTCCCTCAGAAAGCTTTTGATAAATTCAATGGTCAGATCAAAAAATATCTGGACGTAGAAATGTCCATGGGTCAGATGGTTCCCGACGTTGCTTATGCATGTAACGACAAAAACAAAGTAGCATTCCACGGCAGAACAGGCGGTAACGTACCTACTGTTGACGAAGTGGTTGCATTCGGTAAAGAAGTTATGGGAGGTGACAAATAATGGCAGTTGTATTCGAAAAAACAAAAGCGTTAACTGATGTCAAATTGCATTATTGTCCTGGTTGTGCACACGGTATCGTACATAGACTGGTAGCAGAAGTACTGGAAGAACTGGGCGAAGTTGAAAACACAATCGCATGCGTACCCGTAGGTTGTGCTGTATTTGCAAACAACTACTTCAACTTTGACGCTATTCAGTGTGCACATGGTCGTGCTCCCGCAACAGCAACAGGTATCAAGAGAGTACATCCTGACAAAATCGTTATGACATATCAGGGCGATGGTGACTTGGCTTCCATCGGTACTTGTGAAATCGTTCATGCAGCAGCTAGAGGCGAAAAAATCACAACAATCTTTATCAACAACGGTATTTACGGTATGACAGGCGGCCAGATGGCTCCTACAACACTGCCCGGCATGAAAGCTACAACAGCTAAAGCTGGTCGTGATCCTAAAATCAACGGTAACCCTCTGCGCGTTTCCGAAATGCTGGCTACACTGACAGGTCCCGCTTACATCGAAAGAGTAAGTGTTTCCACACCTGCACAGGTTACAGCTGCTAAGAGAGCAATCAAAAAAGCTTTCGAAATTCAGAAACAGGGTCTGGGCTTCACATTCATCGAAGTTGTATCCAGCTGCCCTACAAACTGGGGCTTGACACCCGTAAAAGCTATGGAATTCGTAAGAGAAAAAATGATCCCTTACTATCCTCTTGGCGTATTCAAAGATATCACAGCAGAGGAGGGCAAATAATATGAGTACATTTTCTTCTATCATTGCAGGTTTCGGTGGCCAGGGCTCTTTGCTGATGGGTAAAATCATGGCTTATTCCGGTATGCTGGATAACAAAGAAGTATCTTGGTGTCCTTCTTATGGTCCCGAAATGCGTGGCGGTACTGCAAACGTAAACGTAATCATCTCCGACGAAGGTATCGGTTCTCCCGTTATCACAAAAGACGCTGACTGCGTTGTAGCTCTGAACCAGCCTTCCCTGGATAAATTTGCACATGTTGTAAAAGAAGGCGGCTCTCTGGTTATCAATGCTGACCTTTGCACAGCAGATCATCTGGATGTTAAAGAAGGCGTAAAAGTATATTCTGTTCCTGCTAACAGAATCGCAACAGACGCTTTCGGCGGATCCAAACTGGCTAACCTGGTAATGCTGGGTGCAGTTGTTTGCGCAACAGGCGCAATCAAAGTAGAAGGCATGGACGACACATTCGCTCATGTATTCGAAGGTGGTAAAGCTAAATTTATCCCCGACAACAAAAAAGCATTTGAACTTGGTTTCAACTATGCAAAAGAAAACTGCTAATTTCAGATAACTGAAAGTGCATATCACCCCCGCATTGGGTTTTCCCAGTGCGGGGGTTCTTTTATAAAAAAAGATTTCTTCCCTATGTGATTTATGGTATAATAAATTGAATACAAATGGGCACATATCGAATCGAACACAAGTTTCATTTTGTTTTGCCGAAAAGAAAGAGGGGAGGCAAATGGCTGTGAATAATAAAGTGAAAATTACCATTGATGGGAAATCCTTTACATTAATGGGACCGGAAACAGAAGAACATATGATGCAGGTTGCCGGATACATCGATCAAAAGATGACAGAAATCAGAAAAAACTCAAAAGCTGTGGCAATTGACAGCAGCTTGGCGTATATTTTGACTTCTATCAATGTGGCAAATGATTATTTTAAAGAAGTCAAGCAGCATTTGGAACAGGAAGAAAGCATGGAAGAACTGCGGCTGCAGGTAATGTCAGAAAAAGCAAAAACAGCAGAATTGCAGGAACAGATCGAACAGTTAGAACGGGACAAAAGAAGACTGGAACGGAAACTGCAGGAGTATCAGGCGGAAGAAGAAGCTGCAAATGAGGGGCTCCATACTTCGAAAGTACGTCCCAGAAAAAGATAAAATATGACAAAATAGCAGGGGATTTTTGACGGGTGCAAAAAGAAAAAAACTGCTATTTTTCCTTTTGCATCAAAAAATTTGAAGAAAAAACAGAGATACATTCGTTTCAAAGAGAAAGGGGAAAAGATATGCCTTTTAGAAAAAAACCAGAACTGCTGGCGCCTGCGGGGTCTATGGAAAGCCTGAAGGCTGCTGTGCAGAATGGCTGTGACGCCGTTTATTTAGGCGGAAAATTATTCAGCGCCAGACAATATGCGGGAAATTTTTCTCTGGAAGAATTGGAAGAAGCTTGTGACTATTGTCATCTGCGCGGTGTGAAGGTATATGTTACAGTAAATACAGTTTATAAAGATAAGGAACTGCCGGAATTTATCCAGTTTATTGGAAAACTGCATCGTATGGGCGTAGATGCGCTGATCATGCAGGATGCTGGGGCTGCAAAACTGGTGCGGGAACATTATCCCGATTTCCCTCTCCATGCCAGCACACAGATGACGTCTAATTCTTTGGCAGACGTGAATTACTGGTATGAACAGGGCTTTGACAAAGTGGTTTTGAGCAGAGAACTGACTTTGCCGGAAATCCGTCATATCACAGAGCAGACTGGTGCGGAAGTGGAAACATTCGTTCATGGTGCGCTCTGCGTTTGTTACTCCGGTCAGTGTATCATGAGCAGTATGCTGGGTGGTAGAAGCGGCAACCGTGGACGTTGTGCCCAGACATGTAGACTCCCTTATACCCTCTATTGCGGATATGATAAGGTGGCGGAAGGTCATTTGCTTTCTCCCAAAGATATTGCGACAGTTTCTATTTTGCCAGAACTCATCGAAGCGGGTATTGCTTCTTTGAAAATCGAAGGTCGTATGAAAAATCCGGAGTATGTGGCAGGGGTTACACGAATTTATCGGAAATATATCGACATGTACTTCGAGGATCCAGAACACTATGAAGTTTCTCTGGATGATATGAAAGAACTGACACAGCTGTTCAACCGCGGCGGTTTCACAGAAGGGTATTACACTTCTCGTGGCGGTCTGGATATGATGAGTGTGGAACGTCCCAAAACATGGGGGTTAAAAGTGGGTATTGTGGATAAATACCTGCCTCAGCATAAAAAAGTAGTTATCCGTACCAGAGAGCCGCTGGTTCCCGGTGACGGTATCGAAGTTTGGACCAGCCGAGGCCCTCATGTAGGCTGTCAGGTGACAAAACATTCTAAAGCTGGTGAAGTTATCACTCTGACGCTGGAAGGGGATATTGAGAAAAACGACGTGGTTTATCGTACCTATGGCAAGGCGCTCAACGATGCTTTGCAGAAAACATGGGAAAAAGAAACCAGAAAACTGCCGATTTATGGCGTTTTAAAAGCCAAAAAAGGAGAACCACTGGCACTGCAATTATGGGATAATATGGGCAGCAGCGTATATGTGACTGGGGAAGTGGTGCAGGAAGCTACGAACCAGCCCACTGCTGTGGAAAAATTACGCCAGCAGATTGAAAAAATGGGTGCAACTCCCTTTGCGCTGGCTGATCTGGATGTGCAGGCAGACAAAAATATTTATGTGGGTATCAGTAATTTGAACCAGCTCCGTCGTGATGCGGCAGAAGCCTTGGAACAGGCAATGCTGAAAAAGACAAAGCGGAAAAATACGGAGCGGGGAGAAGCGCCGCGCCAGGCAAAGGAGCCTCGTCTGCTGAAAAAGAAACTTCATGTGCTGGTAAGCAATCTGGAACAGCTGGATGCTGCTGTGAAACAAAAAGGCGTGGAGCGTATTTATGTAGAATCTACTATGGAACTGGAAGAACAGCTGGAAAATGTCATTGAAAAATGTCATCGCTATGATGTGGCATGTTATGCGGCATTGCCTCGGGTAGACAGGGAACGTCCTGAAGACGAAAGCAGATTGCAGTGTTTTCTGGAAAGCGATTTGGATGGTTTCCTGGTGCGTTCTGCAGGTCAGCTTGGCGCAGTGAAAAATTCCGGTAAGAAAATCACAGCGGATTATAATCTGAATGTGGTGAACCGGGAAGCAGTGCTGTTCTGGCAGGAACAGGGGGCAGACAATGTATGTCTTTCTGTGGAAAATAATCTGCAGGAAATCCGTGCAATGGCAGACAGTTCCTGTGAAATGGTGGTTTATGGCTATCTGCCTTTGATGACCACACAGCAATGCCCCATCGGGAACTTTGCTGGAGAAAAACACAGCGGTCAGTACTGTAAGAAACGTTGGAATCAGGATCTGTACTTCCTGCGTGACAGAAAAGGGGAAAAATTCCCGCTGATGACAGACTGTGAACGTTGTGTATGTTCCATTTTGAACGGGAAACCTCTGTTTGCATTGAAGTTTTATGATGAAGTGCTGGATAACGCAGTGGGGAGCGTTCGCCTGAACTTTACAAAGGAAGGTCCGGCAAGGGTGGAGCGCATTGTGCGGGCTTACGCCGAAATGACAAAAGACACTGCGCATTGCAGTGCGGAAACAAGAGCTCTTTTGCAGCAGATGAGCGAAAAAGGCAGTACAAAAGGGCATTTCTTCCGTGGAGTGGAGTGAGGATATGTTTGATTTGATTATTATGTTGAGCAGATATCTGTTCGTCATCTATATCGGACTGTATCTGTGGGAAGCCATTGTATATATCGCATACGAACAGGGCGGCTATCTGGGCAGTCCTTATCGTGCGGTATCTGTGCAGCGCAGATTGGTTGTGCTGATGCATCTGACGGCATTCCTGATTTTGTCCTATAATCGGGACACCTATCTTTTTGACTGGCAGGCATTGCTTTTTGGTGCCATATCGTTGGTATTTTTGTTGGTAGCTATTCAGCTGCTGGATCGGTTCTATTATGAAGGCTGTCCTTTAATCTGGACGGGGATGCTGTTTCTGATGGATGTGAGCCTTATCATGCTTCAACGAGTAGATCCGGCATTGGCTCATAAACAGCTGGTATGGATGGCTCTTGGGCTGGCAGGTATGCTGGCATTGCCGTCAATTTTGCGATTGATTCCAAGATTTGAGATTTTTGAATGGGCATATATCATCGTTTGTTATGGACTGTTGCTGTTTACACAGATTTTTGGTGTGGAACACGGCGGTTCCCAGAACTGGTTAGAAATTGGCAGCATCAGCTTCCAGCCTTCCGAACTTGCCAAGTTCTTGTTCATATTCTATCTGGCAAGCGTTTTCAGAAAACGTGTGGAACTGCGGGAACTGCTCATCACTGGCAGTTTGAGTGCCGGCGTCGTTATTTTGCTGGTACTGCAGAAAGACCTGGGCAGTGCCCTGATCTTCTTTATGACCTTTATGACTATGCTGTACATCGCTACATCTAATGAAGTGCTGTTTTTGCTTGGTATGGGGGCAGCCAGCTTTGCGGCTACCATTGCCTATAAACTGTTTTCCCATGTGCAGGTGCGTGTGGCAGCATGGCGTGACCCTTGGGCAGACATTGACCATGGCGGCTATCAGATCGTTACTTCTTTGTTTGCCATTACCACATACGGACTTTTCGGCAGCGGATTGACAAAAGGTATGCCAGTCAGCATCCCCGTTGTGGAAAGTGACTGTATTTTTGCGGCAATCTGCGAGGAATTCGGTGCGCTCTTTGGCGCAGGTATTATTTGTATTTTTATTATGTTGTTATATCGTGGAATCCGTATCACACTGGACTGCACCAGAAGATATTACAGCTTGCTGGCAGTAGGCTTTACAGCCATGATTGCTTTTCAGGCATTTGTCATCATCGGCGGCGTTATCAAACTGATTCCTCTGACTGGGGTTACACTGCCTCTGGTTAGCTACGGCGGTACATCCGTACTGGTGAGCCTGATGATGTTCGGCATTTTGCAGTGGGTTTGCGTATATTGCGAACAGCATAGCCAGGCTGCGGCAGAACCTGTTCAGCAGCATTATGTAGAAAGGAGATACGCCGATGAATAATATGAAAAAAAGCGTCAGACGGATCTTCTGGCTCCTGGCACTTTGCTTTTTTCTGCTGCTGGGGTATCTTGGCAAGTTAGTGATTGTAGATCGCGCGGAAATTTCCGGCAACTCTTATAATATCCGTTTACGTAATGATGAAGAAGGCATCCAGAGAGGTGACATTCTGGATCGAAACGGAGAAGTGTTGGCAACTAGTACGTTACAGGAAGATGGCAGTTATTTGCGTGAATATCCCAGAGGACGTATGGCTGCCCACGTAACGGGATATAGTAGTGTAGGGAAAACCGGTGTGGAAGCGGCTTATAACTTTGAATTGATGTCCGTCCATCAGGAATTGCTCCAGCGCTTGTCTGGTCTGCTGGAAGGAAAAGATCCCAAAGGCAATGATGTGGTACTGACACTGGATATGGATATCCAAAGTGCGGCAGGGGATTTGCTGGGCAGTACAAAAGGCGCTGTTGTGGTTATGGAACCTTCCACAGGACGTATTTTGGCAATGCAGGCATATCCTGACTTTGACCCGAATACTGTTTCCGGCGATTGGGATTATCTGACTACAGATGAAGATAGCCCTCTCGTAAACCGCGCAACCCAAGGGCTGTATCCACCCGGGTCTACGTTCAAGATTATCACTGCCCTTGCGGCAATGGAATATGTGCCCGATTGGGAGAGCTTTACTTATGATTGTACAGGCGAAGCGGAATTTGAAAACAAGGTCATCCATTGTTACAATAACAAAGCCCATGGCACTGTAGATATGGAAGAAGCCATGGCGGAATCCTGCAACTGTTATTTTGCGGCTCTTGCAGAAAAAATCGGGGCAGGAAACCTGAGCAAAGTTATGAAGGAATGTGGCATTCTTTCTGATTATGGTTTTGCGTTGGCACACAGTCAGAGCGTCATGTCACTGAATAAAGATTCTTCAGAAAGTGAATTGGTGGAAACATCCATTGGTCAGGGGAAAACAAGTGTTTCTCCTCTGTATATGGCAATGATGATTTCTGCTGTGGCAAACGACGGTATTATGATGCGTCCATATATTGTTGATCACATTCAGTATGCAAATGGAGAAATCGGCGATACAACTGTGCCGGAAAAACTCATGGAAATCTGTTCTCCTACAGAAACGAGCCAGCTTAATGATTTGCTGGTGGGTGTTGTAGATCATGGTACGGGTACAGCGGCTCAGATCAGCGGCGTAACTGTTGCTGGTAAAACGGGTACAGCAGAAAATGCCACAGGCAAAGACCATTCTTGGTTTGTAGGTTATGCACCGGCGGAAGATCCGCAGGTTTCTGTAGCAGTTGTCATTGAAAATTCTGATTACGGCAAGGCAACACCTATTGCAGGAGAAGTTTTGGAAGTGGCATTGGAAAAATTGGCAGAATAAGGGGGAAGCCATGGAAATCAAGCTGGATTTATCAAAAGAATATGCCATTGCTTTGGAAGGCGGCGGTGCAAAAGGCGCTTATGAAATTGGGGTTTGGCAAGCTTTTGAGGAAGTTGGTGTCAAATACTGCGCTGTTTCTGGTTCTTCTGTAGGCGCTTTGAATGGGGCACTGATGGCAATGCGTGATCTGGATAAAGCGGTACATCTTTGGGAAAATCTGACCTTTTCTCAGATTATTGATGTAGATGATGTACAGATGAAAGCTTTTTTTGATAAAGAAATGCGTTGGAATGAATGGCCGTCTTTTTTGCTGGATATGGCGAAAGTCATTAAGAATCGTGGTTTCGATGCAGAACCATTACGGAATCTGTTGGAAGAAGTGGTGGATGAGGAGAAAATTCGTCAGTCAGATGTCAAATTCTATTTAGTCACATATTCTTTGACAGATAAAAAAGAGTTGGATCTGGAAGCGGCTGCGCTGCCAAAAGGTACCATCCATGATATGTTGCTGGCCAGTGCTTATTTCCCTGCTTTCAAACGGGAACCTTTGAGTGGAAAGTTTTATGCAGATGGCAGTATCAAAAATGTAGTGCCGCTGAATAGTTTGGTGGAACGAGGTTACAAAGATATTATCGTAATCCGTATTTTTGGCGTTGGCTATGAAAAAAAGGTGAAGATACCAGAAGGTGTGAACGTCACTGTAGTGGCACCAAGGGAAAAACTTGGCGGCATCCTGCAGTTTGACGGGGAACAGACCAAAAAAGATATGACACTGGGATATTTTGATGGTATGAGGCTGCTCTATGGTCTGGCGGGCGAGAAATATTACATTGACAGAAAATGGAGTGAGGAAAAAGCTTATGCTATGCTGCGGGCGATGATCCAGTGGGAAAATGTTAACGGGAAACAACTGTTAAACCTGCGGGAGATCAATGAGGAGATTTTGCCCAAAATGGCAAAACGCCTGCATGTAAAAGGCGGTTATTATGAACTGTGTCTGCGGATGCTGGAAGAAAAAGCAGAAGCGTTTGGAATTACACCTTTTGTCATTCGAACAGAAGAAGAATTGCTATGGGAGATTGCCCAGATGAAAAAAAATAAATGAAATGGAAAAGCGAAAGAACCTGTTTATGGATTCTTTCGCTTTTTTGTTTTTGTGAAAGAAATGGTCATATTGCGATTTCTGGGGAAGGGGATTTTTGCAGATTATTTAACAAATTCTAGTGATTTAGAAGGATTTGGAATACAAATAATTCGTATACAAAGCAATTTTGTATGGGGAGTGTATACATTTAGCTATTTCCGTTGTTTGTAAAAATGTTGAGATTCCTCTGCTGTTTTGCTAAAAATTAGGGGAGATTTTAAAAAAATCACACGAATTTTTACAAAAAGTGGAAGGAAAAAATGGGAAAGAGGACTAAATTGTATACAGAATCCACCGTTTTTGCAGGTATGTCGTTTTTTTGTTTGATTTTTGAAAAAATATAATAAATTTTTAACAATATGGTTGCAATCAAAAAGTAAAGATGTTATAATCAAGACAAATGCAGGGAGTGAAATAAGTCATCTGCATTGCAAAACGACGAAAACTTATATGTAAATATAGGTTTTTTGTAATGTGATTGGTAACACAATCATAAAGTTGCTCATCAAACGGGGAAGAGCAATGGTTGACAAAAAAATTACATTTCATTTTGTTTTTATCGCATGGTCAAATATATAGATCAAAGGAGGACAAAACATGTACACAATGGGTGTTGACGTTGGTTCCGCTTCTTCCAAGGTTGTAATCCTGAAAGACGGGAAAGACGTTGTGGCCGCAGAAGTTGTTCAGGTCGGAACAGGTTCTTCGGGTCCCCAGAGAGCTTTGGAACAGGCTTACAAAGTAAGTGGCCTGACCAGAGAAGACATCTCTTATTTGGTTGTAACCGGCTATGGCAGATTCGCTTTTGAAGGCGCTGACAAACAGATCAGCGAAATCAGCTGCCATGCAAAAGGTATTTATCACTTGATACCCACTGCACGCACCATCATTGATATTGGCGGTCAGGATGCGAAAGCAATCAGACTGGACAGCAAAGGTGGCATTCGGCAGTTTTTTATGAATGATAAATGTGCAGCAGGTACAGGTCGTTTCCTGGAAGTTATGGCAAGAGTTTTGGAAACGACTCTGGATCAAATGGCAGAACTTGATGCGCAGGCAACAGATACTGCTCCTATCAGCAGCACCTGTACCGTATTTGCGGAGTCTGAAGTTATTTCCCAGCTCTCTAACGGCGAAAGCAGAAATAACATCATCAAGGGCGTTCATTTGTCCGTAGCCAGCAGAGCATGTGGCCTTGCTTACAGAGGCGGTCTGGAAAAAGACGTTGTCATGACTGGCGGCGTTGCCCAGAATGCCGGCGTTGTAAGAGCGGTTGCAAGCGTATTGAAAACAGACGTAATTGTGGCTCCAAACCCACAAACAACAGGCGCGCTCGGTGCAGCACTGTTTGCATACGAAGCGGCTCAAAAAAAATAAGAAAGAGGGATTAGAATGAGTTTAACACAAGGCATGAAAGCAAAACAATTGTTAGGCTACTATCAGGCAAAAACTGATGAGGACGCAAGAAAAGCAAAAGAAAGAGGCGACCTGGTTTGCTGGTCTGCTTCTGTAGCTCCTCCGGAATTCTGCGTAACTATGGGTATCGCTATGGTTTATCCCGAAACACATGCAGCTGGTATCGGTGCAAAACACGGTGCAATGGATATGCTGGATGTTGCAGAAAGAAAAGGCTACAACATTGACTGCTGTTCCTATGGTAGAGTAAACATGGGTTACATGGAATGCTTGAAAGAAGCTGCTCTCACAGGCGTAGCACCCGAAGTTCTGGTTAACTCTCCCGCAGCTAAGGTTCCTCTGCCCGATCTGGTTATCACATGTAACAACATTTGTAACACACTGCTGAAATGGTATGAAAACCTTGCAGTAGAACTGGATATTCCCTGCATCGTAATCGACGTACCTTTCAACCACACAATGCCTATTCCTGAATATGCAAAAGAATACATTGCTGATGAATTCAGAAATGCTATTTCTCAGCTGGAAGTAATCTGCGGCAGACCTTTCGATTGGAAGAAATTCCAGGAAGTAAAAGCACAGACACAGCGTTCCGTATATCAGTGGAACAGAATCGCTGACTTCACAAAATATAAACCCTCTCCTCTGAATGGTTTCGACCTGTTCAACTACATGGCTCTGATCGTTGCAGCTCGTTCTCTGGACTACTCTGAAATCACATTCAAAGCTTTCGCAGACGAACTGGAAGAAAACCTGAAAGCTGGTATCTACGCATTCAAAGGCGCAGAAAAAACACGTATTCAGTGGGAAGGTATCGCTGTATGGCCTCACCTGGGTCACACATTCAAAACACTGAAAAACATGGGCACAATCATGACAGGTTCCGCATACCCTGCTATCTGGGATCTGACATATGATGCAAACGATGAATCCCTGCACTCCATGGCAGAAGCTTACACAAGAACATACATCAATACATGCCTGAGCAACAAAGCAGCTGTACTGATGGATATCATGGAACATGGTAAAGTTGACGGTGTTGTTTACCATCTGAACAGAAGCTGCAAACTGATGAGCTTCCTGAACGTAGAAACAGCTGAAATCATCAAAGAAAAGAACGGCTTGCCTTATGTAAGCTTTGACGGCGACCAGACAGACCCTCGTGTATACTCTCCTGCACAGTATGAAACTCGTGTTCAGGCTCTGGTTGAAATGATGGAAGCAAACGTAGCAGCAGAATAAGGAGGAGAAAACAATGAGTAAAGTTGAAGCGATCTTATCTCAATTGAAAGACATTGCAGCAAATCCTAAAAAAGCAATGGATGACTATAAAGCAGAAACCGGTAAAGGCGCTGTAGGTATTATGCCTATCTACGCTCCCGAAGAAATGGTTCATGCAACAGGTTACCTGCCTATGGGTATCTGGGGTGCACAGGGCAAAACAATTTCCAAAGCTCGTACATACCTGCCTCCTTTTGCTTGTTCCATTATGCAGCAGGTTATGGAACTGCAGTGCGAAGGTGCTTATGATGACCTGGCAGCTGTACTGTTCTCCGTACCTTGTGACACTCTGAAATGCCTGAGCCAGAAATGGAAAGGCACATCCCCTGTTATCGTATTCACACATCCTCAGAACAGAGGTCTGGAAGCAGCTAACAAATTCCTGGTAAAAGAATACGAACTGGTTAAAGCTCAGCTGGAACACTATCTGGGCGTAACAATCACAAACGCAGCTCTGGAAAGATCTATCGCTATCTACAACGAAAACAGACAGGTTATGCGTGAATTCGTTAAAGTAGCAGCTGACTACCCTCAGGTAATCGACGCTGTTAGCCGTCACGCTGTATTCAAAGCTAGACAGTTCATGCTGAAAGAAAAACACACAGAACTGGTTAAAGAACTGATTGCTGAAGTAAAAGCAATGCCCGTTCAGCCTTGGACAGGTAAAAAAGTTATCGTTGCTGGTATCCTGCTGGAACCCAACGAACTGCTTGACATCTTCAACGAATTCGGTCTGGCTATCGTAGACGACGACCTGGCTCAGGAATCCAGACAGATCCGTGTAGACGTTCTGGATGGCGAAGAAGGTCCTCTGTACAGAATGGCTAAAGCATGGCAGCAGATGTATGGTTGCTCCGTTGCAACAGACACCAAAAAAGGCCGTGGCAAAATGCTGATGAACAAAATGGCTCAGACAGGCGCAGACGCAGTTATCATCGCTCAGATGAAATTCTGTGATCCCGAAGAATGGGATTACCCTGTAATGTACAGAGAATTCGAAGAAAGAGGCGTTAAGAACCTGATGATCGAAGTTGACCAGGAAGTTACATCCTTCGAACAGGTTAAAACAAGACTGCAGTCCTTCGTTGAAATGATGTAATTCACATCTATTTCGTAATTAAAAAGTAATTTAAATACTTTGACACTGGGGCAGTGGTCTGCCCCAGTGTCTTAGAATTGTGCAAAAGAGATTTAGGAGGATTTTAACGATGAGAAAAGTTAAAATTATTACTGCTGATGAAGCAGCTAAACTTGTAAAAAATGGTGACACCATTACTACCAGCGGTTTCGTTGCAAGTGCTATTCCTGAAGCACTGAACAAAGCAGTTGAAAAAAGATTCCTGGAAACAGGCGAACCCAACAACCTGACATATGTATACTGCGGTTCTCAGGGTAACAAAGACGGCCGTGGCGCTGAACACTATGCTCATGAAGGCATGCTGAAAAGATATATCGCAGGTCACTGGGCAACAGTTCCCGCTCTGGTAAAAATGGCTCTGGAAAACAAAATGGAAGCTTACAACGTATCTCAGGGTGCTCTGTGCCACCTGTTCAGAGATATCGCTGCTCATAAACCCGGTACTTTCACAAAAGTTGGTCTGGGTACTTTCATCGACCCCAGAAATGGCGGCGGTAAAGTAAACGATATCACAAAAGAAGATATCATCGAACTGGTTAACATCAAAGGTCAGGATTACCTGTTCTACCCTGCATTCCCTATTCATGTAGCTATGATCAGAGGTACATATGCAGACGAAAGCGGTAACATCTCCTTCGAAAAAGAAGTATCTCCTCTGGAAGGTACATCCGTATGCCAGGCTGTTAAAAACAGCGGCGGTATCGTTATCGTTCAGGTAGAAAGAGTTGTGAAAGCTGGTACTCTGGATCCTAGACTGGTTAAAGTTCCTGGTATCTATGTTGACTACGTAGTAGTAGCTGACTCCGCAGATCATCAGCAGACACTGGATTGCGAATACGATCCTACTCTGTCTGGTGAAAAACGTATGCCTGACGTTGCTCCCGAACCCCTGCCTCTGAGCGCTAAGAAGATCATCGGTCGTCGTGGTGCAATGGAACTGGAAAAAGACGTTGCAGTTAACCTGGGCGTAGGTGCTCCTGAATATGTTGCATCTGTTGCTAACGAAGAAGGTATCGGCGACTTCATGACACTGACAGTAGAAGGCGGCGCTGTTGGCGGCGTTCCCGCTGGCGGCATCAGATTCGGTTCTGCTTACAACGCAGACGCTCTGCTGGATCAGGGTTATCAGTTCGACTTCTATGATGGCGGCGGTCTGGATCTGTGCTATCTGGGTCTGGCTGAATGTGACGGTCATGGTAACATCAACGTTTCCAGATTCGGTCCTAGAATCGCTGGTTGCGGCGGCTTCATCAACATCACTCAGAACACACACAAAGTATTCTTCTGCGGTACTTTCACAGCCGGCGGCCTGAAAGTAAAAGTTGAAGATGGTAAAGTAGTTATCGCTCAGGAAGGTAAACAGAAAAAATTCCTGAAAGACGTTGAACAGATTACATTCAACGGCGATATTGCTCTGCAGAACAAACAGGAAGTTATGTACATCACAGAAAGATGCGTATTCCAGCTGAAAGAAGATGGTATGCACCTGACAGAAATCGCTCCTGGTATCGACCTGCAGACACAGATCCTGGATATGATGGATTTCGAACCCATCGTTGACAGAGATGCTAACGGCGAAATCAAACTGATGGATGCAAAACTGTTTGCAGAAGGTTTGATGGGTCTGAAAGAAATGAAAGAAGGCTGCTAATTCCTTTATTTCTGCATAATGGAACACAAGGAGTTCTCGTTTGAGGCTTCTTCATAAGAAAATAATGAAAGCTGAAATCTTTGTAGTACAGGGATTTCAGCTTTCTTCTTTTGTAAAGGGGTTATTGGATCTATTTTCTTATGAAGAAAGCTGCTGCAGCTTCCTTTAAGAAATCATGAAATTGAAACATAATGTTTTCTTAAGGGAAGTCTGCTTTTTGGGTATCTACATAAGAAAACAAAGAAAGCCAAAACCCTTATGATTACAAAGGATTTTGGCTTTCTTATTTTTTGAAGATTTAATTTGTTATGTTTTCTTATGCAGGTAGCCGTCGCAATTCCCCTTAAGAAATTAAGAAAAAGGAAAATCAATGTTTTCTTAAGGGGAAGTTGCTTTAGAGAGTTCCTTTTTTATGGTAAAAAACAGTGTTCTGTGGTATGCTGAAAAGAAAAGAATGATATATATTTTTTATGGATAAAGGAGGACTTGAAATGCAGTTTTCATCCGCTAAGATTAGAAATTTGGAATTAAAAAATCGCTGGATCATGCTGGTTATGCATACAGGCTTTGCTGAAGGCGATGCACTGACAGAACGAGAATATGCCTTCTATGAAGAACGGGCAAAGGGCGGCGCGGCAGCAGTGACTATGGTTTTGGGGGTTAATGGTGCTGGTGCGCTGAAAAAGATGTATCATGCAGATACATTAGATGGAAATAGCTTGAAAACATTGGCTGAACGTCTGCATGCGTATGATTGTAAATTGATTGTGCAGTTATTCCATTGCGGTAGAAATGAAAGCAGAAAAAATCATGGAGACAAGCCACTTTTGGCACCATCTCCAGTGGCTTCACCTATTTTCCGTGAAGAACCTCAGGAAATGACAGAAGAAGATTTGTTGCAAACAAAAGCAGACTTTGCAAAAGCGGCAGTTTTTTGTAAAGAAAATGGTGTGGATGCAGTGGAAATTAGTGCTTCTGCTGGATATTTGCTGTCTGAATTCCTGTCACCTATCACCAATTTGCGGGCAGATAAATATGGTATGGGAGAAGACAAAGGAATGACATATCCTTTGGAAGTTTTACAGGCAGTAAGAGAATCTGTGGGGGATTACCCGATTTTGATGAAGGTTTCTGGCGCGCAGATGTTAGATGGCGGCTATGAGCTTACAGATACCATCGTTTTTTGCAGAAAAGCAGAACAAGAAGGATTCATTGATGCCATTACTGTAACAGGTGGCTGGCATGAATCTCCTGTGGAACAGATTTCTTTCTATGTATCTAAAGGCGCTTATGCACCTTTGGCAGGTGCTATAAAAAAATATACTTCTGTGCCTGTGATCGCATGTAATCGTATTCAGGATGCGGAAACAGCAGAACGCGTTCTGTCAGAAGGATTGTGTGATTTTGTGGGTTCTGCAAGAGCCTTTTTGGCAGATGCTCATTATGTGGAAAAACTGCAGAAAAAAGAAATGTTTAATCACTGTCAGGCGTGCAACCACTGCATAATGGATGTCTTAAAAGGAAAAGAACTGCATTGCGCATTCTGTCCTGAAGCGGGACATGAATATATGGAGAATCAGCGTCGCAAGATTGCCACTAGAAAAGAAGTACTTGTTATTGGCGGCGGTCCGGCAGGGATGTATGCAGCGAAAAAATCTGCTGAACGTGGTTTTTTGACAACTTTGGTATGTAAAGAAGATCATTTGGGCGGTCAGCTGAATTTGGCAAAACTACCTCCCAGAAAGGAAGAAATCGGTACATTCGTTTCTTATCTGGAACATACGCTGAAGGAATTGGGTGTTAACATCATCCTTGGAAAAGAAGTTGATGTGGACTTTGTGATGGAAAAGAAACCATATTTTACAGTGTTGGCAATGGGAAGCGAACCAATTATTCCCAATTTGGAAGGGTTGGAAACAACCACATATCAGTTGGCACAAAACGTGTTGCGGATGGATGATGAAACATTAAAGAAATATGGTGAAGGGCAGATTGTTATTGTAGGTGGCAGTTCCTTAGGTCTGGAATTGGCAGAGTTCTTGATGAACAAATTGCCAGAGGCAAAAATTAAAATTTTGGAAGCCAACAGTCGTATGGGAGCAGAGCTGGGTGCAATGGCTAGACCTTTGCTCAATGGTTTGAAGAAAGCAGGTGTACAAACCATGTGCGATACAAGGGTGACTTCTTTTGATGGGAAAAAAGTCATGATTTCCATTGGCAATCAGCCATTTTTTGTCACAGCAGACCATTTGATATTGGCATGTGGTTCTAAATCTGTTTCTAGCAGTGAAATCGCTATGGCTTTGATGGATGAAAGACTTTCTTATGCCGTTGTAGGGGATGCAGACCACGTGGCAGATGTAGATGAAGGGCTGAAAAGTGTCTTCGAGCTGTTCTCTCGTTTTTATCTTGCGTAAGTTAATTTTCTGTTAAATTTGCCTAAAAGTTGTCATACATCAATAAATAATTTAGTCCGTTATTGCAAAAAAATACATTGTATGTTATAATATACATGCTGAAACAAAAACTTTTGTCTTTGTTTAACAGACAATTCAGAAAGGAAGCGTATGAAGATGGATTTTATTAGAAGAACTTGGGCAGAAATTGACTTGGATGCGCTGGACTATAATATTAAGAGCATCAAGGCAAAAATGAAAGATGGTCAGAAAGTTATGGGTATTGTCAAAGCGGACTGCTATGGTCATGGCGATGGTTTTATAGCCCGTAAACTGGAAGCAGCAGGTTTTGACTGGTTTGGTGTTTCCAACATCGAAGAAGGTATGAGTCTGCGTACAGAAGGTATTACAAAGCCCATTCTGATTTTAGGATATACTCCTGTAGACTGTGCAAATATTCTTGCAGAACAGAAGATCACACAGGCGCTGATCGGCATGGAATACTGCAAAGCCCTTCAGGAAGCAGCAGCAAAAGCTGGCGTTGTTGTAGATGGTCATATCAAACTGGATACAGGCATGACACGCGTTGGTTTCCAGACAGATGATGAAAATTTTGAAGAATCCCTGAAAGAAATCATTGAAGTGAGCAAAATGCCCAATATCCATATTACAGGTATCTTTACCCATCACGCCGTTGCAGATGCATATCAGGGCGACAATCCTGCATTTACAGACATGCAGTTCCATCGTTTCATGAAAATGACAGACGCACTGAAAGAAGCAGGTGTTGACATTGGTCTGCGTCATTGCGCAAACAGTGCTACTATCATTTCTTATCCTGAAAAACATCTGGATATGTGCCGTTCCGGTATTATTACATACGGTATGCTTCCTTCTGATGAATGCGAAGGCAGAATTGATCTGAAACCTTTGATGACACTGAAGACCACTATCGGTTTGGTAAAACATGTTCCTGCAGGTTCTCAGCTGTCTTACGGCAGAACATACACAGCAGAAACAGACAGAATCATCGCAACAGTACCCATCGGTTATGCGGATGGTTATAATAGAAACCTGTCTAATGACGCAAGAATGCTGGTAAACGGCAAATTTGCTCCCGTTGTTGGCAGAATCTGCATGGACCAGTGCATGCTGGATGTAACAGACATTCCTGGCGTAAAAATGGGTGACGAAGTTGTTGTATTTGGTAAACAGGGCGACGAAGTCCTGCCTATCGAAGAACTGGCAAATAAACTGCATACCATCAACTATGAATTAACTTGTGTTATCACAAAGAGAGTGCCTCGTGTATATCTGGAAGGCGGCAAGATCGTTGGTATCGTAGACCACGTTCTGCATCGTTATAAATAATTGATTACATAATAGAAAAGCCTGAAATTCTGATTTAAGAATTTCAGGCTTTTTTTATTGAATACTTTTTTGTTCTTTGATTTTGGGTTTTGGCTGAATGGAAAGAAGGAATACAGTTGCAATGATGCAAGCAATGCCAATGTAATCAATGGATTCCAAGTGGGTGTGAAGCCAAAGGACTGATGCAGCTGTAGAGGATAATGGTTCTACAGAAGCCAGCAAACTGGATTTCGTGGGACCAATATATTTTACCCCATAAAGAAATGTCAAATAGGGCAGCATGGCACCAAAGAATATCACAAAAAGGATACATCCAATAGAAACGAAGTTGAAAGTCCCTTCTAAGTGCCAGAATGGTGCAACAAAATTGGTACAGATGCCACCGATCAACATACCCCAAGTAATGAGCAGTATGGTGTCATACTTCTGTAGAAGATTTTTGGGGAAGACTGTGTAAAAAGCCAGAGCAACGGCAGAAAGCAGTCCCCAAAATAAAGCCAGTGGTGAAATAGATAAACTTTTTACATTTCCATGGGTTGCCAGTAAGAATGTTCCCAGCAGTGCGCAGAGCACAGCGGCAAATTCAAAAAAAGACGGCATTTTATGGTATCGTATGGAAACATAAATGATAATCATAACAGGCGCTAAATATTGCAGAACGGTAGCCGTAGCAGCATTGGAATGCCCGATGGCAAGAAAATAACCGTACTGCATGAACAACATCCCAATTAAGCTGAACAACAACATATCTTTCGCATCTTTTTTATTTTTCCAAATATCAAAAATTTCTTTTCCTCTGCGCCAATAGATATATATTAGAAGTAAAATACCTGCTGCCAGCATACGATTGGAGGCGAGCCACTTGGATGAAATCCCCATTTGCTGAAAAAGGAATTGCCCTACGGTGCCGGTAAAGCCCCATAGACAGGCGCTGAATATACAAAGAAGAGCTCCTCGTGTGCTTCTATTATTTAACATAAGAAAAATAACCCCCTCGCTTTTGTAAAATATTTTACATAGGACAAAAATCTGTTTTACCAGCAAGGAAGAGAGCGATACGGGCACGGATGTGTTTTAACGTTAAGTCTCAGAAAAGATTATATGTAGATTTTACAGGACAGTTTTGCAAAACTCTCCCATAAAAACCTTGATTTGCTGCTTTATGCTACCATATCGTGGTAACAAAGTCAACTTTTCACAGGAATAAAGCTCGCTATTTAACATAGATTTAACATAAACAAGATATTTGATTTAACGTAAAAACAGTATTATGAATTTGCAAAACAAGGAAAGAAGAAATAAAAGGAGAGAAAAATATTATGAAGAAATTTTTAGCACTTGGTTTAGCAATGATGATGTCTGTTGCAGCACTGACAGGCTGCGGCGGCGGTAGTGAAGAAGCAGCAGAAGGCGGCGATACAGCTGCAACAAGCGGTGCCATCTCTGTAGTTTCCAGAGAAGACGGTTCCGGTACAAGAGGTGCTTTTATCGAACTTTTCGGCATTGAAGAAAAAAATGATGCGGGCGAAAAAGTTGATATGACAACAGAAATGGCAGAAATCACAAACAGCACCGCTGTTATGATGACAACTGTTGCAGGCAACCCCAACGCAATCGGTTATGTTTCCCTGGGTTCTTTGGATGACAGCGTAAAAGCACTGAAAATTGATGGTGCTGAAGCAACAGCAGAAAACATCAAAAACGGTACTTATAAAGTAGCTCGTCCTTTCAACATCGCAACAAAAGAAGATGTTTCTGAAGTAGCTAGCGACTTTATCGCATTCATCATGAGCGACGAAGGTCAGGCAGTAGTTGAAGAAAACGGCTACATCAGCCAGGGCAGCACAGGCGCTTACACAGCATCTAACATGAGCGGCAAAATTGTTGTTGCAGGTTCTTCTTCCATCACACCCGTTATGGAAAAACTGAAAGAAGCATACATCGCTCTGAACCCCAATGTAACAATCGAAGTACAGCAGAACGACTCCACAACAGGTATGACTTCCGTATCAGAAGGCACATGTGACATCGGTATGGCTTCCAGAGAACTGAAAGACAGCGAACTGGCAAATGGTCTGCAGCCTACAGTAATCGCAATGGATGGTATTGCAGTCATCGTAAACCAGGAAAACACAGTAAGCGATATGACAAGCGATACAGTAAAAGCAATCTTCACAGGTGCAACAACAGATTGGTCTGAAGTTGCTTAATCAACAGAAGAAAAAGTGAAAAGAGAAGGAATGTGTTATGCCGAAAGAGAATCCTTTCGGCATAACTTTTGAAAAGAGAAAGGAGAGGAAAGATACCAATGAAAGAAGGCGTAATGAAAATTGTTTTCCTGTTGGCAGCGTGTGTGTCCATTCTGGCAGTCGCACTGATCTGTATCTTCCTGTTTGCCAATGGTGTGCCTGCAATTCATAAAATCGGTATAACGGAGTTCCTGTTTGGTCAAACATGGAAACCCTCCAATAATATTTATGGAATTTTCCCCATGATCATCGGCAGTATTTATGTGACAGCCGGAGCGGTTATCATCGGTGTTCCTATGGGGATTCTGTGTGCTATTTTTCTTGCAAGATTCTGTCCTGAAAAATTATATAAAATTGTAAAACCGGCGGTTTCTCTGCTTGCAGGGATTCCTTCCATCGTATATGGTTTCTTTGGTCTGGTTGTAATCGTACCTATCATGCAGGATTTGACAGGTACAAATGGGAAAGGTATCTTAACTGCTTCCATTTTGCTGGGCATTATGATCCTGCCCACAGTTATCGGTGTTTCCGAATCCGCTATTCGTGCGGTGCCGAATTCTTACTACGAAGGTTCTCTGGCACTGGGTGCAACCCATGAAAGAAGCGTATTCTTCGCAGTGCTGCCTGCAGCAAAGCAGGGGATTTTGGCAGGTGTTATCTTAGGTGTTGGTCGTGCCATTGGGGAAACCATGGCAGTTATCATGGTTGCCGGCAACAACGCGGTAATGCCAAAGAGCATCTTCAGCGGCGTACGTACATTGACAGCAAACATCGTTATGGAAATGGGTTACGCAACAGACCTGCATCGAGAGGCACTGCTGGGTACCGGCGTAGTTCTGTTCGTATTTATTTTGATTATTAACTTGTCCTTCTCCGCATTGAAAAGGAGGAATCATTGATGGAAGCTATTAATAAAGAATCAACATTACAGCGATTGAAAAGTTATCGCAAACATCCGCTTTCCGCAATCCTGTTTTTACTGGTTGTGATTTCAGCGGTGATTACATTAACCGTATTGATTGCACTGATTGCTTATATTCTGATTAAGGGGATTCCCAATCTGAGCCCTGAACTTTTTGAATGGGAATATACCACTGAGAACGTTTCCATGATGCCGGCAATCATCAATACACTGATTATTACAGCATTGTCTTTGCTGTTTGCACTGCCAGTTGGTATTTGCTCTGCTATTTATCTGGTAGAATATGCAAAACGTGGGAATAAGCTGGTTTCTATTGTGCGTATTACCACAGAAACATTGTCCGGTATTCCTTCCATTGTATATGGTTTGTTTGGTTATCTGTTCTTCAATATCTTCCTGGGATGGAGTTATACCATTCTGGGTGGTGCACTGACACTGGCAATCATGATTTTGCCTCTGATCATGCGTACAACAGAAGAAGCCCTCATTGCGGTACCTGACTTGTATCGTGAAGGTAGTTTTGGTCTGGGTGCCGGCAAACTGCGTACCGTATTCCGTATTGTACTTCCTTCTGCGGTTCCCGGGATTCTGGCAGGTGTCATCCTGGCAGTCGGCAGAATCGTCGGCGAAACAGCAGCGCTGCTGTATCCCGCAGGTGCAGCCACAACGGTTGCGGATGGTCTCATGTCCTCCGGTCGTACGTTGGCAGTTCATATGTACGCACTGCTGAATGAAGGTCTGTATATGGATCAGGCTTATGCAACAGCGGTTGTACTGCTTGTAGTTGTTATCGGTATCAATGCATTGTCTGGATTGATTGCGAAAAAGGTAGGAGTGAAAGATTGAGTATGAATAAATTTGAAATTTCCAATCTGGATTTGTTTTATGGCGATTTCAAAGCCTTGAAAAACATCAATTTGAATATTACAGAAGGGGATATCACAGCATTTATCGGACCTTCCGGCTGCGGTAAATCTACACTGCTGAAATCCCTGAACAGAATGAATGACCTGGTAGAAGGCTGCCGCATCACAGGGAAAGTCCTGCTGGATGGGGAAGATATTTATGGCAGTATGGATCTGAACCACCTGCGCAAACGTGTAGGTATGGTTTTCCAGAAACCCAATCCCTTCCCTATGAGTATTTATGATAATGTTGCTTATGGTCCCAGAACCCATGGCATTCGTTCCAAAGTGAAACTGGATGAAATTGTAGAAAAAGCACTGCGTGATGCAGCCATTTGGGATGAAGTAAAAGATCGTCTGAAGAAAAATGCACTGGGCATGAGTGGTGGTCAGCAGCAGCGTCTTTGCATCGCAAGAGCTTTGGCTGTTCAGCCGGAAGTTCTCCTCATGGACGAGCCTACATCCGCTCTTGACCCCATTTCCACTTCCCGTATTGAAGAACTTGCGGTGGAATTGAAAAAAGAGTACACTATCATTATGGTAACACATAATATGCAGCAGGCTGCCCGTATTTCTGATAAAACGGCGTTTTTCCTGCTGGGTGAAGTGGTTGAGTATGGAGATACAGAACAGATCTTCTCCATGCCTAAGGACAAACGTACTGAAGACTATATTACGGGGAGGTTTGGTTGATATGCGTACAAGATTTGATGAACAGCTGGAACAGCTGCATGTAGAACTAATTACCATGGGTGCTTTGTGTGAGGAAGCCATTACGTTGGCATTGAAATCCCTTTTTGATCGGGATCGCAGTTTGGTACCTGTTGTGTTGGAAAAAGACGGTGAAATTGACCGAAAAGAAAGAGATATTGAAGCACTGTGTATGCGTCTGCTGCTGCAGCAGCAGCCCGTTGCAAGAGATTTGAGAACAATCTCTTCTGCACTGAAAATGATTTCTGATATGGAAAGAATTGGCGACCAGGCAGCAGATATTGTGGAACTGACAGATCAGATGCATGATAAACAGCTGGAAATGTCCTGTTCCCTGCATATTCGTTCTATGTCTGAAGAAGCAGTGAAAATGGTTACACAGAGCGTAGACTCTTTTGTAAAAGCAGATTTGGAACTGGCACACAGTGTCATTGCTTATGATGACGTTGTGGATAACCTGTTTTCCAAAATTCGCGGAGAAATCATTGAACAGATTGCGACAGACGGAACAAATGGCGAAGCGTATATCGATCTGCTCATGATTGCAAAATATCTGGAAAGAGTTGCAGACCATGCTACCAATATTGCAGAATGGGTAGAATATTCCATCACAGGCATCCATGGAGAAATGGATGGTGAATAAATATGATTACATTTGAGGATATCAAAAATAATGCGGATATCCGCACTTATATTCAGTGCGCGGACGAATCTCTGGCAGCACTGGGATTTACAGAACATTCCTTTGCTCATGTGACAAGAGTTGCAGAAACGGCAAAATATATTCTGGAAACACTTGGCTATTCAGAACACGAAGTGGAATTGGCAAGAATTGCCGGATTCATGCACGACATCGGCAATGTGGTCAATCGTGTAGACCATTCTCAAAGCGGTGCCGTTATGGCATTCCGTATTCTGGATAAACTGGGTATGCCCGCAGAAGATATTGCAACAGTGGTAACAGCCATTGGGAACCATGATGAAGGTCATGGTGTGCCTGTCAATGCCATTGCCGCAGCATTGATTCTGGCAGATAAATCAGATGTACGCAGAACCCGTGTGCGTAATCAGGAAAAAACCACCTTTGATATCCATGACAGAGTCAATTATTCCGTAGAAAAATCTGTCTTGAAGATCAATGAAGCCCATACACTCATTAAACTGAAATTGACGGTTGATACCCATTACAGTTCTGTCATGGACTACTTTGAAATTTTTCTGGAACGTATGACACTGTGCAGAAAAGCAGCAAAAAAATTGGGATTGAAGTTTCAATTGATGATTAATGAAAATTCTCTGATGTAAGGAGTGAGGCTGTAGATGATTTATCTGGTAGAAGATGATAACAGCATTCGGGAACTGGTAGCATATACATTCAATACAGCAGGGCTGGAAGCGGAAGGATTTGATAAACCTTCTTTGTTTTGGGAAGCGTTGGAAAAACGGAAACCAGATTTGGTTCTGTTAGATATTATGCTGCCGGAAGAAGATGGCATACAGATTTTGCAGAAACTGCGACAAAGAGAAGATACAAAAAAACTCCCTGTCATTATGCTGACGGCAAAAGGCAGCGAGTATGATAAAGTTATGGGGCTGGAAAGTGGTGCAGACGATTATGTATCCAAACCCTTTGGCATGATGGAATTACTGGCAAGGGTGAAAGCACTGCTGCGCAGAACAGAAGATTTGCGTCCTGCTCAAGAAAATAGATACGTCATTGGCGATTTGACGGTAAATCAAAAACGCCATGAAGTGTTGGTAAAAGGAGAAGCTGTTACACTAACCAAAAAAGAATTTGATATGCTTTGTTATCTGTTGGAAAACAAGGGCATGGTTTTAACAAGAGATCAACTTCTCAATCAAATCTGGGGATATGATTTCGATGGGGAAAACCGAACCGTGGATGTGCACATTCGGACACTGCGGCAGAAATTAGGCGATTGCGGTACATACATTGAAACCATACGAGGTATTGGGTATAAGATTGGAGGCAATCCATGACAAAGAGAATTTTTCGTGCGATATTCAATGTATCGCTGTTGATTTTGATCGCATCCACTTTTATTCTGGTTGCATTTGTAGGGGATTATAATAGTGACCAGACAAAAGAAGCGATGCACGCAGATGCTGTCTATATTGCAAAAGCCATGGAAACGGAAGGTATTTCGTATCTGGAGCAGTTGCCGAAACAAAACCAGAGAATCACATGGATTGACGCAGATGGTACAGTGCTGTTTGATTCCAATGTAGATGTTTCCCAGATGGAAAATCATGGGGAACGTGAGGAAGTCGTTGAGGCTTTGAACACAGGCAGAGGTGAGAGCACACGTTACTCCACCACATTGGCAGAAAAAACAGAAAACTACGCAATTAAACTGAGTGATGGTACCATTTTACGTTTGTCTGTTACCAGTTTGAGTGCACTGAGCATTTTCCTTTCTATGACACAGCTGTTGGCTTTGGTACTTGTAATCGCATTGATTTTGGCAGGTTTCCTGGCAAGCAAAACATCCAAGAGCATTGTGAAACCTTTGGAAAATGTAGATTTGGAACATCCTGAACAGGCGGAAATTTATGACGAAATGGCACCTTTCCTGCGCCGTATTGCTGTGCAGAATAAACTCATCAGCAAACAGATGCAGGATCGTCAGCGCAGACAGCGTGAGTTTGAAACCATTACGGAAAATATGCAGGAAGGTTTGTTGGTTTTGGATGCCAGAGGAGAAGTCCTTTCCTGCAATAAAGGCGCAAGACGTTTGCTTGGTGTAGATCGTGTGCCAGAAAAAGAAAACGTGTTTGCCTTAAATCGTACAGAGGGCTTCAGACGCTGCATTACAGCTGCATTGGCAGGCAGTCACGAAGAAGTGACCATGGAAAGTGATGGCAGAAGTTACCAGCTGCTGGCAAACCCTGTCACAGAAGATGGTTTGGTTGCAGGTGTGGTTCTGTTGCTGTTTGATAACACAGAAAAGGCTGATCGTGAAAAACTGCGCCGCGAATTTACGGCAAATGTTTCTCATGAATTGAAAACACCGTTGACCAGCATTTCTGGTTTTGCAGAAATCATGAAAAATGGCATGGTGAAAGCAGAGGATGTACCTCGCTTTGCAAATAACATTTATGAGGAAGCACAGAGATTGATTTCCATGGTACAGGATATCATCCAGCTTTCCAGATTGGATGAAGCCCAGGAAAATGTGGAAAAAACAGATGTGGATGTGGCGTTGATTGCAGAAACTGTGGCAAAACGTCTGGAAACACAGGCAGCCCAGAAAAAAATCAAATTCCATCTGGAAACAGAAACAGCTGTTTTGTCCGGTGTGCCTCATGTGCTGGAAGAAATGATCTATAATCTGTGTGACAATGCAATCCGTTATAACAAAGATAATGGTTCTGTTACACTGAAAGTGGAAAAACATCCCGATGATATTACCGTATCTGTTGCAGATACAGGAATTGGTATTCCTTATGGCGAACAGGAAAGAGTATTTGAACGTTTCTATCGTGTCAGCCGCAGCCGCAGCAAAGATGTCGATGGCACAGGATTAGGATTATCCATTGTGAAACATGGAGCAATGCTGCACAATGCTACCATTTCTATGGATAGTGAACCTGGTAAAGGTACAGAAATCAGACTGATTTTTTCTCTTGCAGAAAAGTAATGTCTGAGCAATATAGCATTTAAAGAAAAAAGCACGAAATCATTCATGGGTAGAAGGGTTTCGTGCTTTTTGATATGATTATAAATGCCGGACAAATAATGAAAATTCAGAAAAAAGTTTTATGAGAAACATGAAAACATCAATCCAGTATCATTTAGAAAAAGGATTGGTGTTTTTATTTTATTTTAATTCATGGAGGCTGCGCCTTTTTGGACAGCAATCAGACCAGTGCGTGCAATTTCTACAATGCCAAAAGGTCGGAGCATTTCCAGAAACAAATTGATTTGCTGTGGAAGATCAGCCAATTCTACAGTCAATGTTGCTGCAGAAACATCATCGATTTTTGCGTGCATAATATCGCAAAGATCTTTGATGTTACGGCGTGTGGAAGGAGTAGCGGAAACCTTTACCAGAATCAGTTCTCTGCCAGTCATTTCCACATTGTCCAGACGTTTGATCTTCAAGACACAGATCAGTTTATTCAACTGTTTTTCCAGCTGATCCACGGCGTTATGACCAATGTCAATGATCATGGTAATACGGGAGACACTTTCATCTTCCGTCACACTAACAGCTAGACTTTCGATATTGAAACCTCTCCTGGAAAAAAGACCGGTGATTTTATTCAATACACCTGGTTGATTTTCAACCAATACGGATATAACCTGTTTCATTGGAACCCCTCCTTACATATTGACTTTGGAATTTTCTGCTTCTGATACAACACATTCCAGCAGATAAGGACCATCATAAGCCAGCATTTCTGCAATGGCATCTGCCATATCTGCATCCTGACTGATACGGCGGCTCTTTACGCCAAAGGCATCTGCCAATTTGCTAAAATCAGGTGTATCCGGCAGAGCAACGGCAAACTTATGACGCTTTGCGATACGCTGCAGTTCACATACCATGCCTAAGGTACGGTTGTTCAGCAAAACGATTTTTACATCACAGCCTTGCTCTACCATAGTGGATAATTCATTATTGGTCATCTGAAAAGCACCGTCACCGCATACGACAATGGTTTGTTTTTCTGGTGCAGCGATTTTTACCCCAATAGCAGCAGGCAAAGCATAGCCCATGGTACCCAAACCGCCTGTAGTCAGGAAACGCCCCTGACGCATAGGCAGATATTTTGCTGCCCAGATTTGATTCTGACCTACGTCGGCAACAACACAAGCGTCTGCAGTGATTTGCTTGCCAATTTCCGCCATGAGACGCTTGGGCTGAATGGTATCAGGACGAGGATCTGGCATTGTTGCTTTTTCCGCTGCTGCTTCCTGCTGCAAATATTCTGACCAATGCGAACAGTTGGAGACAGGGTGTTCTGCCAACAGGCTTTCCAGTACTGCCCGCAGATCACCTACCAGAGGAACAGTAGGGTTTACATTTTTGCCGATTTCTGCAGGATCGATGTCAATATGAATGGTTTTGGATTGGCTGCTGATCTTTTCCGGAGCCGTAATGGCACGGTCACCTACACGAGCACCAACCAAAATCAACAAGTCTGTTTGAGAAAGTGCCATATTGGCTGTTTTATGTCCGAAGGAGCCAATCATTCCGATATTCAGTGGATGAGAGGTAGGCAGGACTCCTAAGCCCATCATGGTGGTTACCATAGGAATTTTGGTTTCTTCACAAAGTTGCCGTACTTGTTCTTGTGCTTTAGCGCAAAAGGCACCTCCGCCGACGCAGATCAAAGGGCGTTCTGCAGCGGCAATGGTTTTAACCACTTTTTTCAGCTGTTTCAAGTTGCCGTTGATAGTGGGTTTATAACCTCGAATATTTACTTCTTCAGGATATGAGAAATCAATTTCTGCTTCCTGCATATCAATGGGGACGTCGATGAGGACAGGACCGGGACGCCCAGTAGTCGCGATATGGAAGGCTTCCTTGAAAATGCGGGGAATGTCTTCCGCTTTTTTTATGAGATAAGTGTGCTTGATGAAAGGGGAAACTGCACCTGTGATATCTACTTCCTGAAAAATATCCCGCCCCAGCAGATAACTTTGTACCTGACCGGTGATGGCAACGAGAGGGATACTGTCCATGTAAGCGGTGGCGATACCGGTGATGAGATTGGTGGCTCCCGGACCAGATGTTACGACGCAGACACCGGCTTTGCCAGTGATGCGGGCATAGCCCGATGCCATATGGGCAGCGCTTTGTTCCTGCCGCACAAGAATATGCTGAATAGATTCACTGTGATATAATGCTTCGTAAAAAGGACATATAGTGGCACCTGGATAGCCGAAAATGTGGCTTACATCTTCTTCCTCCAGACAACGTACCATACTTTGTGCACCAGTCATGTTCATATAAAAATCGCCTCCATTTTTCTTTTGTAAGTAAATAAGACAGCGGACTTTAACAGCCCGCTGTCTTTGCTTCCGTGTGTTTTATGTCGATCAAATTTCTGCGCAAATCAGTCTGCCAGCTTCTTTTGTACCCACCAGAGTCATACCTTCCGTATAGATATCCGGTGTGCGATAGCCTTTTGCTAATACAGTCTTAACGGCGTTTTCGATGGCATCTGCTTCTTCAGAAAGACCAAAGGTATAGCGCAGCATCATTGCTGTAGACAATATTGTAGCCATGGGATTTGCTTTGTCCTGACCAGCAATATCAGGCGCAGAACCATGAACCGGTTCATACATGCCGAAATTGCCTTTTGCCAGGCTGGCGGAAGGCAGCATACCGATGGAACCGGTGATCATGCTGGCTTCATCAGAGAGGATATCCCCGAAGATGTTGCCTGTGACAATGACATCAAACTGTTTTGGATTGCGTACCAGCTGCATCGCTGCATTGTCGATATAAAGATGTTCCAGTGTGACTTCTGGATAATCCTTTGCCACTTCTGTTACCACTCTCCGCCATAGACGAGAGCTTTCCAGTACATTGGCTTTATCCACACTGGTGACTTTTTTGTTTCGTTTCATCGCCATATCAAAGGCTGTGACGGCGATTCGTTTGACTTCTTCTTCTGCATACTGTTCTACATCGTAAGCGGCAAGACCAAGTTCTGTATCTTTTGTGCCTCTTTCGCCAAAATAGATACCGCCTGTTAATTCACGTACCACGACGATGTCCAGTCCGCCTTCCACGATTTCCGGTTTCAGGGGACAAGCGTCTGCCAAGGCGTCAAAGAGCATTGCAGGACGGATATTGGCAAAGAGTTCCAATTCTTTGCGCAGTCCAAGTAAAGCCCGTTCTGGACGTTTGTCACCAGGTAATGTATCCCATTTCCAGCCACCGACGGCACCCAAAAGGACGGCATCAGCTGCTTTGCAGGCGTCAATGGTTGCCTGAGGCAAACATTCTCCTACAGCGTCAATGGCACAACCGCCTGCCAATACAGGGGTATAAACAAATTCGTGATGATATTTCTCGGCGATGGTATCCAGTACCTTTAATGCTTCTCCTACTACTTCGGGACCGATACCGTCGCCGTGAATGACAGCAATGTTGTATTTCATAGGACATTTCCCTTTCTCTTTTGTACTTAACGGATGGAATTGAGCAGACCGCCTTTGGCAATGATTTCTTTGATGAAATCAGGGAAGGGCAGTGCTTGATAAGTTTCGTTTCTGGTTACGTTTGTGATAATGCCAGTATCAAAGTCGATGGCGACTTCGTCGCCGTCCTGAATCTTGTCGCTGGCTTCTTCACATTCCAGAATTGCCAAACCAATATTGATGGCATTGCGGTAGAAAATCCGGGCAAATGTTTTAGCAATGACGCAGGAAATACCGGATTCTTTGATGGCAATGGGGGCATGTTCTCTGGAAGAGCCGCAGCCGAAGTTCCAGCCGCCTACCATGATGTCGCCGTCTTTTACTTTGTGGACAAATTCTGTATCAATATCTTCCATGCAATGGCTTGCCAGTTCTTTGTGATTGGCAGTGTTCAAATGTCTTGCAGGAATGATAACGTCTGTATCAATATTATCGCCGTACTTGTGTACGCGTCCATTTGCTTTCATTGTTCAAAACCTCCTTACACTTCATCGGGACTGCTGATTTTGCCTGTGATGGCAGATGCTGCTGCAACGGCAGGGCTAGCCAGATATACTTCGGATTTCACATGACCCATACGTCCAACGAAGTTTCTGTTTGTGGTTGCCACACAACGTTCGCCTTCTGCCAGAATACCCATATGACCGCCCAGACAAGGACCGCAGGTAGGGGTGGAAACAACGCAACCGGCTTCTACGAAAATGTCCAGATAGCCTTCTTTGATGCATTCCCGGTAAATTTTCTGGGTAGCAGGAATGATGATGGCTCTGACATCTTTATGAACCTTGTGTCCCTTCAGAATTTCAGCCGCTGTTTTCATATCGGACAGTCTGCCGTTTGTGCAGGAACCGATAACAACCTGCTGGATAGGAACGTCGCCCACTTCGTCAATGGTTTTGGTGTTTTCCGGCAGGTGGGGGAAAGCAACGGTGGGTTTGATGGCAGACAGGTCAATGTCATAAGTCTGCACATATTCTGCGTCTGCATCGGGTTCATATACAGTGTAAGGACGATTTACTTTGTCCTTCATATATTCTTTTGTGATTTCGTCTACCATAAAGATGCCGTTTTTGCCGCCGGCTTCAATGGCCATGTTGGCAATACACAGACGGTCATCCATGGACAGGCTTTTCAGACCTTCGCCCATGAATTCCATGGAACGGTACAGGGCACCGTCAACGCCAATCATGCCGATGATATGCAGGATGACGTCTTTGCCGCTGACATTTTTCTGTAATGCGCCTGTCAGGTTAAATTTGATGGCTTCAGGGACTTTGAACCATGCCTGACCTGTTGCCATGCCGGCAGCCATGTCAGTGGAGCCAACGCCGGTAGAGAAAGCACCCAGTGCACCATAAGTGCAGGTGTGGGAGTCTGCGCCGATGATACATTCCCCAGCGGCTACCAGACCTTTTTCCGGCAGGAGGGCATGTTCGATACCCATATTGCCTACATCATAGAAGTTGTCCAGATCGAATTTTCTGGCAAATGTGCGGCACTGTTTGCACTGTTCCGCCGCTTTGATGTCTTTATTGGGTGTAAAGTGGTCCATAACCATGGAAACTTTGCTTTTATCAAAAACACCGGAGAAACCGGCTTTTTCAAACTCATTGATGGCAACAGGGGAGGTGATGTCATTCCCAAGCACCATATCCAGATTGGCACGGATGAGCTGTCCCGCAACAACGGAATCCAGGCCCGCGTGGGCAGCCAATATTTTCTGTGTCATTGTCATTCCCATAAAAAATCGCTCCTTTTGTGTACAAAAAGGGACAGGTGTGACAAACTGTCATGCGGCACCTGTCCCTGCTGTTTCAATTGTTATTTATTTTGTGATGAAATGGCTTACCTGATTCAGACGGTTGATAGCGCTAACCAAAGCGTTGATGGAAGCCAGAATGATGTCTTCATGCATACCTACGCCCCAGTAAACTTTGCCGTTGGCATCAGCAATGGCAACATAAGCAGCTGCACGGGAGTTGGATTCTGCTTCCAGCGCATGTTCTGCATAAGTTACGAAGGTATAGTCGAAGCTGTAAAGCTTGGACTGACGCAGGGCATTGCTGACAGCGTCCAGACGACCGTTACCGCTTGCTGTAAAGAAATATTCTGTACCAGCGATGTTTACATGAATGTCAACAGTATATCCATCGTCACCTTTATAGGTAGAATTTTTGCGGAAGGTTGCATCGGTAATATCGATGGGGTTGAATTTGTTGATATATTCGTTTTTGAATGTTTCATATACTTCCGCAGGTGTCAGTTCCTTATGACTGTGATCGGAAACACCTTTGACCATATAGCCAATTTCTTCCCGCATTTTTACAGGAATGTGGAAGCCGTAGTTCTGTTCCAGAATATAAGCGATACCGCCTTTGCCGGACTGGCTGTTGATGCGGATAACGTCTGCATCATATTCTCTGCCCACATCATGAGGGTCGATGGGCAGATAGGGCACCATCCAGCGGTGCATGTGCTTGTCTTCGCGGTATTTCATGCCTTTTGCGATAGCATCCTGGTGAGAACCAGAGAATGCAGCAAATACCAGCTGACCGCCATAGGGCTGACGAGGATGCACTTTCATATCTGTATATTTTTCGTAAGCTTCTACGACTTTCGGCATGTTGCTAAAGTCCAGTTCGGGGTCAACGCCATGAGAGAACAGGTTCATAGCCAGTGTGACAATGTCAACGTTACCAGTTCTTTCACCGTTGCCGAACAGGGTACCTTCGATTCTGTCGCCGCCTGCCAGCAGACCCAGTTCCGCATCGGCTACGGCTGTGCCGCGGTCGTTGTGGGGGTGCAGAGAAAGGATGACGTTTTCTCTGTTGTGCAGGTGATGGGACATATAAGAGATCTGTGCTGCGTATACATGCGGCATAGACATGGATACGGTTGCAGGCAGATTGATAATCACTTTTTTCTCAGGAGTGGGTTCCCAGATGTCGATGACAGCGTTGCAGATAGCTTCCGCAAAGTCGATTTCTGTGCCGGTGAAGCTTTCTGGAGAATATTCAAACTGGAATTCAGTTTCCGGCATTTTCTTTGCATATTCATTCATCAGTTTTGCGCCGCTGACAGCAATGTCGATGATTTCCTGGCGGTCTTTTTTGAAAACCTGTTCCCGCTGTGCCAAGGAAGTGGAATTGTACAGATGTACAATGGCTTTTTTGGCACCTTTCAGAGATTCAAATGTTTTTGCGATGATATGTTCTCTGGACTGTGTCAGTACCTGTACAGTGACATCGTCAGGAATCATATCCTTTTCAATCAGTGTACGCAAAAACTCATACTCTGTTTCAGATGCGGCGGGAAAGCCAACCTCGATTTCTTTGAAACCAAGAGAAACCAGGAAACGAAAGAACTCTACTTTTTCATTTAGACTCATGGGAACGATTAGGGCTTGATTACCATCTCTTAAATCTACGCTGCACCATGCAGGTGCTTTTTCCAAATGATCTTTGTTGATCCATTCCATTGAGGGTTCAGGCGGCATAAAGTAACCGACCTCGTACTTTTCACAATTCTTCATCATCATAATAATCAAACCTTCTTTCTTCCATGAATTTGGAGTCTTTTGTAATTTACGGACGTTCCCGTGTCCGTTTTTGTTTGCCAACCTGATGGAGGTGACCTATGGGTCGCAGATTGGCAAACAAAAATGTTTCGCAAGCGAATTGCTTTTGAATGATATGCATTGTACTAAAATAAAAACAATTTGTCAAGTGTATTTTTGCAAATACAGTGTAAAATTTTTATTATGCAGTTGCGCTAAAAAAAGTTATTGACAATTGTAAAAAGTGTAATATAATGGTGTGTATCAAAAAAAATACAAAAGAGAAATAACGACGAAACAACAAAAGACAAAAGAAAGAGAGGGACTGCCACATGAAAATGACAGGTTCGCAGATCATTATGGAGATTCTGCTGGAACAAGGTGTGGATACAGTTTTTGGGTATCCCGGCGGCGCTGCATTGAATATCTATGACACATTATATCAATACAGTGATCGAATTCGCCACGTGCTGACAGCCCATGAACAGGGAGCAGCACATGCGGCAGATGGCTATGCCAGAGCAACAGGGAAGACCGGCGTTGTTTTTGCCACAAGCGGCCCTGGGGCTACCAATCTGGTAACAGGAATTGCAACAGCTTTTATGGATAGTATTCCTATGGTAGCCATTACATCAAATGTAGCAAACAGCCTGATTGGCAGAGATGCTTTTCAGGAAGTATATATTACCGGCATTACAATGCCCATTACAAAACATAATTTCTTCGTTAATAAAGTAGAAGATCTGGCACACGCTGTCAGAGAGGCATTCCGCATTGCAGCCACAGGCAGAAAAGGTCCTGTGCTGGTGGATGTAACAAAAGATGTTTCTGCTGCTCTTTGCGAGTTTGAACCAAAAGAAGCAGAACACCAAGTAAAAATGCCCACAGCTTCTGATGAGGAAATCCGGAAAATCGCAGATATGATCAATCAGGCAGAACGACCTGCAATCTACTGCGGCGGCGGCGTTCCTGCTTCAGACGCTGGGCATGAATTACAAGAACTGATCCATAAGGCAGATATCCCCATCGCCTATACCATGATGGCTGTTGGGATTGTAGGCTATAACGATACCCATTCTTTGGGCATGATCGGTATGCATGGCAGTGTCGCTGCCAATAAAGCTGTGGATCAGGCAGATTTGGTATTGGCATTGGGCACACGTTTTTCCGACCGTGTCGCACTGAATACGGAAAAATTTGCTCAGAGAGCCACAAAAGTTCAGGTTGATATCGATGAGAGCGAAATCAACAAGAACGTTATCGTAGATATGAGCGTCCTTTCCGACGTAAAATATTTTCTGGAAAAACTGCTGCCTCTCGTTGAGGAGAAAAAACGTACAGCTTGGCTGGAACAGGTAGCAGAATGGAGAGATGCTTCCATTGCGGCACAGTGTCCTGCGGCGAAAATGCATCCCCGCGATATCATTGGTGCCGTTTGTGATATGACTGATAAAGAAACCATCTATGTCACCGATGTTGGTCAGCATCAGATGTGGGCGGCACAGTTCATCAAACACCGCAACACAAAAGCATTTTTGACCAGCGGTGGTCTGGGTACCATGGGCTTTGGATATGGCGCAGCCATCGGTGCACAGGTTGGATGCCCCGATAAACGGGTAATCCATTTCACAGGTGATGCTTCCTTCCATATGAATCTGAATGAAGCATGTACTGCAGTCAGCGAAGAACTGCCTATCATCACAGTCATCATGAACAATCATGTACTGGGTATGGTTTATCAGTGGCAGAGTTCTTTCTATGACAGACGATATTCTGCTACAGTACCTAACAGAAAAACAGATTTTGTGAAACTGGCAGAAGGCTTCGGCGCAAAGAGCTTCCGTGCAGAAACACCGGAAGAATTCAAAGAAGCTTTTGCAGCAGCATTGCAGGAAAAAGGTCCTGTATGGATTGAATGTATCATCGATCAGGAAGAAAAGGTACTGCCTATGATTCCTAACGGTGGTACTGTAGAAGACATCATCTTGAACTAAAGAGGAGGCGATAGGCATGACAGAGATCAAAGTCAACAAAGACGCCCCCCGTCAGGTGGTGCGTATGCTGGTAGATAACCAGCCCAATGTACTGGCTCGGATTTCCAGCCTGTTTGGCAGAAGAAATTTTAACATCAGCACCATTACCGCATCAGAAACCCACATTCCAGGGCTTACCAGAATTACAGTCGTTACTGGGGAAAATGATGAAAATGTACTGCATCAGATCATTGCCCAGACAGAAAAACTGGAGGTAGTGCGGGAAATCTATCTGCTGGATATGAAAAACAGCGTATATCGCGAATTGCTGCTGGTGAAAATCCGCACAGACAAAAATGAAAGAAGCGCATTACACGAAATCGTGGATATTTATAGAGGGAAGATCATCGACCTTTCCAAAAACAGTATGATTGTTGAACTGACAGGCTCTCCTGAGAAGCTGGACGGCTTTATGAACATGGTATCTTGCTATGATATCATCGAAGTTTGCCGTACAGGCATCACAGGCATTGAACGGGGTCTTGCAGAATAAAAAAGTTACAAAAGAAGAAACGGGAAAAACCCGGAAGAAAAGGAGACGATACGAATGATTAAAAAGTATTATGATCAGGATTGTAATTTGGCAATGTTGGACGGCAAAACAATTGCTGTCATCGGTTTTGGTAGCCAGGGTCATGCCCATGCACAGAACCTGAAAGAAAGCGGTATGAACGTTGTGGTAGGTCTGAGAAAAGGCTCCGCTCATACAGCAAAAGCAGAAGCAGCTGGTCTGAAAGTTATGGAAATTGAAGAAGCTGCAGAAGCAGGCGATGTAGTAATGATGCTGGTACCCGACGAACTGGCACCTGAAATCTACAAAAACCAGGTAGCAAAACATATGAAAGATGGCGACATTCTGGCATTTGCCCATGGTTTCAACATTCATTACAACCAGATTCAGCCTGCAAAAGGTCTGGACGTTATCATGATCGCGCCCAAAGGTCCTGGTCATATCGTACGTAAACTGTATACAGAAGGCGCAGGCGTACCCAGCCTGATCGCTGTTTATCAGGATGCTTCCGGCAAAGCAAGAGACTACGCACTGGCTTATGCTTCCGGTATCGGCGCAGGTCGTGCAGGTATCCTGGAAACAACATTCAAAGAAGAAACAGAAACAGACCTGTTTGGTGAACAGGCAGTACTGTGCGGCGGCGTAACAGAACTGATGAAAGCTGGTTTCGAAACACTGGTAGAAGCTGGTTATGAACCTGAAATGGCTTACTTTGAATGTATCCATGAAATGAAACTGATCGTTGACCTGATCTATGAAGGCGGCTTTGATAAAATGCGTTATTCCATCTCCAACACAGCGGAATACGGCGATTACATCGCAGGTAAACGCGTTATCACAGAAGAAGCAAGAGCCGGCATGAAGAGTCTGCTGGCAGACATTCAGGATGGTACTTTCGCAAGCACATTCGTTCAGGAAATGAACGCAGGCGGCAAAGCGAAATTCTTGGCATCCAGAAGAGTACAGGCAGATCACCAGCTGTGTCACGTAGGCGCAGAACTGCGTCAGATGATGAGCTGGCTGAAGAAATAAGAATAGAATAGAAAAGTTCAGCAAAGTAAAGAAGAAGGAGGAAGGGGAATTCCTCGTGGAAAAGCACCCGAAAGGGTGCTTTTCCTGTATATGGAACGTGCCCTCATACATATATGAAGAATCTGAGAAGTGCAAGTGTAACACAAGGTGTTGAAAAAGCCCCTATGCGCAGCCTGTTTTATGCCATGGGGTATACAAAAGAAGAACTGGATCGTCCGTTGATTGGCGTAGTTTCTGCTCATAGTGAAATTGTTCCCGGACATTTTCATCTGGATAAAGTAGCAGAAGCCGTAAAAGCTGGTATCCGTATGGCTGGCGGTACCCCCATCGAAGTGCCTGCTATCGGTGTTTGTGATGGGATTGCCATGGGGCATATTGGCATGAAATATAGCCTTGCCAGCCGTGAACTCATTGCGGACAGCGTGGAAACCATGGCAATGGCACATTGCTTTGATGGTCTGGTACTGGTACCCAACTGCGATAAGATTGTTCCCGGTATGGTTATGGCAGCAGCAAGAATCAATTTGCCTGCCATCGTTTGCTCTGGCGGTCCCATGATGCCCGGTATTGTAGATGATACCCATAAGAGCCTGTCTGAAATGTTTGAAGCTGTTGGCGCTAGAAAAGCAGGGCTCATTGATGATAACAAACTGTATGAATTTGAAAACAATGCATGTCCAGGCTGTGGTTCCTGTGCTGGTATGTTCACTGCAAACAGCATGAACTGTCTGTGTGAAGCCATTGGTATGGCGCTGCCCGGCAATGGTACCATTCCTGCGGTGCACAGCGGCAGATTGCAGCTGGCAAAACACGCTGGCATGAAAATTATGGAACTGGTGGAAAAAGACATCAAAGCAAGAGATATCATTACAGAAGAATCCATCCGCAATGCCGTTGCCTGTGATATGGCACTGGGTTGTTCTTCCAACAGCGTACTGCACCTGCTTGCCATTGCAAACGAAGCAGGCGTAGATTTGGATTTGAACGTATTCAATGAAATTTCCGCAAAAGTTCCGAATCTGTGCCATCTGGCACCTGCTGGCGATACTTATATCGTAGACTTGCAGCAGGCAGGCGGTATCCCTGCGGTACAGGCAGAATTGTCTAAAAAAGGACTGCTGGATCTGAATTGCATGACAGTAACCGGTCATACATTGGGTGATAATATCGCAGGCGCATATAACCGCAATCCTGAAATTATCCGTCCTGTGGAAACCCCTTACAGCGAAACAGGCGGTATTGCAATTCTGTGGGGCAATATTGCGAAAGAAGGCTGTGTTGTCAAACGCAGTGCTGTGGCGGAAGAAATGCTGTGTCATACAGGTCCCGCAAGAGTATTCGATGATGAAAGTTTTGCCATCGAAGCTATTTATAATGGCGAAATCAAACCGGGAGATGTGGTTGTAATCCGCTATGAAGGACCGAAAGGTGGTCCCGGTATGCGTGAAATGCTGAATCCTACCAGTGCATTGGCAGGTATGAAGCTGGATAAGTCGGTAGCACTCATCACAGACGGTAGATTCTCTGGTGCAAGCCGTGGCGCTTCCATCGGTCATGTTTGCCCGGAAGCAGCGGCAGGCGGCGAAATTGGTCTGCTGAAAGATGGTGATCTCATCGAAATCGACATCCCCAATGCATCCATCAATGTCAAACTGACAGATGAAGAACTGGAAGAAAGAAGAAAAGCTTATGTAGCACCTGCGCCGAAAGTAACCAGCGGTTGGCTGGCAAGATACGGCAGAATCGTTTCTGCGGCAAGCAAAGGCGCTGTCATGAAATAATAGAAATAAAAAAGAAAACAAGTCTTAGGGCTGTTTTATAAGAAAATAAAAAGAGCTGAAATCCTTTCATTACAAAGAATTTCAGCTCTTTTTTCGCTAAGATTTATTTGAAATTTCAGTTCCTATTAAGAAATGAGATGCAAACAGGAGCCTGCTTTAGGGGCATCTTCATAAGAAAACAAAGAAAGCTAAAATCCTTATCATAACAAAGGATTTTAGCTTTCTTATTTTTTATTAAGATTTTTTGTTATGTTTTCTTCTGAAGATAGCCGTTGCAATTCCCCTTAAGAAATCAAGGAAAAGAAAAAACAATGTTTTCTTAAGGGGAAGTTGCTTTGCATGTTTCTTTTTTTCGGATTAAATGCCTGCTTTTTGCAGCTCGATAAAGTGTTTTGCTGTTCGAGGACTTCTGCCATTACAGCGGATGGCAAAGGCTTCTGCTTTGATGCAGAGTTCTTCTTCGTCCATGGAAACACCATATTGTTTTGCCAGATGTTTTACAATAGACAGATAGTCGTCTTTTCCTGGTTTTTGGAATGTAATGGTCAGACCGAAACGGGCAGCCAGACTCATGGTTTCCTGAAGGGTATCGTTCAGATAAAGTTCATCGCCCTGACGTTCTGTCATGGTTTCTTTCACCAGATGCCGACGATTGCTGGTGGCGTAAATGAGTACATTTTTGCCGCAGGAAGCAACGCCGCCTTCCAGTATGGCTTTCAGTGCCGCAAAGTTATCATCATTGCTGGAAAAACTCAGGTCGTCAATGAAAATAATGAATTTCAGGGGATTGCCGGAAAGTTCATCCAAGATGTCAGGAAGTTCGTAAAGCTCGTTTTTCTTCACTTCCAGAAGCCGTAAGCCCTGTTTTTGAAGGGAATTGGCAATGGCTTTTACTGTGGTGCTTTTGCCTGTACCTGCGTCACCGTAAAGCAGCACATTAGAAGCGGTTCCGCCTTCCAGAAAGACCTGTGTATTGCGGAGTACCTGATTTCTTTCCCGTTCGTAGCCAGTCAGGTCTTCCAGTGTCTGCATGTCAGGATGCTTCACAGGATAAATTGCACCGTGACGAAACAGGAAGGTATGGTATTGGGCGTACATGCCATAGCCTGTATAGGGCAGGGCATCCAAATGCTTACGGTAATCTGCGTGGAAATCCAGGACGGATGTTTCCCAGCGGGGCAGAGGGTGCGTAAATCCTGCGTCCTGCAAAGATTTTTGTACTTCTTCTGCCGTCAAAAGGGACAAATTTTGTATGATTTCCAGTTCTTTATCCAGCTGTTGTTCTAGGAAAGGGGAAAATTCTTTTTTTCTGGCTTTGGCTTTCAGATAATCGGTTTCTGTGCGGAAAAGTAGTTCATACAGTCCGCAGGAAAAATTGCCAGAAATTTCTCTTTCATTTTCAGCATAACAACGATAGATTTCAGATGTAAAGTCACAATATGCTGAAACGGCAGCAGACAGAGCAGTTTTGTTTCCCTCTGCCAGAGAAAGCATGGATTCCATCATTGTAGAAAATGACTGGAGCAAGGGTTCCTGCAGCAAAGGTCGCAGGATGGTCAGTGTTTGTAATCTCTCATAAAGTTCTTTTGTATGTTGTTCCATAACGCACTTCCTTTGTATGAAAATAAGTACAATTTGTAATGGGCTTAGTATAGCATGTTTTGTATGGAATTGTAAACAAAAAAAGTGCGAAAAATCGTATGTGGAAGCAGTTTGGTCTTTATGAGATTTTCTGAATAATGTTGCAAAAGCAACTTGAGAAACTGTGAAAATGAGAGTAAAATAAGGACAAAATCATTAAAATTTTGAATGAAAAGGAAGGGATATCATATGAAAAAAGCAATTTCTTTCTTGCTTGCTGCAGTTCTGGGTATTTCTATGCTGGCTGGCTGCGGTGCTAAGGAAGCAGACCCCGTTGCGGTGAATGTAGGCGCTATGAAAGGCCCTACAGCTATGGGTATGGTAAAAATGATGGAAGATGATGAGAGTGGTGCCACAGCCCCCAATGATTACAATTTTTCATTGCTGGCATCTCCAGATGAAGTGACACCTATGCTGGTGAAAGGGGAACTGGATATTGCCGCATTGCCTGCAAACCTGGCAGCAGTTCTTTACCAGAATATGGAACAGAATTTGAGCGTATTGGCAATCAATACACTGGGTGTCATTTATATTGTGGAAGATGGGGACACCGTGCAGTCTGTGGCTGATTTGAAAGGAAAAACCATCTATGCCTCCGGGAAAGGTTCTACACCGGAATATGGTTTGAATTATATTCTGGAAGAAAATGGGCTGAATCCGGAAACCGATGTAAATATTGAATGGAAAACAGAACATGCAGAATGTGTGGCAGCACTGGCTGCAAATCCTTCTGCTATCGCTATGCTTCCTCAGCCTTTTGTAACAACAGCACAGATGCAGAATGAAAACCTGCGTATCGCATTGGATTTGAGTGCGGAATGGGATGCACTGCAGGAAGGCAAAGAAAATCCCAGTGGCATGATCACAGGTGTTGTGGTAGTACGGAATGATTTCCTGGAAGAAAATCCAGAAGCAGTGGAACTGTTCATGGAACAGTATGCTTCTTCTGTGGACTATGTGAACGCCAATACAGCAGAAGCAGCTGCACTCATAGAAAAATACGATATTCTGAAAGCAGCAGTTGCAGAAAAAGCATTGCCTTACTGCAATATCGTCTGCATCACAGGCGATGAAATGCAGGATAAGCTGGGCGGATATCTGGAAGAACTTTATGCACAGAATCCCAAAGCAGTAGGCGGCGCACTGCCGGAAGATGGTTTCTACTATCATGGTGCGTAAGGGTTCTATGAAAATATGGGCGATTCTCTTTTGGTTGGTAATCTGGCAAATAGGGAGCATGTGTCTGGGACAGGAGATACTTTTGGTATCTCCTGTTGCTGTAGGTATGCGTCTTTTGACCCTTTTGCCAGATCCATCCTTCTGGGGGAGCATCGCTTTTTCGGCATGCAGAATTTTAGGCGGGTTTGCGTTGGCGGCTCTGCTGGGAATATTGACAGCAGTGGGAGCGGCAAGGTATACCAGATTTCGTGAATTGATGGCACCCTTGGTATCGGTCATCAAAACAACACCTGTGGCATCTTTTGTCATACTGGCGTTGTTTTGGTTTTCTTCTCGCAGTCTGTCGGTGTTTATTTCTTTCCTGATGGTATTTCCCATTGTGTATACCAATATTTTGCAGGGAATATCACAAACAGACCGCCAGCTTTTGGAAATGGGGCAGGTTTTTGGCCTGTCTATGAAAAAGAAGATACGGTATATTTATTTCCCGCAGGTATTTCCTTACCTCCGTTCTGCTTTTGCAGTGGGGCTTGGGCTTTGCTGGAAGGCAGGTACAGCGGCAGAAGTTATCGGCATTCCAGACGGTTCCATTGGGGAACGGCTGCAGGAAGCGAAAATCTATTTGCAGATGCCGGACTTGTTCGCTTGGACAGTGACTATTATCGTGGTAAGCTTACTCATTGAAAAACTCATATTGTGGATTTTGGATGTTATTGACCGCAGGAATAGGGGGATCGGAAAAGCATGATCGAAATGAAACATATTACAAAAACATATGGTGATCTTACAGTTTTTTCTGATTTCTCTATGGAAATTCCAGAAGGGGAGGTTCTTTGTCTCATGGGAAAATCCGGCAGAGGCAAGACGACATTACTGCGGATGCTTATGGGACTGGAACAGCCGAATGCAGGGTGTATCACTGGTCTGGAAGGAAAAAAGATCAGTGTTGTTTTTCAGGAGGATAGATTACTGCCGGGCTTTACCGTGCGCCAGAATTTATACAGTGTCTGTGAAAGCGCGTTGCAGCAGGAACACATGATGCGGATATTGACCGCTCTTGGATTGGAAGAATGGATTGACCGGGAGGTTGCCGTTCTCAGCGGTGGTATGCAGCGACGGGTGGCTATATGCAGGGCACTGTTGGTATCCTATGATTTTCTCATACTGGATGAGCCTTTTCGCGGATTGGATGATAAAACAAGAGGAATTGCCATAAAATTGGTATTGGAAGAGGCAAAGGGGCGTACGATTTTATTGTCTACGCATGATGCCGAAGAAGGGAAATTGATGGGTGAAAAAATACTGAATTTAGATGCATATTTGACATAAAAATTTGGAAGATTTTACCTTTAATCTTCCGGGGAATTGCTTGCATGCGAACAAATTTTATGTTAAAATGAGTGATGTAGAGAGAAAAAATGGAATGTGTGTATGAAAATGTCACTTTGAGGGAAAAGTGTCTCTTTTATGACGAATACAAATGTATACAGTGTGCTATATCGAATTTGCTCCAATGAGATTGGAAAGAAATTTGGAAAAGAGGTAACGCAGTATGATTAACAATTTTGAAAGCAACGTGCAATACATCAAGTACTTGGTAAACAAGGAAGTGGCAAAACGATTTTTCATAGGAAATCTGGACAATTCCATTGATTCTGTTAGAGAAATCGCAGAGGAGATCATTCCTGGTCCTAAGGCGCTGTTCCGCTGCTGTATTTATAAAGAACGTCACATCATTGAAGATCGTGTGCGTCTGGTTATGGAACCCACAAAAGATAACCGTGTCATCAATGTGTTGGATTCTGCATGTGATGAATGTCCCATTGACCGTTTTGTTGTAACAGAAGCCTGCCGTGGCTGTCTGGGGCACAAATGTCAGGAAGTATGTCCCAGAGGCGCAATCACCATCGTAAATCACCGTTCATACATCAATCAGGAACTTTGTATCGAATGTGGTCGTTGTAAACAGGTTTGCCCTTTCAACGCCATCAGTGAAGTAAAACGCCCTTGCATTCGTTCCTGCTCCGTAGGTGCAGTGAAAATGGATGAAAATAGAAAAGCGGTCATTGACCATGAAAAATGTATTTCCTGCGGTGCATGTATTTATCAGTGTCCTTTTGGCGCCATTGTAGATAAATCTTTTGTTGTGGATGTGCTGAATCTGCTGAAAAACTCCTGGAATAACACCAGCTATCATGTTTACGCTGTTGTTGCGCCGGCTGTTTCCAGTCAGTTCCAAGGCGTAAAGACAGAACAGGTTTACGCAGGTATCAAGGAACTTGGTTTCTATGATGTGGTAGAAGCTGCCATCGGTGCTGATATGGTATCTGCTTTTGAGGCAAAAGAACTGGCAGAAACTGTGGAAGAAAAAGGTTGGAAAACTTCTTCCTGCTGCCCTGCCTTTGTAGATTATGTAGAAAAGAACTATCCTCAGTTTGTAGACCATATTTCTACAGCTGTTTCTCCGATGATTGCTACAGCCCGTGCCATTAAGGCGAAAGATAAGAAAGCGCGTGTGGTATTTGTAGGTCCCTGCACAGCGAAAAAGGTAGAAATGAAGCGGGAAGCACTGAAGGATGCAGTGGATATTGTTATCACATTTGAAGAATTACAGGCGATTTTTGATGCCAGAGAAATTGATCTGGTTAGTCTGGAACCCAGAATGGCTGGGGAAGCTTCTTCCTTTGGACGTAACTTTGCAAGAACAGGGGGCGTAACAGAAAGTGTTGCCCATACACTGGAACTGAGCGGTCTGGATCTGGATGTGAAAGCCGTACGCTGCAATGGTATTGATGAATGCATCAAGGCTATGAAGATGGCATCTTTCGGCAAGCTGGATGCAAACTTCATCGAAGGTATGGCATGTAAACATGGCTGTACTGGTGGGGCAGCTTCTTTGCTCCATGATGCAAAAGGCATCGAAATGATCAATCGCTATGGCAAAGAATCCAAGACAGATAATCCATTGGATATTTTGGAAAAATTCCCTATTGATAATATCAATATGGAACGTTTCAACCACGAAGATTAAAATCAGAAAGCCCTTACGGTTATGACCATAAGGGCTTTTTTATTAAGATTTGTTTTGGTTGCGCAGATGCATGTAAACGGTATTTTTGGAAATTCCCAAATGATTTGCAATGGTGACAACGGAATCTTTCAAGTTAAAAATACCTTTTTGCGCTAATAAATAAATGATTTCTTTATTTTTATTAGAAGAGGTGATGGTAGGATTTGCATAAACGGTTTTCTTTGCGTTTTCCAATGCATCCAGCATCAGTTCTTCCGTATTTTCCACAAAAGTTTCGGATATGTTTTCGTGATCTGAGTGAGACTGCGGAAAAAATGACTGCATAAAGGATAGCAGAGAAATATTCAAATAAAAATTAATGCAGAACAGACCGATGATGCGATTGTTTTCCCCCAGAATGGCAGAAGTGAACGCTTTGAATGTTTCTCCCCGTTTGTTTTTGGCAAAATAATTGATGTGGCGTAAAGTAGGATCTGCCAACATCTGATTCAAAAAGGAGAGGGTCAGCTCTGAAATAGGTGCGCCTGCCTGACGTCCAGAATGATATCCGTTAACGATCATCATAACTGATGCATCCAGTCGTTCCAGATTATGGATAATGATCTCGCAGTTTTCGCCCCAAAATTCAGCCATACCGGTTGCAACAGTGCAGTAAGAGTTGAGAATGCGACGGTCTTCTGTTGTGAGTGTAATATTATAGTGCTCCATGTGATGATTCCCTCCATTTGTACTGTTTTCAGTATACTTGGTTTTGAAGGCTATTTCAATAGAAGAACCATATTTTGTCTGACAGAAAAAACAAAAGCCTTTGTCAAAAGACAAAGGCTTTTTTCAATGAGTCACTCGGGACTCGAACCCGAGACACCTGGATTAAAAGTCCAGTGCTCTACCAACTGAGCTAGTGACCCGCACCAACGAAGATAAGTATACACAAAAGGAAAGGCTTTGTCAATGAAAAATTTTGTATTTCTTTTCAAACAAGAAAGGTGGTCTGAAAAGCAACTTTCCCTTAAGAAAACATTGAGTTTCGCTTTCTTGATTTCTTAAGGGGAATTGCGATGGCTGTCTTCATAAGAAAACAAATCAAATAAAATCTTAATATTATAAGAAAGCCGGAACCCTTTGTCATGATAAGGATTTCGGCTTTCTTTGTTTTCTTATAAAGATGCCCCTAATGGACTGCCTTTTTGCTGTTTCAAATTGATATTATTTCTTTTCTGGTACGATTTCCAGCCAGTAGTTATCGGGGTCATTGATGAAATAAATACCCATTTCTGGATTTTCAAAACAGATGCAGCCCATTTCTTTGTGTTTTTCATGAGCAGCGTCGTAATCTGCAACGGTAAAAGCCAGATGGAATTCGTTTTCACCCAGGTTATAAGGTTCTTTTCTGTCACGAAGCCATGTCAGTTCCAGCTGAAAATCTGTCACGCCATCGCCCAGATAAACCAGTTTCCAGCTGCCGTCCGGCGCTTCTTTCCGGCGTACTTCTTTCAGACCCAGAGCGGCTTCGTAGAAAGCCATGCTTTTTTCCAAATCCAGAACGTTGTAATTATAGTGATTGAATACAAATTTCATGTTTTTCCTCCTTTGTATCAGTGGTGGTCATGATGGTGGTCATGTCCGCATCCACAGTCATGATCGTGGTGATGGTGTTCGTGGTGATCATGTCCGCATCCACAGTCATGATCGTGATGATGATGTTCGTGGTGGTCATGTCCGCATCCGCAATCGTCATCGTGATGATGTTCATGAGCATGTTCTGTCAGGGACTGATAATGGTTATCCTGGAATACCATGCCCACTTTGTCTACGATCAGTGCTTTCTGTTCCAGAGAAGAAGCGGAGTCGATGGCGTTTGTAACCATTTCCATGACTTCAGATACACTGTAAATAGGGGGCAGTGCGCCCATCAAAGTCTGCATTGCAATTTTTCTTGTCTGCACAGGCAGTGTTTCCAGAGAGCTGCGTGTTTTCTGGATAAAATCAGCAAAGAGTGCTTTCTTTTCTTCTTCTGTAGCTACAGGCAGATCTTCTGGCAGATGGAACTGGAACAATTCGTCATTGAGATCGCCGAAGAAGCATTCCCGAATGAAATCTTCTGTCATAAGGACTTTCTGGGTGTCTTCTGCGAAGTCGGCAAATGTATTCACCTTCTGTAGCAGTTCATATTCTTCTTTGCCGATGGCGTTTGCTTTGTCGATAACAGGTTCTACAGCCTGTTCCAACTGTTCGTTCAGTGTATCCAGATAAGCTTCCCGTTCGGTTTCATCCAGTTCGCCTGTCAAAAATTCGCAGACGGTATGATACAGATCGCTGTATGTAGCGTTGCTTTCTGTCAGGTCTGTAAAGCTGTATGTCAGGTAGAACAGCAGAATCAGAGAGTTCAGGTCATGAAGGATACAGGAGAAATATTCTTCCACATCCTGCAGGCTTTCCAGAACCACTTTCAAATCTTCGTAAAGATTGCTCAGTTCTTCATCTTCCATTTTATGAGGCATGAGCATCCGTTTTTCACCCAGCCATGTGGCAACTTCGCCGAAGTATTTGCCATAGAGGGGATTGGTTTCGGGGCAGCAGAAGCCTTCAAAAGCATGCAGGGATTTTTCAATAAATTCTTTGCTTTCACCTGCAAAGGCTGCTTCCAGACTCTGGGTGATGGTGTCGTAATATTTATCACGTGCCATATGCAAAGGCAGGCATTTCAAAATCTGACCCATGTAGTTTTTCTGTTCCAGCAGGTTGTTGCCGCTTTCCATGAAAGCGTGACAGTCCGCAAAGAACAAAGACCAATCGATTTTTTCTACTTCGATGCCTTCTTCTTTATATTTGCGCAGGGCAACCTGATCGCTGACCAGTGTGGAGTAGAGATTCCACTGAGAGAAGTAGCTGTAAACAGTTTCATAGATGGATAACAGTTCTTCTTTTTTTGCCAAGCAGGCTTCCAGAGCAGCTGCACGGTCTTCCTGTTCGCCTTCCAGAATATCTTCCAGAGACAGAAGGTAGGAACGGATGTCTTTTTTGATAGCCAGCAAATCTTCATGTATGGTGTAAGGCAAAGGCGCGTCGCCTTTTTCCACATCTTCCATGGCGCTCATGAGCATCAGCAGCAGACTGCCGACTGCCTGTTCATAAATATAATCTGCGGAAAGTTGTTTGATTTTTTCTTCCAAAGCTGTTGTCTGCAAAGGGCAGGACTCCTTTCTTTTCATATCGCATTACATTATAAAGGAAAGTCAAAAAGAGTACAAGTCTGCATTTCCTTTAAAATATAAGAAAACAGCGAAAAATCATGGCTGATTCTTCGCTGTTTGTAAAATGGCACCAAAAATAGAGCCAGTAGGGGTTATTGACAATCATTGTGATGGGCACATGTTTCACACTGCGCTTTCCACAAAGCATCGGCAGTAGGCTGCCAGTTTTTTGCGTAAGGCGTTGTACGGTCACACAGAGTATCTACATCTTCGGGGGATTCATAGTCAGTGGATACAGCGCCGGTTTCTTTGACAATGGCACGGAGTTTTTCGGGATTTTCCAGCATAGGACAAGGCTGAAGCATATTTTCATTGAAAGGCTGCTGTCTGTGGTAAGCCATGAAAATAGGGGATTTCAGAGCTTCCAGCAATGTGCAGTTGCGGATGTTGCAGTTGGAATAGTGAATGAATACACAAGGTTCCACATCGCCTCTAGCGTTGATGTGCATATAACGACGTCCACCGGCGATACAGCCGCCGACATACTGACCGTCGTTCTGGAAATCCATGGCAAAAATAGGTTTGCTCTGACGGAATTTCCGAATACGATGGTAAACTTCTGCACGCTGTTCCGGTGTAGGCAGAAGTTCAGGCACAGCGCCGCTGCCTACAGGCATGTAATGGAAGAACCATACAAAAAGGGCACCTGCTTCGATGATCATATCATAAAATTCCTCGCTACAAATATCGTTGTAGTTCTTGCTGGTGTAGCAAGTGGAAATGCCAAAAGGCAGTTTGTGAGATTTCAGCAAAGCCATAGCGGCTTTGACTTTCTCAAAAGTACCTTCGCCTCTGCGGCTGTCGTTGGCTTCGGCAAAGCCTTCCAGGCTGATGGCAGGTACAAAGTTTTTCACACGCAGCATATCCTGACAGAATGCTTCGTCAATAAGGGTACCGTTTGTGAAAGAAAGGAATTCGCAGTCGGAATGTTTTTCACAAAGGGCAATGACGTCTTTTTTACGTACTAAAGGTTCGCCGCCAGTGAAGATGTACATATGGGTACCTAATGCTTTCCCCTGGGTAACAATGCTGTCCAATTCGTCAAAAGTCAGATTCAGACGGTTGCCGTATTCCGCAGCCCAGCATCCGATACAGTGCATGTTGCAGGCAGATGTAGGGTCTAACAAGATTGCCCAAGGCACATTGCAGTCTTCCTGTTCGGAAACTTCTTCCTGTGTTGCACTGCCCAACAGAGCAGCATTCATAATAAAGTTCTGGAAAAATGTCTGACGTACACCAGCATCCAGATCATATACTTTCAAGATCAGGTCATACCAATGGTTTTTGGATTCGATGACATTGCGGAAAGCATTTCTCTGTGCACGGTACCAGTCGTCTGGTGTCAATTTATCAATCAAATGCATCAATTTAGGGATATTTGTTTCAGGGTCTTTTTCCAGATAATGCAGTCCCTGTCCAATGGCAGCCTGTAAAGCGGCATTTTTTGCTTTTTCTGTAATACGCATAACGGATAACCTCTTTTCTTTTGCGGTTGCATTTGTTATTTTTCTATCTATCTTTTTTACCAGTATATCAAATAGGAATTTATTTTCATTGGACACTTTTGGGTTTTTGTCCTAAAATTATACAAAAACAATGTTTTGTTGTCTTTGTGTACAGCATGTTTCTATGTGTTTTTTCAAAAAGAAGATAAGTGAAAGAGATAAAGTTATGTGGTCATTTTACATTGATTAGTGGACATAAGAATGATAAAATAATATCAAAAAAGAAAGGGGGAGTTCTATGCCAAAGTCAACGAGAACAAAGTGTCTGATTGCAAAAGGTGTTAAGAAATTGCTGGAAACTGTTTCTTTTGGGGAGATTTCCGTGGGGGAAATCTGTAAACAGTGTCAAATCAGCAGAAATACCTTTTATTATCATTTCAAAGATAAATTTGATGTGATCCACTGGATTTTTTATACGGAAATCACACCTATTTTAGAAGAATCTTTTTCTATAAACCATTGGGAAGAAGGTTTGCTGGCGTTGTGTCATTATATGCAGGAGAACCGAAAATTCTATGTAAATATCCTGCGCTTCCATGGACAAAACAGTTTCATAGAATGCTTGATGGAGTTTTACGAAAATCTGGCAAAGAAAATGCTTGTGGAATCCAATCCATCCAGAAAATTTTCTCAACAGGAATTAAAATGGATTTCAAGGTTTTATGCCTATGGACTGACAGGCGGGGTTTTGGACTGGGCAAAGAGCGATATGGAAAAAGACCCTACGCCTATGGTGAAAATGGTGAGCAATCTGTTTTCCGGGGAACTGTTTGCAAAGGCGATGGTTCTGGAAAAAGCGAAAGAAAAATAAATCCTTTGGTTCTATTCCCCATTTCCATTCCATAAATTGTATTGTATGGATACGATTTTACAGGAGGGAAGACAATGGGAGCTTATGATATTTACCGCGACATTGCGGAAAGGACAAATGGTGACATTTATATTGGTGTGGTTGGACCTGTGCGGACAGGGAAATCCACATTCATCAAACGGTTTATGGATTTGCTGGTGCTGCCGAATATTGAAAACAATTATATTCGGGAACGGGCAAAGGATGAACTGCCTCAGTCTGCATCCGGCAGAACCATTATGACCACAGAGCCCAAATTTGTGCCCAATGAAGCTGTGGAAATTTCTCTGGGAGAAAATACAGATTTTCGGGTACGGATGATTGACTGCGTAGGCTATCTGGTGCCAGAAGCGGAAGGGCATATGGATGGGGAAATGCCACGTATGGTACATACGCCATGGTCTGAAGAGCCGATGCCCTTTGTGGAAGCGGCAGAAGCAGGAACGAAAAAAGTTATTACGGACCATTCTACCGTAGGCATAGTGGTGACCACAGACGGCAGTGTGACAGAATTGGATCGGGAAAATTATCTGGAAGCGGAAGCCCGTGTCATCAAAGAATTACAGGCAATGGGGAAACCTTTTGTGGTATTGCTGAATACTGCCATGCCTTATGGGGAAGAGGCACGCAGCCTGCGAGAAGAAATGGAAGAACAGTATGGTGTACCAGTATTAGCAGTGAATGTTGCGCAATTGAAAGCGGAGGATATTCGCAATATTTTGGAAAAAATCCTCTACCGTTTCCCTTTGAAAGAACTGCGTTTTTATTGCCCCGGATGGGTGGAAACACTGGAGGATGATCATTGGCTGAAACAGGAAATGATAGAAGCACTGAAAAAGCTTATGACACAGACAGATCGTCTGGAAGATGTGGAGCCGGCATTATCAGGACTGTCTGAAGCGGAACATTTGAAAAATGCCCACACGGAACATATGTTGCCGGGAGAAGGTGCGGCAGATATTGGGCTGAATTTCTGTGATGGATTGTTTTATGAAATCCTTAGCGAAACAGTGGATTTGCCCATTGAAAACGATTATTCACTGGTGGAAACCATCAAACTCCTTTCTCAGGTGAAAAAGGAATACGATAAAATTTCCGGCGCTTTGGGAGATGTACGACGGAAAGGCTATGGTGTGGTAACGCCAGCATTTGAGGAAATCACTCTGGAAAAACCAGAAGTATTCAAACAGGGAAATCGCTATGGCATCAAACTTCGTGCCAAAGGGGAATCCATCCATATGATTAAAGCCGATGTAGAAACAGAAGTTTCTCCTATCATTGGCAATGAAGAACAATCCCATGAATTTATTGATAAACTCATTGCGGATTATGAATCAGAACCGGAAAAAATCTGGGATTTGAATATCTTTGGACGAACGTTAAGTGCCATGGTCAACGACGGCATGCAGAATAAAATCTATCGTATGCCAGAAGATGCCCAGATGAAATTACAGGAAACCCTGCAAAAAATCGTCAATGAAGGCAGTGGCGGACTGATCTGCATTATTTTATAAAAAAAGAAAGATTCCGACAATTTGCCGGAATCTTTCTTTTTTTAATAGGAGAATAAGAGGGATTAGTGTAAGCCCAAAGCTACCTGCATTCCCAAGCTTACCAAGGAGATGCAGATCCAGCAGCACAGACCCATGAAGATAGGTTTTCCGCCGGATTTTACAAGTTTTACGATATCGGTGTTAAAACCGATAGCCATCATTGCCATGACGATAAAGAATTTGGATAATGTTTTCAAAGGATTGAAAACGCTGCTGTCTACACCGCCCATGGTGCACAGAGTAGTGATGATGGAGGCAAGGACGAAGAAGAGAATGAAGAAGGGGAAGATCTTTTTCAATTCATAAGAACCGCCATAAGCCTCTGTTTTTTTGCTTCTTGCTTTATATACAGCCAAGAACAGTGTGATAGGAATGATTGCCAGTGTACGAGTCAGTTTTACAATGGTTGCAATTTCCAATGTGTTTGCGCCGGGGTGCATGCCATCCCATGCAGCAGCAGCTGCAGTTACGGAAGAAGTATCGTTGACAGCGGTTCCGGCGAAAAGACCGAAGCCTTCGTTTGTCAGACCCAGTGCACCGCCCAGAGAGGGGAAGATCAGGGCAGCCAGTACGTTGAACAGGAAGATAACGGAAATTGCCTGAGCGATTTCTTCGTCGTTTGCGTCAATGACAGGTGCTGTTGCTGCGATGGCAGAACCGCCGCAGATGGAGGAACCAACGCCAATCAGAATGGAGCTGTTTTCATCCATATGCATCAAGCGATGCAGGACATAAGATACGATCAGGGATGTAGCAATAGTGGATACGATGATGGGCAAAGAAGTTGCGCCAACCATTGCAATCTCAGACAGGTTCAGCCCGAAACCAAGCAGAATAACTGCATACTGCAGAATCTTTTTGGATGTGTATTGAATGCCTTTCTGGAACATTCCTTTTTGACGGAAAATCTGTGTGAGGATCATCCCGAGAACGATGGCAAAAACGGGAGCACCAATCACAGGAAGCTTATGCCCTAGCCACCAGCATGGCAGTGCAAGCAAAAAACATAACAGTACGCCGGGAATTTTTTCTTTTACTTGTAACATAATCGCAACTCCTTTTTATTCTGGAAAATTCAACCAATCTTTTTGTTGTGTTTAGTATAACATAAAATAACAATAATGAAAAATTATTAATAATTATTTAACAATAATATTAAATTATTAATAAAACAAAAAAAGACATTTGAAAAAATGTCTTTTTTGGCGGTAATTTTACTTGTTTTTTACATACAGGTACGATAGATATTACAAAGCTCATCCAACAGCTGTTTTTGGCTGAAATCCTCTCGACATACCAGATTGATTTCACGGAATGTCTGGAAATTGACGATGGGAATGACTTTCAGACGTCCGCTGCGTTCTTCGGAAATACAGGTGGAGTGGGCAATAACAGATACACCCAGATTGGATTGTACCAAATCTTTAATAGTAGAAACGCTGTCGATTTCCAAAATAACATGGAAGTTTTGCAGGCTTTCCCCACAGCCTTCCAGATAGGTTTCGAACATATGACGGGTGCCGGCACCTCTGGGGCGGACAATAAGACGTTCTTTTTTGACTTCTTCCAGAGAAACGTCTTTCCGGTCTGCAAAGGGATGATCCGGCGATACAATCAGACAGAGATAATCGGTATCCAATAATATGGAAGTCAGCCCTTTGTCTGGAATATGACCTTCTACAATGGCAATATCTACTTCATATGCCTTTAATTTGTTGGTGATGTTTCGAATGGTATCTGTCAATATGGTGATTTTGGTATCGGGATATTGGTTGCAGTATGTGGCAATGACACGAGGAACGATATTTTCTTCCGCAGAAGGAGTAATGCCAATGACAAAACGGTTGACACCGTTGCGGTATGCCTCAAAATCATTGAGCAGATTGGAGTAAAGGGCTTTTTCCCGACGGGCATATTTTTCCAGAATCTTACCCTCTGGTGTCAGTACCATACCTTTGGTGCCTTTCAAAAAGATTTTGATGCCGTATTCCTGCTCCAATCCGCGAATATGCTGGCTTACTGCTGGCTGTGTCAAAGAAAGCATCTGGGCTGCTTTTGTATAACTCTGTGCTTCGATGAGTGTCAGTAGTGTGGTTAATTTTGCGTCGATCATAAATCTCACCTGCCTTTGAAAAAATATTACAAAATTTTATATAATCACAAAAGAATATAATTTGATTTTATCATGAAAAGCTGATATAATCAATACAATAAAGTGCAGGACTTTTGAAACGGGGTGAGAATATGCTCTGGGAATATATTTCTTTTGCCATTGGAAGGGAAATGGAATTTGTATTGCGGCTTGTAATCTCCTGTATCTGCGGCGGTTTGATTGGGTTTGAACGCAGCCGAAGACGAAAGGAAGCTGGTATTCGGACGCATATTCTGGTGGCTTTAGGGGCTTCTATGATGATGATTGTATCGAAATATGCTTTTTTTGACGTATTGGCTTATCGGGATATTACCGTAGACGCATCCAGAATTGCTGCCAATGTTATTACGGGGATTTCTTTCCTGGGGGCTGGTGTGATTTTTGTGCGTGGCGTATCTATCCGCGGATTGACCACAGCCGCGGGTATCTGGACCACAGCCGGCGCAGGACTTGCCATTGGCGGTGGGCTGTATGTTGTGGGGATTTCTACAACCATTCTGGTTCTTGCCATTCAGGTCATCATGCATAATGTGCTGAAAAAGTGGGATGGTCCCGTTTATGAAACCATTTCTGTGACATTCCATGCGGAACTGGCAGATGGTTTGGATTTGGTCAAACGGGAACTTGCCATTCGGAAAATCATGATTCATAATATCCGCATGGAGAAGCATGAAGACCAAACCGTTACCGTAACCCTTCAGGTCAGCCGGGATAATGATGCGAACTGTGCAGAACTGGCTGAATTGTTATCGAAAAACCCCCAGGTGAAAGGCTTTAGTTTATAAAAACGGCATTTAATTTAAAAGCAGGTTTTTATTCAGAAAACATTGTTTTGCTTGTGCCGGAACTGTAAAATCATGGAAACATAAGAAAGCTGGAATCTTTTCTAATGTAAGGATTCCAGCTTTTTGTTTTTCATATAAAGGATTTATGCTTAAGAAAGACCAGCTGCTGTAACTTTTTCCGCAATAGAATTGTCTACAAAATCTTCGAAAGGCACTCTGTTTTCCAGTTCGCCGCCTTGTTGCATGATATCCTGCAGACGTTCATAACTTTCTTGGGAGAAGGTGGGGTCTGTTTTCCAAGTGTCCTGTGCCTGATACCGTTCCAGAATGGATGTGAGCGTTTCCAGATCGGAATCAGGGAACTGGGGCAGGATGACTTCCGCAATTTCTGTCGCTGTGTGGGTATCTACCCATTGCTGTCCACGGTAGATGGCACGGGTGAAAGCTTCTATGACTTCTGGATTTTCCTGCATATAGGCATCATTTGCCATGTAAACCGTGTAAGGGATTTCCCCGCAGGCAGCTCCAAGAGAAGCAACGATATACCCAGCGCCGCTGTTTTGCAGGGCTGTTGCAGTAGGTTCGAATTCTACAGTATAGTCACCAATACCGCCGGTAAATGCGCCCGCTGTAGAAGTGAAGTCAATATTATTGACAATTTCCACATCGGTGAAAGGTTCCATACCGTTCTGACGCAGTACATATTCCAGTACCAACTCTGGCATGCCGCCTAATCTGCCGCCGATGACATCGCTTCCTTCCAGATCAGTCCACTGGAAGTCAGGAGAAGGTGTTCGGGATACCAGGAAATTTCCTGCTTTTTGTGTCAGTTGGGCAAAGGCTTTGGGATAGGATTCTTTGCCTTCGTTGCAGACATACAGCCCGGCTTCGGTACCCAAAAGGGCAATGTCTGCCGAATCGGAGAGCAGGGCGGTCATGGATTTGTCTGCGCCATTGCCAACAGAAACGGTCACGTCCAGCCCTTCTTCTTCAAAAAAGCCAAGCTCCTGCGCCACATACTGGGGTGCGTAAAATACGGAATGTACCACCTCATTGAGCCGAACAGGTGTTAAGTCTGCGGATGCTTCCTGTTGGCTGCATCCGGCAGCACAGCCAATGGTCAGTACAGCCGCTGTTAGGATTGCCATTTGTTTTTTCATGTTTTTCCCCCTGAAACATTCTGTTTTTATAGCTTATGCCATGGAGAGAAAAATGTAAGTTGTCTTTCGTTCTTTTTTTGTAAAAATTTTTTTCGGAGTTTGTCATACTTTTCTTTCCTTTTTGGTGTATAATAAATTTTACTATGGAGGTTTCTGGGCATTTTCCGGAAATCCGAAGAAATAAGGAGGTCAATATGGCTGAAAAAATCATGCTCATTGACGGCAACAGTATCATAAACCGTGCATTTTATGGGGTTCCTCTGCTGACAAATGCGGAAGGACGCTACACCAATGCGGTCTATGGTTTTTTCAATATTTTATTCAAATTGTTAGATGAAGACCAGCCGGATTATCTGGCAGTGGCATTTGATATGCATGCGCCCACATTCCGGCATAAGACTTTTGATGGATATAAGGGTACCCGAAAGGGGATGCCCGAGGAACTGCGGGAGCAGATGCCCTTGCTGAAAGAAGTCCTTACTGCTATGCATATTCCCATTTACGAACAGGAAGGCTATGAAGCCGATGACATTCTGGGAAGCCTTTCCAAAAAGGCAGAGGATGCAGGGCTCATTCCTGTTGTGGTTTCCGGTGACAGGGACTTGTTGCAGATTGCCGGAGAAACCCTGAAAGTTCGTATTCCCAAAACAAAAGGTGGACGTACAGAAACAGAGGATTATTACGCAAAAGATGTTATGGAAAAATATGGCGTGACACCTTTGGAATTTATCGACGTAAAAGCCCTTATGGGGGATGCTTCCGATAATATTCCCGGTGTGCCCAGCATTGGTGAAAAAACCGCTGTGAAGATCATCCAGCAGTACCACGACATCGAAAATGCCATTGCTCACGCGGCAGAAATCAAGCCCAAAAAGGCTTCAGAAAATCTGACAGAGTTTCAGGAACAGGCAAGACTGAGCAAATACTTGGCAACCATCATTCGGGATATGCCTTTGGAACTGGATCTTTCCAAAATGACAACAGCGGATATCTTTACACCGGAGGCTTATGAACTCATCAAACGTCTGGAATTCAAAAGTATGTTTTCCCGTTTTGAACAGAAAACAACCCAGACAGAAACAGTGGAAACAGCTTTCACTCACATCACAACAGCGGAGGAAGCGAAAAACTTCTTTGATAATCTTGAACAGAAAGAAACAGCTTATATCTTGCTGGTAGATGATGGCGCATGGAAAGGTATGTCTGTTTGTCAGAATGCTGGAGAAGGTGTTTTTCTGGAAATCACAGAAGAATTGCTTCCCCAGACTTTGGCAGATTGTGCGAAAGATTTCTTTACCACAAAAGATATGGTAAAAATCGGTCACGATGTCAAACGTGATATCCATACAGTGGCTCCTTTTGGTGTGGAAGAAATCCATGCCTCTTTCGATACAGCCTTGGCGGCTTATCTGCTGAACCCTACAGGCAATTCTTATGAATATGACGATCTGGCAAGGGATTTTCTGGAGGAAGTCTATCCCTCCGCAGAGGAAGTGCTGGGCAAAGGCAGAAGCAAACAGCCTTTGGAAAGCCTGCCGGTAGGAGAACGTGTTGCTTTTGCCGCAAGACAGGCAGAAGTTGCTTTCCGCAGCAAACAGATCATGGCAGAAAAAATCAAAGAAAATGAACAGGAAGAACTGTTTTATGAAGTAGAAATGCCTCTGTTGTATGTGCTGGCGGATATGGAACGCTGGGGCATGAAGGTAGACCGACAGGCACTTTTGGCGTACCAGAAACAGCTGGGCGAAAGCATTGAAACCATTACAAAGGAAATTTACGAACTCTCCGGAGAAGAATTTAATTTGAATTCTCCCAAACAGCTGGGTGTGATTCTTTTTGAAAAAATGGGTCTGAAAGGCGGCAAAAAGACCAAAACCGGTTATTCCACTGCCGCCGACGTACTGGAAAAACTGAAAAATGATGCGCCTATCGTAGAAAAAATTCTCTATTACAGACAGCTGGCAAAACTGAAAAGCACTTATGCTGATGGTTTGCTGGCAGTGATGGATGAAAAGACAGATAAGATTTACTCCACCTTTAACCAGACTATTACAGCCACAGGACGTATCAGTTCCACAGAACCAAACCTGCAAAACATTCCTGTCCGTTTGGAATTGGGACGGGAACTGCGTCGGGTATTTGTGCCGAGTTCTGAGGAATTCTGCTTCCTGGATGCGGACTATTCTCAGATTGAACTGCGTGTATTGGCGCACATTGCAGGGGATGAAACCCTCATTGATGCTTTCCGCCATCAGCAGGATATCCATCGCCTGACAGCTTCTCAGGTGTTCCATGTGCCTTTTGAGGAAGTGACACCTCTCCAGAGAAGCAATGCGAAGGCAGTAAACTTCGGTATTGTTTACGGTATCGGCTCTTTCAGCCTGAGTCAGGATTTGGGTATTACCAGAAAAGAAGCGGAACAGTATATTGCGGCATACTTTACCAAATATCCAAAAATCAAGGAATATCAGGAACGGATGATCAAAGAAGCTACAGAACAGGGATATGTTTCTACCATATTCCATCGCAGACGTGCTATGCCGGAACTGCAAAGCGGCAACTTTGTCCAGCGTTCCTTTGGGGAAAGAGTGGCAATGAATATGCCTATTCAGGGCAGTGCCGCTGATATTATCAAAATTGCCATGGTGAAAGTCCATCGTGCCCTGAAAGAAGGGGGATTCCGTTCCCGCCTGATTTTGCAGGTACACGACGAACTGCTCATCGAAACAGCTTTGGAAGAAAAAGAAGCTGTAGCAAAAATTCTGAAAGAAAATATGGAACAGGCAGTGGCTTTGGCTGTGCCTTTGGACGTGGATGTCCATGAGGGACAGAACTGGTTGGATGCCAAATAAAAAAGAGGGATAGAACATGAAAGTCATTGGATTGACTGGCGGTACTGGCAGCGGCAAAAGCGTTGTCAGCCGCTTTTTGAAAGAAATGGGTGCGGTTATTGTAGACGCGGATTTGGTGAGCCGCCAGATCGTTGAAGTAGGCAAACCGGCTTATGAGGAAATCGTGGCTTATTTCGGCAAAGATATTTTGCAGGAAGATGGAACCATTTTCCGCAAGAAGCTGGGAGAAATTGTTTTTCATGATGAAGAAAAACTGGCGTTTCTCAACCGTTGCACCCATACATATATTGTGGCAGAAATGAAAGCGCAGATTGAACAGGCAAAGGCAGAAGGAACAGCTTCCTGCATTGTATTGGATGCACCGCTGCTCTTTGAAGTGGGTCTGGAAAAATTCTGCGATGCCGTCTGGGTGGTTTACGCCGATGCGGAAGTCCGCGCCCAGAGAGTTATGGAACGGGATGGTGTCAGCCATGAACTTGCTATGGCGCGCATTGCCAACCAGAAATCTTGGGAAGAATACAAAGCATTGTCCGACGTTGTTTTGGACAACAGTGGCGACCTTGCCCATTTGCAGGAGCAGCTTGCTCTGGCATGGAAAACATTACAAGAATAAACAGGTGAAGAAAACATGATTCGATTTTTGAAAAAAATGCTGTCACTGGTGTTTTTTCTCTGTGTTGTGGCAGCAATCGGATATTTTGTGGTAGTTCCGCGGTTTGTGCCGTTGGAATATGAGGAATATGTGGACAAATACGCATCACAGTATCAGGTAGAGCCTTCTTTGGTGTATGCTGTAATTTTCTGCGAAAGTGGATATGACCCGCAGGCAGTATCTCACGCAGGCAGCAAAGGGTTGATGCAGATCAGCGATGATACAGCGGTATGGGCAGCCCAGCAGATTGACGGTATGGATGCGGAAAATCTGAATGTGATGGACCCGGACGAAAATATCCAGATCGGCTGTTGGTATCTGCACTGGCTCCATGAGAAATTCAATGGAAATACCCCTACTTGTCTGGCGGCATATAATGCAGGGCACAATAAAGTTGCCCAGTGGCTGGCAGATGAGGAAAAAAGTGCAGATGGTCTGACACTGGAGGAAATCCCCTATGCGGAAACAGATCAGTATGTGAAGAAAGTGACCCTGATGCAGCAGGTGTACCAGTGGCGTTATGGTGTGTAAGGAGGAAAATGGCATGAAAAAGAGAATATGGGCTTTGGCATTGACGGCTGTTTTCCTTTTGACAGCCTGCGGCGGCAGTGAAAGCACAACAGGAGATTTTTCAGTTACTGCCGGGGAAGATGCGCAGACAGCGGCAGCAAGCGGTCTGACTCTTTCCATGCGTGTACCGGAAACTTTAAATCCCTTGCGGAATCGGGATGAATCCGTTGACCGTATTTTGAAACTGATGTTTCTGCCATTTATTGGACAGGGAGAAAACGGGAAACCGGAAGGCGGCGTTGCAGAAAATTGGACGCTTTCCGCAGATGGTATGAGTCTGGCGGTAAATTTGAAGCAAAACATCAAATGGACAGACGGTACCAGCCTGACTGCCGATGATGTGGTATTTTCTTATGATACCATTGTAGGGTCAGAGGAGGATGCCGTATATAAAAATGTGACCAATTATGTAGCTTCCTGTACCAAAACAGGTACCTACAGTGTAACTGTCAACTTTAGGGAAGCATTCAGCAATAACATTTCAGCATTGTATTTCCCTATTATTCCAGCTGCCCATTACCAGGGTCAGACGGAAATGGACAGCGCTGCCAATATGAATCCGGTAGGGAATGGCCCTTATCGTATGGAAAGCTATACTATGGCTTCTTCCATGGTTCTGGTGCCTAATGAAAGCTACAGCGGCACCGTGCCGAATATTTCCACAATTACGGTAAAAATCACAGGCAGTGCCGATACAGATGATTATTCCTTTAGTCAGGGTATTTTGGATACCATGGTGACAGACTCTACATCGGCGGGTCGATATCTGGCTGCCGATGATAAAATGAAAGGAACTGCTTTTGACGCAGGCGTTTATGACTTTATCGGCTTCAATTTCGGCAGAGATCTGTTTCAGGATAAAAACCTGCGGCAGGCAGTGGCTTATGTGGTACCAAAGGATTATATCTATGAAAGCGTATATCTGAAATATGCGGAAATGAGCAATACACCCGTCAGTCCGGCATCTTGGTTGTATGAGGAAAATGTGGCGCCTTATAATTACGATGCGTCTATGGCGTCTACGCTTTTGAAAAACGCAGGCTGGGCAGACTCAAACAATGATGGTGTGCTGGAGAAAGAAAAGGAAAACGGCACAAAAGAGGAACTGCGCGTTACGATGCTGGTGAATAAAGAAAATACAGCACGCAATCAGATTGCCAGCCGTATGGAAGAAGAACTGGAAGCCATTGGTTTTGAAGTGACCATTGACGCCCAGCCTTATGATGTTTACAGTGAAAAATTCGCATCTGGCGATTTTGACCTTGTGGTAGGCGGCTGGAAAATGTCAGAAGTATTGAATCTGGCGCCATTTTTCGCGACAGACGGCGATTATAACTATATTGGTTATACCAATGAGGAAGTGGATCAGCTGCTGCAAACAGCAAATAGTGCGGTTGGTGAGGGGCAGACCTTGCTGGCATACAGCAACCTGCAAAAGAAACTGGCGGAAGAACTGCCTTATGTGAGCATTGCTTACAGACAGGATGTTTTGCTGACTTCTTCTTATGTAGGCGGTGAAATCCATCCCACACGAATCAACGTGTTTGATGGTATCGAATATTGGACATTGCAGCAAAAAGGATGATAACAGGGGTGTGAGAACATGTCAGAATTCCGAAGAAATCCTTTTACGGGAGAATGGACCCTATACGCGGAAAACAGAAAAAACAGACCTTATGAATTTACTTGGTCGAAGCCGGAGAGGAAAACCGGTGAGAAATGTCCTTTTTGCAGAGGACATGAAAGCTGGACAACACCTGCTGTTTATCAGGATGGTGCTGATGGTGTCTGGAGCATCCGTGTGTTTCCCAATATGTATCCGGCAGTCAGTGCCAGTGGATTTTATAGTGAAAGAGAATCATTTTATGAGCAGACCGTTGGTACTGGACGCCATGAAGTGTTGGTAGATACGCCAACCCATGGAGAAACCATCGACGAATTTTCGCTCAACCATATGCAGGAAGTGTTGATGGCTCTGCGCATGCGCTATGTGAGCATTCGGGCAGAAGAAAATACGGAGTATGTCCAGATATTCAAAAACTGCGGTGCGGAAGCCGGTATGAGCATCCAGCATTCTCATTGGCAGTTGGTGGGGGTTCCCATTGTGCCGGAACGTATCCGAAAGATGATGGATTTAGGCATGGGAAAAAGCTGCCGTTTCTGCGAAATGCTGCTTCATGAACAGGAACAGAAAAAACGTATCGCTTATGAAAATGAAACATTTCTTGCCATCACGCCTTATGCGTCCCGTTATCCCTATGAAGTTTGGGTGATGCCCAAAGCGCACCGCAAAGCTTTTGCAGAATTGACAGCGGAAGAAATGTCAGATCTGGCGGAGATGCTGCATGTTCTGCTGCCGAAGGTTGCGAAGCTGCGGCAGGATGTGGGGTATAACCTCTGCTTGATGGATAGCCCGAAATTCGGGGATTTCCATTGGCATTTGCAGATTTTGCCTCGTATTGGCGGATTTGCTGGATTTGAAAACGCTACGGATTGCTTCATCAATACCGTTCGCCCGGAAGACGCGGCAGCCTATTATCGGGGCGATGAGGAAGAAACGGAGGTGTAGGTTATGCCGTATTTTTCGTATGCTGGGAAAAAATGCTATTATGAGATGCATGGAGCAGGCATGCCTTTGCTTTTGCTTCATGGGAATACAGCATCTTCTAAGATGTTTACGGGTGCGGTGGAATATTTTGCGGATATGTTCCAAGTCATATTGATTGACTTTTTAGGGCATGGGAAAAGTGATCGGCTGGAGAAATTTCCGGCAGATTTATGGTATGAAGAAGGCAGGCAGGTATCTTCGTTTTTAGAACAACAACAGATATCAAAGGCGTTTGTCATTGGCTCCAGCGGTGGTGCCCAAGCAGCTATTAATGCTGCATTGGAAATGCCAGAGAGAATTCTAAAAATTGTGGCAGATAGTTTTGAGGGAGAAACGCCATTGCCTGTATTTGTTGATTCGGTGAAAGCAGATCGGGAGTATGCAAAACAAAATAAGCAATTGAGTATGTTTTATGAGGCGATGCATGGAGCAGATTGGGAACATGTGGTAGATTGCGATACGGATGCTGTTATTACCCATGCGAAAGAAATTGGGCACTTTATCCATAAGCCATTGAGTCATTTACAGGCGGATATTCTATTGATAGGAAGCAAAGAGGATGATTTGATTGGCTCTGTAGCTCCAAATTTTTTAGAAGAAATTTACCGGAAAATGCTGGAGAATATTGGACATGGAGAAATGGTGATTTTTCCTACAGGAGGGCATCCTGCAATGCTCACAAATTTGCCTGCTTTTGCAGAAACAGCAAAAAAATTCTTTTTATATTGATAAATACAAACAGGAATTGACTAGAATAAGTGATCCCTGTTTTTTTTCTGCAAAAAAAAATTCTTTTCAGAATCCATTTTTTTCGTTATAATCGAACTGCAAAGAGAGGGGGATTTCATTTGAAAAAACATGCTTTTATTTTTGATATGGACGGTGTGCTCATTGATAGCCAGCCTGTCCATTATGACGCTGATTTGGAAACACTGGCACATTTTGGCGTACAGCTGACACGGGCGGATGTGGAACCTTTTGCAGGAACCACAAACCCTGTGCGTTTTCCCATGTATCAGGAAGCTTTTCGTGTACAGGCAACGCCGGAAGAAATGATGGCATATCGAGAAGGTGTTGTGCGCCGAATGTTTGTGGAAAGCAATGCCCATGCTATTAAAGGTACCAAAGAACTGCTGGAAAATATTCATGCGGCAGGCTATCCTGTTGCGCTGGCATCTTCCACAGATCCGGGGCTAATTCGCTGGATACTGGAAACCATTGGGCTGCTGCCATATTTCGACAAAATCGTCAGCGGAGAAGAGGTGCCTAAGAGCAAACCGGAACCGGATGTTTTTCTGGAAGCTGCAAGACAGTTGGGGGCAGCACCGGAAAACTGCTTTGTTATTGAAGATTCCACCAATGGTATCCGTGCCGCAAAAGCCGCAGGTATGTGGGTACTGGCATATAAAAACCCTACCAGTGGGAAACAGGATCTTTCTCTGGCAGATAAAGTGACAGACGATTTTACAAAAGTCAATGTAAGTACATTTCCGGTGAATGAGGAGGAAAATGCATGAAGATAGAACAGGCTGCTTTGTTTGGCGCAGGCTCCGTTGGGGGCAGCCTGCTGTGCAGACAGAGAGAAAATCTGGATAAGATTAAAGTCATTGTCCATGGTGCTAGACGAGAACGTATGGAAAAAGAAGGACTGCTTACCCGTGGGGAAACATTCTTCCCGAAGATCTGGGAAAAAGGTTCTTATCCTGATCTGCTCATGGTAGGATTGAAAAATACGCAGCTGAAAGCATCCATTGCAGAACTGAGGGATTATGTTGGACCTAATACGATTCTGATGCCTTTGATGAACGGCATTTCCGCATCCGAAGAACTGCGGGAAGCTTTTCCAGAAAATACAGTTTTGACTGCGGTGGTTTATGTAGATGCCAGAAAAATTGGCAATGAACTGTTCTGCGGAGAAACATTCCTTATTCAGATTGGTGATGCAGAAGAAGCGGTATTGGAAGCCATAAAAGAAGCCCTGCTTTCCTGGGGAATTTCCTGCCAGATTTGTGCAGATATTACCAGACGTCAGTGGCGGAAATGGATGATCAATGTGGGTACCAATCAGGTTTCTGCTGTTTTGGGTGCCACTTACGGCGATTTTCAGCAGAAAGAACCCGTTATGCAAATGGCACTGTCTGCTATGTCTGAAGTGGTTGCTGTTGCAGAAGCGGCAGGTGTAGACCTTCATCCGGCAGATGTAACTGCCGCTGGGGAAAGTGTGCATAAATGGAGTCCTGCGGGAAAATGCTCTATGCTGCAGGATGTGGAAGCCCACCGATTGACAGAAGTGGCATCCTTCTCTGGGAAACTTGTGGAACTTGGCAAAAAATATGGTGTGCCGACACCTATCAATGAAACTTTATATGCTTTGATTCGCGCGAAAGAAGCAATGTACTCTTAAAGAAAAAAGTCTTTCTTCATATTTTTGGAGAAAGATTTTTTTATGGAAATTTGGAAGGTTCTTTTTGTTTTGCTTTTCAGTTTGTAGCGGATACGGTATAATCGGAGGAAGAACAGGAGGAACCAAGATGGATTTACGAGAACGACTGAAAACATACGGAGCAGGAAATGCGTACCCTTTTCATATGCCGGGACATAAACGGCAGAAACAGCCGGGCAGCCTGTTTCCTTATGATTTAGATATTACGGAAATTGATGGTTTTGATAATCTTCACCACGCGGAAGGCATTCTGGCGGAAGCTATGGAACGGGCAGCCAAACTTTGGGGCAGCAGAAAAAGCTTTTTTCTGGTAAATGGCAGCAGTGCTGGACTTTTGGCAGGCATTCGGGCTTTGACAAAGCGCGGTGACAAAGTTTTGATGGCAAGAGGATGCCATCGGGCGGTATATCATGCTGTGGAATTGTGTGGTCTACATCCCGTATATATGCAGGCGGCATGGGTGGAAGAAATGCAGATTTCCGGCAGTATTCAGCCAGAAACTGTAGAGAAACACTTGCAGGAACATCCTGACTGCAATCTAGTGATTCTTACAAGTCCCACTTACGAAGGCGTGGTCAGTGATATTGCCGAAATTGCGAAAATTACCCATCGGTATGGTGCATATCTGCTGGTGGATGAAGCCCATGGTGCTCATTTGGGCTTTTGTGAAGAAGGATTTCCAGATACGGCAGTCCATTTGGGGGCAGATGTGGTGGTGCAGAGTCTGCACAAAACATTGCCTTGTCCCACACAGACAGCTATTTTGCATGTTTGCACAGAACAGGTGGATGTGACAGAAGTAGGCAGACAGCTTTCTGTTTTCCAGACCAGCAGTCCTTCCTATGTGTTCATGGCGGAAATGGATGGATGCATTTCTTTACTGGAACGGGAGAGAGAAAGTCTTTTTGCGGCTTATGAAAAAAGATTGGCATCTTTTTATGAAAAAATGGAGAAACTGGAACATATCAGGCTGTATCAGCCGGAAAATTCTTCTTTTGTGTTTGGTCACGACAGAGGAAAACTCCTCTTTTTTACAGGAAACTGCAATCTGTCAGGGGTAGAACTTTCTGACATCCTGCGGGAGAGATATGAGTTGGAAATGGAAATGTCTTTATCTCTGCATACATTGGCAATGACCAGCATTTTCGATACAGACGAAGGAATGGAACGGCTGGCAAAAGCTATGCTGGAAATTGACAAAGAAGTACATCCCGCACAACAGCCTTTGGCGAAAGGGCAGATGGTGTTTCCACAGATGGTATGCGGTATGGAAGAGGCTTTGCAGGGAGAAACAACAGAGGTAATGCTACAAGACAGTCTTGGAAAAATTGCGGCAGATTTTCTTTGGGCGTATCCACCTGGAATTCCTCTTGTTGCGCCAGGGGAACGGATTTCGGAAGAAGTATTGGCACAGGCTTTTTATATGCAGAAAAACGGTGTCAATGTCCAGTGCGCTTTTGCAAAAGATGGATGGATTCGTGTGCGTTTTTAGGAATGATGTGACATTTTTTGGTTCAAACTTGAAACACGACATTTTTTGTGATAGAATACGAACAGGTATGTCTTAAAGGAAAAGACGTCCGTAAAAGCAAAGGGGTGATATACATGAAACACATTCAGACATTGAATACCCGTGATCTGGCTGCAAGTGTTAAACACGGCGGCTGTGGCGAATGCCAGACATCCTGTCAGTCTGCTTGCAAAACTTCTTGTGGTGTTGCAAACCAGCAGTGCGAAAACAAATAAGAAGCGACAGGATAAGTCGCTGCCCGTTTCGGGCGGCGACTTTTTACGCATAATCCCGAAGATGGCTTCGGATCAAATAGTATATAAAATAGAAAGAGGATTTTTATGATTCATCAGTACAAGTTAAACGGTTACAACATTGTGCTGGACGTTTACAGCGGTTCCGTGCATGTTGTGGATGATGTGGCATACGACATCATCGGTATGTATGAAGGACATACAAAAGAAGAAATCACAAAGGCGATTCTGGAAAAATACGCAGATAATCCAGAAGTAACAGCCGAAGAAATCGCGGATATTCTGGAAGGGGTAGAAGAACTGAAGAAAACAGGCAAACTCTTTACAGAAGATCTGTACGCAGACATTGCGGCAAATTTCAAAATGAAAAACAACGACATCAAGGCGCTGTGTCTCCATGTGGCACATACCTGCAACCTGACATGTGATTACTGTTTCGCAAGTCAGGGCAAATATCAGGGGGAACGTGCCCTCATGAGTTTTGAAGTGGGCAAACAGGCTCTGGATTTCCTCATTGCCAACTCTGGCAGCAGAAGAAATCTGGAAGTGGACTTTTTCGGCGGCGAACCCCTCATGGACTGGGATGTGGTGAAACAGCTGGTAAATTATGCCCGCAGTGTGGAAAAAGAACACAACAAAAACTTCCGTTTCACACTGACTACCAACGGTCTGCTGGTTGATGATGATGTCATCGAATTTGCAAACAAAGAAATGCATAACGTGGTACTGAGTCTGGACGGCAGAAAAGAAGTTCATGATAGACTGCGCCGCACTGTTGGCGGTCACGGCAGCTATGATGTAATCGTGCCTAAGTTCCAGAAGTTCGTTCAGAGCAGAAACAACACTGGTTACTATGTACGTGGTACTTACACACATGACAACATTGATTTCACAAATGATATTTTCCATATGGCAGATTTGGGCTTCACAGAACTGTCCATGGAACCCGTTGTTTGTGATCCCAAGGAACCTTACGCACTGACAGAAGCAGATCTGCCTGTACTTTTCGAACAGTATGAAATTCTGGCAAAAGATATGCTCCGCAGAGAAAAAGAAGGTAAGCCCATCACTTTCTATCATTACATGATCGACCTGACAGGCGGTCCTTGTGTATATAAACGTGTAACCGGCTGCGGCAGTGGTACAGAATACATGGCTGTTACTCCTTGGGGCGAACTGTTCCCTTGCCATCAGTTCGTAGGTGACCCTGCTTACAGTCTGGGGGATATCTGGAAAGGCGTTACCCATCCAGAAGTGCAGGATAAATTCCGTAAATGCAATGCTTATGCACGTCCCGACTGTAAAGACTGCTGGGCAAAACTGTACTGTTCCGGTGGCTGTGCTGCAAATGCTTACCATGCAACAGGTGACATTGCAGGCGTATATGAATACGGCTGTCAGTTGTTCCGTAAACGTATGGAATGCGCCATCATGATTCAGGTAGCAAAACAGGTACAGGAATAATTTTCTGAAATAGCAATATTGAGCTGGAAATTTTTGAACGATCGAAAATTTCCAGCTTTTTTTACAGAAAAAATAGACTGTATGTTCTTATATGCAAAGTCGACAAAAAGAACATATGTTTTTATAATGCACTTGCACAAAAAAGAAAAGAATCCTGAAAGTACATTGAAGCATATTGCAAAGTGTGATATAATCTGACAAAGCACCTAAGGAGGGGATAGGATGAAAAAGAAGATTGGACTGCTTTTAGTGGCGGCTTTGTTGATTTCCGTGCCAAACTGTACCAATGCGGATGGAGCCACGAAAGTTGAAATCAATGGAAAACAAGTGGCATATACAAAAGAAGCAGGCGCGCCTTTTGTAGATGATGCCGGGAGAACGCAAGTTCCTTTTAGGCAAACTATGGAAACATATGGTTGCACAGTTTCCTGGGATGGAACCGAACAGATGGCAATTGCCCAAAAAGACGGCATTACGGTAGAAGTACCCATTGGACAGTCTTATATTTATCGCAATGGGACGAAAGTGGAAAATGATACTGCTGCATTGATACAGGATGGCAGAACATATCTGCCCATTCGTGTGGTGCTGGAAAGTTTTGGTGCCAAAGTTCAGTGGAATGGGGATACCAATACGGTTGTTGTGACTTCTGACGGACAAACAACAGGAAATGGGGACATTCAAGTACATTTTCTGGATGTTGGTCAGGGGGATGCGGCACTCATCAACGACGGCGAGTTTGAAATCCTCATTGATGCAGGGGTATCCGCAGAAGGGACAAAGGTTGTGCAGTATCTTTCAGACTATGTAGATGGCGATCTGGATGTGGTTGTTGCCAGTCATGAAGATGCTGATCATATTGGCGGTTTGCCTGCGGTGTTTGATGCGTACACCATAGAAGAAGTGGTGGATAACGGCAGAACCAGCAGCACAAAGACATATCAAACCTACCATAATAAAGTACAGGCAGAAGGCGCAGACTATGCTGCGGATACAGCGGCACAGAATATCACACTGCCTAGTGGGGCTACACTGGAATTTTTGCCCATTACAGATGTTTATGATAACGCCAATGATAATAGTGTTGTAACTATGCTTACCTATGGCGATGTGGAAGTATTATTCACAGGAGATTTGTCATCAGATGTGGCAGATGCCAATAGCAGTCTGTTTTCTGATGTGGATGTGCTGAAAGCAGGGCATCATGGTTCCAGAACTTCTGTTAGCAGTCAGTTCCTTCAGACTACAAAACCGGAATATGTAGTCATTTCCGCAGGTCTTGATAATTCTTACGGTCATCCTCATGAAGAAGCGCTGTCTGCTTATCTGAATACAGGCGCAGATGTTTATGGAACATTCCGTTCAGGTGATATTGTCATGACTACAGACGGACAGCAGATTTCTTTCGATACAACGGAAAAACTGACACTTTCTGATGTGGGTGCAAAATCTAACGGAACAACTCCAGTGCAGAAACCGGTTACACAACCGGAACAACCCTCAAAGCCAGTGGCAGAAACAACAGTCACTTATGTTGGGAATAAAAACTCCAAAATATTCCATCGTGCTTCATGCTCTTCTGTTTCTCGAATGAAAGACAGCAATAAGGTGTCTTTGAACAGCCGGGATGCGGCCATTTCTCAGGGGTACCGTCCCTGCGAAAATTGCCAGCCTTAATAGATGTATAGAAAAAGCAGTATATTATTGTTTTATATGAATAAAGATAGCCAGAATCCTTAAGTAAAGGGTTTTGGCTATCTTATTTTTTATCAGGATTTGAAAAAATTGTTTTCTTTTTATCCTTTTAATTGCCTTTGCTGCTCAAAGGATTGCTGCGTTCTTCCCAAAAGATGTTGTTGTCCGGTTCTGCTTTGCCGCTGTCGCTGTAATGGGCATTTTGGCGGATCTGGTATAAATCATTGCCGGAAACGGTGTCTTTAGGTGTTTTTTTGTGTTGTTGATATTTCTTTTTAGTCATTTTATATCACCTCTTTCTATATTGTTTGTTATGGTACCTTATTTTATAAAGGAAAGTATTTGGAATTTTTCAGCAAAAAAAGAACATAAAATGTTTAAGCTTTGTTTATGTCATGTTCATATTTTGTTCAAAATAGTAGAATATACTAATTACAACAAAGAAAATAAAGAAAGCAAAAAGCAATTCAGATATAACAGGAGGAATGAGATATGTATAATCCAAATGAAGATAAAAGGGAAAACGAAAACAACATGGAGCCAATCCATGGACACGTAGAAAATGAACACGAAGAAAAAGTGCTCAACGAAAATGAATACAGCGAAAATACATCCAATGCATATGAATCCAAAGATGTGGAACAGAATGCAGCAGAGGATGCGAAAGCAGAAGAAGTAAAAAGTGAACAGTCCCAGCAGACATATCACAGTGAAACATTGCGGGACTACACACCGGAAGATGCACAGCCCATGTGTTTTGAATCTGAAACAACAGAAAAAGCAGAAAAAGCAGAAAACACAGAACATGTTCACCAGGAATTTACAGAAGAAGACACAGCGGAACATTCTGAACATGCGGCTGGTCCCAGAGAAGAACGCAGAAAACAGGAAAAAAATAAAAATTGCTATGCGGAACATGTGAAAAAACATAGCAAGAAAAGAAACAGCGGCTGGGCAAAACTCATTGCGGGCTGTCTGATTATTGGTTTGGCAGGCGGTACCGGTATTGGCGCAGGTTATGGCGTAGTTGAACAGCATTATCAAAATGCAGGCGGCAGTACAGTAACATCATCCGGCACCATGAATGTGGAAAAGACGGCAACAGGAACAGGGATGTCCACCATTGATGTGGTACGTGCGGTAAAACCCTCCGTTGTAAGTATCACCACAAAAATTGAAGGCGTAACTTCTTACTATGGTGCTTTTAGTGTGCCTTATGAAGGCGAAGGTGCAGGCAGCGGCGTTATCTTCTATTCCGATGATGATAAAATTGCCATCGTAACAAATAACCACGTTATTGAAGACGCTACAGAAGTATATGCTACCATCAATGACACAACTAGTGTACAGGCAAAAGTCGTTGGTACAAAGAGCGATTCCGACCTGGCTGTACTGACGATCTCTTGGGATGATTTGAGAGCAGCTGGCATTGATGAAGTAACTGTTGCAACATTCGGCGATTCTGATAAATTGGAAGTCGGTGAAAGCGTTATTGCCATCGGTAATGCAATGGGTCTGGGACTTTCTGCAACAGATGGTATTGTCAGTGTGAAAAATCAGACCATCAGTGTGGATAACAACACATTGAATGTAATTCAGACAAGTGCAGCTATCAACAGTGGTAACAGTGGCGGTGCTCTGGTAAACAGCCGTGGTGAAGTAGTCGGCATCAATACAGCAAAATACAACTCCTCTATGGCAGAAGGTATGGGCTACGCAATTCCAAGCAATGAAGTTATCTCTGTCGCACAGGATCTGCTGGAAGATGGTACCGTAACAACACCTTATATTGGTATCATGGGCACAAGCATTACCTCTGAAAATGCTTCTTTGTATAAACTGCCTGTAGGTGCGCTGATTGTAGAAGTAACAGAAGGTGGTCCTGCGGCACAGGCTGGTATCCAGGCAGGGGATATCATTACAGAATTTAACGGAAAAACTGTCATGGACATGGATTCTTTGTCCGAACTGGTGAAAGAAACAGAGATTGGTCAGACTGTTTCCGTTCACATCATTCGTAACGGAGAAAAAGGTATGGATTTACAGCTGACCATCCAAGACAAAAACGCATAAAGCTATCAGGAGCTTTTTATATAGATAAAAGGGCAGATGCAGAAAACATCTGCCCTTTGTGGTTTTATGAAAAACGGCGGAATTTTTATAAAAATAAAAGACAGAAAATGGGTACTGCCCTTTACCCGAGAGACAAAATGTATTATAATAAAACGATGCAGTAGAGTAAAAAACAAAAAAGGAGGATACCAATGCAAAAAGGCTCCTCGGGAAATAAAACCAGAAAAAAGAAAAAGCGTCCCAATGGACCACCGCAAGGACGAAGCCAAAGGGATAATGTATATGAGTTAAACCGCATCCGGCAAAAGCGGGAAAATGAAAATCGTTATTATGGACGAACACAGCCCCAGCCGGTACCGCGGGTGCATCAAAGACCTGTGCAGCCCAAAAAGGCGCAGCATAGAACAGCACAGCCGAAAAAACCATCTAAAGCAACAGTGAAGCGCCGCAGAAATTATGCGGGACGTATTTTGCCACTGTTTGTCTTTGGTGTGATTTCTTTGTACTTAGTGGCACAGCTGATGATGATGGCAGTCAAAAAGCCGGAAACCAATGTGGAAACAGTGACTTACGGCACCATTGACACACCGGTGAGCAGACAGGGCATCATTGTGCGGGATGAATACGTGGTCAAGAGCGACCGTGCAGGAACGCCATTTTATGAATATTCGGAAGGAGATTATGTTTCCAAATCCGCTGTGGTATGTCAGGTAAAAGACACTGCGTCTACAGATGTGCTGGAAGAAAAACTCCAATCCATTGATAAAGATATTCTGGAAACACAGAAAAGCCGCAGTGATTTGTCAGCTTTTTCTGAGGATATTACGCGCATAGAAAATAATATGGCAAATACAGTGGAAATGTTTGGCAGCAGATCCATGAAAACAGATGCTTCCTATTTATACTCTATGCGGACACAGCTTGACAGCTATATGCTCCAGCGAAATGAAATCTGGCTGTCAGAAGATGTGGAAAGTCTTTCTCAGCTCAGCGAAGAACGCAGTTCTTATGAACAGCAGCTTTCTCAGAGTATGAGTTCTGTAACGGCACCGGAAAGTGGCGTTGTGGCGTTCAGCTATGACGGTCTGGAAGAAACACTGACACCGGATGCTTTGGATGAAATTACCGTTGGTCAGCTCAGCGGCAGTGAAAAAATGACTTATATTTCCAAAGTCAATAACGTAGAAGAGGGAGATCCGCTGTTCCGTATTGTCAGAAGCAATCAGTGGTATATCGTATCCAATTTCCCGGCTAACGAAGTGCTGGATTGGGAAGTTGGCAGTACCAAAAAGCTGAATCTGATTGGTGAGGATACAACAACGGCAGTATCTGCAACCATTCGTTCCATTACACCAGGTGAAACGGAAACGAAGGTTGTATTCTCTTGCTTTACATATATGGATGAATTTATGGACAGCCGTACCATTTCTTTCAGTTTGGAAAGTGAAACAGTGGAAGGGCTGAAGATTCCAAATAACGCTATCGTTGAAAAATCTCTGCTGAAAATCCCTCTGGATTGCCTAACAGAAAGCGGAGGCAATCAGGGCGTATTGTTGGTCAATGGAGATAATTCCAAGTTTATTGCAACGACCATCATCAGCAGTGATGATTCTTATGCATATCTGGCGCAGTCTGACCAGACGCTGAAGCTGGGAGATGTGATTTTGCAGGGAACTGGAGAAAATGCTGGACAATATACTGTGGCAGAAGTGGAAACCATGCCAGGTGTATATGTGGCAAACAGTTCCATGGCAAAATTTGTGCCCATCACCATTCTGGAACAAAATCAGGAATATGCTATCGTAAAATCCAACAGCAGTTATGGTCTTCAAGTATATGATACCATCGTATCTGATGCGAAAAATATTACAGAAGGACAATCCATTTATTGATAAAAAGGAGATGCACAAAATGGGAACGATACAGCAAAATATTGCAGAAGTTGAAAAACGGGTGGCTGATGCTGCTGCCCGTGCAGGCAGAAAACCAGAAGATGTTCTTCTGCTGGCTGTCAGCAAGACAAAGCCGGTGGAAGTTATCAAAGAAGCTGTTGCCTGCGGATTGACTTCTCTTGGAGAAAATAAAGTACAGGAGATCATGGAGAAATATGAACCTATGGGTCCAGATGTTCATTGGCATTTAATTGGACATTTGCAGACAAATAAGGTAAAATATATCATTGACAAGGTAGACATGATTCATTCTGTGGAAAGTCTGCGTTTGGCAGAAGAAATCAATAAGCGTGCAGCAGCCAAAGATCTTGTGATGGATGTTCTGGTGGAAGTCAATATGGCTGATGAAGAAAGCAAATTTGGCGTAAAACCGGAAGAAGTAGAGGCGTTTTTGCACGATCTGTCACAGCTTCCCAACATTCGTGTCAGAGGGTTAATGACAGTAGCGCCTTTTGTAGAAAATCCTGAAGAAAATAGAGTATATTTCCGTAAAATGCGAGAATTACTGGTTGACATGAACGGCAAAAAAATTGATAATATAAACATGGATACGCTTTCCATGGGGATGACAGGTGACTATGAAGTAGCCATTGAAGAGGGTGCAACCATTGTCAGAGTGGGCACCGGTATTTTTGGCGAAAGATTCTACCCCAATAAGGCTTAAGCAAGAAAAGAAATCTAGGAGGATAAGAAAGTGGCAAAGTTTATTAATAAAATGAAAGATTTGATGTTTGGTGAATACGAAGACGATGAAGATTACTATGAAGATGATTATGAATATGAAGCTCCTGCCAGAGAGGCAGCTCCTGTAAGCAGCAGCTATGGTCTTCGTGACGTCAGCCGCGAATCCGATTACAGCACCACATCTGCGCCTCGCAAAACAACAAGAAACAATCCGCAGGTTTACAGCATCAACACAAACGTTCAGATGCAGGTAGTGATTATCAAACCGGAATGTTATGAGGATGCACAGGAAATTTGTGATCAGATTAAGACCAAAAAACCTGTTGTGGTAAATCTGGAAAAAGTAGAATACCCTGTTGCACAAAGAATCATGGACTTCTTGAGCGGTACCTGCTATTCTCTGGAAGGTTCTATTCAGCGTGTAGCAAATAACATTTTTGTCATTGCTCCTGAAAATGTAGATATCAGCGGCGATTTCAAGGAAGAACTGAAAACAAAAGGTGTCATTCTTCCCTGGATGAGCAATGGCAGATAAGGAAGGAAGAATCATTTGACGAGTTTACAAGTATTGTTTATACAAGCCATTGATGTTTTTTTCAATGTCATTGAATGGCTGATTTTTATTCGGATTTTATTATCCTGGATTCCCATGTTTGGATATAACAATCCTTTGGGACGCCTCATTTACAATCTGACAGAACCCATTTTGGGACCTTGTCGCAGTATGTTGGAAAAATCTCCATTGGGCGGCGGCATGATGCTGGACTTTTCTCCTATCATTGCACTGATTCTGATGGTGCTGGTAAAACAGTTGTTGATGGGTCTGGTGCTTCTGTTCTGATGGGACGAGGTGACGGATGTGAATAAACAAGCATTATTACAAGGAATGACACAGCCTGAGGAAAGACTTTTGTTTGCGAAAGTGCTGGATCAGGCTGCTTTCAGTTATAAGCGTCATACACCGGCGTTTACGGATTTCCTAGACATGGCAAAAAGTGGAAAGTTTCTGGAAAAACTCCGTTCTCTTTCAGACTTAAATGTGGTTGCCTTTGGCGGCACAGAAGACTGTGAGCGGCGTATGCTGGGTTTTGCACCGGATTATATGGAGTTGGAAGGAAAAGATTTTCCTATTTGTGCCCTGCGGATCACAAAGCATAAAAAATTCGGTCAGACAGACCTGAGCCATCGGGATTATCTGGGCTCTATTTTAGGTCTTGGCATCGACAGGGGAAAAGTCGGGGATATTCTTGTATCCGAAGAACAGGCCCTTTGCTTTGTATCAGAGGAAATCGCCGATTATATTCTGGTGAATCTGGAAAAGGTATCCCGCACCCCAGTGCAGGTGGAAAAAACAGATTTGTCGGAAATTGAGACAAAAAAAGAAATTGAAGTTCGCAGGCTGACAGTGGCTTCTGTGCGGCTGGATGCCGTGGCAGGAGGTGTGCTCCATCTTTCTAGGGGGAAGATGCAGGCACTCATCGCTGGGGAAAAAGCCAATGTGAACTGGAATGTGACAACAAATCCTTCTCTTTTGTTAAAGGAAGGGGATATGGTTTCTGTTCGGGGATTTGGGCGGTTCCGCCTGCTTTCCATCGGCGGAAAAAACAAAAAGGACAGAACCGGCATAGAGGTAGGCGTATATATTTAAGGAGGTTTTTTTGTGGTTACACCCAACGATATTGCAACAAAGGATTTCAAAAAAGTAGCTGTTGGCTATTCTCCCGAAGAAGTAGATACCTTTTTGGACGATATTTACGAAGATTACGAAAAACTGTATAACGAAAGTATGCAGTCCAAAACAAAAACAGAAGTGGTTCAGGAAGATACAGATCGCCTGCGTAATCTGGAAAAAACACTGGAACGCACATTGAGCCTGGCAGAAGCTGCTGCGGAAGAAACCAAAGAAGCTGCTAAGGCGGAAGCGGAACAGATCATTGATAAGGCAAAGCTGGAACGTGATGAAATCCTTTCTGCTGCAAGAACAAAGGTGTACGAACTGGAACAGGAGATTGCTGCACTGCAGAATCGTTATGAACTCATGCGTGCCCGCGTGAAACTGCTGCTGTATGCAGAAATCGAACTGTTGGATAAAAACGAAATCCTGGCAGAAAAAGATGCTGCCAAAGCAGCTGATAAAGAAGCTGCACACAAAGAAGCAACTCATAAATAAGTATGGAATGAAAACGGCTGTAACGAGGTGCCTGCAATGCGGGCGCCTTGCTGCGGCTGCTTTTGTTATGTAGAAATGAAAAAAACGGGAACATTTTTCCCGGAAAGGCAGGAAGATTTGAAATGTGGATCATAGCTATCATTGCAGCGGCGGTATTGGTGGGGATCGACCAGCTGACGAAATATCTGGCTTTGGTGAACCTGAAGCCCATCGGCTCTACCACTGTGGTGGATGGATTTCTGGATCTGACCTTTGTGGAAAACCGAGGGGTAGCCTTTGGTATGTTTTCCGGTAAGAAATGGTTTATTCTGCTGCTGACACTTTGTATTGTGGCTTTTCTGGTTTATTATTTTGTGAAAATGCCCCGTACCAAAGAATATCAGTGGGTACGCTGTGCCATGGTGCTGGTTTTGGCTGGTGCTGTAGGCAATATGATTGACCGTGTATTCCGTGGATATGTGGTTGACTTTTTTGAATTTACATTCTTCAGCTGGCCCGTATTTAACGTAGCTGATATTTACGTTGTAGTGGGTGTCATTGTTTTGGCAGCACTCATTTTGTTTGTCATCAAAGAAGAACCCAAGTTAGAAAAGAAAAAGGACGAGAAATGATGGAATATTTTACATTTGCGGCAGAAAAAGAAGACGTTGGCACCAGATTGGATGTGTTTCTGGCGGAAAATATGGAAGACCTTTCCCGCAGTGCTGTACAGAAACTGGTGGAAGGGGGACACATCCAGCTCAATGGCGGCAGCGTGAAATCCAATTATAAATTGCGTGAAAAAGACGTTATTGATGTGGAAGTGCCGGAAGCAAAAGAAATTGAAATTTTGCCGGAGGATATTCCCCTGGATATTCTTTATGAAGATGCTGACGTGATTGTGGTCAATAAACCTCAGGGGATGGTTGTCCATCCTGCACCGGGGCATTATACAGGCACATTGGTCAATGCTTTGATGTATCACTGCGGCAGCGAACTTTCCGGCATTAATGGGGAAAAACGCCCCGGCATTGTGCACCGCATCGACAGAGATACTTCCGGGGTATTGATGGTAGCAAAAAACAACGCTGCTCATCAGGCTTTGGCGGCACAGTTGGCAGAGCACAGCATCACAAGAAAATATAACGCCATTGTATTCAATGGTTTTAAAGAAGATGAGGGCACCGTTGACCAGCCCATTGGCAGAAATCCTTTGGATCGCAAAAAAATGGCGGTTACCCAGAAACACAGCCGCCATGCAGTGACCCATTATCGGGTATTGCAGCGAATGGGAAATTTCACCCTCATCGAAGCACAGCTGGAAACAGGCAGAACCCATCAGATTCGTGTACATATGACATATATCGGACATCCCTTGCTGGGGGATCTGGTGTATGGACCTAAGAAACAGCCCTTTGCTTTGCAGGGACAGGTATTGCATGCAAGGGTTCTGGGATTTGTGCATCCCACAACAGGAGAGTACATGGAATTTGAGGCGCCCCTTCCAGAATATTTTCAGAAATTGATGGAACGTTTGGAGGGCTGATTAGGAGGCGAAACAAATGGCATTGCATCGGAAAGACTTTTTCGGACTGCGGGATTTAACGGCAGATGATATCCGGTATATCCTCAGTACAGCAGAAACCATGAAATATATTTTGAACCAGAAGAATAAGAAGGCACCCCATTTGCAGGGGAAGTCTGTCATCATTTTGTTCTATGAACAGAGTGCCCGTGCGAAGCTGTCCTATGAACTGGCGGCACAGCATTTGAGCGCCAATGTGGTAGATATGACCAATTCCGCCCATTCCATGGAACGGGAAAGCCTGCAGGATATGGGTCAGCTGGTAGACCAGATGGGTGCAGACTTTATCATTCTGCGTCATCCTATGGCAGGGGCAGCCCGCTTGCTGGCAGAGTGCGTTGAGGCATCTGTTATCAATGCCGGGGATGGTTACAACGAAAATCCCGGACAGTCTTTACTGGATTTACTGACCATCAAAGAACGCAAAGGCAGTTTTGAAGGTCTGAAAGTTGCTATCATTGGGGATTTGCTCCATAGTCGTGTGGCAAAAAGCAATATCTGGGGTTTGACGAAACTTGGTGCAGAAGTCTGTGTATCCGGTCCGCCGACGCTTCTTTTGCCTGGTATCGAAAAATTCGGTGTACAGGTGCATTATGATGTGCGGGAAGCCGTGAATCAGGCAGATGTTATCCTGACAACTCGTATGCGTATGGAAGCTCAGGACAAAACATTCCTGCCTTCTCTGGATGAATATAAGCGGTTCTTCCGTATTGACCATAATTTGCTGCGTTATGCCAAAGAAGATGCTATTGTCATGCATCCCGGTCCCATTCAACGCGGTATTGAGATTTCTGACGGTGTCATCGACAGCCCTCAGTGCATCATCAATGACCAGATTGCCAACAGCGTAGCGGTGCGTATGGCAATGTTCTATATTCTGTCACAGATGGGAGGCGCTCTGGCATGAAAACCATTCTGAAAAACTGTAAACTCATTACACCGCCTTATTCCGAAGAAAAACTGTATGATATTTTCATCGAAGGCGGACTCGTTGCGGATATTGGCGAGAATCTTCATGTAGAAGATGCAAGAGAATTGGATTTGGACGGTCATGTGGTATTGCCTGGTTTTATTGATATGCATTGTAATATCTGTGAACCTGGGTTTGAAAACATCGAAGATATTTCCACTGTTTCCCGCAGTGCGGCAAGAGGCGGCTTTACATCCATTACCTGTGAACCCAATACAAAGCCGGTGATTGATAATAAAACCGTTGTGGAATACATCATTTCCAAATCCAAAGCACAGGCGTCTGTGAATATTTATCCTTATGGCAGTATGTCCATGGGATGTGAAGGAACAGCCATTGCGGAAATCGGTGAAATGTATGAAGCTGGCGTGGTTGCCATTTCAGATGGCGACGAATTTATTGATAGTGCGGCACTGATGCGGAACGTTATGCGTTACAGCCGTATGTTTGACTTGCCCATTATGACCCATTGTGAAGACCGGAGCCTTTCTGGCAAAGGTGTTATGAACGAAGGCTATACAGCAAGTTGTCTGGGATTATCAGGTATGCCAAGAGAAGCAGAAGAATTGCAGGTAGCAAGAAATATTTTGCTGGCAGAGATTACTGGTGCCAGATTGCATATTGCCCATGTGAGCACAGGCGGTTCTGTGCGCATGGTTAGGGACGCGAAAAAACGTGGCTTGCAGGTGACTTGTGAAACATGCCCTCATTATTTTGCGCTGACAGAAGAAGCTGTGGAAGATTACAATACTTTCGCGAAAGTCAATCCGCCTTTGAGAACACAAGAGGATGTGGAAGCTATTCTGGAAGGCATTGCTGATGGTACCATTGATGCCATTGCTTCTGGACACAGCCCCACAAGCCGTACAGATAAGGATAAAGAATTCGGCAATGCGGCATACGGCATTTCTGCGCTGGAAACAGCCTTTCCCATCAGTTTTACAAGACTGGTGGAAACGGGTATCATTTCTCTGGCGCGTTTGGTGGAATTGATGTCCAAAAAACCGGCAGAAATTTTGAAACTGGAACAGAAAGGCGAGATTGCCGTTGGCAAAGACGCCGATTTGATTGTTATTGAAACAAAAGGCACCCAGATCATCGAACCGGAACTTTTTGCGTCAAAAGCAAAATTTTCGCCTTTTGCCGGACAGGAAGTCAAAGGTAAAGTGATTTATACCATCGTTGGCGGAAAAATTGTATCGTAAGGCTTTTGTGAAAGAAAGCCAAAAACGAGGTGTAACATGTATTTAAAAAGATTGGATTTACAGGGTTTTAAATCTTTCCCTGAAAAAGTGAAACTGGAATTTAATCCGGGTATCACGGCAGTGGTAGGTCCTAACGGCAGCGGCAAGAGCAATGTTTCCGACGCTGTTCGTTGGGTTCTTGGGGAACAGCGTGCAAAAAGCCTCCGTGGGGATAAAATGGAGGATGTTATTTTTGCCGGTACTGAAAGCCGAAAACCTCAGGGGTTTGCGGAAGTGACCATTGTCATTGACAATCAGGACGGACGTATGCCAGTGGAGTTTACAGAAGTGCAGGTAACTCGTCGGGTGTTTCGTTCCGGTGAAAGTGAATACCGCATTAACGGCGCTGCATGTCGTCTGAAAGATATTCAGGAATTGTTTATGGATACAGGTGTCGGTAGAGAAGGCTATTCCATCGTTGGACAGGGCAGAATTGATGAGATTCTCAATGCCAAAGGGGAAGAACGCCGGCGGATTTTCGAGGAAGCCACCGGGATTGTCAAGTATAAGACCCGTAAAATAGAAGCAACAAATAAACTGGAAAAAGAGCAGCAGAACCTGCTCCGTGTGGAAGATATCATTTCGGAGCTGGAGGGACAGCTTGCGCCGCTGGAAGAACAGAGCGAAACGGCAAGACAGTTCCTTTCTCTGCGAGAACAGCTGAAACAGGCGGAAATTGCCATGTTCTGCACAGAAGCGGAACAGATGGAACAGGAGTTTGACCGTCTGACAGAACAAATGGCGCTGGCTGCGGAACAGCAGGCGACAGCCCAGGAAGAAGGCAATGCTGCGAAAGCGCGGATTGCCGAAAAGAAACAACAGAATGAAGAAAAAAATGCTGCTTTGCAGACATTGAACGATACCATCGCCCAGGTAAAGGCAGATATTGAAAAAACAGAAGGTCGTATCCGCCTGGCGGAAGAACAGAGCCAGAACGATGCGGCAAATCTGACCCGTATGGAAAAAGAAGCGGCGACCAAAGAGAAACAGCAGGCGGAAAAACAACAGGAAACAGAAGTTTGCCGCAGCCGTATTACAGCGCTGAAAATGACCATGGATCGGGAACAGGAACAGCTGGATACCCTAGAAGCATCTTATGAAAGCTTAAGCAGCACTTTGCAGCAGCATGAAAGCCGCGCGGAAAGCTTCAAGGACGAAATCTTTGAGCAGATTCGTATTGGGACAGAAGCCAAAGGGGAAATTGCCAAGCGAGAAGCCATGATGGAGCAGTTCTCCAGCAGAAAAGAACAGCTGGAAACAGAAATTGCCCATACCCAGAGCCGTTTGGAACATCAAGAAGTCCATCAGAAAGTGTTGGAGAAAAAAGCGCAGGAACAGCAGGAAACAGCAGAGTTTCTGGAACAGGAACTGGATGCACTGGAACAGGACAGCCGCCATGCGTCAGAAACCAAAGCCAAGGCAGAACGTGCGCTGGCACAGCAGGAAAGAGTGGTTTCTGAGAAAAAATCCCGTCTGCGACTGCTGTCTGAATTGGAGCGAGAGCACGAAGGTTTTTACAACAGCGTCAAAAGCCTCTTGAATCTGCCTGACCAGAAAGAGCGAGGTATCTGCGGTGCTGTGGGGCAGCTTTTGCAGGTGGAAGAAGCTTATGAAACCGCCATTGAAGCAGCATTGGGCGGCGCTATGCAGAATGTTGTTACAAAAACGGAAGAAGATGCCAAAAATGCCATCCAGTATCTGAAACAGCGGCGTTTGGGTCGTGCAACATTTTTGCCTATCACTGCGGTGAAGGGGAGAGGGCTGGAAGGTCGTCTTGCCATTTTGGAAGAACGAGGCGTCATTGGTACAGCAGATACACTGGTATCTTTTGCGGAAGAATATCGCGGAATCATGACGTATCTGCTGGGAAGAATTCTCATTGTGGAAAACCTGGATGAGGCAGTCAGATTGGCGAAAAAATATCGCCATCAGTATAAGATGGTAACGCTGGAAGGGGACATCATGAACCCCGGTGGTGCTATGACTGGTGGTTCTCAGGCAAAGAAAACAACCAATATCTTTGGCAGAACCAGAGAAATCCATACCTTACAGAAAGAATTGGAAGATGCAGGCAAACAGACTGCATCCCTGGAAGAAGCTTTGCAGCTTGCGGAAGAAGATTTGCAGGAAATCGCAGAGCAGATTATGGAAAAGAAATTGGAACTGCAAAAACTGACTGTGACCATCCAGACAGGTAAAGGTGAAATGGCGAAAATGGAAAGCGAAATTGCCGAAACCAATTCCCGTTTGAAATTGCTGGAACTGGAAGAAAGACAGCTGGCAGATCAGTTGTCACGGGCAGAAGGGGATATTGCAAAGAGCAAAGAAACCTTGGCACAAAGTGAAGCTGCCATGGCAGAAGCAAATGAATCCTTGTCCGCTTTCCAGGAAAATCTGGCAGAAGAAAAAGAACAGCGGGATCACCTGATGGAAGAAATCACCCAGGTGAAAATTCGTATTTCCAATAGCGGACAGCAGATTTATGCCGCAGAAGAAACGGTGCTGCGCTTGCAGCAGGAAGCGGAAAATCTGCAAAAAGAAACCCGTCAGCTGCATCAGCAAATGGAGCTTTTGAGAGAAAGTGGCGACAAACGGGGAGAAACCCAGGAAGCCCTTCACGCAGAACGAGAAAAACTGGAGCAGCAGGAAGAAACCTTGCGTCAGCAGTTGGAGGAAACAAACGCCCTCATTGCTTCCCTAACAGCAGATACTGCTGAACTGGAGGAGGCTGTGCAGACAGCAGCTGATACAGCCACCAAGCTGGAAAACGAGCTGTTCCGTATCGAAACGAAGCAGGAAAAGATCAATGAAGAAAAACAGCGCATCTTTGACCGCATGTGGGAAGAATATGAAATCACCATTGGTGCGGCAAAAGAAGCGTCGAAAGAAGAAAAACGCCCTTATGGGGAATTAAAACGCCTTTCCAAAGAATGGAAAAATGATATGCGTGCCCTTGGCAATGTCAATGTGGGCGCCATCGACCAGTATCGGGAAGTGAAAGAGCGCTTTGACTTTTTGACAAATCAAAGAGCGGATATTCTGGAAGCGGAAGAAAAACTGCGTCAGATTATCGCCGAGTTGACAGAGCTCATGGAAAAACAGTTCCGGGAACAGTTTGCCGTGATATCTAAGAACTTCAGTGAGGTATTCCAGGAAATGTTCGGCGGCGGGAAAGCATATTTGAAACTTTCTGACGATGCCAACGCATTGGAATCATCCATTGATATTGTGGCACAGCCGCCCGGTAAAAGTCTGCAGAATATGCAGCTCCTTTCCGGTGGGGAACGTGCGCTGACAGCCATCGCCATTTTGTTTTCCATTTTGAAAATGAAGCCGTCGCCTTTCTGTATTCTGGACGAAATCGAGGCGGCGCTGGATGATGCCAATGTCAGACGCTATGCTCAGTATTTGACACGGTTTTCCGAGGAAACCCAGTTTATTGTCATTACCCATCGTAAGGGTACCATGGAATATGCCGATGTCATGTACGGTGTCACCATGCAGGAAAAAGGTGTTTCGAAATTGATTTCTGTTGACTTTTCTAAGGCACAGGAAGATGTAGTTTAATTTGAGGTGAAAATATGGGATTTTTTGATTTTTTGAAGAAAAAACCGCAGGAACAGCCTGTGGTGGAGCAGACAGAAGAAAAAGATGTTGTGGAGATTGCTGGTATTGAGGTGAACACCACTCCGGAAAAAGAAGAAGACATTGTGCTCAATGTCAATGAAAATCTGGGTACCACAACCGCCATCAATCAGGCAGTCCATGAAGTCATGGACGAAGAAGAAATTGAGTTCCACGAAAAAGCCGGCGGCACACTGTATCAGGAAAATGATGATATTGCCGCAGCGGAAGAAGAACCCGAAGTGGAAATCGAACTGACTACAGAAGAAACCGTTGTGCCGGAAGATGCGGAAGCCTTTACAGAAGAACTGACAGAGCTGGTGGAAGAAGGTCTGGAAGCGGCAGCGGAAAGCGAAAGAGAATTACAGGTGGAAACCGCTGAAGAAAAATTCGTGGAAGAAACGGACGCAGAAGGACAGCAGTTTGTGGAAGAACTGGCTGATTTTGTGGCAGAAGAACTGGAAGCGGAGCAGGAAGCGGAAGAAGCTGTGGAAGAAACAGCGGAAGAAGCGGAAACAGAACCTGTTTCCGAAGAAATTCCTGCGCAGGAACCCGTGAAAGAGAAAAAAGGCTTTTTTGCCCGTCTGAAAGAAGGGCTGGATAAAACCAGAAAGAACATTCTGGGCGGCGTAGATACGGTTCTGGGCAGCTTTACTAAGATTGATGAGGATTTGTTTGAAGAACTGGAAGAAGCACTTATCATGGCAGATATGGGCGTGCAGACAACCATGGATATTGTGGAAAATCTGCGCCAGCGTGTGAAAAAAGAACGTGCTACAGACCCTGCGGTGATCAAAGATATGCTCATTGATGAAATCACTGCCATTTTGCAGGATGGGGTAGAGGAAGAAGAAAATCTGCCTTCTCCCACAGTAATGCTGGTCATCGGTGTCAATGGTGTTGGTAAGACCACAACCATCGGCAAACTTTCCCATAACTTCAAAAACGAAGGTAAGTCTGTATTGCTGGCAGCGGCAGATACATTCCGTGCGGCAGCCATCGACCAGCTGGAAGTTTGGGGACAGCGTGCTGGTATCGAAGTGATCAAACATGAAGAAAACGCAGACCCTGCGGCTGTTGTCTTTGATGCAGTTCATGCGGCAAGAAACCGCAAGACAGACCTGCTCATCTGCGATACAGCAGGACGTCTCCATAACAAAAAGAACCTCATGGAAGAACTGCGGAAAATCTCCCGTGTCATTGAACGAGAATATCCTGCGGCACATAAAGAAACTTATCTGGTGCTGGACGCTACTACCGGACAAAATGCTTTGCAGCAGGCAAAAGTATTTATGGAAGTGGCAGACATCACAGGCATTATTCTGACAAAACTGGATGGTACCGCAAAGGGCGGTATCGTTGTTGCCATTAAGAGTGAACTGAAAATTCCTGTACGCTATATTGGCGTTGGGGAAGGCATCGAAGATTTGCAGAAATTCCACGCAGAAGATTTTGCTAAAGCTTTGTTTGGTGAAGAAGCATAAGAGAGGACAGAAAAATGGAAGAAAAGAAATTACAGAATGAAGAAACAACGGTGGTACGCCATCAGGAACCCAAAAAGAATGAAAAACAGCGTCCTGTCCATACCACACCTTATAGTCAGGAAATCCAGAAGCATATGAACAAATGCTTCCCCGGACGCACAGAACGGGTTTTCTTTGATAAACTGAATGATTATTTGCAGGTAGATATTCATATTCTGGAAGCGCCTACAAAACAGGACTTCCATGTGCTTTATACTGTTGGTATGAGTGCATTGCCTATGCAGCTGCCTGATGAATTTTATCCCGATTATCAGATGCTGGAGAGGGCAGAACTCATCGCCTTGTTGCCTGCGGAATGGCAGCTGCCTGAACCTGCGGAAGGAGAAACATATAACAATACCTTCTGGTGGCCTGTGGATTTGCTGCAATATCTGGCAAGATTCCCTCATGAATACAAAAGCTGGCTGGGGTGGGGGCATACCATTCCAAACTCCGATAAATATGTGTCTTATGACGAAGCAAGCACAAAATTGTGCGGTGTTATGATTTCCGCATTGAATGAAGCCATCAGTATGTTCCATGCGAAAGATGGCACCCTCATCAATCTGTATGCGCTGCTGCCTCTGTATAAGGAAGAAATCGACTTCAAACAGCAGGAAGGCGGCGAAGCATTGCTCCAGAAAATGGTGGGCATCAATGGCTTTGGTATGATTATTTTCCCTGACAGACCCAATGTATGTCTGGAAGAAGGGGAAACAAAGGAAAACGAAAAAGAGTCCTAATAAAAAACCTCCTGTGTGTACAGGAGGTTTTTTATTGCGTTTTTTAGGATTTTTGCGCTAAATCTAAGACTTCCAGAGAAGAAGCCATGGTTTCCATATCCTGTTGTTCTAATTTGCCGCGCAAAAGGAACATCCATGATCCTTGTTTCCAGAACAATGTGTTTTCCAGTTCACCTGACTGGAAAATATAAGTGTCTTCCTCATAAGACTGCATCATTTCTGCTGAGATATATTTTTGGATGTAGTCTGCGTCGTTAGACTGTATGAACCAAAGGGATTCACTCTTGATATTGGTTGCATCAATTCTCTTTTTAGGGTTTTCCAGATAGGTGTGCTGGAAATAATGCTCTATCGTTTCTGTGCTGTTATCCGCATTGGTACGGATTTCAGATTGATGTAAAGAATATGTGTCAGGGATTTTTGCAGGGAAATAAACGGTTTCCGGCATATTCTGCGCAAAATCGGACTGGATTTGTTCCAGTTCTTCCGTTTCTACACTTCTCCATGCAACAGGGGCTTCCGGTTCATTTTTAGAAGCAATGCATCCTCTCACATAAAATAGAATGAGTAATATACCAATGATAATTAAAACAATTCGTGGTGTTTTTATCATGAAATCCCTCTTTTCTGATCTGGTGTAATCGGTGAACAATGATTATGGTCATATATATATGTCTTTGAAATAGGGAAAAGTGACTTTTCAAGAACAAAAATTTATAAGAGCATATGAATATATTTTGAGCATATTTAGATTATAAAAGGACTGTTTTCAGGGGCATCTTCATCAGAAAATAAAAAAGCTGAAATCCGTATCATACAGAGGCTTCCAGCTTTTTTATTTTTACAGTATGCTTTTTCTGGAGACAATCGTCATTGTTCCCATGAAGAACTAAAAAACTGTGCTTTCTCAAAGGAAATTTACTTAGTACCTTTTTTCATGTTCAATCTTCGTAATCATCTGCACAATCACATAAAGATTCATACCACATGTCATAGTCTTCATCACTTTCCAGTTCTTCAACATATTCTGTTTTCTCAGAAGGGGAAATTTCGTATACAGACCAGCCATACTTCGCATCAAAATAATCTGCAAATTCAGCCCATTCGCCTTCTGTGTCCACGTCAAAATTTGCTAAAAAAGATTTTAAGGTACATTCCTCAAATGGGAGACCTTCTGCAAACAGAGCATGATAAAAATCATATGCAGTATCAAAATCATCATCATATGGAGTTGAAAAATCAATCGGTTGGATATGCTTTTTTACCCATTTTCCTAATTGTTCTGCTTGTTCGCTTTCGGTGTCATCTAAAAATGCTGCAAATAAGTTGACCATTTCGTCAAAATTTTCAACACCATAATCGTTCCAAACTTCAAATGATTTTTCTTCTGGCATCATATAGATTCCTCCTTTTGGTCACTGCTGTTTTTGCTGGGACTGCTTTATAAATTGTTTAAGAGTATTATGAGAAAAGATCATTCAAATTGTGATGGCTGCAATTAACGAAAAAATCAATCTGGAAAGTAAATAAGCTGTAAAACGAAAAAATATCTGTTTTACAGCTTATTACCAGATTTTATTTTAATATCTTAATATGCTCTGCCCCAGTAAACCATGTGTTTTGCAGGTTTGCCGCAGCATACGCAAACGGTATCGATTTCTTCCTGTTCGAAAGGAATACATCTGCTGGTTGCAGCTGTTTTTTCTTTGATGGCATCTTCACATGCCTGATCGCCGCACCACATAGCTTTGATGAAACCAGGTGTTTCGTTGATTTCTTTTTCAAATTCTTCCATGTTGTGTGCAACGTATGTTTTGGAGTCACGGCGTTCTGTTGCTTTCTGCAGCAGGTTTGCCTGAATGTCTTTCAGCAGTTCAGGGATTTTTGTTTCCAGTTCATCCAGAGAAACAATGATTTTTTCGCCTGTGTCACGTCTTGCCAGAACAGCCTGGTTCTTTTCCATATCCTTAGGACCGATTTCCAGACGCAGAGGCACGCCTTTCATTTCGTATTCGCTGAATTTCCAGCCTGCGGATTTGTCGGAGTCGTCCAGTTTGATACGGCAGATGGAAGAAAGTCTATCTTTCAGTTCGCCAGCTTTTTCCAGTACGCCTTCTTTGTGCTGTGCGATGGGGATGATCACAACCTGTGTAGGTGCGATCATAGGAGGCAGTACCAGACCGCTGTTGTCACCGTGTACCATGATGATGGCACCAATCAGTCTGGTGGTCATGCCCCAGCTGGTCTGGTGAACATACTGCAGTTTGTTGTCTTTGTCTGTGTACTGAATGCCAAATGCTTTTGCGAAACCATCGCCGAAGTTATGGCTGGTACCGGACTGCAGTGCTTTACCGTCGTGCATCAAGCTTTCGATGGTGAATGTGTGTGCAGCACCTGCGAAACGTTCTTTTTCTGTTTTTTCGCCTTTGATAACAGGGATAGCCAGTACGTCACGGCAGAAATCAGCATATACGTTCAGCATTTTCAGAGTTTCTTCCTGTGCTTCTTCTGCTGTAGCGTGAGCTGTGTGACCTTCCTGCCACAAAAATTCCATGGTACGCAGGAAAGGACGTGTGGTTTTTTCCCAACGTACAACGGAGCACCACTGGTTGTACAGTTTCGGCAGGTCACGGTAGGACTGGATGATGTTTGCATAGTGTTCGCAGAACAGTGTTTCGGAAGTAGGGCGAACGCAGATACGTTCTTCCAGTTTTTTGTCGCCGCCATGAGTTACCCAAGCAACTTCCGGTGCGAAGCCTTCTACATGGTCTTTTTCTTTCTGCAGCAGGCTTTCGGGGATGAACATAGGCATGTATACGTTTTCATGACCTGTTGCTTTGAAGCGTTCATCCAGCTGTTTCTGGATCAGTTCCCAGATTGCGTAGCCATAAGGACGGATGATCATGCAGCCTTTCAGAGAAGAATATTCTGTCAGGTCAGCTTTTTTTACAACGTCCGTATACCACTGGGGGAAATCCAGCTCCATATCGGTGATGGATTCTACAAATTTCTTTTCTTTTGCCATTGGTGTTTCCTCCTCTATAAAAATCTTTCTGTTTTTTCGGATACCAGAGGGACATTTTTCCATAAAAAAAGCCTTCGTCCCCACACAAAGGGACCAAGGTATCATTGGCGGTGCCACCCTCCTTGACAGCGCGTATTGCTGTCCTCTCGAAATCCGTTAACGCCGGAATACGCCACATTTTCCCTGCGGAGCTTTCGGGGCAGGTTCCAAAAGGTTTGCCAAGGCTCGCATCAACCGCCTGTTTTCTGAAGACAAAGGGCTTTTGTACTATTCCCGGTCATAGCCGATATCAGCTATTATCATAAACCGAAATGCCTTGTGCTGTCAAGGAAAACCGACGGAAAAACGTAAGAATTTTGTGATGACGATGTAGCGCAAATGTGCTAACATAAAAACAGGGACATGATGTAGTAAAAACGGAAAAGGGGGATTTGTATGAAAGGGTTTGCTTTATGTTTAGCGGCTGTATTTTTGATGGGAAATACTGCTTTTGCAGTGGAAAAAACAGAAAAAACGGCAGTGCCAGTCCATCAGACTGTGGTTTGGGATGGAACAGAAACCAAAATGCCAGGCTACAACATTGATGGATATACCTATTTTCGTCTGCGGGATGTGGCAAAAATGGTGTCTGCCTATGCCACAAATGAAATGCACTATTTTGACTTACAGTATCAGAAGGAAACAAACAGCATTACGATTGTAAGAAAGAAAGAGAAGTATCAGTATGTTGCTGAGAATAAAACTTTCGATGTAGGAACAGAGAATAAAAAGGCGTATGCCTCATCTGCGTCTGTTTTGCTAAATGATTTAGATGTCACAAAAATTGGATTGGTGGAAGATGGTTATGTCATTGATGGATACACTTTTTATAAACTGAGAGATATCACCCGTTTGCTGGGGATGGATGTAGGTTGGTGTGAAGAAGAAAAAGTGACAGAAGTTCTTTCTCAGCCGAAAAAAGTATATAGTAATGACCCAACTCTTTATCGAAAACCTGTCATCTATCTTTACCCTGAAAAAACTATGGATGTTTCTGTAAAATTGGACTATGCTGGAGATTTGACAGTCACCTATCCCACTTATGATAATGGCTGGCAGGTAACGGCACAGCCCGATGGCACATTGACCAACCATGCCGATGGGCTGGAATATTCCTATCTGTTCTGGGAAGGAAATGGACAGCTGGAGGTGGATTTCTCAGAAGGATTTGTGGTAAAAGGGGAAGATACGGCGGCATTTTTGCAGAAAACCCTTTCTGATATGGGATTGACACCAAAAGAATACAATGACTTTATTGTGTACTGGCTGCCTTTTATGCAGGAAAATGCCTATAATTTGATTTCTTTCCAGCAGGAAAATTACACAGAGCAGGCAAAACTGGATATTCATCCTGCACCTGACAGCGTCCTGCGAGTGTTTATGGCATTCCGTTCTCTGGAAAAACCTATTGAAGTGAAACCACAAAAATTTCAGCCTTTTGAACGAAATGGTTTCACAGTTGTGGAATGGGGCGGTACAGAAGTCAAGTAAGTTTGGACAGCAGCACGACATTTGGTCGTTGCTGCTGTTTTTTGTGCTGATTTTCATTTTTCTGGAAAAAAGCATTGACTCTCACATGATGGAATGGTCTATGCTGTATTTGTGCACAGAAAGAAACAGAAAGGTGGTACGGTACCATGTTAAAAATCGGTGAATTTTCAAAATTGTCCAGAATCAGTATTCGTATGCTGCGCCATTATGATGAAGCAGGCATATTAAAACCTCAAAGCGTAGATTCTGTTACAGGCTATCGTTTTTATGGGGAACAGCAGCTGCTGCACGCCTGTAAAATCCAAACTTTGCGTCAGATGGGGTTTGGTGTCAATGCCATTGGTGAGATTTTAAGTCATTATCATGACATAGATGCGCAGGAAGCATATTTGCAGGCACAGAAGGAGTACTTACTGCAAAAACAGGAAATTTTGAAAGGGCAGCTTCGTTTGCTGGACAGTACTATGGAATGGTTTCGAAAGGGTGGTATCAATATGGGTTATGAAGTAACTTTGAAAACATTGCCAAAACATTATGTGATTTCCGTGAGAGATGTGATTCCTTCTTACAGTGTGGAAGGATTGCTATGGGAGACGCTGCATAGAGAAATGCAGACACAGAATATTCCACAAAACCAATCAGCTATGCATATGACAGTGTTCTATGATGGGGAATATCGGGAAAGTGATGTGGATATTGCGGTGCAAATGACAACCCCCTCTCTTATGAATGTAAAACTTCCATTGCGGTCAGAAGAATTGCCGGAAGTAACTTATGCAGGGGTTGTTTTCCATGGACCTTATGAACAAATCACACAGGTAACAATGGCAATTGCGAACTGGGTAGCAGAGCATGGTTATGACTGGGACGGCAACTATTTTATGATTTATCATGTCAGTCCGGCAGAAACAGAGAATCCGGCAGAATATGTAACGGAATTCTGCTGCCCTGTGAAGAAAAAGAAATAAAAAGTTGTATATACACATGTCAAATCATTCTATCCTTTTTGGTTGAAACCCATTTTTTACCGTGGTACAATAGTACAGAATCCTATTATTTTTGAACCGAAAGGACGGAATACGACATGAAAAAATTACTGGTTGTTATCGATATGCAGAATGATTTCATTGATGGCGCGCTGGGTACAAAAGAAGCGGAAGCCATTGTGGACAATGTAGTGGCAAAGATTCAGAAATATCCCAAGGATTGTATCTACGCTACCAGAGATACCCATACAGCCGATTATCTGGAAACACAGGAAGGCAAATTCTTGCCCGTTGTTCATTGTGTGGAAGGCACAAAAGGCTGGGAGATCAACGAAAAAGTGGCAAAGGCGCTGGAAGGTGCAGTCATTGTAAACAAAGGCACATTCGGCTCTTCTGAACTGGCGGATATGCTGTACTTTGAAACCATTGGACAGGATGAAGTGGAAATTGAACTCATCGGTCTTTGCACAGACATTTGCGTGGTATCCAATGCCATTTTGATCAAAACAAAACTGCCAGAAGCAAAAGTAACCGTAGACCCTTCCTGCTGTGCAGGGGTTACACCGGAAAGCCATAACGCCGCATTGCAGACCATGAAAATGTGTCAGTGCGTTGTAGAGTGAGGTGAAGGGCATGAGAGATGAAAGACTGGAAAAACTGGCAGAAGTGCTGGTAAATTATTCTACCAATGTAAAAGCAGGGGATAAGGTTGCCATTTCCGCAGAGGACTGTGCCCTGCCTTTTATCAAAGCAGTAGCAAGGGCAGCAGTGGCAAAGGGGGCTTTGGTAGAGTATTATGTGGATATTCCTGATGTAGATGCTACCATACTGAAAAATGGCACAGCAGAGCAGTACGCACGCCCCAATATCCGTTTTGGCGCCTGTGCCTCCTCTGATGTCTGGATTAGCGCATGGGGCAGTGAAAATACCAAAACCATGCAGTCTATCCCTGCAGAACGACTGAAAGAACGCAGACTTGCCAATAAGGATAACCGGAAGATTTACTCCGACCGTATGGGCACAGGAGAACTGCGTTGGTGCGGTACCCAGTTCCCTACAAATGGTGATGCCCAGAATGCAGGCATGAGTCTGGAAGAATACGAAGATTTTGTATATCAGGCAGGTTATCTCTATGAAGCCGATCCTGTTGCTAAGTGGAAAGAAATGGCAGCAGAACAGGAAAAATGGGTGCAGTATCTGGACGGCAAAAAAGAACTTCATATCCTTTCTAAAGATACAGATATCCGTGTCAATGTGGCAGGCAGAAAATGGATCAACTGCTGTGGACAGGAAAACTTCCCCGATGGGGAAATCTTTACTTCTCCCGTAGAAGATGGCGTGGATGGATATATCACATTCTCTTATCCTTCCATCATCAATGGTCATGAGTTTGAGGGAGTGCGTCTGACTGTGGAAAAGGGCAGAATCGTGGAAGCGGTCTGCAAAGACGCGGAAAAGAATGCAAATCTCCTTTCTTATATTGATACAGATGAAGGCTCTCGTTATTTTGGGGAAGTTGCCATCGGTACCAACTATGGTATCCAGAAACACACCAAAAACATTCTTTTCGATGAAAAGATCGGTGGTTCCATGCATATGGCAATCGGGGAAGGTTTCCAGGAGGCTGGTGGCAAAAACACTTCCGCCATCCACTGGGATATGATCAACGATATGACAAAAGAAGGCAAGATTTATGCAGATGGAGAACTGTTCTATGAAAAGGGACATTTTCTGCCGGAAGTATTGAAATGATGAAAATAGGAAGCAATCCATTGGGACTTCTTCGTAAGGAAATGAGAAAGCTGAAATCTGTGCAGTACGAAAGATTTCAGCTTTCTTTTTGGTAAGAGAAAAACAACTTTGGTAGAATTTCTACCAAAGTTATTTTTATGAAATTTTATCAAGCATGTTTTCTTCTGAAGACAGCTATTACAGTTTCTATTTAGAAATAAAAAATGGGAATGCGGTATTTTCTGAAAGGTCAACTGCTTAAATGGTATTCTGTTTTTTCATGGAATTTGCCCATGACAGGAGGACAGGATTGTGCTAAAATAAGGACAGAATTTTGTTGGAAACCTTTGGAGGTGAAATCATGGAGAAACACCGTACAGCCATTGCTGCCGGACATATCTGTCTGGATATTACGCCTGTTTTTCATGGCGGCAGAGGAACCCAGATGGACAAAATACTGGAACCAGGCAAGCTCATTGACGTAGGAGCGGCGGACATTCATACAGGCGGTGCCGTAGCCAATACAGGACTTGCCATGCAGAAATTGGGCATTGATACAAAGCTCATGGGCAAGATTGGCGATGATGCTCTGGGAAAGACAATACTTTCTATTTTGGAATCCTACCATGCGGCAGAAGGAATGATTGTGGATGCAGATGCTACCACGTCTTACAGTATCGTCCTTGCTATTCCGGGCATTGACCGTATGTTTTTGCATCATCCTGGCGCAAACCATACTTTTTCATATGATGATCTGGATTTTGCGGAAATTGCCAAGGCAGATTTATTCCACTTTGGATATCCACCCATTATGCGGAATATGTACCTTGACAATGGGAAAGAGCTGGTACGCATTTTTCAGAAAGTCCATGCATCAGGTGTGCTGACCTCTTTGGATTTGGCGGCAATGGATGCTGCTTCTGAAGCGGCACAGCAGAACTGGGAGGAAATCCTGCGTCAGGTATTGCCTTATGTGGATTTCTTTGTACCAAGCATTGAAGAATTGTGTATGATGATTGCACCGGAAACCTATGCAAAGTGGCTTGAGAGAGCAAATGGCAGTGATGTGACGGGGATTTTATCTTTATCAGATATTTTGCCTTTGGCAGAAAAACTGCAGTCAATGGGTGCGAGAAATTTTCTTATTAAATGTGGCGCACCTGGGCTGTACTATAATATGGCAGATGTGGAAGTGCAGAAAGAACTGGAAGAGAAAAGCGGATTATCTTTCTTGAACTGGGCAGGAAAATCTGGTTTTGAAAAAAGTTATACTCCAGAGCAAGTGCTTTCCGGCACAGGTGCAGGGGACACCACCATTGCGGCCTTTCTTAGTGCCCTTTTGCAGGGATATGACTTGGAAACCTGTTTGCATTTGGCGTCAGCCACAGGCGCAAGCTGTGTAGCGACTTATGATGCCCTCAGCGGTATCAAACCCTTTGCGGAGCAGTTGGAACATATTCAGAATGGATGGAAAAAACAAGATTTGTTGAAAACGGAGGCAGAAACATGTTAGTAAATTTGAATGATGTATTGCGTCCTGCGAGAGCAGGAAAATATGGTGTTGGACTTTTTAATGCAGTGAATCTGGAGATGGCAAAAGGCGTTTTGCAGGCAGCGGAAGAAAATCAGTGTCCTGTTATTATTGGTACAGCGGAAGTACTGCTGAATACCGCCACATTGGAAGAAACAGCGGATATGCTCTTGCCTATGGCAAAACGGGCATCTGTGCCTGTGGTACTGCATTTTGACCATGGCTTGACCCATGATTTGTGTGTAAAAGCATTGGAATTGGGATTTACTTCTGTCATGTATGACTGCTCTACAGATACATACGAAGATAATCTGAAGAAAGTAAAAGAAATGGCAGATATTGCTCACAGCTATGGTGCGACACTGGAAGCGGAACTGGGGCATGTAGGGGAAGCAGCTGGACATGATCCTTCTGCTTTTTATACAGACCCTGCACAGGCATTGGAATTTGTTCAGCATACAGGCTGTGACGCCCTTGCCATTGCAGTAGGCACAGCTCATGGAGCTTATAAATTCCCTCCGAAACTGGATTTTGCACGTATCGAAACCATTGCGGCGCAGATGGATACACCTCTGGTGCTTCATGGCGGTTCTGGTTTGACGGATGAGGATTTCCGTCATGCCATTGCCAGTGGTATCAGCAAGATCAATATTTTTACAGATATCAATGTAGCATATGCGGAAGGTGCCAAAAAAGCACTGGCAGCAGGCGCTGTTTCCGCAACAGATATGTTCCCTTATCTGGTGGCAGCTGTAAAAGAAGCTACTGATAAAAAAATGAAACTGTTTTCTATGAAATAAAAATAGACTTCTTGTAAGAAACAGTGACACAATCAATACAAAAATAATAGCCGGAATCCTTGACTTTAAGGATTCCGGCTATATTTGTTTTTTATGAAACAATCAGGTAGAAATCAAGGGTTGCTCTTTGGAGCCAATTTTACAAAGTGATAACTTTCTAAAATCTGAAAATACTTGGCAATACGGGGGTAGAGGGGTTCTGCCTCTTTTCCGAATTCTGCCTTTACTTCCAGTGCCAGATCCGCAACGCTTTTCTGTCCATCCATACGAGGCCAGAGAAAACTGCCCATGGTATCCAAATGAACCTGTGTGTATTTCGGTTTTTTGAATACCTTCTGTGCAATGTTGTTGAACAGTCCGCTGTTTTCTACCATCAAGGTTACGACACCATCCTCTGCTGTTTGCCAATTCTCGATGTTATGGGATGGAATCATATCCAGATAATTGATTTGTGGTGTTTCTTTTTTCTTTTTCATGCTTATTTCTTCACCCTGTTTTTACCCCAGAGGGAGGATTTCAACAGTGTCAGAATGATCAGAGCCAGTACAACGATGCTGCCGATGACGCCCAGGCTGAAGCCGTTCAGGAGATTGGAAGGATCGATTGTGAATACTGCCAGAATTGCCAGTGCGATACCAACCAGACCTTCGCCGGCGATCATACCAGCGCAGTACAGAGTACCGTCGTTGAGCTGTGCGTCTTTTGTTTTCTGGTCTACGTTCTTTCTTCTGTTCATCAGCAGATTGATGATACCGCCAATCATGATACATGCATTCAGCTGAACGGGAAGATACAGACCAACAGCAAAAGGCATTACAGGTACACCAACAATTTCAATGCCGATGGCAATGAATACGCCGATGAATACCAGAGACCAAGGCAGGTCGCCGCCCATGATACCTTCTACGATCATTTTCATCAGTGTTGCCTGAGGCGCAGGGATTTCCGCTGTGCCATAGCCCCATGCTTTGTGCAGCAGGTACAGAACGCCGCCGATAGCCAGGGAAGAAGCCAGGATACCGATCAATTCACCGATCTGCTGTTTTTTAGGTGTTGCACCCAGCAGGTAACCTGTTTTCAAGTCCTGAGAAGTGTCACCAGCCAGAGCTGCGATAACACAGATAACGGAACCGATGGCAATGGCACCTGTCATACCTTCGATACCTGTCATGCCCATGGATTTGAGCAGCAGTGTTGCAATCAGCAGTGTTGCGATTGCCATACCGGAAACAGGGTTGTTGGAGCTGCCTACCAGACCAACCATACGTGCGGAAACGGTTGCAAAGAAGAAACCGAATACAACAATCATGATTGCGCCTGCCAGGTTAACAGGGATTGCAGGGAACAGCCAGATAACCAGTGCAACTGCAGCGATGCTGATCAGGATGACGTTCATAGGCAGGTCCTGATCTGTACGAGCTGTGCCGTGTGCGCCGCTGTTTTTCAGACCCTTCATTGCCTGCGCGAAAGTGCGGCAGATCAGAGGGAAAGATTTGATCAGGCTGATCAGACCACCAGTAGCGATGGCACCTGCACCGATGTAACGAACATAGCTGCCCCAAATGCCGCTGGGACCGCTTTCTGCAAAAATCTGCGCGATGGTTGTGGTACCGGGATACATAACAATGTCGCTGCCGAACAGCAGAATAATAGGAATCAGTACACACCAGCCGAACAGACCACCTACGAACATGTAGGAGGAAATTCTGGGGCCTACAATGTAACCAACACCAATCAGCGCAGGGTAAATCTGGGTACCAATCTGACCGCCCAGACTTTTGAATGTGTAGTTGATTTCACTGGGAACCAGTTTCAAGCCATCTACAATGAATTTGAAGATCGCTGCAAAGCCCATGCCTTTGAATACGGTGGAAGCGTTGGAACCGCCTTCTTCACCAGCCAGCAGTACGTCTGCACATGCTGTACCTTCGGGGTAGGGCAGAGTTGCGTGTTCCTTTACAATCAGCGCGTTACGCAGGGGTACCATGAACATAACGCCCAGGATACCACCGCAAAGTGCGATGACTGTGATTTCCAGAAGACCAGGGTTTTCCCCTTTGCCTTCCGCTGCCCACAGGAACAGAGCAGGCAGAGTGAAAATTGCACCAGCTGCCAGGGATTCACCGGCAGAGCCGATTGTCTGTACGATATTGCTTTCCAGAATGGAGTTTTTCTTCATGACGATACGGATGATTGCCATGGAGATAACTGCCGCAGGAATGGAAGCAGATACTGTCAGACCAACACGAAGACCTAAGTATGCATTTGCTGCACCAAAGATAATCGCTAACAGGACACCGACGATAACAGATGTCACTGTGATTTCCGGGGTAACTTTCTCCGCCGGAATGTACGGTTTGAAATCTTTGTTTTCGCTCATGTTTCTCTTCCTTCTTTATAATTCTTTTTGATTGGCCAACATGTATCAGTATAGTATAAAACGATATGTATGACAAGTGTTTTATGCATATTTTCATATGTTTTTTCGTGAAATTATCGTTATTTCCATTTATTTACAGTAAGATTTTTGAAATTTTTTATCTAAATTGTACATTTTTAAATACCTTGTATGATAAGAAAGACGGAAAATCAATGGTTTGCGGATATGAAGCTTTAAAAAGTGGCTAATTACATGGCGTGAATATAAAAATGTATGGTTGCATAAAAAGACAATCTTTGCGAAAGATGAAATAAATTGAAAATTAAAAATGAAATTACACTTTTTGTGTAGTAATTTTCAAGAAAGAATAAGAAAATGTATACCAATATATCTGACAAATGACCGACAAATAAGCACACATAAAATAGGCTCACAAAGGAACTTTCCCTTAAGAAGACATTGATTTTCTATTTCCTTGATTTCTTAAGAGAAATTGCGACGGCCTTTTTATAATTAAGAAAGCCAAAATCCTTTATCATAATAAGGCTTTTGGCTTTCTTTGTTTTTGTATGAAGATGCTCCTAAGCATATAATCTTTTTCCTGATTACAAAATGAAAACAATATGGGGGGATGTAGAACAATTCTGATGAAAATAAAATAGCCGGAATTCTTTGTATTTTAAAGATTCCGGCTAAATTGCTTTGTGCAGCAGTTATAGATGATGTACTGCTTTTGATTTTGTGTAAGTTTAGAGCAATTCTTCGTAGCTCTGGATATACCGATCTGCAGTGCTGGAAATGGCTTGTTTTTCACTGTCAGAGGTAGGGTCTGCAATAGCATAGACAGTAAAACCGCCGTCTTTTGCGCTTTTGATTGCGTAGTAAGCATCTTCAAAGACAATGGTATCTTCTAAAGTGCCGCCTAACCGTTCCATCATCATTTGGAACACTTTGGGGCTATCTTTGGATGCGCCCACTTCGGTACATGTTGCCACAAATTCAAAATAGGGCAGCAGTTCCAGACGATTCAGCGCAAGATGGATATAATCCGCTTCGGAAGCAGTCAGAATACACATCTTTGTGCCTTTGCTTTTTTCCTGTTCCAGAAATTCCTTCACAAAAGGTTTCAGTGGAATGGAATTTGCATACTGGTCTGCAACATAAGAAATGACTTCGTCACAGATTTCCCGTACAGTCTGTGTTGCCCCCAATTCCTGACGGAAAAATTCTGCCGTCTGTGGCAATGTCTGTTTTTTCATCACGGAAAGCAGATTGGGGGGAATGGGAATGTTGTGGCTTTCCAGATAGCGTTTTCCTGTGTTTCTCCAGACGGGCATGGAATCGATGAGTGTGCCGTCCAGATCGAAAATAATATGTTTTGTCATATGCGTATCCTTATTTATTGAATTTGTCGATTTTTTCGTTGATGGTCAGTACGCCAGTAGGGTTGTGGAATACTTTGATATATGTTTTTGTGGAAGGTGCGCCTTCTTCGATGGGGATTTCCTGACAGCGTTTTGCGATCGCCATCAGACCTTCCAGATCGCCTTCGATGGTGGTTTCAAAAGGACCAACCACATAGTGATAACCTGTGCTGTCAATGTAGGCAATGACTTTATCTACAATGGCAAGAACCTTTTCTGTTTCTGTAACGTCAGGCAGTACCTGAACTGCAATACTTGTTGTATACATTTTTCAAAACCTCCTTTTTCCGTCAGTTTAGCACTTTTTGGAAAAAAAGGCAAGGGCAGCAGAAGGGGCAAAAGACACAGTTTTTGATGGTTTTTGAGCAGAAAAAAAGTCCTTACCCAGATGGGTAAGGACGAAAGAAATCAGGATTTTTTCTTTTCAAAAATGATAAATACAAGTGCACAGATACCCAGCAGGATGGGGTAATAGCAGAAAGGTACGATTTCTACGGAAGATACGCTAACTGCTGCGGTGGCTGTTGCGGCAGAAGCATACAGCAGCTGTGCACCGTAAGGAATCAGCCCCTGGAAAACGGATGTAAAAATATCCAGCAGGGATGCGGTTCTCTTAGGAGAAATGTCGTAATCGCTAGCGATTTCCTTAGCAATGGGACCTGCAATAACGATGGCAACAGTATTGTTTGCTGTAGAGCAGTCTACAACGGAGGACAGAGCGGCAATCCCGATCTGTGCGCCTTTCGGGCCACGGATGCAGCGGCGGATAATGTACAGAAGCCAGTCGATACCGCCATTTTGACGTACCAGAGAAACCAGACCGGCAACGATGATGGAAATAACGGTAATATCGTACATACCCATAATACCTTCGCCCATGATGCCGAAGCTTTCAATGAGAGTGAAGTCGCCGTAAGCGATACCGATGCACAGAGAAAGAACTGTGCCGCCTACCAGCAGCATAAATACATTCAAGCCAGCCAGTGCACCGATCAGTACCACCAGATAAGGCACGATACGGATGAAGTTGTATTCCAGTGCTTCTTCCATGACATAATCATTGCCTTTGGTGCGCAGGAAGAGTAAAATAGCTGTCAGGATTGCTGCGGGCAGTGCGATTTTGAAGTTTTCACGGAATTTGTCTTTCATATCGCATCCCTGGGTTCTGGTAGCAGCAATGGTTGTGTCAGAAATCATGGACAGGTTATCTCCGAACATGGCACCGCAGACAGCAGCGCCGATACACAGCGGCATTGCAATACCGGTTTTTTCACTGATACCGATGGCAATAGGCGCCAATGCAACAATGGTACCAACGGATGTACCCATGGAAGTGGAGATGAAGCAGCCTACCACAAAGACCCCAACTACGGCAACGCTGCCGGGCATGATGGATAAGCCAAAGTTTACGGTGGAATCTACACCGCCAGCCGCTTTTACAGAAGCGGAGAATGCGCCTGCCAGAATAAATACCAGACACATGATCATGATGTTTTCGTCACCGGCACCACGGGCCATGTTGTTCAGCTTTTCTTCAAAGGAGAGTTTCTGTCCTTTTGGATTCTGGAGAAAAGCCACAACGAGTGCAATGACGAAGCCCACAATGGCAGGCAGAGAATCGCCGAACATGCCGCCATGAGAGTTGTCGATGATACCCACTGCGATGAACAGCACAAGGAACACCACAATGGGAATCAGTGCGAAAGGATTGCCTTTTTTCATACTGAGACCTACTTTCTTTTTTTATTTTTTTACCTTACTGTAATCATACAACAACATTCGTTATAATACAAGATAGATGCAAAAATATAAATTTTCTTTGAAATATCAAAATAATTTTGACGAAAATACGGAAAAAACATGTGAGAAAAAAAGCGGATTTTTTTGTGTTCTTACAAAAATCCATAAAAATAGAAAATATTCTACAAAATAGGTATAGGAGAAATAGAAAATAACAGATATAATAGGGTAAAAAGAAGGAATATGCATTCTTTTTGCCTAAAAAGGGGGGATTGTATGGCAACATTGAAAGATATCGCAGATCAGACGAATGTTGCTTTATCCACAGTATCGCGTGTGTTGAATGAAAAAACGGATATGCATGTGACAGAGGAAACACGTCGCCGTATTTTGGAAACAGCAGAAGCGTTGGGATATCGTAAGGAACGTCAGCAGGAGCAGAAAGAGCAGGTCATCGGCATTGCCTATGAAACGGCAGGGCTGTCTATACCGGCTTTTTATATGGCAATGCAGGCGAAAACATATTTGGAAGAGTTGTGCGGGCAAAGAAAAATCCGATTGTTCAATATTTCTTTAGACCAGAATAAAAAGCTGGAACCTATGCCGCATTTGACAGGGATTGCAGCCATTGGACAGTTTGATACGCAAAGCGCAAAGCAGCTTTCTGAATGTAACAGCAATGTGATTTTTCTAGGAGATTCACCAGATTTGGCGGAATATACCAGCATTTCACCAGATTATCGCATGGCTGTGGATATGATTCAGACAAAGTTTGTGGAACGGGAATATAGTCGTGTGATCTATGCGGGCATTGCGGAAAATGAAGCGAAAGCAAAAGAAGGCATGGTATATCACTACTGGAAGTATATGGCGGAAAAACGTGGTTTTACAGAGAAATTCCTGACCTGCAATAACCGAATGGAAATGCAGGAAAATTTACAGGAGTATCTCAAAGCAGAAGAACAGCGGACAGCTATTTTTGCTGTAGACGAGCGCACTGCAATGAGCATTGCAGCGGCTATCTGGGGAAGCGGAAAGAAAGTGCCGGAAGAAGCAGGTATTCTAACACTGAATTGTTTCTTTACCAATCCGGGAACAGAACCGCTGTTTTCCACCATCGACTTTGACATTTGTCAGTATGTTGCGATTTTGCTTTCCTGTCTGGAACAGCAGTATGCTTTAGGGTCAAAGGGAAAGAAAATCGTGCTGCCTTTTAGTTATACGGACAGGGCAACAATTTGAGGAGAAAAAGTGACATAATTTCTATTTTTTTACAGTTTCATAAGAAAAAAAGACAGACGTATCACCAAACTTTTTCCCTATTTTGTGTAAAATGGAAAAAAAGGAGGAAACTGTCTTGAGGGCTTGTTTCTGGGTACGTTGTGCCGTATAATATAGGTCGATATTCTGTCAACCAAAGGGGCTCCGATGTCTGCCGCTGGCAGGCGTCGGATTTTTTTGGAAACAATTTCGACAAAATGCAACTTTTTTTGCGTTTATTTTGTCTATATAGAGAGTAAGAAATAGGAGGAACAGTGCATTGGATTTTGGAAGTATTCCGTTTATCATATGGTTTTTGCCTGTATTTGTATTGATATATTATTTGATACCTTCAGCCCAGGGGAAAAAAGCTGCCATTATCGTAGGCAGTATTTTCTTTTATGGCGTGTCATGCCTGTCTTGGCTGCCATATCTGCTGGGATTGACTGTATGTGCCGTTGCAGCTGCGTTTTGGGTGCGGAAAAAAGGTAAGCCGGCTTTGATCGTATCTGTTTTGGCATTTACAGCGTTTTTGGTTTGGAATAAAGCATCAGATCAGCTGATGCCCGGTGTCAGCTTTGTAATCTTTACCATTCTGGCATTGCTTGTGGATACGTATCGCAAACCCACAGAAAAAAGTTTGCTGGATTTGGTATCTTATATTCTGTTTTTCCCGAAACTCCTTTCTGGTCCTATTGCCCGTCTGGAGCAGATGGAAACAAGAAAAGTGCGGCTCATGGGGGAAAAACCTACCCGTAATGGTGTGAACATCGAATATGGTGCCGCATGTTTTATCATTGGTCTGGGCTACAAAGTGCTTCTTGCCAATCAGCTGGCAGGACTTTGGCGAGAAATTCAGACCATTGGGCTTCCCAGTGTTTCCACACAGCTGGCGTGGATGGGTGTCATTGGCTACAGTTTGCAGCTGTATTTCGACTTTCAGGGGTATTCCCTGATGGCAATCGGTATTGCGAAGATGTTGGGCTACACCATGCCAAACAACTTTGACAGCCCCTATTTGTCCAAATCCGTATCTGAATTCTATCGCCGTTGGCATATTACCCTTGGTGCGTGGTTCCGGGATTATGTTTATATCCCTCTAGGAGGCAGCCGAAAGGGAACCGGCAGAACCATCATCAATCTGTTCGCCGTATGGCTTTTGACCGGGTTATGGCATGGCTTTGGTGTAAACTTCCTGATGTGGGGCATGTTCCTGTTCTTCTGGATTGCCATGGAAAAAATCTGGCTGCGTAAATTTTTGGAAAACAAGCCATGGCTTGCGCATATCTATGTAGTGCTGGTCATTCCTCTGTCATGGGTATTTTTCGCATTGCCGGAATTATCAGATATCGTATGGTGTTTCCTGCGGCTTTTCGGCCCCATTGTGCCTTATGAAGGCATCAATGTATCAGCAGGGGATTATCTGAAATACGGCAGTATGTATTGGCCTTTCCTGGTGGCAGGTATCTTCTTTGCTTTCCCTTTTGGAGAAAAGTGGCTGAAACGAAATTACCGCCGCGGTCTGGGGATTCTGGTACTGCTGGTGATTTTCTGGATGTCTGTTTATCAGCTTGCCATGGGATTGAATAACCCCTTTATGTATTTTTCGTTTTGAGGTGATGCACAATGAGAAAATTCAAATATCCGCTGCTGTTGCTGCTGGCTTTGTCTGTTGTCGCAGCAGAAGGCTATGGGCAGTATGTCCGTGTCCAGGGAGCGGTTGAAATGAATGACGGAAAACTTCATCCCGGCGTTGCCTATGCTTGTATGGATTTGAAAAACCGCATGCAGAATAGCGGCAAAACAGAATCTGCTTGGAATGTTATTGTTGGGCAGGAACAGGAAACAGAAGCGGAAGAATGGCCTGTTCGCGAATTTGAAACGGTAGATCAGTCTTATTTTGACGATGCGCTGTTTATTGGCGATTCCCGTATGGTAGGTATGTCAGAATATTCCGGTTTGGATAACGCAACATACTATGCGGAAGTTGGGCTGACCATTTATTCTCTGTTCGATGAACCCATTGCGCCATTGGCAGACGGCAGTATGGGAACACTGGAACAGGCTTTGCGTGAAAAACAATTTGGTAAGATTTATCTGATGGTCGGTATCAATGAACTGGGTACCGGTACCAGAGAAAAGTTTTTGGAAACATATTCGGCTGCGGTGGAACATATCAAAGAATTGCAGCCCAATGCCATCATCTTCATTCAGGGTATCTTGTATGTAACAGAAGAACGTTCTGCAGAAGATGAGTATATCAACAATCTGAATATCCAGCTGCGTAATATGGATATTTCCAAATTGGCAGATCAACGTCGTACATTCTATATTGACGTCAATACGGTATATTCCGATGGCAAAGGAAATCTTTCTACAGAATATACCTTTGACAGTGCCCATTTGAAGGCAGCCTGCTATGATCAGTGGGTAACCTTCCTGATGGAGCACGGGATTGTTACAACGCCGCCGGAGAGCTGAAAATTTCATAAGATAATCAAGAAAGCTGAAGTCTATGCGATAGATTTCAGCTTTCTTATTTTCACAGAATGTTTGCTTAAGGAAAAGCAGCTTTTTGTATTACGCCCGTTCATATTTTGCATGTCCAACCAAAAAACCAATACTGCCAACCAAAAAATCCTGAAATTGAGAAAGGGAAGCAATGGCATCTTGAGATGGAGAAGTACACATGCGGACAAAGGTGAGGATGACCAGTGAGAAAAAACCTACGCCAGCAACGATGAGGATTTGCTGTCGGATACGGCAGTTTGTGCCAGATGGCAGAGGAGCTTCCTCAGAGGGGGATTCTGCGGGGATTTTTTCGCGGCTTTCCAGAGGAATTTCATTTTCACTTTTCTCCGGCATGCTCCCAAAAGCATTGCTGATGAAATAACCAAATATGGTGGCAGCGGAACTGCGGATCATGGCATCCATAGCATCAAATTCCTTTGTGAGATCAGGCGGCAAAAAAATATGCCAAGCTGATTGTAATAATAAAAACAGCAAAAACAGGCAAAGACAGCGGTCTGAAAGACGCATATGCTGCAGGGAATGACGGAACCGCTGGGCAAGACACTTTTTTTTCATAGAATCACCTGATTTTCTTTTGTTGCTTTATAGTATGAGAAACTAGGGGGACTGTGAAAAAGTTCTTGCCTTACAGTCACCAAAAAGAAATGTGGGCATATCTTGTCAATATAAAAAAATTAAAGGAGTGCTTTTCAATGGAAATCAATGCAATGGAAAATCAGACTTGTCCCGCAGTGGGGTATCAGGCGGCTTCCGTATGTGTACCCGTTACAGTAACACCTTTTGCAGAGGCTGGGAAAACAGTTACAAAATGCTGTGGCGATCCGGTAGTCGTATCCGGCAGAGATACTTGTGAAGGTGTGAAAAACGGTACTTGTTCTTTCACCATTTCCCAGAATATTTGTGTGGCAGTACCTGTAGCATTTGGCGCTGTGGCAACGGTTGGCGAAAGCTATGTAAACTGCAAAGGCGCAACAGCCGAAGATGTCTGCACAGACTGCGCTGGTATTCCGCCTGTAACAGAACCGGTTGTTCCTGACCCTATGGTTCCTGGCGTGGATGCTTAACTGAGGCTTCCGTTTAGAGTGGAATAAAGTAAATTTGCCCCTTAAGAAATGTGTACAAACCTCCATTTCTTAAGGGGTTTTTATATCCTATGAAATTTCTGGTATTTTTGTAGGATTTATGTTAAAATAAGTCTGCAATAGAAATATATTAGGTAAAAGGAGGCGCAAATGGGGGCATTCAAAAAGGGACAGGCTTTGTTTTTGTATTTTATGGCTTATGCTGTCATTGGCTGGATTTACGAAGTCTTTTTAGAAGTGGTGGTATACCGCTGGGGATTTTCAAACAGGGGTTTTTTATTTGGACCATATTTGCCGGTTTATGGTTTTGGTGCTGTCATTATTTTGCTGGTGTTACAGTCATTGAAAAAGAAACGGATTGCCATTGGAAAAATCAATGTCACACCCATACTGGTGTTTTTAGGCATTGTGGCTTTGACAACAGGGTTGGAACTTTTGACCAGTTACATCATGGAATGGACCACAGGAGGATGGCTTTGGGATTATGAACGCTTTGCGTGGAATTTTCAAGGCAGAATTGCTCTCAATCCAAGCATTCGCTTTGGCATTGGTGGCATGTTTTTCCTCTATTGTGTGCAGCCACTACTGGAAAAAGCCAATGGCGCTTTGACAGAAAAAACGAGAAGTCTGTTGTCAGGGAGCCTGTTTGTACTAATTTGTGTAGATTTTTTATATCATATATTTTTGAAAGTGTAATAAAGAGGTGTAAGATATGATTCGTGTGAATACAGAAACATGTATCGGCTGTGGTATGTGTGAAAAAGATTGTCTGGCTAGTGCCATTCGTGTGGAAGATGGCAAAGCCAAAGTGAAAATGAAATGTATGGAATGTGGGCATTGTGTGGCAGTCTGTCCCGTAGGAGCAGTTACTATGGATGGCGCTTATGACATGGCAGATGTGATGCCTTACGATGCGGAAACATTCAAAGTGCCTGCGGAAAACTTTCTGAATTTCCTGAAATTCCGCCGTTCCACAAGACAGTATCAGCAAAAAGCTGTGGAACAGGAAAAACTGGAACGCGTTGTGGAAGCGGGACGCTATACACCAACTGCCAGCAACGGACAGAATGTACATTTTGTCGTAGTGCAGGAACAGATGGAACGGGTAAAAGACCTGATTTGGGAAGGTTTGGAACGGATGCTGGAAGCAGGAGAAATTCCCCATTATCGTGGCATGCTCCAGCGGTTTATTGACCGCAGAAAAGCGGATAAAACACAGGATGCGCTGTTTTTTGGTGCCCCTGTACTGGTATGTGAAGGACCTTGGAATGCTCCACTGGCTGCAAGAAGTATGGAATTGATGGCAGAAGCAGAAGGGTTGGGCTCCTTGTATAGTGGCTTTATCCAGAGAGGAATTTTCTACAGCCCGGAAGTACAGGAACTCCTTGGTATCACGGGAGAGCAGGTAGCAGTTTGTATGCTCATGGGATATCCTGCTGTGAAATATCGCCGTACCGTTCCACGGAAAAAAGCAAACGTTACATGGAAATAAGAAATCAAAAAGACTGTCGTATTTTGACAGTCTTTTTTTTATGCCATTCAGCCGATGTGACAAGTTTTGCCTGCCTGCTTTTTTATAATAAGGGCAGGAGGGAACAATGTGGAACTTTACATAGATGTGGTGTTTTTCGTCAATGGCATCTGTTCCTGTCTGGCTCTGTGGACTGCTGGAAGGCTTTTGTCCAAAAAATGCCGCTGGTGGCGGCTCATTTTGGGCGGATTTATTCCATCACTGTTTTTTTGTCTGCTGCTGGTGTTTGGCGTGAAAGTAGGATTTCTGTTATCTGCTGTCATGATGCTTCTGGGGCTGGAAATTGCCTATTTCCCCAAAAGCTTCTATGGATTTTTCCAGATTCTTGTGATGTTGGGGGTAGCTTCTTTTCTGTTGGGTGGTTTTCTGGAGATGCTTTTTGCTTTTACAGATGCCCAGCGATTTCTGGGGAAAGGGCTGACCATTTCCGTTTCCATGATGCCATGGCAGCGTTTGCTCTGGGGCTGTCTGCTGTTTTACATACTCCTGAAAGCTGGGGCTGGATGGCTGGAACATCATGGCAAAAATAGAGGACAGTATTGCAGAATAATCATAGAATCTGGCGGAAAAACAGTGCATTGCACTGGTTTTCTGGATACAGGCAATGAACTGCGTACAGAAGAAGGAAAACCGGTGGTGGTTTTGGAACTTGCCAGATGTGTACCTCTGCTGCCCAAGGAAAGTGCCCTTTGTCTGCTTTTGGGAAAATCTCTGCCAGAGAAAGAAGCGGCATTTTTTTCTCAAATGCCATTTGCTGCCGTAGGAACATCATCCGGTATGCTGACATTGTTTATGGCGGAACACTTGACGGTAACACAAGGCAAAATCAGCAGGAATTATGAACAGATGCCCATTGGCATTTATATGGATCGTTTTACAGGTGGGTCAGCTGCACTGGTTCCGCCTGTTTTGTTGGAGGAGGAAGGCATATGAAAGCATGGAAGTATCAACTGTTTTTCTGGAAATATCGTCTGGAAAGCTGGTTGAAGAAGTGGCAGAAAGCCACAGGGATTTTTTATATTGGAGGAAGTGATGTATTTCCGCCGCCGCTGAAGCCGGATGAAGAGGCTTTGCTGTTGGAGCAGCTAGGCGGCGAGGATGATTTGCAGGTGAAATCTGTACTCATTGAGCGAAATCTGCGTCTGGTGGTATATATTGCCAGAAAATTTGAAAATACAGGTATCAATGTGGAAGATTTGATTTCCATTGGTACCATTGGACTTATCAAAGCCATCAATACGTTTAAAACAGATAAGAACATCAAGTTGGCAACCTATGCTTCACGATGTATTGAAAATGAAATTCTCATGTATCTGCGCCGGAATAGCAAAACCCGGGCAGAGGTTTCCATAGATGAGCCCCTCAATGTGGATTGGGAGGGAAACGAATTGCTGCTTTCTGATATTTTGGGTACGGAAAGCGATGCCATTTATAAAAGCATCGAAGATGAGGTCAACAAAGACCTGCTCCATCAAGCAATGGAGAAACTTTCCGGCAGAGAGCGGCAGATCGTCCAGATGCGTTTTGGAATTTTGCCGGAAACCACAGAACGCACCCAAAAGGAGGTGGCAGATATTTTAGGTATCTCCCAGTCCTATATTTCCCGTTTGGAAAAGAAAATTATGGGGCGGCTGAAAAAAGAAATGAATAAATTGATGTAATGGAGAGAGAAAGAAGGTGAGAACCCCTGTGCCATGCACGGGGGATTTTTCATGTGTCCAGATAATGAAGGGGTTCAAAGTCCGTATTTTTCGTTCTGCCACAGCCGTTTTCAAATGCCTGCATCGGCTGTCCATGGCTCTGAAAGGAAATGCGTCTGGTGCTGTCTCGACATTCCTGTAAGTTGGTGATGGCTTCCGTCTGTTCTTTGCTGCGCATGAAATCAACTCCTTTTTCAACAGCATATCCTTTTTATAAAAAAGTATGCCGCTGTTTCCATAGAAGAATATGGCAGTTTTTGCGAGGTATATTTTGCGTGCCCGCAGGGAAAATTCTTTCATAGAATTTCGAAAGAATTCGAGCGGGGGTGTAGGCAATGGGATATTATAAAAAAGTAGAAATTAGTGGCGTGAATACAGCGCAATTGCCAGTGTTGAGTGCATTGCAGGCAAAGGAACTGTTCCGTCGGTATCATGACGGTGACGAAAGCGCCAGAGAATTGCTCATAGAGGGGAATTTGCGTCTTGTTTTGAGTGTGATTAAGCGGTTTGAGAACCGCAATGAAGATATGGACGATTTGTTTCAGGTAGGCGTCGTGGGGCTTTTGAAAGCCATTGAAAATTTCAATCCAGATTTAGACGTTATGCCTTCCAGTTATCTTTGTCCTATGATTAGTGGGGAGGTAAGACGGTATCTGCGGGATAATAATACCATTCGGGTTTCCCGTTCTCTGCGGGATACGGCATATCGCGCTTTGCAGGTGCGGGAACGGCTCACGGCAGAGAAATCCAAAGAACCTTCTGTGGATGAAATTGCCAAAGAGATGGGATTGCCCAAAGAAAGCGTGGTACGGGCGTTGGATGCCATACAGGACCCAGTTTCTCTCTTTGAGCCGGTATACCATGACGGGGGGGATACGCTCTTTGTGATGGATCAGGTCAGTGATGACAAAAACGGTGATAAGCTTTGGCTGGAAAATCTTTCTTTGCAGGAAGCCATGCACCATTTGTCAGAGAGGGAAAAGAAAATCGTGGCACTGCGGTTTTTTGAAGGGAAAACACAGACGGAAGTCAGCAGTGAAATCGGCATCAGCCAGGCACAGGTTTCCCGTCTGGAAAAGTCAGCCTTGAAGCGCATGCGGAAATATGTGTGATTTATAGAAAAAGGTTTCCTTTTTGTGGATGCGGTTTCTATGGACAACCGTCCTTTTTTAGAGTAAAATATTTTTGAGTAAAAAGAAAATATTTTTGAATCAAGGAGGAATTTGTTTATGAAACTGCGTGCAGAAGATACAGCAGCACTTTTTATCGATTTTCAGGAACGTCTGGTTCCTGCCATCCATGACAATGAAGCAATCGTGGAAAAAACAGTAATCCTGGCAAAAGGTTTGCAGGAATTTGGTGTGCCTGTGGCTGTGACACAGCAGTACACAAAAGGTCTGGGCGATACTGTTCCTGCAGTAAAAGAAGCTTTTGCTGATTTTAATTATATGGAAAAAACATCTTTTTCCTGCTGTGAATGCGAAGAATTTGCTTCTTGGGCAAAAGCACTGGGCAAGAAAAACATCATCGTTTGCGGTGTAGAAGCGCACATCTGCGTATTGCAGACAGTACTGGATCTGATGGAAGCTGGTCTGAACGTATTTGTTCCCGCAGACTGCATTGGTTCCAGAAAACTGTACGACAAAGAAATGGGTATCAAACGTCTGGAAAAAGAAGGCGCATACCTGACAACTTGTGAAGCAGTTCTCTTTGAACTGACAGGCGGTGCAAAATCCCCTCATTTCAAAGTGATTTCCAAACTGGTAAAATAAAAGGATTTTCAGGACACTCCTGCGGGGGTGTCCTTTCCAACAATGAGAAACAGAAAGAAGGCGGCTTATGGGTTTCTGGAAAAACTGGAAGGGCAAAGAACATTTTCGCACCATTACATACCATCGAAAGCTGGTTCGGCAGAATTGTTTTCGTGTCGGTTTGTACCGGCAGGGACTGATGCATGACCTTTCCAAATATTCTCCGACAGAATTTCTGGTGGGTGCAAGATATTTTCAGGGAGACCGCAGCCCCAATAATGCGGAACGTGAAGCAAAGGGCTATTCCTCCTCTTGGCTCCATCACAAAGGACGGAATAAACACCACTTTGAATATTGGATTGACTATACTTTGAAACCGGGAGAAATTCTGGGCGGCATGAAAATGCCCGTGCATTTCGTGGTGGAAATGTTTATGGATCGTATTGCGGCATGCAAGGTATATCAGAAAGAAAACTATACAGATGCCAGCCCTTGGCTGTATCATAAGCAAAGCAGAAGGGTGCATACGCTGATGCATCCAGATTCTCTGCGGCTGCTGGAGCGTTTGCTGAAAATGCTGGCAGTGCGTGGGGAAGATGAAACATTTGCTTATGTAAGAAAAATCCTGCGCCACGATCGACAGCAAAGACTGCGGGAATTTCTGCATCGGAATGAAATCAGAAAGAAAAGATAAAAAGACTCCATATAAGCTGATTTTCCTTAAGAAAACATTGCATTTTCTTGTTTTTGATTTCTGAAAAGGAATTGTGATGGCTGTCTTTAGAAGAAAACATACCAAATATATTTTTCTAAAATAAGAAAGCTGAAATCCTTTGTTATGATAAGGATCTCAGCTTTTTTGTTTTCTTATGAAGATGGCACTTATGGAGCCTTCTTTTTATCATTTAGTTATCTTTTATGTCTGAAAGTGTGGGAATGATGTTGTCTCAAACGTTCCTGACGTTTGGCTTTTCTCATGGCACGGCGGCGTTCCCGTCTCTGGTAACCGATGTATCTGCAGCAGCAGAAAACAACAACTAAAATGCCAAATACAATACCAACACCAATGGCAATGCGTTTCAAGATTTTATTTCTGGCTGCCGCTGCCTGCGCCGCACGTTCTTCGTCAGTGGTTGCTTTTACTTCCTTTTGTGCAGTCAGATCGACAGTGGCAAGAGCTTCTCCATCCATGGAAAGTACAACGGTACCTAGTTTGTCGCCGACAGCAACGGGAACGGAAGCACTTTCTGGACAGTCAACAGCTTTTGTGATGCTTTCAATGGTTGCATTTTTGGGAATGGTCACATAAACATCACTGGCAGGTGCCACTGTGATGGTATCCAGTGTAGTGGTTTTGTCTTTGTATGTTTCTGTGATTGCCACATTCTGTGTCAAATCTGCCGCAGAGAAAGCTTTTACTGTCTGATAATTGGCAAAGCCGTAATCAAACAGTGCTTTTGTATCTACATAATGCTGTGCGCCATTGCATTTCAGTACAACGGCAATGAGTTCTGTATCTCCCTGTTTGGCATAGGTCACCAGTGTGTTCTGGGCTTCTACAGTGTAGCCTGTTTTGCCGCCTTCGGCATATTCGTAATAATACAGGGAACTTTCGTTAAGCATCTGATGCTGTCCGTGAAGAGGTCGTTCCTCCGGCTGTTTGTTGGTGGGAGGAATCACATAATAAGTGTTGGACATCATGCTGCGGTAGGTTTCATTTTTCAGTAGTTCCTGTGCGATCAGTGCCATATCATAAGCAGTGGTGTAATGGTTTTCGTCAAACAAACCGTTGGCATTGACAAAGTTTGTGTTTTCGCATCCCAATTCCTTGGCTCTGGCTGTCATATGCTCCGCAAATTTTTCCAGAGAACCATCTACATATTCCGCTGCAGCGTTGGCACATTCATTGGCAGAACGGAGCATGATACCATAAAGCACTTGCTCCAGTGTCAGGATTTCCCCTTCCTGAATGGCAATATGAGCGCTTCCAGGTTCGATGCTGAATACGGCATCGTGAGAAAAGGTGATCTCATCCTCCAGACTGCCATGTTCCAGTGCCAGCAGAATGGTCATTAGCTTTGTGATGCTGGCAGGATACTGTTTGGTGCGGCTGTTTTTCTCGTACAATATTTTACCGGTGGTGGCATCCATCAATATGGCGGATTCCGCTGTCAGCGCCAGTTCATCGGAAGTGATATCTGTGGATGTTCCATCGGTATTTGTTGTTGTGGATTCAGTCGTTTGTGTTTCGGTTCCTTCTGTTTCTGTTGCATATGCTGGAAACGCAGCGGTGAAAAGAAGTGTCGCTGCAAGGATCAGGCTGAAAATTTTGTGCTTCATAAAATTCTCCTACTTTGATAATTTTTGTTTTTGTGGTAAAATAAAAAAAGTATGGGAATGTGTTCTGCATACCATATCTTTAAAAGTATACCAGAAAACAATCAAAAATAAAAACAAATTTTTTCTTAAAATATTGCCAAGAGGGTATGTTTTATGAAACAAGAAAGATGGAAAGTGACACTGGCTGCGATTTTTCTGCTGGCATCGGGCTTCTGGTACAGTCATTTGTATTATGACGGAAAGGTGATACAAGAAACGGCACCGGCGGTGGAAACAGTGGAAATTGCAGTGGATGATGCGATCAACCTAAATACGGCAAGCAAAGAAGAATTGATGCTTTTGGATGGCATTGGTGAGAAAATGGCAGAAAGGATTTTGACATATCGTGAAGAAAACGGTCCTTTTGCGAAGATCGAAGACATTCAAAATGTAAAAGGCATCGGGGAAAAGACTTATGCGAAGATTGCAGGAGAGCTTACCGTAGATTAGATTTAGAACAGGAGGAAAGGGCAAAATGGCGTATCATATTTTGGTAGTGGACGATGAAAAACTGATTGTCAAAGGAATCAAATTTTCATTGGAACAGGATGGAATGGAAGTAACAGCAGCTTACGATGGGGAAGAAGCGCTGCAATATATCAAAGAAGGAAATTTCGATCTGGTGGTGCTGGATGTCATGCTGCCCAAAATGGACGGTTTGCAGGTTTGCCAGCAGGTGCGTGAATTTTCTCAGATTCCCATCATCATGGTAACAGCAAAAGGAGAAGATATGGACAAGATTATGGGGCTGGAATACGGCGCTGATGACTATATCACAAAACCTTTTAACATTCTGGAGCTGAAAGCGAGAATCAAAGCAATTCTGCGCCGCAGCGTAAAGAAAGTGACAGCGGAACCGCAGGCAAAAAATGTGCTGAAAGCGCGTGATTTGGAACTGGCTTATGACAGCCGCCGGGTATTCATCAATGGTAAAGAAGTGAATTTGACAGCCAAAGAATTTGACCTGTTGGAACTGCTCATGGAAAATCCCGGAAAGGTTTACAGCCGTGAAAAACTGCTGGATACCGTATGGGGATATGATTATCCCGGCGATGTGCGCACAGTGGATGTACATGTGCGTCGCCTGCGCGAAAAAATAGAAGCAAATCCAAGTGAACCCAAATATATCTTTACAAAATGGGGAGTTGGTTACTATTTTAACTAAGAAACGAGAGGCACCTTTTATCAGTCTGCGATGGGTGTTGTTGGTGACTTATGTCATCATCGGGGTCATTCCTCTGCTTCTGATGGCAAACACCATACTGCATTCCATTCAGGGATATTTTGTAGAAGAACGAAAAAAAGAACTTCTCAGCGAAGCCAATGTCATTGCTGGGCAGCTTGCTTCTTATGACTTTTTTACCAACGCGGAAAATCAGGAAAGTCTGGAAGAGATGGTGCTGAAAACCAGTCAGGATGAGGATTTTCGTGTGCTTGTGCTGGATGCTTCCGCCCGGGTGGTATATGATACCGGGTATGAAGAAGTAGGCAAAACCTATCTGGTACCAGAAGTTTTGGAAGCCCTTCAGGATAAGGATGTTGCCAGAGAACAGAGAAACGGCACTGTTTATGCGGCTGCATCTATTGTGGGCAGTGGCAGTCAGCATGATGGCGTCGTGTTTATTGCGGATTCTTTGCAGGACGTGGATGCGACAGTAGGCGACATTGCAAGCAAAGCCTATATCATGATGGTTACACTTCTGGTTATTGTCATCATTGTGATGATTATCATGTCCAAAATGTTTACAGAGCCGCTGAAACGTATGATCAAAGTCATTCAGAAAATGGCAGAAGGTCATTTGGAACAGCGTCTGGAAATCAAGAACCAGACTCATAACGAAATTGTGGATCTGGCGCTTGCATGTAACCATATGGCAGACCAGCTGGAAAAAGTGGATTCCAGTCGTCAGCAGTTTGTTTCCAATGTATCCCATGAATTGAAAACACCACTGAGTTCCATCAAGGTATTGAGTGAATCCATTCTCCTTCAGGAAGAAGTGCCGAAGGAAATGTATGTAGAATTTTTGCATGACATAAACTCCGAAATCGACCGTATGTCTGCCATCATCAATGATTTGCTGACATTGGTAAAACTGGATCAGAAAGAAATTCCGCTGAACTTTGCGGAAACAGATCTGAATAAGGTCATGGAGGACATCATCAAACGTATGACACCCCTTGCAGCGGCGAAACAAATCCAAATTCATTACAGCAAGGAAAAAGAGGTGCTGGCAGAAGCAGATGAGATGAAACTGACCCTTGCCATTTCCAATCTGGTGGATAATGCCATCAAATATACACCGGAAGGCGGCAATGTGACAGTGGTATTGGATGCAGACCATCAAAATGCATTTATTACCGTTACCGATACAGGGATTGGTATTCCTGAGGATGAAATCAATCGTATTTTTGAACGTTTTTATCGCGTGGATAAGACACGCGACCGAGAAACCGGAGGAACAGGTCTGGGGCTTTCCATTACTTACGCCACTGTGATGATGCATAACGGCAGCATCAAGGTCAACAGTAAGGAAGAGGAAGGTACTTCTATCCAGATGCGGATTCCTCTGCACCAAAATAGCTAATCAGAAACAGAGATACAGCAGACTTTACAGGGAAGGAAGTGATTGCGGCTGATGAAAAAGAAAAAATGGCTTTTGCATCTTGCACTTGTCGTGATTGTCTGCATAATCCTGCTTCCCTGTTTGTTTTTGCTGGGAAGCAAATTAGGCACCTCCGGTATGGCAGATGCAGAAGTGTATTATCTGGTATCAGCGAATAATTCCTTAAAGGAAGTGCGTACAAATGTACCTCAGGAAACAGAAACGTCCAACATGGCATTTCATTTGCTGGAACGTATGAAAGAAGACCCGAAAAAGGACGGAATGGTTACTGCTGTTCCGGCGGAAGTGGAGTTTTTGTCTGTACAACTGGAGGATAAAAAAGCAGTGGTAGATGTTTCTTCTTCTTATCTAGCATTGGACAATGCGCAGGAAGTTGTCTGCCGTTCTGCAATCGTCTGGACGTTGACTTCTTTGGATATGATTGATAATGTGGAATTGACAGTGGAAGGACGTTCTTTGCGGAACCAGCAGGGAAAAGAGATTGGTGTTATGAATCGGGAGAATGTCCGCATTGACGGAGATGTTCCGGCGGAAACAACGGAATATGCCATCTTGAAACTATATTTTACCAATGCAGATGGCACAGATTTTCAGATTGAGGACCGCGTGGTGGAAGTCAATGCCAACCAGGCAAGGGAAAAAACCATTTTGGAACAGCTCATCGCAGGTCCTTTGGAAAAAGGATATTATCCTACGGTTCCGGCTGATACAAAGATTCGGGATGTTACCACAACGAAAGATGGTATTTGTTATGTGAACTTGAGTCAGGATTTCCTGACGAAAACCGCAACGGCGAATATCAACGATGTTGTAACAGTTTATTCCATTGTAAATTCCCTTTGTGAGCTGGAAGAAGTGGATAAAGTTCAGTTCCTTATGGAAGGGGAAAAAATAGAAGATTATAAAGGTGTATTGGATTTTAGCACACCTTTTACGGCAGTAGAAAGTTTACAGACCATCCGTTTACAGAATAAGCAATGAAACGACCGGCACTTTGGATATTGATTTTCATGATATGTGGCATTTATTGCAGACTGGGTATATCTTTATTGGTATGCCTGGTCTGTATTTTTTTGTGCATTGTTTGTGGGTCATATATTGTGATAAAGACAAAAAGAAAAGGGTATTTGCTTCTTCTGCTGGCATTTCCTCTGGGATTTCTGCTGACAAGCTATCATGGAGCGGAAAATTTTGTATCAGCATCGCCAGTTTCTGTGACGGGAGAAGGATATGTGGCAAAAGTGGAGAGAACTTCCGGCGGTTATCCGAAGCTGACAGTACGTGCGGATTTGACAGAAACAGCAACGGGAGAGATTCACAAAGATCAAAAGGTTTATATGATTGATATGGATCGAGGGACATTTACAGAAGGGGAAGAAATCACGTTTTCCAGCAGTGCACAGCCCTTTGACCATGGAGATATTTTCAGTGGGTATAACGAATATCTGTATTTGAATGCAGAAGGATATGACTGCAAAATGTTCCCGGAATCTCTGGAAAAAACAGGGGAACATCATAATACAGCAGGCACCTTTGCGGCGGCTTGGAACCATAGAGTAAAAAATGTTTTAGAAACCATACTGCCGCAAAAAGAAAGCGCATTAGCAGAAGCTATGATTACAGGAGATCGGGATGATATTGACGCTGGTATAGAGGAACTTTATACGCAGGCGGGTGTGACTCATATATTATGTATTTCTGGTTTGCATATGTCTTTACTGGCGTTCTACATATCTGTCATATTGCGGCGGATATTGCATCAATCTCAACGGAAAACAGCGGCAGTGACATTGTGTATTTGCTTGGCTTTTCTGTTTCTCACAGGTTTTTCGCCTTTCTCTGTAAGGGCAGTGGTTATGATTTCTTTGGTTTGTTTGGGGCAGATAATATATCAACGCCATGAATGGCTCAATTCCATTGCATTGGCGGCGCTGGTGATTCTGCTGGTAAATCCCTTTTATTTGTGGAGTGCAGGATTTCAATTATCTTTTCTGTCAGTTCTGGGCATTTATGTGGGTTCCCAGGTGATACCCAAAGGTCATACATGGTATGGCAAGATTGGTGAAATGATGGGGATTTCCTTTTTCGCCGCACTCTTTGGCATGCCTGTAGCGGCGTATCACTTTTACTATATTTCCACAGTCAGTGTACTGGCTAATCTTGTGATACTGCCTTTGAGTGGGATATTGCTTGGCTGTACCATGTTGGTAGCATTGTGTGGTATGATTTTTCTGCCGGCGGGGGTTTTTATGGCTGGACCAGTTTATGTGATCTTTCAGATTTACGAAAAAGTATGCCAGCTGGTAACTATGATTCCCTATAGTTATATGGCAGTTGGAAAGCCGCCTGTCATTGGGATTTTGTGTTTTTATGGCTTGGTTTGTTTGATTTGTTTTTATCGCCCGCAAATGCGTTTTCGCGTGGGAACAGCAGTGTGTACCGCTTTACTTTTGGTGATGCTGTTAGAAAATCGGCTGTTGTGGCATAGAAATACCCTGGCATTTTTGGATGTAGGGCAAGGGGATTGTGCCGTTTTGACGACTTACGACCACCGTGCTATCGTCATTGATGGTGGTGGAAAATACAACAAAGAACTTGGGGAAAACACAGGTACGACCATATTAGAACCCTACTTGGCATCGAAAGGTGTGACGCAGATTGATGCTGTTTTCCTCAGCCATCTGGACAGTGACCATAGCATGGGTATTCTGGAATTGCTGGATGATATGCCGGTAGAAGGTGTTTATACGTCGGCAATGGAAGCTGTGGATGTGCAGATGCAAGAGCAGTTACAGGAAATCATGGAAAAAAATCAGATTTCGTTATATACTATGAAGCATGGGGATATGATTCGTAGTGAAGCTTTTGGAGAAATGAAATGTCTGTTTCCTATTTATGTGAATCAGACAGCGGAATCTGAAAACGAGCGTTCTCTGGTTCTGCGTTATGCTTATGGCGATACATCTGTTTTATTTACGGGAGATTTGGAGGTAAAACAAGAATCATTGCTGGAACGGAATAATCTGATTGAAGAAACAGATATTCTGAAAGTCAGCCATCATGGTTCCAAAACGGCTTCCGCTGAAGCTTTTTTACAGGCATTAACTCCTGAAACAGCAGTGATTTCCTGTGGTACCAATAATCTGTACGGACATCCCCACCAGGAAGTGCTGGAACGTTTGTCTGCCTGTGGTGCAGAAATTCTCCGCACCGATGAAATGGGAAGCGTTGTTGTGAACATACCGCCTGAAGGTACGGCGGAAGTGACAGCGGCGGCAGAAAGGAAACCGATTTATGAAAGAATTAAAGAAGCAATGGAAGGAACACCAATTCCATAAATGCTATTTGTTTTATGGTACGGAAACGTATCTCATGAAAAATTATGAAGAAGCGTTGGTGCAGGCACTTTTGCCGCCAGGAACAGAGAGTATGAATTCAGATATTCTGGAAGGGAAAAAGGCAACCGCGGCTACCATTATGGACGCTGCGGAAACACTGCCTTTTCTCAATGACAAGCGTCTGGTTCTCATTCGAAATAGTGAGTTTTTCCATAGAAACGGCAGAAAAGAAGAGGGAGAACGGTTGGTTGAGTTTTTGAAGGATAGCCCGGAAAGCACCTGCATTCTTTTTGTAGAGGAAAAAGCGGAAAAGACAGGCAAACTCTATAAAACCATTGCCAAAGAAGGGCAGGTTGTGGAGTTCGCGCCTTTGAAAGAAAAAGAAATCATCACTTGGCTGCGGAAAACATGTGCTTCTGGTGGTGTACAGCTTTCAGAAGCCATGGCAGTATTGTTGCTGCGGACAACAGATAACAACATGGAAAACCTCCAGCGGGAAATGGATAAACTCATTGCCTATAAAGATGGCACAGGAGAAATCACCCAGGAAGATATTTCCGCTGTATGTTCTGTTTCCTTGGAAGCAAAAGTCTTTGAGCTGGTGCGGGCAATGGGGGAGAAAAAAACGGAAAAAGCCATTTCCATTTATTCTAATCTGCTGTCTTTGAAAGAATCGCCTTATATGGTGCTGTCATTGCTGACCAGACAGTTCCGCATGATTTTGGGCAGTGCATTGCTTTCGGCAGAAGGAGCCGCACAGGCAGAGATTGCAAGCAGACTGGAAGTGCGGGATTTTGCGGTACGGGATTATCTCCGCCAGAGCAAAAGTTTTTCCATAAAGGAACTAGAGCAGGCATTGGCAGATTGTCTGGAAACAGATCTGGATATCAAAAGCGGCCGTATAGCAGAAGACTTGGCGGTGGAATTGCTGCTTGTGAAATACAGCAGCCCATCTTTTTCCTAAAATGTATTTGAAATAAAAAAAGGCATGAAAGCAACTTCCCCTTAAGAAAACATTGATTTTCCTTTTCCTTGATTTCTTAAGGGGAATTGCGACGGCTGTCTTCATAAGAAAACATAACGACGAGAATCTTCATAAAATAAGAAAGCCAAAATCCTTTGTCATGATAAGGATTTTGGCTTTCTTTGTTTTCTTATGAAGATGCCCCTAAACCTCTTTTATTTGAGATTTCATGCCTTTTTTGTTTAATACATGCGGATATAAGCGTCACGTTCTGCGCCTACGGAAACGTACCGGATGGAGCATCCAGTCATTTCTTCTAGCAGCTGAATGTAGTCCAGTGCTTCTTTGGGCAGTTCTTCTTTTGTTCTACATTTGCTGATGTCACAATGCCAGCCTTTTACCTTGCGGATCACAGGTTTTGCTTCAGGCAATACTGCGGCATAAGGGAATTCGTCAATGATTTCGCCATTGAGTTCGTACTGCGCGCAGATGGGGATTTCTTCCAGATAGGAAAGAACATCCAGTTTTGTCAGAGCAATTTCTGTGCAGCCCTGTACGCGGATGCCGTAGCGAGATGCCACTGCGTCAAAGGGACCTACACGACGGGGACGACCTGTTGCTGCGCCGTATTCACCGCCAGCTTCACGGAGTTCTTCCGCTTCTTTGCCGAAGGATTCACAGGTGAAGGGACCTTCGCCTACACAGCTGGAGTATGCTTTCATGATACCTACTACCTGATCCAGTTTATGATTGGGTACACCTGCGCCAATGGGAGCGTAAGCCGCAATGGTAGAGGAGGAAGAAGTGAAGGGATAAATGCCGAAGTCGATGTCACGCAGTGCGCCCAGCTGTGCTTCGAACATGATCTTTTTGCCTTCCTTTGCAGCCTGATCCAGATACAGGCTTGTGTCGATGATATAATCTGCAAATTCAGCAGCGTAAGTATCCAGCCATTTTGTCATCTCAGCCAGTTCTACAGGAGCTGCATGATAAACGTTTTCGATGATCAGATTTTTGTACTCCAGAACATGTTTCAGTGTATCGTGATAGATGGCAGGGTATTTCAGATCACCCATACGCAGACATTTTTTCATGTATTTGTCGCCATAAACGGGAGAAATGCCGCGGCGAGTGGAGCCGTATTTTGCGTCGCCCAGACGATCTTCTTCCAGACAGTCCAGCATAACGTGGTAAGGCATGCAGATGACTGCTTTATCACTGATTTTCAGATTTTCAGGTGTGATGGATACGCCAGCTTCCCGCAGACGGGAAATTTCCTTGTGCAGATGTTCCAAGTCGATAACCATGCCGTTGCCCATGACATTGACTACGTCACTGCGCAGAATGCCGGAAGGCAGCAAATTCAGTACAAATTTGCCACGATCATTGATAACAGTATGTCCTGCATTGTTGCCGCCCTGATAACGGCAAACAATATCATATTCCTGAGAAAGCAAGTCTACCATACGACCTTTGCCTTCGTCACCCCAGTTAATACCAACAATAGAAGTAAGCATAAAATACCTCCTGATATATATAAGTGTAGTTGATTTTCTTATAAATTACTATAAGATTATAGTATGATAAATGCTTTGCGTCAAATGCGCACTTATTCGTTATTATACGTAATGTTGTGATAAAAATTCGCTTTCTGTTAAAAAGCTGCCGCTGAACCGGGGGCCGGTTCATTTTGGACCGCCCAGAAGGTCACACTGGAAGGTAATCTAAATACAGAGAACTAACAACAAGAAGGGAGATGGCCGCTGTGAACAACGACACCTGGATGCTGATCCTCCTGCTGGCGGTGGTATTCGGCGCCCTGGCCGCCATTACCACCTTTTCCGGCCGGGGCAGCCTGGACAGCATCAAGAGCAAAACCGTGGGTGACGGCCAGCACGGAACCGCCCGCTGGGCCACACCAGGGGAAATCAAGAAGACCTTCCGCTCCGTCCCCTTCCAGCCTGCGCTGTGGCGGAAAGGAGAACGCCTCCCGAGCGCACAGGGGCTGGTGTTGGGCTGTACCGGAAAGAAAGGGCAGCTCACAGCCCTGGTGGATTCGGACGATATCCACTGCCTCATGATCGGCGCCTCCGGCGTGGGCAAGACCGCCTTCTTCCTGTATCCCAACCTGGAATATGCCTGCGCCAGCGGCATGAGCTTCTTTGCCAGTGACACCAAGGGTGATCTGGCCCGGAACTATGGGGCCATTGCCCGGGACTGCTATGGCTACCAGGTGGCGGTGGTGGATCTTCGGAACCCCACCCGCTCAGATGGCTATAACCTGCTCACCCTGATCAACCACTACATGGACGTATGCCGGAAGGAGCCCACCAACCTGGCCGCCCGGGCCAAGTCTGAGAAGTACTCCAAGATCCTGTCCAAGACCATCATCAACCCGGATGGGGAGAACTTTGCACAAAATCAATTTTTTTACGACGCGGCGGAGGGCGTGCTCACCGCCGTGATTCTGCTGCTAGCGGAGTACCAGATCGACGGAGTGCTGCGAGAGCGGAGGCACATCGTATCCGTGTTCAAGCTGGTGCAGGAGCTGCTGGCCCCCAGCATTCTGCCCGACAAGAATGAGTTCCAGCTCCTCATGGACCGCTTGCCGGAGGAACACAAGGCCAAGTGGTTCTCCGGCTCCGCCCTCACCGCCGCCGAGCAGTCTATGGCCTCCGTCATGTCCACCGTCCTCTCCCGGCTGAACACCTTCCTGGACTCGGAGCTGGAGCAAGTGCTGTGTTTCGACAGCACCATAGACGCCGAGAGCTTTGCCGCAAAGAAATCCTCCATCTTCCAGATACTTCCGGAGGAAGATCAGACCAAAAACTTCTTGGCTGGGCTAATGATCCAAACCCTGAGTCGGGAGCTTTTCTCTGTGGCGGATGAACACGACGGGAAGCTGCCCTGCCGGGCAATGTCATTAAGTTAAGCTAAAAACCCAGCCGTTGAGGGGTGGAAAGATGCTTCCCGCTTCTTAACGGCTGGGTGCTTTTTGGGCTGTTGCATTTAATTAACCGCAAATTTTGAACAAAATGTAAAGAATTACCCTATCCGCTTGCTTTTTCCGCCGCATGGAGATAGAGTAAATTAAACGCCGTGGTGAACGGTGTTCGCAAGCAGCATTTTTAGTAACCAGAATATGAGAGTTTTGCAAGATTATTTTAATTTTTTGAATTTTTAAGTATTTTAATTGAGAGTTAGCCTGAATTTGAGAGAATAAACACACAGCCAAAGGAAAAGTAGCGAGCATTTTGAACATCAAGCGTACACGCCCTGTTATGGGCGTGCGTTTGGTGTTTTCTTCTTTCATCCGGCGAATTTTCGTTGAAAGGCTATCTCTTTATGTCAATATATTATATTTTTGCGGCACTTGCCGCCGCTGTCAGCAAGGCCGCACGGAGCATCGGTGGCAAGGACTTCTCCCGCAAGAGCGCCCTGACCGCCGAAACCGTCATACGCCTTTTGATTGGCGCAGAGGGCGGTAGTTTAGCTAAGATTTTGCACGACGCGGGCATTCAAGCTACTGCGTCGGCGCTCAGTCAGCGCCGCGCTCAAATCCCGCCCGAAGTGTTCCGCACTGTTTTCACCAACTTCAATTCCACTTGCGCCGACAACGAGTTCTTTTGTGGTTATCGTCTGTTGGCGGTTGACGGAACAGCGGTCAACCTCCCGCGCAATCCTGCCGCTCCCTCCTTCGTCCAGAATGACGGCATTCCCAAAGGGGTAAATCAGCTTCATGTCACGCCGCTCTACAACATTCTCAGCCGTACCTTTGCCGATGTTGTCATTCAACCAGAGCCAAAGAAAGACGAAATTGGCGCATTGGTTGAAATGCTGAAACGCAACACATTCGCGCAAAAAACGCTGATTATAGCTGACCGAGGTTTCGAAAGCTATAATCTCATAGCGCATATCCTTGAAAAACCGAACACAGATTTTCTCATTCGCATCAAGCAAAGCCGCTCCGCCATGCGAGATGTGGCGAAGCTACCCTTGTGCGAACTGGATTGCGACATCAGCTTTACCATCACTACCACGCAGACCAACGCGGACAAGAAAAGCGGTTATGTCTTTCTGCAAGTGCCGAAGAAAAGCAAGGCAGGCTCCAAGACGCGGCGCGGACGCTGGGACTTTTCCTCACCGTATCCCCTGCGCTTTCGCATTTGCCGTTTTCTGCTGGACAACGGCGAGTTTGAAACAGTGGCGACTTCGCTTCCCTCGTCCTTCACACTCGCGGACATCAAGGAGCTATATCACTTGCGCTGGGGCATTGAGACATCGTTCCGTGACCTCAAGTACACGCTGGGTCTTGTCAATCTCCACGGCAAGTCCGACGCTTTTGCGGAGCAGGAAATATACGCCAGTCTGACCGCGTTCAACTTCGCAAGCCGCGTCTGTAATGAAGTCGTTGTCCATCAGCCGAAAAACGGCGTTTACGACTACAAGGTCAACTTCAAAATGGCGGTCATGCTCTGCAAAGAGTTCTTGCGAACGCTCCGCGCGGACGGTGAAAAGCTGCCGGAGGAAATCGCGCGGCATACCGTTCCCATCCGTCCCGACCGACAGGACGAGCGCAATTTGAAAGTGAAAGGCTTTGCGGGCTTTGTCTATCGCGTAGCCGCGTAAAAAGAGGGGGTGGTGTTTGCGGGCACCGCCCCCTCAACGCATTTATTTTTTCAAAACCCTGTTTTCCCCCCTCAAAAACGGCGTTTTTCAAAAAAGAAATGCCGCCTTAACTTAACAGACCTCTAAAACCGCCGCAATAGCGAATGTCATGCGAAAATTTTAACAAGTCTTGAAAAAACAGCAGAAATCAGGCTGTCCCGTCCAAAATTTCAAAAGGGAATGTCTTGCGCGGGGACACAACAAGTACCGCCCATGTATCAAAAGTCAGCGGACTGCGTTTTGGTGGGGTAGGCATTTTTTGAGAAAAACACACCCCAAACAGCCGTTAAGTTAAGAAATAGTCAGCATTTCAACAAGTCTGTAAAGCGTCCCAAAAATCAGTTGAAATCCGCAAAAAACGAAATAGTGTAATTTTTGACCGCGCTTAACTTAACAACTTGTGGCGGAAAGACTTGTGAGTGACGCATCGGGGCATATCGGAAGACAAACCGCCCAAGCATACAACAAGTCCTCGCAAAGATGCCGAAATCAGCGAAAACTACCGCAAACCAGCAGAGCGAAATCATTCCAAGGAAATCTCAACAAGTCCTGCCAATGCTCTGAAAATTCCATCACAGATTTTTTGCGGCCCGCCTTTTTGTTTCCTCGCAGGGAAAAGTATGGTATGATGGGTTTGACAGCGGTGAAAGAAACCGGCAAATCGGAAGTTGTCAAACACAATGCTTCTCCCAACTGAAGGTTGAGTTTGATAATTCTACTTACGGTTCGTGTACAAGAATTGATAGAAATTGTAGAGTAAATCATGAAAGGAGGCATATTTTCATGAATCAAATTGATACAGGAAAGTTTATTGCTGGTTGTAGAAAAGAAAAAGGTTTGACACAAGCGCAATTAGCAGAAAAGTTAAATATTACTGACAGAGCTGTTTCCAAATGGGAGACAGGAAAATGTATGCCTGATTCATCTATCATGTTGGAACTTTGCAATATTTTAGGTGTTACGGTTAACGAATTGTTGAGTGGGGAGCGGATAAGTTTGAAACAAAGCGATAGCCGAAGCAGTATGAATGGCATGTGGGCAACGGAGAAGGATATGAAGCAGAAGCAGATCCGGCTGCGTGGAGCGATGCATCAGGACAGCAGCCGGTGCTGCGTGTGGTAAATCCGATACAAATGACAAAACAACAGTAGTGTAGATAATAAGAACAGAAATAGAAAAGGCGTAACTGCAAAAAAGCAGTATCAAAAGCTTCTGAATAAATATAAGTCACTCCACAGTCGTCAAATTCCCGCAGTACAGCAAACAGATGTCTCGCAATGCTCTCTTCATCTGCCCTTGTTCCGATGCACTTTACAATTCCTTCCGGATAAGCCTTTATACTCTCCTCAGTAGCAATCACGCCCTCCTTTTCTCCTGCTCTGATCTTTTCTTCCACCAGCGCACAGATTTTCTCCTGTACAGCTTTCGTTGATCCTTCCACCACGGTCAGATCCGCTTTCGGTGCATAGTGGCGGTATTTCATTCCGGGAGCTTTCGGTTTGACTTTACTGTCTGCCTGGATCAATCCCCGATCCATCTGCACCTGACCGATCACACGTCTTACCATCTCCTGATTAATATATCCCGGACGCAGAATCGTCGGAATCTCTTCCGTAAAATCCACAATTGTTGATTCCAGACCGATCCCCACGGGTCCGCCATCCAGAATCATATCAATCTTCCCATCCAGATCCTCTTCCACATGGGAAGCCATCGTTGGACTCGGGCGACCCGATGTATTGGCACTGGGTGCCGCAACATAGCCTCCCCCTGCCCGGATCAGTGCCTGTGCCAGCGGATGATCCGGCATACGCACTGCCACAGTATCCATTCCACCGGTCGTCTCATAAGGCACAATATCGCTTTTCTGAAAAATCATTGTCAATGGTCCCGGCCAGTAAACTGATGCCAGTTTTTTTGCACTCTCCGGCACCTCTTTTACAATTTTCTCCAGATCTTCCATATCTGCAATATGAATGATCAGTGGATTATCGGAAGGCCGACCTTTCGCCCGATAGATTTTAGCAGATGCCTGCGGATCCAGTCCGTTTCCTCCAAGTCCATATACCGTCTCTGTGGGAAATGCTACCAGGCCGCCCTGTCTCAGAACCTCTCCGGCTTCCCGGATACCTTCCATATCTAATTCCTGGGGATTCATGCGAATCACTTTTGTTTTCATTTTCTTTCACCTTATTTCTTC